>OLFV01001157.1_pt1 | contig 27122 bp, 19 predicted proteins | sample 1605551 | NCBI WGS metagenome assembly OLFV01 (sample SAMEA3888922, study PRJEB22519) | human gut metagenome | biome: human gut; feature: human-associated habitat; material: faeces | place: Denmark | collected 2011 | reverse complement strand
CGGCGGGGACTCGTCGCTCCAGGCTCGCTACGCTCGCGCCTCCGGCGGTCAAGGTATTTTTCAACACTATTCTGCAACAGAGCGTTCATGCGAAAAGGCTTGACATGCTTCGCCGTCGCCGCTATAAGACAAGCGCGGTGAAAAGGGCGTTCGTCGTCATATTCCGAACGCTTTTTTCTTTCCATTCTGTTGAACCGGGATTCCTGCGGAAATTTCGAGTTGGATAGGGTGGCCTGTCAGGGCCTCCCTTTTTTTTATTCCGCGTTCTCCGGGGCGACGTTTCGCCGCGAAACCGCTCCGGGAGCGCCGGGCCGCGCCCGGAATGAAACAGAAGCAAGACAGGGGCAGAACACAAGGTATGAACAGGGAACTTTTTGACAGCACTCCCGCCCGCAAGCGCTCAAGGGAAGATATACTGCGCGCTGTCCGCGAGGCGGCGGAACCCGCGGCGGCATCTTTCGGGCTGGAAGTATGGGGCATTGAACTCGCGGGCGCGGGCAGACCCGTGGTTCGCATCTATGTGGACGCGCCTGTTTCCATGCGGGAGCCTGATGCGCCCTTCCTTTCCGCCGGAGACGATGCCCCCGGCGTTCAGGGCGGCGCAGGGGTGGAACAGTGCGCGGAAATTTCCCGCATGGTGGGGCTGGCACTGGATGTGGAGGAGATTTTTCCTGACGCCTGGACGCTGGAAATTTCCTCGCCGGGTCTGGATCGTCCCTTTTTCCACCCTTCCCAGATGCTTCCCTATATGGGGCGGGAGCTGGATGTCAGCCTGTGGGAGGCTCATCCCGCATGCGCGCCGCGCAGAAAATTTCGGGGTGTGCTTGTCCGCGCAGGGGAGAATGGCTTCACTCTGCATGTGGATGATATGATGCCGCCCGAGCGTGAGGCCGATATCGACATGCCCTGGGACGGCGTCCGCAGGGCGCGGCTTGTTCCCGTTTTTCCCGATACGGGCAAACCCGGGAAGAATGCCGCTTCCGGCGGCAGGGGCGGGACCGCGAAGAAATCCGCCGGAGGAGGCAGAAAAGCATGTTCCAACCCACAGTCGCCCCCTCCGTCGGCTGACACCGCAGCCCGCGGATAGTGGCTGCGGATGGCCCTTTCCTGAAGGGTGGGAGCGCAAAAACGATTTCACCGGTTTCGCCGCTTTGTCAGGTTCGCTTTTTCCCCTGAGGGGGGAGGTTTAAAACCATAAAGGAATTTTTGATGAATCTTGAGCTGAAAAAAGCCATTGACCAGATCAGCAAGGACAAGGGGCTTGAGCGCGACATGCTGATCGATACGCTCGAAGACGCCGTGCGCACCTCGGTGATCCGCAAGTACGGCGAGGATCTTGATGTGGAAGTGCGCTACAATGACGACACCGGCGATATTGAAGTGTACCAGTTCAAGTTTGTGGTGGACGACGTCGCCAACGAACTGACCCAGATTGATCTTGAAGAAGCCCGCAAGCATGACCCTTCCGTCCAGCTTGATGATGAAATGGGGTTCCGTCTGAAGGTGGAAGACCTCGGCCGTATTGCGGCGCAGTCCGCCAAGCAGGTGATTATTCAGCGCATGCGCGATGCGGAGCAGGAAATCATCTACGAACAGTACAAGGATCGCGTGGGTGAAATCGTCTCCGGCATTGTGCAGCGGCGCGACAAGGGGGGCTGGGTAGTCGGGCTCGGCGGTACGGAGGCTCTGCTTCCTCGTGAAGAGCAGATTCCCCGTGAACATTACAAGCGGGGAGATCGCACCCAGGCTCTGATCATTGAAGTCAGGAAGGAAGGACGCGGCCCGCAGGTAATCATTTCCCGCGCGCACCGCGACTACATGGCGGCGCTGTTCCGCCGCGAAGTTCCGGAAGTGGACGACGGTACCGTGCAGATCATGGGCGTAGCCCGTGACCCCGGTTCGCGCGCCAAGGTGGCCGTGGTTTCCCGCGCGCACGAGGTGGACCCCGTCGGCGCCTGCGTGGGCGTGCGCGGTTCCCGTATCCAGAATATCGTGCAGGAGCTGCGCGGAGAGCGCATTGATATTGTGGTCTGGAGCCCCGAAATCGCCGCTTATGCCCGCAATGCTCTTGCGCCTGCCGTCATTTCCCGCATTGTGGTGGATGAAAGCGAGAATCTGCTGGAAGTCACGGTACCCGACGATCAGCTCACCAACGCCATCGGGCGCAAGGGGCAGAACGTGAAGCTCGCCGCCAAGCTGCTGGGCTGGAAGATCGATATCTTCTCCGAGTCCCGCTACAACGAGGCCAATGCCGTCGGGCGGGGTCTTGAACAGGTTGCCAGTGTGGCTGAAATTTCCGTGGAACAGCTTGTCGCCGCCGGCTACAACACGCTGGACAGCCTCCGGGATGCCTCCGACGAGGAGCTTGCCGACAGGCTGGCTCTGAGCGCTCCCCGCATTGCGGAACTGCGCGCCGCGGTCAACTTCCTGAGTCCCGTTGTCGAGGGCGCGAAGCAGGAAGGGACGGAAGAGTCTGCCGAAGAGGCGGGGGAGTAGGCGCATGGGGGCCGGGCACGAGCCCTCTAGGATGTGCGTGATTTGCAGACGGCGCTTTGCCAAATCGCAATTGCTGCGCCACGTTCTTTCTTCCTCCGGCGGAGAGGGAACGCTTGAGGCCGACGAGGCTCAGAAAAAGCCGGGGCGGGGATGGTACGTCTGTTCCGCGCCCGCCTGCCGGGAAAAGTTCGCCAAGATGGGCCGGCCGAAGAGCAGGCGCAAAGGGGTTTGACCGTATGGATGAAAAGATAAAAGTCAGAGATCTGGCCGCGGAAACAGGCAGGAGCACCACGGACGTCATGCGGGTGCTGCGCGAGGAAGGCATCGACTTTAAAACGGCGTCAAGTTCAATCTCGCGGGAAGATGCGGAAAAGGTCAAAGCCCATTTCCAGCCGGAAGCGGAGAAGACCGTTTCCCGCAAGGAAGTGCAGCCTGGCGTGATTGTGCGGCGTCGTCGCCGCGATACGGAGGAGACGCCTTCGACTTCCGCTCCGGAAGGAGAAAGGTCTGCGCCCGAAACCATGCCCTCCGAAAAGGGAAAGACTTCCGTCGAAGAGTCCGTGGACTCCGCCCCGGCCGGAGATATTCCCGCCCCGGCCGATCCTTCTGCGGAAAACGAGACAGGAGAGGGCGGACAGGGCGCACGCGCGGCAAAGTCCAAAAAGGCCCGTCCCGCTGAAAGCGTCAGCGCGCGTATTGTTCGTCCGGCCCGCGTCGTGGAGGATGTCAGAACGAAGGCTTCCGCCGTCTCCGCGCCCGTGCCGGAAGAGAATCCTGCGGCTGGAAAGGAACAGGTTCCTTCCGCCGAGGCCCGGTCGGATGGCAGGCCGCAGGCCGTTCCGGAAACCGGGAAATCCGGTGCGGGTGAGGAAGTGTCCGTTTCCGATGCGCCGCGTCAGGACTCTTCCGAAACCGGCCGGGAAAAGAGTGCGGAAGCTCCGGCGGAAAAGAGTGACGTCAGGGCTGACAAACACCGCCCCGCTCCCGCCGCTTCGGCCGTGCCGGAAGGCTCCTCCCAGCCAAGTCTTCTGCCTCCGGTAACGGAACGCCGCCAGCTTCGCGAGGATGACGGGAATGAGGAAGAGGGAAGCCCCCGGCGTCCCCAGCAGACGACGCCTCAGGTCCGTGTCATTTCCCGTCCCGATCCTGCTCAGCAGGCGCGTGTCGTCTCCCGGCCTGCTCCGGGGGACGGCAGGACGCCTCGTGACGATCGCCGTCCCGGCGGTTCGCGTCCCGGCGGAGCCCGCCCCGGAGCGCCGCGTCCGGGAGGGCCGCGCCCCGGCGGATCCCGTCCCGGCGGTTCGCGTCCCGGAGCTTCCGGTGCGCCCGGCGGCTTTCCCCCTCCCATGCCGCAGCCCGGTGCGGAAGGTGAGCAGAGCCGCAGAAAACGCGGCAAGAGCCGTCGCACAGTGGACTTTCCCCAGGATGGAGGCGAGGATTTCGCTCGCCGCAAGAATATTGGCCTGCCGGGCATGGATGACGATGAAGGCGCGTTCCGTTCGCGCAGCCGTTCACGCAAGCCCAAGAAGCAGCAGGCCGCACCCGGCGCCACCCAGCCGATGAAGGCCGCCAAGCGCAAGATCCGCATTGAGGAAGCCATCCGGGTGGCGGACATGGCCCACCAGATGGGCATCAAGTCCGGCGAGATCATCAAGGTGCTGTTCGGTCTCGGCGTAATGGCCACCATCAATAACGCCCTGGATATCGACACCGCCACAGTGGTGGCTTCCGAGTTCGGCTATGAGGTGGAAAAGGTGGGCTTTGCGGAAGAAAACTATCTGGCTCCCGCTGAACCCGATACGCCCGAACAGCTCCGGCCGCGTCCGCCTGTGGTGACCATCATGGGGCACGTTGACCACGGCAAGACCTCGCTGCTCGACGCCATCCGCAAGACCAGCGTGACCAGCGGCGAAGCGGGCGGCATTACCCAGCATATCGGCGCGTATCACGTCAGGACCAAGCGTGGGGATATCGTGTTCCTCGATACCCCCGGCCATGAGGCATTCACCGCCATGCGCGCCAGGGGCGCGCAGGTCACTGACCTTGTGGTGCTGGTTGTGGCTGCCGACGACGGCGTCATGGAGCAGACGCGCGAAGCCATCAACCACTCCAAGGCCGCAGGAGTCCCCATTCTTGTGGCCGTGAACAAGATCGACAAGGAAGCCGCCAACCCGGATCGTGTCCTGCGTGAACTGGCGGAACTCGGCCTCCAGGCGGAATCCTGGGGCGGAGATACCGTGGTGGGGTATGTGTCCGCCAAGACCGGGCAGGGGCTTGACGAGCTTCTGGAACTTATTGCCCTTCAGGCGGAAATTCTTGAGCTTAAGGCCAACCCGGACAAGCCCGCACGGGGACATGTGGTGGAAGCCAAGCTGGACAAGGGGCGCGGCCCCGTGGCCACGGTCCTGATTCAGGAAGGCACCATTCATCAGGGCGATGCCTTTGTGTGCGGCGTGTTTGCCGGACGCGTGCGCGCCCTGTTCAATGACCAGGGACGCAAGATCAAGGAAGCCGGACCGTCCATGCCTGTGGAAGTGCAGGGCTTCGAGGGCGTGCCGGAAGCCGGTGAGGAATTCATCTGTCTTGCCGACGAGAAGACCGCCCGCCGTATTGCGGAAAGCCGTGCGATCAAGCAGCGCGAACGCGAACTGGCCAAGGAATCCCGCGTTACGCTGGAAACCTTCCTCGCCCGCAGCGCGGACACTGCCGAGGCCAAGGTGCTGAATCTGGTGCTCAAGGCCGACGTGCAGGGCTCTCTGGAAGCCATTACCGAAGCTCTGCGCAAACTCAGCACGGACAAGGTGCGTATCGAGATCATCCACGGCGGAGCCGGCGCCATTTCGGAAACCGACATCATGCTGGCGGCGGCTTCCAGTGCCATCATTATCGGCTTCAATGTGCGTCCCACCGCCAAGGTGAAGGATGTGGCCGATCAGGAAGGCGTGGATATCCGCTTCTACGACATTATCTACAAGCTCGTGGAAGAGATCAGGAGCGCCATGACGGGCATGCTCGCTCCGGTGACAAAGGAAGTATATCTCGGTCAGGCGGAGGTGCGGAACACGTTCTCCCTGCCCAAGATCGGAGTCATTGCCGGCTGCTTCGTGGCGGATGGAAAGATCATCCGTTCCGCCGGCGTACGGCTGCTGCGCGACGGCGTGGTGGTATATACCGGCAGGATTGCCTCCTTGAAACGCTTCAAGGATGACGCCAGGGAAGTGCCCAAGGGCATGGAATGCGGCATGGGCCTCGAGAATTTCCACGACATCAAGGTCGGGGACATCATCGAAGCCTTTGAAACCGTGGAAGAGGCGGCTACGCTCTAGAGCCTGTTCCAGCCGAAGCCGCATCTGCAGTTGGCCCGCGTGAAACACGGGCTGTCTTTGCGGCGCGTGCGCTGCCGCCCTGCCCGGGCTTGCGGAACTGTCCCGGAACTCCTGTGAGCGGGACCGTTGATCGAAAACGGGAAAAGGCCGATCCGTCAATGCGGATCGGCCTTTTGAACCATCAGGCACGGTGCATTGTCCTGAATGGACAAAACACTCTGCTCGACTCCGGAAGCATGTCGAAACGGACATGGTTCGGCGTGAACAGAAATGGAGCCTGTGACACTGGAGCATTTCGCCCTTGAAATACTCTATGGAGTCAAACGGATCGAGATCCCGCCGCGCCGCTCCCCTTTTCCGGCGTCGCCGCAATTCACTTGCGGAGTACAGCTCCGATGGAGAGGTGAAAACTGCGGGTCGGAATACAGGTTCTGGCTGGCAGATATTTTCAATAACAAAATGTTCCGGGAGAGCTTCGTCGAAAACATGGCTTCGGATCGCTCACTCGCGCACCGCGCATTTGTTCTTTACAGCGTCGGTTCGCTTGGATAATGTTCTTTTCCGGGCGCGCTATCTGCCCGACAGCCTTTCGCGCCCGCGAAAGGCTTTTTTTCAGCCAATGATAAGGAAATGCCATGTCTGAGGCACATCCCTGGCCGCATAAGGACCTGCTCGACGTCAGTCATCTGAGCGTAGACGAGATCATGCACCTGCTGGATACGGCCCGCAGTTTTCATGAAGTCAACCGCCGTCCGGTCAAGAAGGTTCCCACGCTCAAGGGCAAGACCATTATGCTGTTTTTCGCGGAGAACAGCACGCGGACCAAGACATCCTTTGATGTCGCGGGCAAGCGGCTTTCCGCCGACACGCACGCGCTGGGCAGGTCCGGCTCCAGTATCCAGAAGGGAGAAACCCTCAAGGATACCGCGCTCACGCTGCAGGCCATGAATCCCGATGTGGTGGTTCTGCGCGACTCCAGCAGCGGTGCGGCGCGCTTTCTGGCCGAACGGCTGCGCTGTTCCGTGGTCAACGCGGGGGATGGCTGGCACGCCCATCCCACTCAGGCCCTGCTGGATGCGTTTTCCCTGCGTGAGGCATGGGGAGGCGAGTTTGCGGGAAAGACCCTGCTTATCCTCGGTGATATGGCCCATAGCCGGGTGGCCCGTTCCAATGCCAACCTGTTTTCCCGGCTTGGTGTCAGGCTGCGTTTCTGCGCGCCGCGGACGCTGCTGCCCGCCGGACGCCGCCTGTGGCCCGGAGAGTTCTTCTCCGACCTGAATGAAGCCGTACGCGGTGTGGATGCCGTCATGTGTCTGCGGCTTCAGCTTGAACGCCAGCAGGCCGGTCTGCTGCCGGATCTGCGCGATTATTCCGCCCGCTACTGTCTGACCATGCGCCATCTGTCTCTGGCCGGCCCCGGCGTGCGCGTACTGCATCCCGGTCCCATGAACCGCGGGCTTGAGATTTCCTCCGATATCGCGGATTCCCCTGCCAGCCTCGTACTCAGCCAGGTGGAAGCGGGGGTCGCCGTGCGCATGGCAGTGCTGTACCTGTGTGCCACCAGAGCGGACCAATCCCCCAACCTCTAGCCGTCCGGGAGACTCAACATGCTTTTTCTTCGCAATGCCCGTCATCTGGGCCGGATGTGCGATCTTCTTGTCCGGGACGGCCGTGTGGCGGCCTTCGGGCCGTCCGGCTCTCTGAACGCTCCTGCCGGAGTCGATATCGTTGACGCGGCGGACAGGATTCTGTTTCCTTCCTTTGTTGATGCCCATGTCCATCTGCGCGAGCCAGGCTTTGAATGGAAGGAGGATGTGCGCAGCGGGCTTGAGGCGGCGGCATATGGCGGCATCGCCCATGTGCTGTGCATGGCCAATACGGATCCGGTCAATGACTGCGCCGCTGTCACCCGGGACATTCTGGCCAGAGGCGCGGCATCCCATCCTCATGGTCCCTTTGTCCATCCCGTTGCGGCGGCTACCATGGGGCTGGAAGGCAAGGCCCTGGCTCCGCTGGGCGAACTGAAGGAGGCGGGCTGCATCGCCGTCTCCAATGACGGGCGTCCTCTCGCGGACAGCGAGATTCTGCGCCGGGTCATGGAGTATGGCGCGGATCTGGGCCTCATCCTGATTGATCACTGTGAGGACCCCTGGCTCGCGCGCGGGGCCCACATGAATGAAGGAGACATGAGCGGCATGCTCGGCCTGCGCGGTCAGCCCGATGTGGCCGAAGCCATTCAGGCGGAGCGCGATATTCTGTTGGCGGAATACCTTGATCTGCCCGTGCATATCGCCCATGTTTCCGCACGGCGCACCCTGGAGGTCATCCGCCGCGGCAAGGAACGCGGAGTCAGAGTCACGGCGGAAACCTGCCCGCATTATCTTCTGCTCACCGAAGAGGCTCTGGCGGGATATGACGCCAACGCCAAGGTGAATCCGCCGCTGCGCACCCGTGCTGATGTGGAGGCCATGCGCGCTGCCGTGAAAAGCGGCCTCATTGATATCATGGTCACGGATCACGCTCCCCATGCCGCACACGAAAAGGAGCATCCCCTTGATCTCGCGCCCAACGGCATCACCGGGCTGGATACCGCGGTATCATTGCTCTGGTCGCTGGTGGAGGAAGGAGTTCTGGACGAACGGGATATGATCCGGCTGTACAGCCATCGCCCCGGAGAAATCTTCGGCATTCCGACCAACAGTTTCCGGGAAGGCGATCCGGCTGACTTCTTCCTCTTTGATCCCCGCAGGGAATGGGTTGTTTCTCCGGAAACGCTGCACTCCAAAAGTGCCAATACTCCCTGGCTGGGCAGAACGCTCAGGGGCCGCGTTTCCGCGCACTGGATCGGCGGAGTGAGAGTGGCGCAGCTTCAGTCGTGAAGCCGGACCGCGCCTGTTCACTTGAGGCTGTTCCGGTTCCGGACGTGATGCGGGGCAGGGGCATTAACAGCGCATATCAGTCATAATATGCTTCAATCCACAGCCACTCCATCCGCCGACTGGTTCCGCAGACGGCGGACTGGGAGCGCGCGTATTGCCCCTCTCTGAAGGGAGGGGATGGAAAAAGGGACTTCATCGGCTTTGCCGCCTTTCAAGTCCGCTTTCCCTCCAGAGCGTTCTGCGCTCGAATATCTGCCGACCAGACCCTGTGTTCCGGCCCGCAGGCTTCACGCCTGAAGCCGCAACCTTACGCCGCAGGTGAATTGCGGCGACGCCGGAGAAGAGGCGGCGTGGCGGCGGAGTCTCGCTTCGCTTGACTCCGGAAGCATTTTCAAGACGAAAATGCTCTGGGGGAGAGGTTTCAAAACATAAGGGCGTTTTTGATGGGCCTGCTTTCCGCGTCGTCTTTCCCGGAGGCGCGGATCAGTTCGCGATCCACAAGCTGATCGAGATCCGGCATAATCATCCGCACGGCCTCGAAATCACTGTCACGGGCGCTTTCTTCCAGCAGATAGGCGAGATCGGCCAGCGCATGCAGGCCGAAACTCCGCGCGCACTCGCGCAGCCGCGCGGATGACTGCGTCAGCAGCAGGGCGTCGCCCCGGGTGAGGGCGTCGCGCACGTCCTCCCGGATGCCAGCCAGATCTTCAGGGCAGGAGTTTGCGGCAGGTTCGGGGACAGGGGGAACTCCGCTTTCTCCTTCTCCGGCAAGCCGCCGCGCCATGGAGGCGAGAGGAGCGGGAAGCTCCATGTCGTCCTCGGTCAGATTGACGATTTCGTCACTGTCGTCGCGCGTTTCTTCTCCGGGCGTCATGGAAAGAAAAGGCATGGCTTCAACATTGCTTAAAGGAAGGGCTTCGATTTCTTCCGCTCTCTCCCTTGCCGCCTCTTGGGGGTCGGCAGCATATTGCTCTTCCTCCGGGGTGGAAAGGGAAAGAGGGGCTGAACGGGAGAAACGTGCCTGTCCGCTGTGTTCGGCAGCGGGGTACTCGGGATGCATATTCAGAGGCGCTGTGTCTGCATCTTCCGGATCGCAGGGAACAGCGGATGGCGCCGGCAGGTCGAGTGCAAGAGGGAGAGCGGCGTCGGTTCGTCTTTCCTGTTCTCCTGGCCCGGGCAGCAGAGAAAGGGACTGCCCTTTGCCGGGCATGCCCTCTGAAGCTGTCTTTTGCACGGTTTCCCCGGGAAGATGCCGTACGGGAACAGGCTCACCGACCCATTCGTCCAGTCCTTCGGATGGAGAGGTCAGTGCGGACACAGCCTGCGGTTCCAGCCTTGGCCTGGGTTTGAACAGTGAGGACAGCCATCCGCGGGGACCGGACGGACGGGGAGCTGCAAGAGGAAGCCCTGACGCATGGGGAGACTGCCCTTTGCCCTGTGTCTGCGGGGAAGGAATGGGGGAAAGCGTTTCCGGTCCGGCTTCTTCCTGTCCGGAAGCGGGAACGCGCGGGCGGAAGGGTACGGCGGATGAGGGCTGCGTCCTGCCGGGCCGGGCCGGGAAAGACTGTGCGGGACGCCGGGCTGTCTGTGTCCGTGCGGGGAGGGGGGCGCCTCCGTGTTCCGGCGCGGCATGTTCCTGAGAGTGCTGTGCGGAAGGGGGAAGAGGTGCGGCGGACGGAGTTTTTTCCGGCAGAGCTTCGGGGTTCGCGGCACTGATCGGAGCGTCCTGCCGGAGGGAGTCGTTCGAGGCACATACGGCGGCGTCCGCGTGAAGCGCGGAATTTCCGCCACTCTTCGCGGCGGGCGCGGGAGCTTCCCCGGCCAGCAGCACCCGTGCCATATTTCGCAGTTCCTGCCGTTCCAGAGGGTAATACAGAAGATATTCGCATCCCACCCGCCGCAGACGTTCCCCCTGTTCCGCGTCAAGGGCAAGCCCGAGTACCGGAACGAGGGGAAGGGAATGTTCTCCCTCGAACAGACGTACCTCGGCCACGGCCCTGATAATGTCGTCTTCCGGCATATGGCCGTCGAGCGCAAGCAGGGAGGCAGGGCGTTTTTTGTACAGGGCCACGGCTTCCGCGCAGTCGCGGGCTTCCCATGTTTCGTGATCGTCGCCGCGCAGTTGCCAGGCGAACATCTGACGGTTGAGAGAGCGATCCGAAGCCAGAATGATCAGGGGCGAACCGGGGTCCGGAGTTCGTTCTTCCGCTGAGTCGGACACAGTTTCGGCTGTTGCGGCGGGCGGCGCGGCGACCGCACGGTCTTCCGCGTCAAGGGCCGTGCAGTTCAGGCTGAAGCTGATTTCCACCCCGTGCGGCGTGCTGTCCACGAACAGATCTCCGCCGTGTTCGGTGGCCAGTTCCCAGGCATGGGCCAGGGCAAGGGAACTGCGGTGGACAGGCGGCGCGCCGCGTCCCGTGTCGGCCACGGTGAACTGAAGATGTCCCGGGTTCGCGCTGCGTTCTTCCCGTCGCACACGGAGGCAGACATTGCCCTTTTCCGTCGCCCGCACCGCGTCCGTGAGCAGCGCCGCCAGCACACGGGAAAGGCGTTCCCCGTCGCCCCGGTAACGCAGGGCGATATGCGGAGCGATATACCATGACAGGCCGAGGTTCTTTTCCGCCGCATCGCCCTGAACTGTGGAAAAGGCGAGCTGAACAAGCTGGCGGAGGTCGAAAACGCTGTCGCGCGCGGCAGGCGTCTCCTCTTCCGTTGTGATGGACAGCCTGGCGATGCGTCCGGCCAGCGCTGTTGCGGCGTTCAGGACGTTTTCCGCATCGGCGCGGGAACGGCGGATATTCTCCAGCGCGGCTTCCGGCAGAGGGGGGATTTCCCCGGAGGGTTCCTCCAGCAGCCGCAGCCCCCGATCCAGCGCGCAGCATTCGCGCATCAGACGATCCAGCGGATCGCGCAGGGCCTCTTCCACTTCGCCCAGGCTGACCTCCATGGGCGGGGCCGGAACCTCAACAGGGCCGAAACTTTCTATTTCCAGTAATTCAGCCGGGCTTTTTCCTTCGGAAAATCCGCCGGGGAACGCTGGGTTCTCCGTGTAGGCGGAGCGGGGCGCTGCTGCGGCCAGCAGCAGCGCGGCGATACAGACGCCGAGAAGAGGCGCCTGCCCCCACAGCGGAGCCGTGACGCTATCCCCCATTCCCCACAGCCCGAGCAGGCTGCCGACGGCCATGGCAAAGCAGGCAAGACTGAACAGCAGACTGCCTTTTTCGCGGCGCAGCAGCAGAGCCAGCGCGGGCAGCAGGGCGAAAAGGGCCCCGAGCGGCCAGAGGGAGAGCAGGCGGGCGGTCCATGCCTGGCCGGGAAGTATGGGCAGCAGGGCCAGCGCCGCGCCGGGGAGCGCCAGGATCAGCAGCAGAATGTCGACGGCTGGCGCGCATGTGCGGGTACGCATGATGTTCCGTCCCACATGAGGCAGGAGCATGAGGGCGATGGCTGCGGCCAGGATGCCGGGCATGTCCAGAGGGCGGATGCTTCCTTCCGGAGTGGAGGGCACGCCCCAGAATGCCTGAACCAGCGCTGCTCCGGCAAAGATTCCCGCCCAGATGCGCCCGTCGCCGCGTTCCGTGATGCTGCGCACAAAGGCGAGCATGAGCAGCACGGTGAGCGCCGCGAGAGCGAGGGAATGCACCTTGCGTTCCGGCGCGTTCAGGGCGTCGGCGGGAGAACGCAGCGCGGGGGAAAACCACAGGCCGGGAAGGCCGTCCAGACGGACAATCGCTTCCCCTCCCTGCTGCAGGCCGGGCAGGGGATAAAGGCCGTTTTCGTCCGGCATGACCGGACGCGGCGCAGTCGTGCCGCCTGTGCGGACCCACACCTGCGGCGTGCCGGGAACCTGGTCTCCCAGATCAAGCCGCGCGTTCTCCTGCCCTGTGCCGAGTTCCGCCGCGGACAGTCCGCCCAGAGGCAGGCGCAGCCAGAACGCTCCGGTCTGCCGGGGCAGAGAGAGCATGTTCAGCGGCGCAAAGGAACCTGCGCTGTCTTCCCTGAGGATGTCATCGATGGTCAGCCTGCCGGAAGGGTCGACAAGGCTTTGCATATGATGCCTCACAGCCGCCCCACCCCGTGGGGGCAGGAGGGAGGGCTGTCCGCCGGGGGCGGCTTCCGTGGGCGCGGCACCAGCAGATGCCGGCGCGCTTTCGTCCGACGGAACGGCTCGGAGTCCGGACGCGGGGGCAAGAAGAAGAGCGAGCAGGAGAAACGTGCCGGAGATGATGCGGATCGCCGGGATTCGTCCGGCCCGGAAAGTGCGGAAAACAGACAAAGGAGTGTGCATGGCGGTTTTCCTGTACGCTGCCCCGCGGGGGACGGATCAGTTTCCTGCCGCCGCCGGAGCTGCATGTCCGGAGGCGTCGCCGGAAGGCGAAATCCGGGCGGGGAGTTCTTTCAGTTTGAGGAGGAGCGGAGCGGCCTCGTCTGCGCGGCCCAGACGCTTCAGCAGTTCGGCCTTGCGTTCGAGCGCGGGAATGAAGTCCGGCTTTTCAGCCAGAGCCACATCATAGGCGGCCAGTGCCTCGCCGGTTCTGTTCTCCTGTTCGAGACGAGCGGCCGCGTCCGTGGCAAGGGGCGCGAACGCTTCTGCCAGAGGCGTGCCGTCGCCCATGGCGGTATCCGGATAAAGGGCGAGAAGCTCTTTCCATGCCGCCACGCCGTCCGCAGGGCGACCGAGATCAAGAGCCAGAATCAGGCCGCGGTTGAAACGGGCGTTACGATGATCGGCGCGCGCCGCAATGGCTGCGTCAAAACGAAGCAGGGCTTCCTCCGGTTTGCCGAGAGCGCGGTACATCGTGCCGAGATCCGTGAGAACATCCGGATCTCCGGGGCGGAGCGCCAGAGATTTTTCATAAGCTTCTACCGCTTCCTCAATATGCTGTTCATCGAAATACAGATTGCCCAGATGCGCCCATGCGGCGGCGTCCCGAGGATCCTTTTCCACCGCGCTGCGGGCCTGCTCAACATGGGTCAGCCATTCCGGCGAATGGCCGGAATCTCCGCTTTGCGCGGCGAGAGGGGCGTTTGCCGCCTGCCTGTCCGGGACGGCCGCATTCCGCACGGAAGAGAACAGATGACCGATGAACAGCCCGGCACAGAATGTAACAGCGGCAAGGATGCAGGCAGTGCTGACGAGCATGACGCCCCGGGGCCGGGGGGACGCCGGGGCGGATTTGGGGGGCTGGGGCATGAAGGCTCCGTATTTTTAGACTTAATCCTGACTTTGTTTAAATACCGCAGGAGTTCCCGGGGGGCAAGCTCTATATGGCCGCCGGCACGGGTCAGCCCGCGAGCATTTCGTCACAGGAATGCTCTGCTTCAGTCGAGCGAGGCGAGACTGAAGCAGAGCCGCCCCCTCCTCTCCGCTGTCGCCGCAATTCATTTGCGGCGTATAGCTCCGGCGGCGTGAAACCTGCCGGCCAGAACACAGGGCCCCGGCCGACAGATATTTTCAATAACAAAACGCCCTAAAGCAGCTTTCTGACTGTCCAGCCCGCCGAGCGCGCGGCGTGTTCCGCATCGGTTCCGCCGAGCGCACAGGGAGTGGATGCTTCCAGAACTCTGGCCAGCCACGGGGCGAACTCGTGGAAGTCCTTCAGCGTGGTGGAAAGAGCCTCTTCCCTGATGCGGGCACGGATGTCGTCGGTGTCGCCGCACAGCCTGCGCCACATGGCCGTAGCTCCCTTGGCCCCGGGCAGCATGTAGGCGTCCATGTCGCCGATGGCTCCGACCACGGCGCGGGACACGTCCGTTTCTGTCATGGTCAGATTGCCGAGGTAGTCCGCCGCGCCGCGGTAGACTTCCAGCGTACGTTCCACGTTGGGGTCGCGGTAGGAGAGGAAGACAAGGGAACCTGTGGCGCGGTTATGACTGATGAAGGAGCCGTAGGCTCCTCCCTGAACGCGCACGCGATCCCACAGATACCCCATGCGCAGATGACGCAGCACTACCAGAGCCGAACCGTGGAAGACATAGCCCGTATCGCGCAGGTTGCCCCCCAGTCCCACATAGTTGACCTGCGCGGGAACAATGAGTCCTTCCGCGCCTGGGCGGACAAGAGCGGGGCCGGCCGCGCTTCCGTCCGTCCTGCGGGGCAGGGCGTCGGTCATGGTCTGGAACAGGGGCAGCGCGGCATCCAGCACGGCATTGTCGGCGGTGAGACTGAGGGCTGCGCGTCCGGAGCCGCCGGCCGTTTCGGGCAGGGAAGCGGCAAGGCTGTGCAGACGGCGCAGATCCGCCAGCAGGCCGGGCCAGTCGCTTTTCACGCGGGAAGACAGCGCGCGGACATATTCCAGATAGCTCACGCCGCCGCACAGCTCGGCATAGGCTCCGGCGGCGGACAGCGCGCCCCCGAGCCGTGTTCCGACCAGGGTATGTCCCGAGGGAACGATGCTCTGTTCCAGACGGGCGCGCTCTTCCATGACCATCTGGGTAAAGCGTTCGGCGTGGTCAAGGTCGGCGTCCGTGAGGATTTCCTGCATCAGCTCTGCCAGATGACCGGCCTTGTCTGCCGTGGCCTTGCCCGACACCTCGAGAAAAGGCAGGGCGGCAGCGTCGGAAAGACGGGTATGGAAAGCGGGGAAGGCATCCAGACTGCCGGTTCGGGCGGCCAGTTCCAGCCCCAGTTCCACATAGTCATGCCGTCTGGTGCCCGCTTCGGTCAGCGCGCGGGCATAGAGGGGCAGCAGAGGCAGCAGGTCGGCGGGCACGCTGTCCAGCGGCAGGAGCAGGCGGCTGTATATGATGCCCGTGGTATCCAGATCGTGCAGAAGAATTTCGACATCCGCGCCGGACCGCTCCGCGCAGGGGAGCTTGCGGTTCTCGCGCGGGAGATCTCCCGGTTCCAGTGTGGGAATGGAGGCAAGAGCCTCAGGGCTGTCCGGTCTGGCCTGCGCTTCGCGCAGCCGGGCGGAGATTTCCTCTGTCGCCTGCCTTTCCGCTTCACTCATGGCCGCGCGCGCGGCGTCCAGCCTGGCGTCTTCCCCGGCCTGACGGCGGGCCGCCAGTTCGTTGTCGGGGATCAGAAGCACCTGGGCACGATGGCGATTGTCCAGAAGCCGACGGCGGATGGCGTTTTCAAAGACCTTTTCTCCCGAGGCAAGGCGGGCCTTGATGTTCGTCAGCGGTTTTTCCCATGCCAGGGGAGCGAAGGGATCGCCGTCATAAAGCCAGGTGGAGAGACTGCGGAACATGGCCGCCAGACCGCGCGGGAAACGTCCGGTATTGTTTTCGCGCAGATCAAATTCCACGCTGTTCACTGCCGCTTCCACAGCTTTGGCCGGAATGCCGCTTTCCGCCAGTTCCGCCAGGGTGTCAAGCACCAGTTTTTCCACCTCGTCCCCGTCTTCAGGCCGGATGGAGCGCAGGCCGATGGAATAGTAGGCCTGGCGCAGATCCGTTTCCAGTCCCGCGCCGGAAATGTCGTCACCCAGACCGGATTCCATGAGCGCCTTGCGCAGGGGAGAACCGGGCAGAGCGGCAAGGATGTGATCCAGCATTTCCAGCGTCAGCATTTCTTCCACATCGGAGCTTTCACAGAGCAGCCAGTTTATCGTGACGTGGGCCTGACGGGTGTTGTCCTCTTCCGCATGGCCGCTTTCCGCCGCCGCATAGGGAATTTCCAGCTTGCGTTCCTCGCCGCGCGGAACCTGGAGGGGAACGGAGGAATCCGTCTCACGGCGTTCATAGCCGGAAAGGGCGCTTTCCAGCCTTGCCAGCCGGGCGTCTTCATCGTCGTCTCCCCAGAAGAAGAAGCGGGCGTTGGAAGGATGATAATAGGCGCTGTGAAAGGCGCGGAACTCTTCATAACTCAGATTCAGCACCTCGGAAGGGTTGCCGCCGGAGTCGAGGCTGTACAGCATGTCCGGGAAGACGGCATGCTGGGATTCTTCCATCAGCACGGAATCCGGGGAGGAATAGACTCCTTTCATTTCATTGAAGACCACACCCTTGTAGCTCCAGCGGCCTTCCTCATCCACGTCGATATGCCACCCTTCCTGACGCAGCACGTCCTCGTCGATGCGGGGATGGAACACGGCGTCGATATAGACGTCCACAAGATTGTAGAAATCCCGCAGATTGGTGCTGGCTACGGGGTAACAGGTCTTGTCCGGAAAGGTCAGCGCATTGAGAAAAGTCTGGAGCGAACTTTTAAGCAGCTCCACGAAGGGTTCCTTCACCGGATATTTTTCCGAGCCGCAGAGAACGGAGTGTTCCAGAATGTGCGCCACGCCGGTGGAATTTTTGGGCGGAGTGCGGAAACTGACGCCGAAGGACTTGTTTTCGTCGTCATTGAGAACGGAAAGCAGCTCCGCTCCGGTGACGTCATGCCTCCAGAGGCGGACGATCCCGCCGACCTCCTCAAGTCTCTCTTCCCGCAGGAGGGTGAAACCGTGTGCATGCAAGGGGGATTCTTTCATCAGAGATTCCTTTGTGGTTTGAAATCTCCCTCTTCAGGGGGAACGTGTGCTGGACAGGCCGGCAAACCGGTGAAATCTTTTTCCGGGCCATTCCTCCAGGGAGGGCAATCCGCATGCATCCTCTCTGCGGCTCGGCAGCCGGCGGACGGGGCGGTGCGGATTGAAGCGCTTTTCCGGCAGCCGGATCTGACCCGCAGGGTTCCCGTCTCCGCCGGAAGAGTTTTGTCACAAACAAGGGCGGCCTGCGGCCGCCCTTGCAAGATGTGTATGAATCGGGAAATGTCGAGTCTCAGCAGTTGGCCGCGCGCAGGGTTTCTTCCACCAGTTCAAGAGACGGCGTGGCGTTTTCATCCAGCCCGCACAGGGAGCGTACGGCCAGCATGAGCATGTCGAAGGGCAGGGTCATTTCGGACTTGCCGTCCGTAACGGAACAGGAATCACCCTGAACCGCGATGCGGTAGGCCCGGCGGCTGCGTGTTCTGCCCGCGCCGCTGGCTACGGAATAAACCTGTTCGTTCCCTTCCGTAACATAAAGTTTCTGGTGGGTGAGCACGCCGCTGTCCTCGTCAAACCAGGAGGCTTCAGAAAAGAGCCTTCCCCGGAAGTCCAGAACGGCGCCGTTATCGAGCGTCAGGGCGACGTTTTCCATCGTGGTGGCAGCCGATTCCGTCATGCTGTTCTCCTTGTAGGGCCTGAAGGCCGCGCGGGAAGGCGGTTAAAAACGCTGTGCTGGTTTTAGCACCCGCCTTTCGGTACTGTCAACTCGTGGCAGGATGATAAGCAGCCGCGGCTGAAGACTGCCGACAACGTCATTTTGCCAACTGGGGCATTTCGCTGTTGAAATGCTCCACGAAGCCGGGCAGGGCGGGACTTCGCCGCGATATCCCCCTTTCCGGCGCCGTAATTCACTTGCGACGTGCAGCTCCGGCTTCACGCCTGAAGCCGGCGGGCCGGAACACAGGGGCTGGCCGGCAGATATTTTCAAACGCAGAACGCAATGGCAGTCGCAGACTCCGCGAAGCGTGCGGGGGCGTCAGCCCGGGACGGGGAGGATTTCTCCGGAGTGTCGAAAGGCAGGGAGGCGATGGTCAGGCGTGTTTCAGGAATGCCATGACTTCTTCGGGAGAACGCACTATGCCGATATGAGCCGTTCCCGCGAGGTCATCAGGGCTTTGGAAGCCGAAACCATACAGCGCGGCCAGAAAATCAATGCCCGCTTCTTCCGCGCCGCGCGAATCGAACGAACTGTCGCCGATCATCAGGGCATGTTCACGCTTCGCGCCGAATTCCCGCAGACATTCCAGCATCATGTCCGATTTTTTTCGGCAGCCTTCCGTATTGTTGCCGTGAACGACATGGATGAAGCGATCCAGCCCGAAAATGCGGCAGACTTCTTCCGCCGCGTCCTGTTTCTTGTTGGTCGCTACGGCATGCCGGACGCCCATGGCTGCGCTCTGTTCCAGCACGGCGAACAGGCCGTCGTAGACGCGCGCCCTGCGGATGCCTTCCGCGGCGTAGTGAGCGCGGTAGATGTCCGTGGCGCGCTGCGCTTCGGCTTCCGGCAGGCCGCACAGGTGATGAAAGGAGTGCTGAAGCGGGGGACCGATGAATTCCCTGATGCGTTCTTCGGGCACGGGCGGCAGGCCCATGTCCTGCACGGCAAGACGCACGCATCCGAGAATGCCTTCGGAACTGTCAATCAGGGTGCCGTCCATGTCCCAGAGCAGGACGGAGCGGGAAGGAGGTGTCAGGGGCATGGTCAGTCCTGTGTGGAGTCGGAGGATGGTTCGGAGGGGGCGTGTCCCCCGCTTGTATCGGCGGGGAGGGCAGCGGGCGTTTTAAACTGCATTTCATACAGACGGCGGTAAAGGCCGTCGGGCAGATTCATCAGCTCGTCATGCGCGCCCAGTTCAGCGAGCCGCCCTTCGCTGATCACGGCGATGCGGTCGGCGTTGCGCACGGTGGACAGTCGGTGCGCGATGACGAACACGGTCTTGTCTCTCATCAGGTTGTCGATAGCCTGCTGCACCACGCGTTCGGACTTGTTGTCCAGAGCGGAGGTGGCTTCGTCCAGCACCACGATGGGGGCATTTTTCAGAAAGGCCCGAGCAATGGCCACACGCTGCTTCTGACCGCCGGAGAGCAGGATGCCGCGCTCTCCTATTTCGGTATTGATCCCGTCGGGCAGGGAGGACACAAAGTCGGTGAGATAGGCGCAGTCAAGCGCGCGGGCGATGTCCTCGTCCGTGGCGTCCGGGTTGCCGAGCAGGATATTTTCCCGAATGGTGCCCGCAAACAGAAAGTTGTCCTGAAAGACCACAGCGATATGCGCGCGCAGGGATTGCAGCGTATAGTCGCGGATGTCCCTGCCGTCAATCCTGACTGCTCCTTCCGTCACGTCGTAGAAGCGCGGCAGCAGGCTGACCAGCGTGCTCTTGCCGCCGCCGGAGTTGCCCACCAGAGCCAGAGTTTCGCCAACCTTCACATCCAGATTGATATCCCGCAGCACGGGGCGGCCGGGCTGGTAGGAAAAGCCCACCTTTTCAAAGGTGATGCCGGAACGCACGGAGCGAAGTTCTTCCGCGCCTTCACGCTCCTGAAGCGTCAGGGGACGGTCAAGAATGTCGAAGATGCGTTCAATGGCCAGAAAGGAATTCTGCACGGCAACGGCATTGTTGCCGACGCTCTTCAGCGGTGTGTAGAGCATCAGCAGCGCGGTGATGAACGAAACGAAATTGCCCGAGGAAATGGTGCCGTTGACGATGAGCCAGCTGCCGAGAGCCACGGCCAGCCCCAGCCCTATGGATACGACAACATGCATGAAGGGCGACAGCCATGCCGTGCGGCGGGTCATGGCCAGAGAAAGCTGAAAGACATTTTCAAGAATATCGAAAAAACGGGTTCGCTGATATTCCTGAAGATTATATGCGGTAATGGTTTTGTTGCCCGCAAAGGTTTCATTGTAGGTTGTATTGATGGCGGTTACGGAAACGACATTCTTTGAGACCAGACTTTTCAGCAGGTGCTTGACTTTCGCCAGCGGGGCAACCGCGATGAAAAGTATGATGACGGCCATGATGGAAAGCTGCCATGAATTATAGAACAGAACGCCTATCAGCGCGATGGAGGAGAAAATGCGGGTCAGAAAGCTCTTGAGATTGGAGATCAGGCCTGCACAGGCTGTGTCCGCATCTCCGTTGAAGCGGAAGATGATTTCCCCGGAGGTGGAACTGTCAAAAAAGGCGGGTTCAAGAAGCAGCAGCTTTGAATACAGTCTTTTTTTCAGGGACATCGTCAGCCTGCCGCCGACCCAGGTGCTTGCATATGCGGAGAGAAAGTTGAGCAGTCCCTGCACGGTGGTGAAGGAAACGATCAGAACAGGGATATACCAGGGCGAGGACATGTCCTTGCCCACGACGACCACATCCGTATACGGCTTCAGAAACAGGGCGATCGCGGCGTCAAGCGAGCCTATGGGAATGGTGATCAGAACGGACAGGAGCGCTGGCAGCCATATGGGCCGCACAAACGGCCACATGCGGCGATAGTTGACGACAAACTGATTGGCAAGAACACTTTTTTTTATATCTGGTCTGGGCATGGAAACCTTTTATGGATAAAGGGCGCTGAAGCTTCTTATTTAAAGTGCCGGATGCCGCGCTGTCAAATAAGCTTCAGATTTTCTGCGGCGGACAGAGGGATTGAAAGACTCTGATGCCGCAGACGTACCATTTTTTCCTGCCGTGGGAAATACGGGTGTGGAAGAAAAAATGCCGCAGGCAGGCCTTGCGGTAGCTCCTGACGGCCTCCGCCCAGGGGGTGAGAGCGAGGTAGCGGAAGTATTCCTTTCTGTAGGGTGCGCGGCAGCCGGGCAGCCAGGGCTTGCGGGCTCCGATGAAGTGGATGATGTTTGCCGTCCGGCCCAGTTCGTTGAACCCGGAAAGTCTGGCCTGCCGCGTGCCGCAGACCTGGGCGTCCCAGGTCCTGTCCAGAAGGCCGAGGCTCTCCTGGCAGATGACATTCAGCACGTCCTGATCATGCATGAGAATCTTGTCCGCGTGTTCCCGGATAAAGGCAAGACAGCGGGCTTCAAGATCCTGCCGCCGCCATTGCGCAAGGTTGAAAAGCAGAACTCCCGCACAGACATAGCGATTGATATCCAGTCGTGCGGATTGCCGTTCCGCATCGATATCGATCGCCCCCTTGAGGGAAAATCCCTGCATGTCATCGGCATATAGCGGCGCAAGGCTGGAACGGCATATGACATCACAGTCCAGATAGATAATCTTCTCTATATGCGGCAAAAATTCTGGCAATAAAATACGGTAATATGTGGCCAGACTCACATGCGCCGGACCATCCGTATCCAGAGGAAAGTTCTGGAACAGGGAGATATCCACGGCCAGAAACTCGATTTTGAATGAGGCCAGATTCTGCAGACTTTCAAGTCGGCTGCGGTTTTCCCGTGAAATGCCACCATCAAGGATATGAAAAAACAGCTCGTCTTCCGGTGCCTTGTTGACGAGAATGGAAGCGATGGTCACGCCCAGATGCCGGGCGTATTTGTCATCACTGGAGAGGCAGACGTGTATTGTCATATTGAATACGTTACATATTTTTGATATGTTGCAGGCATGGCTGGTAGGAATTAATAGAGGAGACTTCTATAAAGAGCAAGATATCTTGTTGAAGCGTATTTAAATCAAGTTTATACAATAATGTATTGTTATTAGTGTGAGAAAATGTATGTTTAGCTCGTCCAAATTGATATATGAAAATGAAACTCGTCAACAACATATCTTGGCTGTGGTTCATATATTTTATCCTGAGTTATGGCCTGAACTGAAAAGGTGTTTGTTAAATATATCAGGGTGTTTCGATCTTTATATAACACTTGTTAAAGAAAACAAAAAGGTATTTTCTGATATTCTTGATGTTTTTCCTGATGCAAAAATAGAAGTTATAGATAATAGAGGTTATGATATAGGTCCTTTTCTTTATGTAATTAATAAAATTGAAATAAATAAATATGATTTTATAGTTAAGTTGCATACAAAAAGAAATGTTCATGACTCATTTACTCTGAAAGGTGAATGGGCTGGAGGCGCATTGTTCCGTAAAATGGCATTAGAATTTTGTTCATCTTCTGAGAGATGGAAGTCTTCATTGGCAAAAATGAATGATACATCTGCTGGAATGGTGGGATCTCCTTTATGTATTATAGATAAAAGATTTGATTATACATCTGACTATGCACTTGTTTATCGGATTATGGAAAAAATAGGACTGAATTGGAATGGTACAGGAGAATATGTCGTAGGAACCATGTTTGTTGTACGAGCGTCCCTGCTTGAACCCTTGCGGGGAAAATTCACTCTTGAGGATTTTGAGGTTCCCGACAGAAGAAAAGGGGATGGTCTTCCACATGCCATAGAACGGGTACTGGGGTATATGGTACAGGCGCAAGGGGCGAATGTCGTCGCTTGGGACGGGACGAACACTGCACGTCAAACATTACTCTGGAAGCTCAGAAGTTTGTTTTTTGAGATAAAATACACCAGACGACGACGCATTATCAGGGTATTCCGTATCCCAGTTTTTTGGTTACCTCTGCCAAAGAGAGAAGAATAGTTTTTATTTCGTCATTATCCCGAAGTAATATGTTCAACTATCTTTCGGTACTCGGCAAACCGCATACCATCTTTATCTTTTTCGGAGAGTACGGGGTTTTCCAGCGGCCAGGCGATGTCCAGTTCCGGATCGTCCCAGCGCAGGCAGGCTTCTGCTTCAGGATGATAGTATTCCGTGCATTTGTAATGAAAGTGGGCAAAATCGCTGAGAACGGCAAAGCCGTGCGCAAGACCGGGAGCGATCCAGAGCTGATGCTGGTTGTCGGCGGAGAGTTCCGCTCCGTACCAGCATCCGAAGGTGGGAGAACCGGGACGGATATCCACGGCCACGTCAAAGACATTGCCGAGGGAAACGCTGACAAGCTTGCCCTGGGGAAAAGCCGTCTGGTAATGCAGACCTCGCAGTACGCCGCGCCGTGAAGTGGAATGGTTATCCTGGACAAAATGCTGGCTCAGCCCCGCATCCGCATATCGCTGTTCCTGCCAGGTCTCTACAAAGTAGCCGCGCGCGTCGCCGAAAATTTTCGGCTTGATCAGCAAGACGCCTTCTATGGGGGTTTTCACTACTTCCATGTTCCCGCTCCCGCGTCAACCAGATCATAAAGATACCGGCCGTAATCGTTTTTTGCCATGGGGGCGGCCAGACGGCGCACGTCGTCTGCGGAAATGTAGCCCTTGCGCCAGGCGATTTCTTCAAGGCAGGCGATTTTCAGCCCCTGTCGTTTTTCCACAGCCTGGACAAACGAGCTGGCTTCCAGCAGGGAGTCGTGCGTTCCCGTGTCCAGCCACGCTATGCCTCGCCCCATTATTTCCACATTGAGCATACCCCGGGAAAGATAGGCGTTGTTCACATCGGTGATTTCCAGCTCGCCGCGGGCCGAGGGACGGATGGATTTCGCCACGTCCAGCACGGTTTCATCATAAAAATAGAGTCCGGTCACCGCATAGTTTGATTTGGGATATTCCGGCTTTTCCTCAATGCTGAGGACACGCTGCGTTTCATCGAATTCAACGACGCCGTAGCGTTCCGGATCGCTGACATGATAGCCGAATACCGTCGCTCCGTCATCACGCGCCATGGCTGCGTCAAGAAGTTCCTGCATTCCCGCGCCGAAAAAGACATTGTCGCCCAGAATAAGGCAGGTGTGTCTGCCACGGATGAAATTCTCGGCAAGCAGAAAGGCCTGCGCCAAGCCCTCGGGCCGGGGCTGGACGATGTAGTGAAAGAGGCAGCCCCACTGTGAGCCGTCGCCAAGCAGTTCCTGATACAGGGGCAGATGCCCGGGGGTGGAAATGATCGCGACTTCCCTCAATCCCGCCTGCATCAGCGTGGCAAGCGGATAATATACCATGGGCTTGTCATAGATGCCCATGAGCTGCTTGCTGACGCTTTTCGTCAGAGGATAGAGCCGTGTGCCGGAACCTCCGGCCAGAATGATGCCGATCCAGTCTTGCATATGCGCCGCCGTCCTGTGTGGTAGATGGGGCGGAGGATACACGTCCTTAACGAGAGAAACAAGATGCCGGACAGGCGGCAGAACCTGTTCAGCCCATGAACGCTTCCATGACAGTGTCCACATTCTGCGGAGTTATTTCACCGGAAAGCATTTTCTGCACCTGTGGAGCGTCCGGCGCGAGATTGGCGAGATTGACAAAGCGCAGTCTGTCACGAACCTCTTTTGGAAAAAGGTAACCGACCACGTGCGCGGGGTTTCCCTTGACTATGGCATAGGGCTCCACATCACCGGAAACGACCGTATCGGCTTCCACTCTGCAGCCCTGCCCCAGTGTAGCGCCGGAAAGGATGGTGGCGTTTGCTTCAATCTTAACGCCATCTTCCACAATGATGGGGGAACAGAAGCGCATTCCCGGGAGATTTTGTGCGGGCTGGATGGTGGAAGCGGGAGAGCCGGCGGAAGATGACACCTCGCAAAGAAAGCGGACACCGGGAGCAATTGAAACAAAATTTCCTATTTCAAGTGTTTCCCATATGTTTTCTGAAAAAGAAGCATTAATTACTCCGCTGCTGTGATTTCCGACATGAATTCTTGAAATATTTTTTATTTCAAGACCATGAAGATGGGTTGTGTTATGGCGGTTTTCTTTTCTCCACTCTTTTTCGATAAAATCGTTTCGTGAAATAAAATGTTCCTGAATATATAATTTCAGTTCATACTCGATTTTTTTTCGAAAAACTCTGAGAAGTTGTGTATAGAAAAATATATGTTTTGAGTAAAAATTTTTCAGATATTTTATATATCCGTTTTTTATAAAATTATTTCGTTTTTTTATATCAAAATACCATGGATTGATATGTCCGCAAAGTATGTTTTTTTTCTCATCATTAAAAGTTTTGGTATTTATCAATCCTTCATGATGATATGTGCTGAGTATGCCAAGGTATTCCTTGCCAAAGACTTCCGCGACGTTATATCCATACCTTACAGTAGGCTGTGTTTCTCCAAGCTTGTCAAAGACAACAACTCCATGGCCATATTTTTTTATAAGCTGAAGTACAAGATCTACCTGATGAAAGTGAAAACTTGCATCTTCAAAAAAATTGCTGACACCGCTAATATGTTCTTTCCATATTCCAAATCCTCCAGACCATGTGGTAAAGTATGTCGCAAGTGCAATGAATTCATTCATGTCAGATGCATTTTTTTCAATAACACTGCATGAATTGTTGTCATATTGATTTTTAAAAAAAAGTATATCCTTGGACAGGATATGGCTTTCAATAACAGAAACAAGTTTTTTTATACCATTTTTTGAAAAAACAAATGTATCATTACAAAGTTTACGAAATTCACCCGAACCAGACAGAAGAGCTTTTCCAAAATTTTTATGAAATATATTTTCTTTGTTTCTGATATATTTTATTTTTTCTCCATATTGTTCAGTAAACATGGAACATATTTCCTGTGTTCTGTCACTGGAACAGTTGTCAGATATAACTATTTCAACTTTGTCAGTTTCATGAAAAGTATGAGTTGAAGTAATGGAGATAAGAGTACGCTTGAGAAATGTGGCGCGATTATAGGTTGGTATGCAAATAGAGAGGTATGGCATAGCTCAACTCAGCGGAATTAAATGTTGATGTGCCAAAAACCACTTGAGGGTTGTCTCGATATTTTTTTCAGGAGAGGCTGTTTCTGTAAGGTTTAAATCCTGGCGAATCGCGCTTGTATCAGGTTGATAGGCATTGGGGGCGTTGCCCCGCAGTGCTTGACCTTTCACAGTAAGAAAATTTTCGGGCAACTCTGCACAGAATAGGACTTTCTTTGCCCATTCGTGCAGAGAATATGTTTGGGTTGAGCCAATATTATATATACGTCCGTTTCCACGGATAAGCGCGGCCAAAAGCCATATACTCAAATCTCGCCCGGAAAGAAAGGATCTTAAGGGCGTTCCATCTCCATTAATAGTGATGGGCCGGCGTTGAAGTGCATGAAGAAGAAAACTGCTCATTGCATTTTGCTCATTTAAAGGCATATAAGCACCTATAAATGCAAAACAACGTGCTACAGAAACCGAAATACCAAGTTCTTCTCCTTTTGCTTGTGCATAAAATTCTAAAAAACGTTTGGTATTACCGTAGATAGCAGGCTCTCGCATATCTACAGGGAGGGAGTTTTCTGTAAAAGGAATTGTTGCTTGACGGGCCTGTATTCCGTAAACAGCACCGGAAGAGAGCAGCAGTAGATTTCGGCATCCTTTTTGGGCTGCTATAGTCATGATGTTTTCAGTTCCTAGAACTGCGGTGTACATATGCCGAGCAGGCCATGAGAGAGAGAGGTCATTAGGTAGATTAACACCATGAACGGCAAAGTCAAAATCAGGAATGTCCACCTTTGAAAGGGAGAGAATGTCTCCTTGAACCAGATGCAGATTTTTACGAGTTAAAAAATGGGGCATAGCCTCCAGAAAATGTTTCGAAGAACGTGTCAGAACAGTAAGTTTAAGTCTTAATTTCAGTTCAAGATCTGCCCAAAGTAAGCTTTCAATTAGCCATTTGCCAAAAAATGCAGTACAACCGGTAAGAAGAATGTTACAGCCTTGAAGGGCCAGGAGATCATGCTTTGATAGTTCTAGAATTTGTTCCAGATCTTCATGGAATAGACTAAAACCTTGGGGTATGGATGGAGCATTCATGTTTAAATCCTTGATGAGAGTTTCTTGTTATAGTTTTTGTCTCTAAACTAGAAGGTGGCAATTTATGCAATTTTAAATTAAAAAATATAAAAAAATTTAAAAAAGTACTTGCATATTTAAAAAGAGTATGATAAGATACTACTCGTGTCAGAGATAAGACACGAAATGCGGGTGTAGTTCAATGGTAGAACACCAGCCTTCCAAGCTGGATAC
>OLFV01001152.1_pt1 | contig 27188 bp, 19 predicted proteins | sample 1605551 | NCBI WGS metagenome assembly OLFV01 (sample SAMEA3888922, study PRJEB22519) | human gut metagenome | biome: human gut; feature: human-associated habitat; material: faeces | place: Denmark | collected 2011 | reverse complement strand
CAGCAACTCGATTTTGTCCGGAGAAAGGGGGTGTTTTACGGACAAGTGAGTCAAATGACCAACTCATCCGTAAAAAGGCGGGGGTTCACGGACAAACGCGGGGTAGAGTCTCCCGGACAGATACGGACTGTGGTCTTCCAGACAAACGTGGCTTGAGGTTTACTGACCGACGCAGTTCGGATTTTCCAGACACATGCCACTTGGATTTTCCAGACACATGCCACCTGAATTTTCCAGATGCCAGCTACCTCACAAAGCAACCAAAATCAGGAATTACAAACTCCGCCCAGAAAACTTCTGCCGCAGAAACATGGAGTAATTTACAGACAAATTGGCGGTTCGTTGTCAAAAAAAATACTATGACGAAAGTGGGAACAGGGCATCCACATCATATTGAGACAGAGCCAGTACACGGCGGATTTGACCATTGGAAGAACGGAAATCATAGTGCAATTTCTTGGCAAGGTCAAGTTTCTGTGGACGTGTCAAGTCATGTAGAGCAGTCACGCCATAACTCTGCTTCAGACACTTCATTATCTGCGTAAACAGTTCAGCATCCGTAAGAAACTCGCCATCATCCAGTTCAGCAGCAAACTCAGAGTATGACTCTACCCCCTTGCTGAGCATAGCAAAATAGTGATGCGCATCTCGGAACATAGCCATGCCAAACTTGACTGCGCAATACGAAAATGGAGAAACATAGTCATTGACAATCACCCAGTCATTCGGCAATCCGGGAAAACGGCTTCGAAGGATTCGTCTTCTATCATCAAACTTCATTTCAGAGAACTTGACTCCACTCGGAGCATCAAGAAAATAGCATCTTCCCGTTCCCCAAGGGTAACTGAACGGCGTATAAGAAGGATCAGCAACATATCCGTTCCGATTTGTGTAAATGATACAGTTGCGCAATGACGAGAGGACTTCTATCTGCCTCAGTGACAAGTCAATGCCTTTTGCAGACGGAAAGAACCGCCCCATTCGCCTGCGGCAATAGTTCCAGAATTCCAATATTTCCGATTCTTCTGCGGACAACACGAAATGAAAATGATTGTTCAATATTTCAAAGGCGATGATTGTTACACCTTTGAACTCGTTTGATGCTTGGGCCACGACATTCATGGCAAATGCAAAGTCTTGAGTACAAGAGAATAGCAACGGCGTTTCTTTTCCAGAAGTATATGCGTGCCAATATGGGCCAGCTGACAGAAAACTCGCATTGCAGCGTCTCTCTTTTTCTGAATATGTCTTAACATTCATAGGAACAGTTTATTTAACGCTCTACACACTCCACAAATAATGCCAATTTGTAGAATATAAAGTAATTTATCCGGAGAATGGGGGTGTTTTACGGACAAGTAAGTCAAAATGACAATTCATCCGTAAAAAGGCTGGGTTTTACGGATGAATCGCGCAACCGTGGATCATCTTACCCTTTCTGCAATAAATCTTTTCAAGAGGAATGTCAAGAAGTAGGGGAATGTATAGAACATACCGTTAAAACCGATATTCTTATAACATAGTTTAATGCCATATTTCACATCGGGATATTTATCATCTTTCAACAGATTATTCAATGATATTGTCGCGTTATCCTTAGCCTTGACCTCCACAGGGATAAGAGAATTTGCATCTCTTACAAAGAAGTCCATCTCAATGGCTGGTCTGTCGCTGCTATAATAGTAGAGGTCGTACCCTTGCTTTACCAGCATATCTCCGACAATGTTTTCATATATGGCACCCTTATATGTGCCAAGGTTTTTATTGGCCCTCAAATCTTCCTGCGATTCCTCATCGAGTGATGCTATCAAAAGTCCAGTGTCCCTATAATAAATCTTGTATAGTTTAGGATCATAATTCCCTTTAAGAGGAAGCTCCGGACGATTTAGACAATAGCAGACATTTATAACACCAGCATCAGCAAGCCATTCCACGCAACCTATATAATCCCTATTTCTTGCATTCTTTGCAATTTTGGTAATTTGAAAACGTTTGTTTTCCTTGGACAGAAATGTGGAGATATGATTATAGACAGCCTTAACCTTTGCCTTGTCCAGTCCCGCCGCATATTTGGTAATATCCTCTTCATAATCCTTCAGTAACTGCTTCTGAATAGCATATGTCCCGCTGAAGTTCTTGTTCCGTACATATGTATTTACGACTTCAGGCATACCTCCGATAGTAGCATAGTCCCGGAAGAGTTCAAAAAGGACATCCATCTGCAATTCAGGGAGTGGCTTACACTCAAGCATGTGTCGATAGAGATCCTCAACAAAATCGTCCGCATAGCCCTTAGCCCAAAGGAACTCTTCGAAATCCATAGAATGCATTTCATAGTCTTCTTTGTAGCCTACGCTGTTGGACTCTATTTCCCGGTAATTGATTCCCATTAGCGAGCCGGAGCAGATAACGTCAAAGCGTCCATCTAATTTAAAGAATTTCAATGAAGTAGCACAATTAGGGCAGGCTTGGAGTTCATCAAAGAAGAAAAGCGTATCACCTGGAATAAACTCAAGTTCAGGATTCAGAAACGATATGTTCTTAAGGATGGTATCAACTTCAAATCCATCCTCAAAGATATTCTTGAATTTAGGTTGTTCAACAAAATTGATTTGGATGACATTCTTATAGTTATGATACGCAAACCATTCGATAGATCGCGTCTTTCCAATCTGACGAGCACCCTTGACAATCAGAGGTTTCCTATCAGGATTGTTTTTCCAAGTCTTCAAATAGTCATCGACCTTCCTCTTAAGCATATTATCCATATCTAAAATCTTTATTTACAGGCACAAAGATAATTATTTTCACATAATCCGCACTAAAAACCCATATAAATTTCACATTTTCCGCGATGATTTACGGGTAATTTTCACACTTTCCGATTTTATGCGTTGAAGGTTGTACCGCGCGCGAGAAGTAGACACGGAAAATAATTTTTAGACGTTATTGTTTTCCAAAGTAGACAGCGGCGATGTTTTTGCCGCGTATCTTTTTCCAAAAGTAGACATTTTTCAACTTTTTTCAGGGATTTCTTTTTCAAAAGTTGACAAGCCCTTGCAATTGTCCTGGTTATCAGCGTGTTGCCTCCGTTTCTGGACGAACTTGGGCTCGGAGGTCAGTTTCCTGCCCTCAAAAGTATTCTTCTTGGGCAGCTCTCCCTTGTAGTAGCGTTTCCGGTAGTTCTCCGGAGTGTCGTAGCCGATGGCGAAGCACGGCCGTTGGGTGTTGTAGTACTTGACATAGCGTTTGATGGTTTGAATGAAGTCTTCTCTGTCTTGGCACAACTCCAGTTTGAAGTCAATGTAGAGTTCTTCCTTGATCCAGCCGTTCAGAGCTTCGTTGACGGGGTTGTCCGTGGGCTTTCCGGCCCGGGACATGGAACGTATGACATTCGTGTCTTTAATGAGTTCATTGTAGGCCATGAAGGAATATACGCTGCCTTGGTCAGTATGCAGGATAACCGGCTCCAGAACGCCCTTGAGGAGGCCTATTACATCCTCAAGGCCATCTATGTATTGATCTCTCGAACCGCGCTTGTCGGCCACTCTAGCCGTCAGGATTTCCTTGGTGAACACGTCGAAGTAGAAGGTCACCTCGAAGTAGTAATACCGGAACCTGAAAGCCGTCATGTCTGACACGATGACCTGACGTGGCCGGTCCACCGTCTCCCAAGTGGTAAAGATGAGGTTGGGATACAAGTCCCTGACCTTCCTGGGCCTATAGCGTACCCTATGCTTGGTTTCGGCTTTGATTCCCAGATACCTATAGCACTTGTAGGCGTAGTTGTCGCTGATGGTTATCTGCATGTTGATACGGATATATGCGGCTGTCCAGCGGTATCCGTGGGTGGGATGCTCCACGTGAACCTCTCCCACAATCTTGATCATCTCCTCCCGGGTCGTGTCCCGGGATGACGGCTCACGTTTCTTCCACTTGTAGAACCCTGCCCGGCTCACGCCCATCAGGCCACAAAGGTCCTGGATGGCGTAGTCCCTGGACAGCAGGTCCACTATTTCGAACTCTTCTGCTTTAAACGAACATACTCCCGTTCCCCATCCGCGTTCGTCTGAACGGCATAACTTTTTTTTAGCCTTTCATTCTCGATGCGGAGCTTGATCACCTCGCGTTTGTACCCCTCCAGAGTCAGGTCGGAGCCTTCCGGCAGAAGGTCCTTAAACTCGGCGTCCTGGCGGGCCAGGCCTTCTAGACCCGCCGCCTCGTACTGCTTCATCCATTTACGGAATGCGGCTTCTGAGATGTCATTCGCCACACAGAAGTCATACACCTTGATTCGCGGATTCCCTTTGAACCGGCGAATCAAGAGCTCTTTTTCAAGAGGATTCAAATGTTTTCCCATAATCGTTTCTCCTTCGGGGTAGATGGGACTGAGGGCAATCTCCGGGCCGCACCGGTCGTTGGGCCTTCCGGTCGGGGCTCCGCCCCTCCCTCCAGGCCCAACGACCTGAACTCAACTACAAAGATAACTCATTCAATCTTTTTCTACCCCTCCGTGTCTACTTTTACGAGTGCAGCAGGTCTGATTACTGATATTGGTTGACCCGGAATCTACAGTTTGTCCGTAAAAAGGCGGGATTCCACGGACAAGTTGTTCAAAATCAATGACTTGTCCGGAAGAAGGCGGGGGTTTACGGACGAATCGCGCTACCGAGATTTTGACACTTTATGGTTTTATGCATTGAAGGTGACGTCTCTGAAGGCGAGGGTCGGAACCTGACGGCTCATTCCAGGGACCGGGTCGGAGCCGGCGGCGAGGAGGTTACTCCAAAGGTCTGTCATGTTGCCGGTTATGAGCATGCCGTCGATCGGCGAGGTTATCTTGCCGTTCTCGAAGAGGAAGCCGGAAACGCCGTAGGAGAAGTCGCCGGTGGCGCTGTTGCAGTTGCCGCCGTTGAAGTCCGTGACCAGGATGCCGCTTCCGCAGAGGTCCAGGATATCCCGCTGCGCGATCTCATTTACAAACGAGTCCGCCTTCAGTCCATATTCAGCGCCAAGTCCACCAGCGAGTTCTGTTCCACGACCACCACCATTTACAGCACCAAGACCGGAGCCACTCATTTCATCACGCTCAACTCCACGTCCGTCACCACTCGCAGCACTGAGCTCAACTCCACGACCACCACCATTCACAGCACCGAGTTCAGTTCCACGTCCACCACCACTTACAGCACCACTCACAGCACCACGTTCACCACCATTCACTGCACCGAGTTCAATTCCACGACCACCACCATTCACAACGCCAAGCTCAACTCCACGTTCATCACCACTCGCAGCACTGAGCTCAAGTCCACGCCCACCACCACTCACAACGCCAAGCTCAGCTTCACGCCCACTACCATTCACAGCACCGAGACCACCACCATTCACAACGCCACGCTCAACTCCACGTTCACCACCATTCAAAGCACCAAGCTCAACTCCACGTTCACCACCATTCACAACGCAAAGCTCAACTCCACGTCTGTCACCACTCGCAGCACCAAGCTCAACTCCACGTTCACCACCACTCGCAGCACCAAGCTCAGCCCCACGACCGCCAGCAGTCACAACATCAAGCTCAACTCCACGTTTACCACTATTCACAGCACCGAACCCATCACCACTCATTTCGCCACGATCAACTCCACGCCCGTCATCACTCGCAGCACCGAGCTCAGCTCCACGTTCAACACCATTCACAGCACCGAGCTCAACTCCACGTCCGTCACCACTCGCAACACCACGCTCAACACCACGCTCAGCGCCAAGTCCACCAGCGAGTTCTGTTCCACGACCACCACCACTCGCAGCACCGAACCCAGCACCACTCACTTCACCACAATCACCACAAAGACCGGAGCCACTCATTTCACCACGCTCAACTCCATGTCCGTCACCACTCGCAGCACCGAGACTGGAGCCACTCACACCTCCACAATCACCACCAAGCCCGGAGGCGTCGCGTCCATCACCACTAACTCCACAATGTCCACCACTACGCTCCCCACCAAGCTCCCCACCAAGCAGTTCTTCGGAGACAAACGGCTGGAGGACAGGGCGGTTAGGGCAGCTGGAAGTCGGCGGAATGCCAAGCTTCCTGGACATGTATATGCTCGTGAAATTCTCCTTCACCACGCCGTCCGAGATAATCTCACGGTTCCTGCAGGCACGCCCGTCGGTCTCGAACAGGATTGCCCCGCTCTTGCCCTTTTCCAGAGGCATATCCATCACATTCAAGCCTTTGCTGAAGACCTGCTTGCCCAGCGCATCCACCAGGAATGAAGACTTCTGATAGACGGACAGACTGCTCAACGCATTGAGCACCGGCTGGAGAAGACGGCCTGAGACCAGACGTGAAACCACCATCGTGTATTTTCCCTTGTCCGCATTGACAGGAGCGATCTGCATCACGGCCATTTCAACAGCCTTCCTCCCACATTCTGAAGACAGAACCTTATCCGGACTCACACCGTAGTCCCACCACAGGCCGGTGTATTTGTTTCCGTCATTGTCCTCGACAGTAACCTGGCTGCTCACCTCGAATGAAGTCTCCGTCTGGCGGCATCGGCATCCGTCAGAACTCGTCAAGTATGTGTCTGACAATGTGTTATTGTATTCTACCTCCTCGGATACCACACGCCAATTCCTGTCAGAAGACGGTGCAGAGAATTCCCCAAACACGGAGACACGTTTTGCCATCTCCAATTTTTCATCGCGGGAAACCGAATCATAACCATACCAGCACAGCCCCATTTCATCACCATTGACAGCATCCGTGGCAAGGTCCTTCTTGTCCGGCAATCCCCGGAACGGATCAGCCACCAGCATCCTCACTGTCTCGACGGCCTTGCAGAGGAAATCGCGGAGACTCTCCTCCTCGAACCTGTTCGTGGAAAAAGTGCCGTATTTGCCGTCAGCATATATGTTGAAGGTCAATGACCTGTCACCAGTCTGCCTGATATTGTCAATCTCCCCGTCCAGCAAGGCATAAATCTCGGTTTTCGCCTTGTCCAGTGACACCATGACGGCCGAAGCACCCGCATCCAAGGCCATCTGCACGCTTTTGTCAGCTATTTCTCTCTCCACATCGCTTATCGCGAAGTCCAAACTTTCTTTCATCTCGAATTCCTTATTCATCTGCAACTCCTCCCACTATCAGATTATTCACCAGCACCGTCGGCATACCGCACGAAACCGGCACTGCCTGACCTTTTCCGCAAGTCCAGGCAGCATCCTTCAGCTTGCAGTCATTGCCCACAGCTACAATATCTTTCAACGCCTGGGGCCCGTTGCCGATGACATTGACATCATTGACAGGTCTGGTAAGCCTTCCGTTTTCTATCAGGAAGCCGCTCTGCACGAAGAACGTGAAATCACCTTCGCCGATTTTCACCTGTCCGTTGCTGAATTCATTGACATAGATACCTTTGGAAACCGAAGCAATGATGCTTTCCGGGTCGGCATTGCCATTTTCCATATAAGTCGCGCGCATTCTCGGAATCGGACTTGAACGGAAATTTTCACGTCTGCCGTTGCCGGTCGGAGCCACGCCGTAGTACTTCGCGCTGATCCGGTCATGCAGATACGAGGTCAGCACTCCGTTCTCGACCATCATTGTCCTCTGTCCAGGCACGCCCTCATCGTCGAAATTCAGGGAGCCGCGGTTACCTCGGATGGTTGCGTCATCCACGATATTGATTCCTTCCGGACAAATCCGCTTCCCCATCTTGTCCGAGAAGATGGACTGGCCCTTTCTGTTGAAATCAGCCTCGAAAGCGTGTCCCATGGCCTCGTGAAGCAGAATGCCCGAAGCACCAGCACCCATCACCACCTGCATCTGCCCGCCCTCAGGCCTGCTTGCCTCGAAGGCACTGTCAATGCCGTCCGTCAGACTGGCCGCCAGTTCTTCCATCACTTCATCGGTAAGCATTTCCGCACCCTTGCGAAGACTGATGGAGTCATTTCTCTTTATACGCCGCTTTCCGTTGTCAGCCACAATCATAGCGGAAACGGTGGTCAGCGGACGGGTCTCGTATTTGAGTTCGCCGAAAGAATTGTACATCATATAATCGCTTGTCTGACTGCTCAGAAAGCACATTATGCTCACGATTCTGCTGTCCTTAGCCTTGATGGCCTTTTCCAGACGGTCGAGATACCCCACGACCACTGACGGACTCTCTTCCCTCCAGTCTTTCAGTATCGGATAACGGTCCGCCGCCGGATTCGGATGTCCCGGATAAAGTCTCCTGACGAGGCGGCCGCCATTGTTCTGTTGGGAAGTGTACGTGGCCCCCACGCTTCTGGTTTCACGTGGCGTGACAGCAGAGCCCTGAGAAATAGCCGAGGCCGCAAGCGCAGCTGCTTCCATATCTTTCCGCTCCGTACTTTCAGAGTAGGCATAACCGGTCTTCTCACCGCACAACACCCTGATTCCCACACCGTAATCGATATTCAGACCGCCAGACGTGACCTTCCCGTCCATGAGCTGATAGACCTGGTCCGAGGTGTTCTCGAAATACAGGTCGCAGTAGTCCCCGCCGTGCGAGAGTGCCGTCGTCACAAGAGATTTCAGATCAATGTCATTGACCTTGAATGTGTTATAATAATATTCCTTATTTGCTATCATTGTCGAAATAGTTTTGGGCCTCTGCGGCCTTCTTTTCTATCGTACTGTAGATTTCTTCGTCTTTTATATTGAGAATGCCCTTCCAGCCCTCCGCGACCACCTTGAAAGGTATCTTGGAATTGTCCGCAAGTATCCATCTGTCGGCCAATGCTCTGTAAACATTGAAAAAATAATGCAGCCCGGCCGTATATCTTCTCCGTATCACCTGTTCCGGAATGTTGTGACCGCCTGCCGCAACCCTTGCGCGGACTCTTTCTACGGCAAGTTCAGGAGAATTCAGCCAGAAATACAGAATCGTGACACTGTACCCTTGCTCGTGCGCGTGGGTGATAGTCCTCTTGAGACTGCGTGTGGCCAATGTTGTCTCTATCGCGAAGTCTTCGCCGCGCTTGAACAAGTAGTTCATTTTCAGCAACATAAGCTTGCCGGCCTGAATCGATGCAGCATCCGGACTGAATGGCGAAAGGCTCTTGGCGAATTCGTCTGAATTCACGAATTGACTGCATTTGAGCATCTCCGGAAGCAATGAATAGGAGGCGGTCGTCTTGCCGGCTCCATTGCATCCTGATATCACATACATTTGTGGCATAGCTTTGCGTTATTAACTGTTTACTTGTCGATTCCGTAACCGAAAAGCGCGAAATCACCTTTGCACGGGTCGCCCGGGAAAATGTCCCTGAAGGCGTCCGTAATTTCCTCTACCGTAGTGATGTCCTTCTGTTTACGGGCGGTAAGGCCAAGTTCCGAGGCCTGCTGATACACGTGCACATCCAGAGGAATCAGCAATGTCTGCGGGTCAATGTTCTTCCAGACTCCGAGGTCCACTCTGCCGTCATTCCGGACCATCCAGCGTCGCATCATATTGATCTTCTTGTTCGGCGCCTTCTTGTCTTCTTTCTGCCCGAAGACCAATGTCCGGAACTGTGGAATTGTCAATGTTTCAAGACTTTCGCGTTCCGAATAAAGGTCTTTCAGTCTTGCGCATATCGCCGCGACTTCAGACCATTTGACGGTCCTGTGTATGCTGACCGGCTCGTCCTTCCACTGTCCGCGCATCACGTAATCGTATGGTTTCCAGTTCATTTCATCGAACAGGCGATGGCAGTCGCGCACTATCATTGACCTTCTCCCCCACGCGAAATGCGCTGCGAAGACAGCTGCGATTTCCACATCGGCAAGGCAGCTGCTGCCGCTACTGAGCATTGACACGAACCGCTTCGGAAATATTATCGGGTCCTCCTGAAAGTAGCAGGCGTCATTGTATTTCTCTGCCCATCCGCGCAGCAGGGTCACCGTCTCATCTGTCATAACAATCTCCTATAATATATACATCCCGAATACAAATTTAACATTTTTTGGTGTTTGGTTTTTATATTAAAATGTTTTAACTTAGCCAAATCATCGGTTTTTGTACAGATGACTAATACATAATTTCTAATAACCAACAACTTATGACTAAAGATCATAGACGGCACGAAACAAGGAGGACTTGTTTCCTATCAGCATTGGCCGCTTTGACGATTTTACCCCTGAGCGGAGCCGACTGCTTCGCATCGGCAGTAACGTCAATTTCTGCCAGCACATCCGCCCAATCCCGCAAAGTGGAGATTTCAGGAAAAGTGTTTGACTCCAAAGGAGAACCTCTCGCAGGAGCAAGCATTGTGGAGAAAGGCTCGATGAACGGTGTATTCACCGATTCGAACGGCCGGTTCACCATAACAGTAAACGACGGAGCCATATTGGAAGTATCTTCCATCGGTTTCATTTCCAAGGAAGTGAAGGCGACCGCCAATTTGAAAGTGACCTTGGAAGAAGACAGCGAGCTGCTCTCGGAAGTGGTAGTTGTCGGATACGGTAGCCAGAAAAGAGCCAGCCTCACAGGCTCAGTAGCAGTGGTCGATGTACAGAAGACATTGGACAGCAGACCTATAGCGGACGTAGGACGTGGACTTCAGGGTTCAGTACCAGGCGTGAATATCAGGATCCCTACCGGTGAAGTAGGTTCAGACCCTATCATCAATATCCGTGGACAGATAGGTTCCATCTCCGGAAACAACAGCCCTCTGATTCTCCTGGACAATGTGGAAATTCCAAGTATCCAGATGGTGAACCCGGACGACATCCAGTCGATTTCAGTACTGAAGGATGCGGCAGCCGCCTCCATCTACGGTGCAAAAGCGGCATTCGGTGTCATCCTCATCACATCCAAGACAGGTGTCGGAAAAGAGAAACTCGAAGTGACATATTCTGACAACTTCTCCTGGCAGAACAGAGCGAAACCTATCGAATTCGGAGGTCTCGAAGCATTGAAATATACCCTTGACGCACATACGAACATGGGTGCTGCAATGCCTGCCGGAGGTTTCTGGAGAATCAGTCCTGAGAGTTATGAAAAGGCTGTCGAGTGGCAGAAGCTCTATGGCGGAAAAGTCAAGAACGGCGACCCTGTAGTATATGGACGTGACTGGTACTATGACGGTGTCAACAAATATGGTTACCGCGTCTATGACGGTGCTGATGCAATGATACGCGACTGGGCACCAAGCCAGACACACAACCTGTCCGTAAGCGGCACCTCAGGCAAGACCTCTTATAATATAGGTCTCGGCTACCTCAAGCAGAGCGGTATGTCCAGAACGGCGAAGCATGATGATTTCACGAGATACAACTCATCCATCAGCCTCACTTCTAACATCAACAAATACCTCAGCCTCCGCGCAAGTTCCATATTCTCAGACAGGAACAAGAGATATCCGGGAGTAGGCACCACGTCAGCCGACCCGTGGCTTTATCTCTACAGATGGAGCCCTCTCTTCCCTATCGGGGTCAAGGAAAACGGAAACAACCTTCGTGAGGCATCATACGAGATAGGCGCTTCCAATACCAACAACCTCAGGAACAAATATATCAATGTCAATCTCGGAGCGACTGTAAACATCACCAAGCACTGGGATGTCAAGTTCGACTACACCTACGACCACAGGACACAGGAAGAAAACACATCAACACCTGAATTCGAAGGCGGCCAGATGTGGTATGCCCCTACCGAGTGGTTCGCGGAAGACGGCAGCAGAATCTATGTGAACGGTCTCGGAGAAGTTGTAGATGCAGCTGCTGACGGTGCAATGCCGGGATATTGCTTCCCTGTACAGAAGTATTTCTCCAATGCAACAGCAACAGACATCAAGAGATACAGATACGCAAGTTCTACCAACACTGTCAATGCCTACACCACCTATCACCGCCAGTTCGGAGCAGGCGGACAGCACGACTTCAAGGTTATGGCAGGTCTTAACAGGGGAGCTACAAAATGGGAGTCCGTATCTGCACGCAGGACTGACCTGATGAACCTGTCGAACCCTCAGTTCAAGACAGCCACCGGCGACCAGTTCGTAGATGGAAACACCAACTGGGATGCACAGCTTGGCTTCTTCGGACGTATCAACTACGCATTCGGCAACCGCTATTTCATCGAGGCCAATATCCGCCGCGACGGTTCTTCCAAATTCCCTACGCACCTCAGATGGCAGACATTCCCTTCATTCTCAGGAGGTTGGATTTTCACCAATGAGAAATTCATGAAACGCATCGAGCCTGTGCTCTCCTTCGGTAAGATCAGGGCATCATGGGGAAGTATCGGAGACCAGTCTGTAGCCAATACGCTCTATGTCTCCACCCTTTCACAGTCCCAGTCAAACTGGCTTGACGGCTCAGGAAACAAGGTCACACAGTACGGCACACCGACACTGGTGGACTACGACATCACCTGGCAGAGAATCGAGACTCTGGACTTCGGAGCCGACCTCAGATTCTGGAAGAATCAGATCGGTATAACATTCGACTGGTTCCAGAGAGACACGAAGGATATGATTATTCCGGGTGAGAGTCTTCCTGCCACATTGGGAACAACCGCACCTAAAGGCAACTACGGAAGCCTCCGCACACGAGGCTGGGAAATCGCTCTCGACTGGGGATTCAGATTCAGCAACGGCTTGGGCATCAATGGTATGGCCACATTGTCAGATGCTGTCACGGACATCACCAAAGGTGCTGACCGGGCTACTCCTTGGGAGAACAGGCTTCTCTCCAACGCTTACTCTACCGGCAGACGCTATGGTGACATCTACGGTTATGTTACCGACAGACTGTTCCAGAAAGACGATTTCGTCTATGGCGCAGACGGACAGATAGAGAAGATAACTGTCATCTACAACGGCACAGCCCGCACAACCCACAGACAGACAGCGAAATACCCTGTATATCAGGTGCAGTTCGAAAATAGCGACAAGCTCATTTTCGCACCTGGCGACGTGAAATTCGTGGATGTGGACGGCGACGGATACATCACTCCTGGTGAGGGCACGAACGGCAATCCTGGTGACCGCGTAGTTATCGGAAACACAACACCTCGCTACGAATATGGTTTCCGTCTCGGCGCAGACTGGAAAGGCGTGGACTTCTCCATCTTCTTCCAGGGCATCGGACAGAGAAAAATCTGGGGTAAAGGACAGCTTGCAATTCCAGGCTACCATGCCAAGGACGGCGGTCTGCCTAAGACATTCACAAAAGACTACTGGACAGAGGACAATACCGACGCATTCTATCCACGTGCATGGAACCTCGGCGGTGCTGACTCCGGTTTCGGAATGCAGGTTCAGAGCAGGTACCTCCTGAACATGGCCTATCTGAGAATCAAGAACATCACATTGGGCTATTCCGTACCGGCCAAAGTCCTCTCAAAAGCGAAGATAAGCAAGGCAAGGGTATATGTTTCCCTCGAAAACTTCTTCACCTTCGACCACCTCAGAGGACTGCCTATCGACCCTGAAGCAATTTCAGGTTACTCGATGTTCACAAACAATTACAACCTGGGACGTACCGGTACAGGAACACCTGTATTCAAATCAGTCTCATTCGGTGTACAGTTATCATTCTAATGCATACAATACAATGAAATTCAGATTATTATATACATTGTCAGCTCTCGCAATCCTTTTCGGAAGCTGCGAAGTGCTCGACCGTCCTTCTCTGACAACTGCAGAGGATGACAGTTATTGGCAAAGCGAAGAAAGCGTCAGGCTGTATGCCAACTCTTTCAATGGACACTTCTTCCCGGGATATGGTGTCGGCTGGACCACAGCATATGCTCCGGGCAACAACTACGCGTTCAGCGATGACGTAGTAAGACTTTCCTCCCAGGCCCAGTTCACCAGAACAGTGCCGATAAGCAAGGAAAGCACAAGCCTTGACCTCGGTGAATGGCAGAGCGAATATACCGGCCCTACATGGAATTTCGCATGGGTAAGAAAGGCCAATATCATGTCCGACAGGATTCAGGAACGCATGAAAGACGTACTGAATGAAGAGCAGTACAACCATTGGTTCGCGATTGCAAGATTCTTCAGAGCTCTCGAATATGCGAGACTTGTCAATGTCTTCGGCGATGTCCCTTACTATGACTTCGCACCGTTGAACAACCAGCTGGACGAGCTCTATAAGGACAGGACTCCGCGCAACGAGGTGATGGACCATGTCTATGACGACTTCAAGTTCGCAATGGAGAACGTACGCCTCAACGACGGCACCAGAAACGTGAACAGATATGTAGTTTCTGCGCTTGTCAGCAGATGGGCTCTCTATGAAGGAAGCTGGCAGAAATACTATTACAAGGACGAAGCCCGCGCCAAGAAATTCTTCAACCTCGCGACCGAGGCTGCGGACAAGGTGATCAGCAGCGGCAAATTCGCCATTGTGGAAGAATTCCGCAACCTGTTCGGCTCGGAAGACCTCACTACAAGCAAAGAGTGCATCCTTTACAGGAAATACAATGCATCCCAGAGCATAACGCATTGTGTGGCTTCATATTGCAACGCCAACGAGCCTACCGACATCGGACCTACTCTCGACCTCATCAAGTCATTCATCTGTACTGACGGCAAAGACTGGCAGACATCTACATTGGGCGATGCGAAGGATTTCTCATTGAGAACATTGCTCAAGACACGTGACCCGAGATTCGAAGGCACATTCTTCAACAAGGTTACCCCTAAGAACAAGTCGGCGTATCTGTATGTCACCAAGTTCATTCCTCGTTCAGCTCTCAAATATCTGGATGAAGAGGGTGCTTCACCTGCTCCGGAATTCCAGGGAGAAAAGAACGTCACTGGCTATCCTGTCCTCAGATATTCAGAGGTTCTCCTGAACTGGATCGAGGCCAAGGCAGAGCTTGCGGATCTCGGTGAAGGAAGTGTCTCACAGGCTGACATTGACTTAAGTATCAATGCCATAAGGAACCGTCCTATCGCAGCGGAAGCCAAGAAGCTGGGCGTAACCAAAACAGCTGCCATGGACCTGGCTTCATTGAACGCGGACCCTTCAAGAGACGCTACAGTCTCTCCTCTGCTCTGGGAAATCAGACGCGAGCGCAGAATGGAATTCGCATTCGAGTTCTCCAGAATCATCGACCTCAGGAGATGGGGCAAGCTCGAGTACATGGACACAGACGCAAGACCTGACCTGCTTAGGGGCACTTGGGTAAACTTCCAGTCAGATCTTCCGGAAGAGCTCAAGGCTGAGAATATCAAGAAAATCCGTGTAGTCAATGCTGCCGGCAAGGAAGTTGTCTATGACGGAAAGAACGGAGCATCCCTCAACGGATTCTTCTACTCTCCTCAGACACTCGGCAGACAGCCATATCTGGACCTCCCTAATGTAAACCCTTATCTCTGTCCGATCGGCAAGAACCAAATCAGCGACTATGAAATGAGAGGTTACAAGCTCACTCAGACTGAGGGATGGCCTACCGAATTATAATCATTTAACACTGAACAGATTATGAAAAATCTCATATTCAAGATAGGCGTATTGCTTGCAGGAGCGTCAATGCTGGTTTCCTGTGAGGAAAAACTGCCTGAGAACAAGGTGTACCCGTATGAGACACAACTTATATCCATCAAGATTCTCAATGCAGGTGCAGACGGAAACACTGTCGTGGAAGGTACCATAAACCAGGACAAGAAGGAAATCACATTCCCGAAACTGGACAAGGACTCTCCTTTCGACCAGCTCCGCGTAGAAGCCACTGTATCTGAAGGTGCTGAAATCACGGAAACAGTTTATGACTACTCCATGGAGGAAGGCATCGCAAGCAAGACTCAGGTCATCAGAATCCAGAACCATCAGAGATACACTGACTATTTCATGACCATCAAGCGCCGTATCCCTGTTTATGGAGCCGACTTTGAAAATCCTGTTGAATACAAGTTCCTGGATGCCTCCAAGATACCTGGAGGAACCGGAAGTGTTTCCAGATGTGCCGACTTCGACGGCGAGCTCGTGCTTATAGTAAAAAGGACTCCTCCTTATGTTCTGAAATATGAAGATCTCAAGGCCGGCAAGATTGAGCCGCAAGAGCTTGATATGACAGGAGTTGAGGGCGGAACCTTCGCTGTAAACTGCGGTTTCCTCGCAAACGGACATATCTACATTGCATCCCTTTCAGGTGCCGCCGTATCGCCATTGAAGATTTACTACTATGAAACGCCTTCATCAAAGCCGGAGGTAATCGGAAACTTTACTAATATTCCGGGTGCCGATGCAAGACACGGAGACATGCTTTCCGCCAACATTGACAAGAACGGCGACGGATACATATTCTTCGGTTCGAGCGGTTCCAAGGATTTCATCAGAATCAAAGTATCCGGACACAAGACCACCAGCGAGCCGACGGTTCTCGCAAGCAACGCGAATGCTACAGCCAACACATATGTCTATAGGATCGAGGATACTGACAAGTATCTGTGGAGCGGACTCCGCCTTCCTGTAACATTGACAGACGAGAACGTCACCCCTGGCGGTGCCTCATTGCCGTTGGACGACAATATTCTTCCTAAAGAATCCGTAGCTGCCAGAATGTTCACATTCAACCAGGAAAGATACCTCATGGCATGTGTTGCGAAATTCGGAAGCGCAAGCAAGGTAACGCCGACTCTGGATGTCTATAACCTTACCAAGGGTGCAAATGAGGAAGAGGCCATGGAGAACTTCAAGGCAGCAGAATCCCATAAGCCTGACTACTCTGCAATCATCGGCGGAGATTCAGGCAACACTGCTCCTGGAATATCCACAAATTACCATATTGTCAAGGACAGCAATGGAAATGACGAAAAACTCATTATCTTTGGATATCGTATGAATACCGGATTCGTGATTACTGAGTTCGGAATCAAGAAAGAAGAAGACTAATGAAACTGAAACATCTTGTTTATGCAGCAGCCGTCGTCCTGGCGGCTGCCTGCAATGAAAAGAGGGCGGAGCCTGAAAGACCGGGCGGAGGAAACAAAGACCAGGAGAAACCCGGAGTAGTAACAGAAAAGCCTGTACTGCCGGCCCCACAGCTCAGAGGAGCGTGGATGGCTACAGTGTGGGGCATCGACTGGCCTTCCGGCAAACACGACGAAGCCAGCCAGAAAGCATTGTACATTTCATATCTGGATATGTACAAACGACTGGGTATCAATGCCGTATTCTTCCAGATACGCGGTATGGCGGATGCTTATTATGAGTCCGCCTACGAGCCGTGGAGCCGCTCCATCACCGGAGTTGCCGGGAAGGATCCGGGATATGACCTGATGAATTTCCTGATCAGCGAGGCCCATAAACGCGGTATCGAATTCCACGCATGGCTGAATCCGTACAGAGTCAGCACCCCGAGTTATTTCAGCGAAGGGCTGGACCCAAAAATACCTGAAGGCTGGGTCAAGAAATACGATAAAATGTGGGTTTACAATCCGGCCCTGCCTGAAGTCAGACAGAGAATCGCGGATATCGTGAAGGAGATTGTCACGAAATTCGATGTGGACGGTATCCACATGGACGATTATTTCTACCCTTCCGTCTCCAGCCTGGATGATGAGGAGGATTTCAAGAAATACGGCTCAGGACACAGTTCCATCCAGGATTTCAGACGCAGTAATGTTTTCGAAATGGTAAAGCTGGTGAAGAGCACGATTATGTCCGTAAATCCGGAAGTGGCATTCACCATCGGACCTCAGGGAAACTACGACAACAACTTCAACAACCAGTATATCGACGTTCCTAAGGTCTGCGCCGCAAAACTGATAGATGCGGTATTCCCTCAGCTCTACTGGTCCACAAAAGCCAAGAAGGACTACTATACTCCGAGACTTGACTGGTGGGCATCGAATGTTTCGAAGGTACCGTTCATGGTCGGACACAGCCTAAGCGGTTTCCAGGAAAACAGTACAGGCTATGAGTCTGCTGATGAGCTTACTACGCAGTTCAATCTTGCGGGGAGGAAGGCAAATTGCTATGGACATGTGTTCTACAACACGAGCACACTTTCCAAGAATCCCAAGAGCGTGCAGACTGAGATAAGCAACTCATTCAAGACCAAGGCTCTCATTCCTCATCTTGGAGGAACCGGCATGGATGCTTTGCCTTCCGCTCCTGCCAATGTAGTGGTGTCAGGAGGCACGCTGAACTGGGACAAGGTAGATGGAGCTGCCTACTATGCTGTTTACAAGAGCAACGGAGACAAGCAGAAGGCCACATTGCTCGATACCGTAACCGATCTGTCGTACAGTCTGAGCACGAAGGGCAAATACTTCGTAACCGCTCTTGACAAGCACAATGCGCAGAGTGCGATTTCTGAAATAGTGAAATACTGACAATCAGCTCGCCCAAAGGCGTAAATGACTTCAAAAATCCGAGTTTTTTCCGTACCTTCGCAAGGTATTGTGAAAAACTAGGTTTTAAACTTTAATGATATGATAGTAACGAAGGATAAAGTGGTGGAGCTGGAATATGAGCTTACTGTGGACGGAAAGGTAGTGGACAAGACGACTGACACGACTGGTCCGCTCGACTATATACATGGAGAGAACATGCTTCTGCCCAAATTCGAAGAGGCATTGGAAGGGCTTGAGCCTGAGGCGGAATTCGCATTCACATTGGCTCCTGAAGACGGATACGGCGAGTACGACCCTAAGAAGAAAGTCGATATTGCCAAATCCACTTTTGAAGTGGAAGGCGTGCTGATGGAGGAGTTGCTTCAGGTGGGCAGATACATTCCGCTGCTGAACAGTGCCGGAATGGTGGTCAGAGGCAAGATCGACTCTATCCACGAGGACAAGGTCACGATGGACTTCAATGACCCGATGGCGGGCAAGACATTGAATTTCAAGGGAAAAGTAGTTTCTGTAAGGGATGCTACCGAGAAGGAGCTGACAGAAGGTCTTCACGGCGAGTTCCTGCCTAAGGAAGGCGGTTGCTGCGGACATCACGGCAACGGCGGATGCTGCCACGGCAAGGGACACGAAGAGGGCCACGAGTGCTGCCACGGCGGTGAGCATGACGGCAATCACGAGTGCCACTGCCATCACGATGAGGGCGAAGGTCACCACGAGTGCCACTGCCACGAGAAATAGGCTTCACGATGAAAACAGCCGTCGTCATACTTAACTGGAATACAAAGGGTTATCTCGAGAAGTTCGTTCCGGGCATACTCCATTCTCTAGAGGGAACGGATGCGGAACTTGTCGTGGCCGACAGCGCTTCGACAGACGGTTCCATGCAGATGATGGCGGAAAAATTCCCTGAGGTCAGAAGAATAACTCTGGACAAGAACTACGGATTTACAGGCGGTTACAACAGGGCCCTGTCAATGATAGAGACCGAGTACTACGTGCTGATAAATTCGGACATAGAAGTTCAGGACGGCTGGATACAGCCATTGACGGAGACATTGGACCGGGACCCTGAAGTCGGGGCCTGCGCGCCGAAACTTCATTCCTGGTACGAAAGGGACATGTTCGAGTACGCGGGAGCGGCCGGAGGTTATCTGGACAGTTTCGGATTTCCGCTGTGCCGTGGCAGAATCATGAATATGGTCGAGAAGGACGAGGGGCAGTACGACTCCCCTGCCGATGTATTCTGGGCCACAGGGGCATGCCTTATGATACGCAGTTCACTTTTCCGGGAACTCGGCGGACTCGACGACAGGTTCTTCGCTCACATGGAGGAAATCGACCTGTGCTGGCGGCTCCAGCTGAACGGATACCGGATACGCATAGTTCCGCAATCAACGGTTTACCACTTGGGAGGCGGGACATTGCCTCAGACTTCGCCGTGGAAACTGAAGCTGAACTACCGGAACAACCTGCTGATGCTCGAGAACAATCTCGCCAGAACCATCGCCCTTTACGGCCAGTTTCTTCAAGGTCAATGCAGATGCCCACGATTTGAAGAAACTGGCCGTAAAGGCCTGCCGCAAAGCAAGATGCCTGATTTTCATGAGAATGGTGATAGACGGAGCGGCTGCTGCGGCTTATCTGCTTACACTGAAGCCGTCATTTTTCAAGGCCGTGGTGAATGCTCACGCGGAGTACAGGAAAATGGCTGTCAGAACGGGGCCGGAAGACATTGACAAATACCTCAGGCGGTGGCGCGGCAGCGGAGAGAGGCCGGTGGTGCGGGGAATTTTTCCTCATTGGATAATTCCTATGGCATTGGTTCGGGGGAAGAGGACATTCAGCATTGTGGCCCGTCATTTCGGGCAGGAGCAAAACAGTTTCGGGCAGAAATAAAACAGGAGATTTATGACAATAATTATTGAAGGAGCCGGTGAGGTAGGTTCTCACCTTGCGAAAATGCTCAGCAGCGAGGCCAATGACATCACAGTTATCGACTGCGATGAGGAGAGGCTTGCGAAACTGGGCAGCAGCGCGGACGTGGTCACCATTTCCGGAGACCTGTCATCCATCAATGTTCTGAAAAACGCAGGTGTGGAAGATGCGGACCTGTTCATTGCCGTAAATCCGAGCACATCGCAGGACATCAATATCGTGAGCGCGCTCCTGGCCAAGAAACTCGGCTGCAAGAAAGTGTGTGCCCGCATTGACAATGAAGAATTCCTCTCGTACGAGAACAAATACCTCTTTACGGAGATGGGCATTGACCTGATGTTCTATCCCGAAAGGATTGCCGCAGGTGAGATCGCGTCGCTGCTGAAACGGACGGTCTCTACGGAGACTATGGATTTCGCGCGCGGAAAGCTCCAGGTGGCGGTTTTCAAGCTGGAGGACGACTCTCCTATCATCGACATGAAAGTGTCCGAGTTCGCGGCTGCCGTGACTTTCGGGTCCAAATTCAGGGTCGTGGCGATTTCGCGTGACGACAACACGATAATGCCGAAGTACGACACCAAATTCAAGTATCACGACCTGGTCTATATCATCACCACGAGAGAGGGCATTGACCCGCTGATGAACTTCCTGGGCAAGAGCAATATCGAGATAAAGAATGTGATGATTCTCGGTGCCGGGGCCATCGGGGAGATGGTGGCAAGCAATATCAGCAAGGCCGTGGAGTCGGTCAAGGTAATCGATTCGGACAAGCAGAGATGCCTGGAGGTGAGCGAGAACACCGATGACAATGTCCAGGTAATCAACGGGGACGGACGGGATTCGGACTTTCTCCTGGAAGAGAGCATCAAGGACTTCGACGCCTTCGTAGCGGTAACGGACAATGACGAGGCGAACATTCTCGCCTGCGTCGTGGCCAAGAGATTCGGCGTAGAACGGACCATCGCGGAAGTGGAGAACCTGGAGTACATCCACCTTGCCGAGGAGATGGGCGTGGATGCCGTCATCAACAAGAAACTTATCACTGCCGGCAAGATTTTCAAGATGACGCTCAGCAACAAGGTACGTTTCGTGAAATACATGAGCGGAACCGATGCGGAGATTCTTGAGTATATCGTGGCGCCGGACAGCGCAATAACACGCAACACACTGAAAGACACTGACTTCCCGCAGAATGCCATCATAGGAGGCATCATCCGGGGCAATGATTATTTCATAGCAGTCGGCGACACGCGCATCGAGGCTTATGACCGGGTGGCCGTATTCGCCCTGCCTTCAGCGGTAAAAGAAGTGGACAAACTGTTCAGATAAGAAGAGGAATTTACAGTGGCATCGTACTTACAGATAGAAAACATCAGCAAGAGTTATGGACCGAAAGTGCTGTTCGAGCATATCGGGTTCAATATCAATGAGGGGGACAAGATCGCCCTCATTGCACCGAACGGAACAGGCAAATCCACATTGCTGAGAATACTCGCGGGAAATGACAAGTCTGACTCCGGAGGAAAAATCACCTTCCTGAAACATATCAGGATAGCATTCCTGGAGCAGGAGTTCGCGTTCTCTCCGGACAATGACATCTTCACTCAGGTTCTGGAGTCGAGCAGGCAGTTCACGGAGGGGCTGGACGATGATGCCTTGTTCGCTTACGAGCTGAGAATCAAGAAGTTCATCACCAGTTTCGGACTCAGTCCGGACAGTCTGATGAAGAATCTCTCGGGCGGGGAGGTGAAGAGAGTGGCGCTGACAGTGATGCTGTCTTCCGAGGCGGACTTCTTCATAATGGACGAGCCGACCAACCATCTGGACATCGACGCCATCGAGTTCCTCGAGAATTATCTCGGGCATTCGCGCAGCACCCTGCTGATGGTGACGCACGACAGGTATTTCCTGGACAATGTGTGCAATACGGTGATGGAACTCGACCACGGGGCAGTCTATACCTACAGGGGAAATTACGAGAACTATCTGGAAAAGAGGCAGGAGCGCATCGACAATTACAATGCAGAGACTGCCAAAGTGAACAATATCCTGCGCCGCGAGCTGGAGTGGATAAGGAGTTCCCCATGCGCGAGGACGGGAAAGGCAAGATACCGTATCAATGCGTTCTACGACCTCAAGGACAGGGCCGAGCAGGTTTATACAAGCGGAAAGGTGAGCCTGGAGTCTATGGGAAACGGTTCCAGACTGGGCAGCAAGATAATCGACTGCAAAGATGTCTGCTTCAGCTATGGGCCGGACGTGTACCTGGACCATTTCACCTACAATTTCCAGCGTTTCGAGCGTGTGGGCATTGTCGGGAAGAACGGGACAGGAAAGTCCACCTTCCTGAATCTGCTGACCGGGAACATTTCAGGGAACGGCACGCTGAGCGGAGTGATTGAGCGCGGAGAGTCCCTGAAAATCGGATACTACCGCCAGAGCGGAATGAAGTTCGATGAGGACCAGACAGTCATGCAGACGGTAAGCGACATGGGATTGCTGAACCAGTTCCTGTTCAGCCACGACATGTTCACGACGAAAGTGTCGAGGCTGTCCGGCGGTGAACGCCGCAGGCTCTACCTTCTGACTATCCTGATGCAGAACCCTAACCTGCTGATTCTGGACGAGCCTACCAATGACCTGGACATCGTCACGCTGAACGTGCTGGAGGAATATCTGAAGGACTTCAAGGGTTCCCTCATCATCGTCTCGCACGACAGGCATTTCCTCGACAGGCTTGTGGACCATCTGTTCATTTTCTGCGGGGACGGCAAGATAAAGGATTTCATCGGTTCATACAGTGAGTATCACGATTATATAAAAGAGTACGAGGCTCAGCAGAAGGCACTTGCGAGGGCCAAGGAGAAGGAGGAGAAGGCCGCAACAGCGATACCTGACACCAAACGCGCCACTAAGAAGAAGCTCAGCTGGAAGGAGCAGAAAGAGCTGGAACAGCTGGAGAAGGACATTGACTCGCTCGGAAAGGAAAAGGCGGAACTGGAGCAGGCGCTTTCGTCGGGAACGCTTGAGTATGAGAAGGTCCAGGAGGCGTCGCAGCGTTTCGGGACAGTTTCCTCCCTGCTTGACGAGAAAGAGATGAGATGGCTTGAACTACAGGAAAATTTGTAAAACATATTAAAACTAAATCTATCAATGGCAAGATTTTTTGACCCGCCTGCTCCGAAAAAGGAGCAGCTTCCTTCGGAAAAGATTCCGAAAGTTTTCGATGCAATGAGATGGAAAGTGTTCCTCGGAGCTTTCCTCGGCTATGCAGGATATTACCTTGTGCGCAAGAACCTGTCTCTCGCAGCGCCAGACATGATCGGACAGGGCATCCTCGATGCCGGAAAAGTGGGACTCGCAATGTCTGCCGTTTCCATTGCCTATGCATTCAGCAAATTTATAATGGGCAGTGTATCAGACCGTTCCGATTCACGTAAATTCCTCTGTGTAGGACTCGTTCTGTCTGCATTGACAATGATTCTCACAGGTATTTTTCCTTATGGTGCGAATACGGCATTGAACACTGCGATCATTTTCTTCCTGATGCTGGTTGTCGGCTGGCTCTCAGGTATGGGCTGGCCTCCTTGCGGCCGAATCATGACTCACTGGTTCAGCCAGAACGAGCGCAGCTTCAAGATGTCCATCTGGAATGTTTCCCACACTATAGGCAGCTTCTCGCTCGGTTTTCTCGCGATTGCCGGTGTGAGCCTGTTCGCCTTCTTCGCCCCGACTTTCGGGCTTGACGCTTCGGAGGCGTGGAGAGGAAACTTCATTTTCCCTGCATTGATCGCAATCCTGATAGCGGTATTCTGCTGGTGGGCGATCCGCGATACGCCTGAGTCCTGCGGTCTTCCTTCCGTGCAGGAGTACAGAAACGACTACAGCGGTGTGAAGAGCAAGAGCGGATCCGGAGAAAAGCTTCCGTTCAAGGTGCTGTTCGTGGACTATGTGTTCAAAAACAAGCTGCTGTGGATCGTGGCGCTCAGCAACATCTTCGTATATATGGTACGTTACGGTATCGGCGACTGGTCTCCTACCTTCCTGCAGAACACCGGCATCATGACCGCTGAGGAAAGCAAGATCGCATTCTCCGTGCACAACCTGATAGGCGCATTCGGAACCATTCTCTGCGGTCTGGCGACATCCAAGATCTTCAAGGGCCGCTGTGCTCCGATGAACGTCATCTGTATGCTCGCCTGCATGTTCGGCGTGCTCATCTACTGGTTCGTGGGCGCTGACTATATCGCCATGAGCCCGGCCCTCAAGAAGGTGCTCATCTACGTGGCTCTCTGCCTTATCGGCTTCTTCATCTATGGCCCTGTAGCGCTCACCGGAGTACAGGCATTGAACCTCGTCCCTAAGAATGCGGCAGGTACGGCAGCCGGTTTCGTCGGTCTGTTCGGCTACTTCGTCGGCGACGCCATCTGCTCCAAGATATTTGTCGGCAGTGTGGCCAATTCAATGGGCTGGAATGCGGCCAACCTTACCGTAGCCATCGGCGCAGGTATCGGAGTCGTGCTCTGCGCAATGTTGATAAAGAGTGAAAAGAAAGCAACAGAATAAGTTATGAAAAAGTTTCTATTGTCAATGATGATGCTCGCTGTCGTGTTCGCGAATGCGGATGCGAAATGGGTGAGCGGAACAGTTCATTGCGGAGGCAAGGGCCTTCGCGGAGTCCTCGTCACGGACGGCAGTTCTTTCACAAGGACTGATTCAAAGGGAGAATTCTCATTCGACATCAGCGACAATGCTGAGTTCGTTCACATTGTCACTCCTGCAGGATACGTGGCTGACTATTCTTCCGGAACACCTGTGTTCTACCATAAGGCAGACGCTTCCAAGTACGATTTCGACTTGAAGAAGACCGGCAGCCAGTCCAGATACACGATGTTCTCCATTTCCGACCCTCAGATCAGGAACAAGGAGCAGTTCGGGCAGTTCTGCGGCGCTCCGTTCAATGACCTGAAGGCGCAGGGAGCCAAATACAAGGAGAACGGACCTGTAGTAGGAGTCGTTCTGGGCGATCTCGGCTGGGATAAGAACCTGCCGGACCGCTTCGCCGAGTACAAGAAGAAAATGGCGGAAATCGGTTTCCCGGTGTATTCAGTGACAGGAAATCACGATTACAACAAAGAGCGTCAGTTCAGCGATTATTCCAAGGACTATTTCCAGAATTTTGGTCCTCACAACTATGCTTTCTTTATGGGCAAGGACCTGTACATCTGTCTGAACAACATCATGTACATTAAGGAAAAGCAGTACAAGGAGGGTTATTCCGAGCAAGTGCTGGAGTTCGTGGAGCAGCTGCTCAGATACATTCCGAAGGATACCCACATCTTCATTGCCCAGCACAGTCCGATATCAAACTGGAGCAAGAATAAGTCCATCACCAATGCTGACCGGATGCTCGCTCTGCTTGACGGAAGAAAGGTGGACATCCTTTCCGGACACAGCCACATCATGAACAACTACACCATTTCCGCTACCGTGATGGACCACAATGCTCCGAGCATCTGCGGTTCCTGGTGGTCAGCAGACTGGTGCCGCGACGGTGTGCCTGCAGGATATGAGATTTTCAATGTCAAAGGCAAGAAAATCAGCTGGTTCTACCACTCTATCGGCAAGAGCGACGACTACCAGGTGGAGATCATTGCACCGGGCCAGAGCAAATTCCATCCGAACTCAGTAATCGCCAATGTATGGGACTATGACCCTGAGTGGACAGTGACCTGGTCGCAGGACGGCAAGGACATGGGCCCGATGACCATGGTCCAGGACTGCTCTCCTACCTATATCAAGAAAATCGAGGAATTCTACGCCAAGGAAGGTAAGGAGATCCCTTCATTCAAGAAGCCTAAGAAGAATATCCATTATTTCGCAGCGACTCCGGACCAGTATGCCAAGGTGGTGACTGTCAATGTCCGCAGCCGTTTCGGCAAGGAGTGGAAATTCGACGTGAAGCTGAGCGACTATGTGGACGTCCAGGCTCACCGCGGAGGTGCGGGTCTCTGGCCTGAAAACACTTTCACGTCCATGACCAAGGCTACTGAGATGGGCGTGAACACTCTCGAGCTGGACCTCCAGATCAGTCAGGACGGAAAGGTGGTCGTTTCTCACGATGCATATTTCCATTCCCGCTATGCTACCCGCCCGGACGGAAGCGAGGTGAAGAGCGAGGATCCTAAGGAATATCTCTACACGATGCCTTACAGCACGATCGCCAAATACGATGTAGGCAAACGTCCAAGCACTGTCTGGCCGGGCAAGGAGCAGTCTCCTGCCATCAAGCCGCTCGCTACGGAACTGATCGATTCTGTAGAGAATTACGTGAAGGCCAACGGTCTGGACCCGATGAGGTACAATATCGAGATCAAGTGCAGGAAGGGCAAGGACGAAGGCAAGAACTGGCCTGAATATCATGAGTTTGTGGACAAATGTATGGAATTGCTTCTGTCCAAGAACCTCGGCGACAGGCTGGTAGTCCAGTGCTTCGATGTAAGGGCCCTGAACTATATGCACGAGAAGTATCCGCAGGTAAAGCTTTCCTATCTTATAGGCAAGAAGGATACAGACTGGGATACCTATATGGGGAAACTGAATTTCACGCCTGACTGGCTCAGCCCTGAATTCGTGATTGTGGACCAGACTATGGTGGACAACTGCCGCAAGGCCGGCATCAGACTCGTGCCTTGGACAGTGGACAATGAGGCTGACATCAGCAGGATACTGGATCTCCACGTGGAGGCCATCATCACCAATTACCCTGACAGGGTCCTCAAGATTACAAGAGGTTATTAACCCAAGTTCAGCAAGGGCCGGAGCAGGTGTCGGAGTCGTGCCTGCGCAAAGTTGATCAAGAGTGAAAAAAACAGAATAAATTATGAAAAAGTTTCTATTGTCAATGATGATGC
>OLFV01001148.1_pt1 | contig 27230 bp, 24 predicted proteins | sample 1605551 | NCBI WGS metagenome assembly OLFV01 (sample SAMEA3888922, study PRJEB22519) | human gut metagenome | biome: human gut; feature: human-associated habitat; material: faeces | place: Denmark | collected 2011 | reverse complement strand
AACAGACCTGCAACAAGCCGCTAACAACAACTAAAGAAATAAAGAAAGAAATAAATAAAGAAAATATAAGAGAGAATAGCGGCTTCGCCAAGGCTCAGCCCGCGCTCGCGCCACAGGCCGAGCAGTCGTTTTGTGAAGTACCATGTTCGGAATGCAAGTCATTCGCGACAGACGGTTGCGTCTTGCGCCGAAACGCAGCTACGCCCGGTACAAATACTGTGGAAAAAAAGGGGGCCGGCGCCGCGGCAAGCAAACCGGCTGCAAGTACACCCATGGCGGAGAGTACACCCATGGCGAGCAAACCGGCTGCAAGAATATCGGCAGTAAGCACATCCGATGGTCGTCGCAGCGCTTTCGTAGCTCCGGATGTCGAACAGGTGCGCCAATACGCCGTTGTCAAGGGTTTGGAAGGCTTTGACGCCGAAGCATTTACCGATTATTACAGCTCCAACGGCTGGCACGTCGGCAAGTCTCCCATGCGCGACTGGCAGGCAGCGGTACGCAACTGGGCGCGTCGCCAAGATCTGATGGACGCTTGCACCCTGCGCCGCAGCGATACGGCACGCGCCGCCGGCACCACTCGCGCCACCCGCGCCACCCTCAATGTCAACGACCAGTGGAAAGGCTTCGTCCTGCCACAGAGATAAAGCCCTGATAAAGTGGAATCTCGAATGCCATGATAAAATGGAATGTCGAATACGAAATCGAGCTGCGCAGGACTGTGGCTAAAACAATGACACCCGGTCGGGAACGGGCTAATCGAAAATTTTGTCACTGATGACACTTTTTTCGATTAGCCTTGGTCGCCTACAAAAAAACTGCTGCCTTTTCATACTCCGGCAGGATTTTTCAAAACATAAAGAAATTGCTCCATATAGTTATCCTTTTCAATAAAGGCATGGAGCAATTAATGCGGCGAAAAAGACACTCACCAGACGCCTAATTGTTTAGCTTCTTCCTTTGTCTGATGATAAAGAATATCCAATCTTTTATTATTTACTGAATTCTTGAAATCATCGCTTTTAATAAAATCGCTCCATACGTCGCATTTATTGAAAGCTTCATTATCGTGAACACACTGAATGAAAACAACTTTATCTGCCAAGTCCTTCGTTGAATAGACTTCATAGTATCTACCCATGATTTCATCCGCAGCGTTAACGTCATTGCTTTCTGCAGCCTTAACAAGTTGTTTGGCCATATTGCAAGCGTCCTCTTTTGGGTTATTCGTTATAGCATCCTTGCTGCACGACACCATGAAGAGAGCAAAAACAAAGAAAAGTATGATTGAATTTTTCATAAAGATTGAATGATCTTGTTTTTTGCAAAGTTAAGCAAAATCCCTGATATTCGAAGAATTGCCGGGGAAAAGGCAAAAGAATAAAATCAAGGAATAAATAACAACAACATCACATAAAATTTCGAAAACTTTGTCCACGCAATTCAAGGCTATACGTTTGTTTGGAGTGAATTTATGGATTTACGTATTTTGCGAATAATTGTTTTAGGGTCAATTCTTTTGCCTCAACAACACCTCCACTATCTATAATATAGAAAGAAGGCAAGTGGTGGGCGCTATACGCTCCGGCATCAAGAATACGCCGCTTTGTGTCGACGCCAACAATCCAATCTGAGGGAAAGGATAAATCTTGTGGTATTTTGCCGTCTATGTATATTGTAACGATCTGTAACTTAGAGCTGCGTATAAAATCATTGAAAGGCTTGTCTTCGGGTAAGGTTTTGAGCAACCTATGACAATCAGGGCAAGTCGAGGAGGCAAAGACGAGTAGCAGTCGTTTGTCGGCGTAGCCATACAAGTCGATTTTATCTCCGGATGTGGTTGTTATTTCGATGTTTGCGCATTTTGAACCGATTCGATTTCGTTTGACTTCCTGTAATTTGGCTCTTGGCCAAATCTTGTAGTCGTCCGGCAAAGTGCTTTCAATGACGTCCTCAAGTAATGTCTCCATAAGTAGGTCATTTCGATACTCTGATGCAGGGTCACCCATGATATAGTCAAGATGATACATCAAGGAAGAGTAGTAATCCGGATTACTGAAAGATAAATGGAGCAACCTCCGATATTCAATCTTAGCCAACGAATCTCGACAATAGGACGCAGTATGGACAAAAACTTGCATCATTTCCGGGTCAGTAAACAGTGCTGAATCATTCGGGATACTGTCCCTAAAATGATGCAATAAGTATTCGGCACGCTGTTGTGCACTCGTCAGGCTGTCGGGTACGTTTGGTAATTTGATTGCCGCATCGGCGGCAGGCCGGGTAAAAAAGCCTGCCACCAATGCGACAAATATAAAAATACGTAACATCAGAAAGGAATTGTGTATCCGATATCTACGCCCCAATGGCTCGTTTTGCCATATTTGATGGCAAAATCAATAGAGCCCTTACTTAGATACCAGTTGGCACCGACGGAGAACTGCGGTTCAAAAGCTGAATCAGGCGAGATAATATAGCCTACGCCTACTCCGACAAACGGAGACAATCGTCTTGAAGAGAACAGACGGGTAAAGTAAAACCTTGAGGTGAGGTCTATGCTGAAGTTGAAGTCGTTTACAGACGTTGATTCTTCGGAGTCGTCGGATACTTCGCCAGCACCTTCAAGATATGAATAACCTATAGTAGTGCCGAGAGATAAATCGACCACTCGTTTGTATAGAAAAGTACCGATGCGGCCGTTTGCGCCTACAGTTATAGATGAGAAGTGGCTGTCAGCATTGAAATCTCCACCAAAAGAGAAGTACCACTTGTCTGTTCCGTGACGCTGCACTTCGACATACGCATATTTGTCAATAGGCAATGTCGATAGTGACCATGACGAAGGAATCCAGGCATCATTCATTTTCAACCAACAGGTTTCAGCGTCTTTTGAATGGACAAGGACACGAGCAGCTTGTGTTTGGTCAGCGATAGGTCTTATCATATTGAGCTGCTTCATTTGATCAAGAGCTTCAAACGCCGGAAGAGAGTACAATATCAGGCAATCATCAACCATTTCGGCTGAAGAAAAGTAGGATTCTATGTCGGGCGCGGAATACGTGGTTGTCGTCTCGTCCTGTGCTTGTACTGCCATTGCCGGCACCAGCAAAATCAGAATTATCAATAAATGTTTCATATTCGGGGTTTTGAATGTTAGAAGTAGAACGTTTTACCAACCGATATTCCCATTGATGCGTTTGCTCCACTGGAGAAAGGTCGTATGTATGTGATACTGATATCGAATGAGGACGTCCGTGCTTTATTAATAAACGATAGTCCGACAGTAGGAGTCATTGAGAATTGGTCATTCATCAATCCCAGACCAATTCCGAAGAATAATGTCCGCCATCTGTAATTCATACTTGCGCCGATGTACGTTGACGCGTCTCCCTCTTTGGGAATGGTGATATTAAGGTCTGCCGAAAAGCTTACGGGACCGCTATATATGCCGTAACGGCCTGATATTGTTGTCCCGGAATTATTGTAACCGATGCCGCCGTATATGAGGCTGCTCATAATGGCGTTCACATAATCGTTGCCTTTCTTGTTCGCTTTTTTCTTGAGTGTTTCTTCTTTTTTACTGAATGTCTCATCGGTCATATTGCTTCCTAAGTTCTTAGCCTGTATAAAGGCATCATAAGCGTTGGTGTAGCATCTAAGTTTTTCCCAGATGGAGGAAAGCATGAGATGTCCGGCCTGCCTTTCGGGGTACGCCTGTGTATATTCGTATGCATACACAAGGGCTTCGATGGTTCGATTCTCGTTTAGGCGCTCGGTAATGAGTTTCATTGTTTCCGCCGGGCTGCTGAGTGTGATTGTGCTTGGCATCCCATGTCTGTCATTTACTGTGGATGCATAGGATTTGAGCCAAGTCGGTTCTTTCCACTCTTTGTGCATAAACACTTTTGCAAGGTTCGGATAGCCTATTACCGAGAGTACCTGGGCTATATAATAGGCTTGCGAGCGATTGTCATTCCAGGCGAGAGACAACGCAAGGTCGATTTCCTGAAGCGCTTTTTCATGGAGATGCCCCAAAGCGAGGGCGTATGCGTATTCGCAGACGAGTATCGAATTGACTTGATAGCCTTGCGAACGGTTTATGCGCTGATACGCTATAGCGTCGCTATAATCGGCTATAGCTTGGTTGATATTGCCGCTGATGACGTTTTGCCGAGCGCTGCCAATTCGCACTTCCATGTCGTTATTATTGTAGATACCGTCACCATACAAGCGGATGTCATCTTGGCTGAATGCGCCTAAGTAGCAGACAGCCATCAATATGGTTGATATGATTGTCCTTTTCATTTTTTGGATCGATATGAGATTTTTAAACCTTGTAATTCAGAGGGCACTTTTATCAAGTTCAGGGAAGATACTTTAAAAGACAATTCTCCGGATGAACGAATATTCGACACAAACTTGTAGGCGTCCCTATTTTTCATCCATTTTTTAGAAGAATCTTTGGATGCGATGGCGTTATACATTGGGCCAATTCTATGAGGGGAACCAGTTTCGATAGTTTCTTGGCTACCAAGATTCAGATAGGCCGTGTTCGAGCTACCAGCTACAACAACAGATGCCAATTGTTCTTTTGGAAGGCCAAGTGTAATGGCATTTGCTGCCGCAGTAGTGGCATTGATAGGCTTGCAGATCAAATTCTTTGGATAGATACTGTTAACAGCATTTACAGCATTCTCTACAGAAGTGACAATCTCTTTTTTTGTTGTGTAGGTGTGTATATTGTCTTGTCGCGACAAGTCGAACTTATAGTGTTTTGCTGCTTCGAGAGATACGTGTGCCGGATTGTATATATAAGTTTCGCATCCGGTAATCATCCCGACAATGGATGCCAATCCTCCACCAAGAGAGTGGCCGGTTATCTTGATTTTGTCTAACGGAATGCCGGATTCTTTGATCATTTGAGCTAATTTGTAGGCTATATCGTGCTGCGGACTTTTCGCAAGCAGGGCAAAAAGTGCGTCTGCAGATAGATCTTTCAATTTACTAAATTCTGTACCTCGAATAGCGATGACATATTTATCCTGGCCTTTATCGTAATATATCTCAGAATTAAACCCGCTTTTACCTTCGTTTTCGTTTATGAAGTTGACTATTTTCTCGGCTCCATTGCGCTCTTGCGGATTACGGATTATGCTTATATCCCGTAGTGGGCTTGGCTTAAAGTAATCGGTAATAAGATTTGTGTCGTCATCTTTGTATACAGCAATAGTGTATGCCGCCATTTCGAGTTCCGGGACTCGCTCTTCCTCAGCGGATAATTTGTCTTGTGCTGATTTGCAGACCATATCCACGTATTCGTTATAACTATTGAGTATCTCCAGCTCCTCCGGCGTTGGTTTTATCTTGTTGTTTAGCTCATATATGTCGAAGCCGGTAAGCGCTTTGAATTGGTCGCTTAGCATTCGAGAAAAGAGGTCTGTAGAGCGTTTCCCCTGTTCGTAGAGATTCAGCAACAGCCTTGCTGTTTCGGCTATACGGTCGTTGAGGTTTGGGATCATACGCTTCAACACGACTTGGGCGTTGTTGCCGGACGATATATCGTTGGCAATGATTTTGTTGACGCTTGCGTTGTAGTCCGGAGTGCCGGGAACTATGACGCTGTTTGCGGCGTTGATGCCGTTTTGGATAGATTGCTGGTAGGCGTAGTCCTGCATTTCGTTGCGTATCGCAACCCCGGCATTCTGAGACGGCATCCCGGAAATTTTGGATGTACTATTGCTGCCAAAGCTGTTGAGATCTGTTCCAGTGCAAGGCGTGGTTGTAAAGTAATACTCACAAAAACCATCACGATAACGAAAAGAAGCCGCTGCCGCTCGTTCTTGCTCACATTGCGCTCTCGTAGGATAGGAGATTTGGCTATTTATTTTGGCCAGTATTGAATTGCCTATACCGGACGCAGTTGAACATTCCCTTGAGCCTTTAGCATGGAATGTTGCAGTGAAGGTGTACTGGGCGTTTAGCTGTATGGCTCCGAGCAGAAAGGCCCATAACAGCAGTAGTCTTGTTTTTCTCATAGCAAAAAAACAGGCATTGTCGAAAAGCCCTCCTATTTCGCTATGCTATATGGTTTTTAGGTAAATAAAAAAGCGTGAGGGCTTGTACCGTTGCTCGCTCCACGCCTTGAGGCTCTGGTAAGCCCATCACTGTCGAACGAGCAACATCGTAGAACCTCACGCCGATATGGTATACCACAAGGCACAGGACGCGAGTGCGTCAACCTTGCATGGCATATACATACCCATAAGGCGTCGTACCTGTTGCTTCAGTCTTGACAGTGATAGAAATTTACCAGATTTCAAGGCGTCAAGAAAGAGCGTTAAGTAAACGCTTTTCAAAATGTCAGTTACAAGCCCTCGATTACTCGTCTTTTGCAAGACGAGAGCGAATGGCTTGATGCACAAAGGTAGTGAATATATTTGAATAAATGCAAAATTGTAAGTGTAATTTCAAAGTTTTTAGCCAATCCCATCGAATTCTGAAGAATCCAAGGGCAAATGCGATATTAAGAAAATTAGGGAAGGGCTGTGTCCGGGATGTCGTAGCATCGGTATGAGGTAGGGGTCGGAAATCGGTTTTGTGGATTAAACGATATATTTCATACAATATCGAGGGAAATGTTTGGGGGCGAAGGGAGATGGCCCGTAACTTTGTGTCGTCAGAAGCGTCAAGGCGACCATCTTATTACTCATTCTCCCCCTCCCCGCCTTACGCCTTGACATCTATTACAGGCCATAGGCCGCTATTCGTTAAACATTACAGGCCATAGGCCGCTCATCAACCAATACTAATCGTTAGACAATGGGCATGTATTCAGACAACCGTTTTGATAATGAACTTTCAGAAGACGGCAACAGACTTACCGAAGACGGCAACGGACTTTCAGAAGACGGCAACGGACTTTCAGAAGAAGAAATGGCTCGGGCTACGGAGGTGATTGTCCCGGCGCCGGATGCGACGCCGACACCGGGCAATCAGGCGTCCGGTAATCAGGCGCCCGGCAATCAGGAGGCTGCGGATGTTTCGCAGGAGGATTTTCCGTCGGCGGCGTTGCTGCCTGATGCCGGGCAGCGTATGTCGCTCGGCCGTGCCATGGGTGTGAGCGCCGCCGTGGGTGTCGCCGGGGTTTGTGTCGCGTCCGTATTGACCAAGGAGGATGCCTCGCTGAGCCGCGCCGCCACGCCTGACAATGAGAAATCGGCAGACGATATTGCCGCCAATGCAGGCGCGGGCGATGACACGGAGCGCGTCGAAGTGCCTGCCGCGCCGCATGTTACGATTAGTTACGAGGACACGCCGATGAATAGCGGTATGGAGACATGCGATGCCGGGGATATCGCCGATGCAGGCGCGAACCATGTAGGCGGCGCCGAGACCCCGGATCCGCTATTCGGCGGATTCGGCAGCTTGTGCGCGGACATATAGCGACAGCGTGTGCACGCAGCCTCCCCGTATGATTATGAAACAGGAACTGTTATAAGACAGCCAAAAGTAACAACCTATATGATGCTCCGCTAATCCCCGTATGATTATGAAACAGGAACTGTTATGAAACAGAGGTTGTTATGAGACAGAGACTATTATGAAATCGGGACGACTACGGCTGTAGCCAGAGCTGTTATGCCCTCTTCGCGGCCTACAAATCCCAGGCGCTCGGTGGTAGTGGCCTTTACGCTCACCATATCGACATCTATACCGAGGTCGGCGGCCATATTGGCACGCATGGCCGTGATGTGCGGCGCCATCTTAGGCGCTTGTGCCATAATGGTAATATCCATATTATAAGGCATATATCCGTGGTCGCGTATCAGCGCAACCACGTGACGCAGTAGCCGGCGCGAGTCTATGCCCGCATATCGCGCGTCCGTATCCGGGAAATGACGTCCTATGTCGCCCAGCGCCATTGCGCCAAGCAGTGCATCGCACAGGGCGTGTATGGCCACATCGGCATCGCTGTGCCCCAGCAGGCCGCGGTCGTGGTCAATGGTGACACCGCATAAAATCAAACGGCGTCCCTCGGTGAGGGCGTGCACGTCATAGCCGTTGCCGATACGTGGATATTGCATATCTTCAAGTGTTTATGGAATATGGAATATGAAATATGAAATGCGGAATGCGGCATTTCGCTCAGGTTGCGCCCTATGACGCCACCTGCCTCGAATGCAAGTGGCATCAAAGCCGAAGGCGACAGCCGGTGTCAACGTTTGCGCTTGCCCAAGAGGTCGCGCAGCCCGTCCATATCGAAAGTCAGGGTGAAGCGCAGTGTCTGATCCAGAGGCGAAGTCTGCGCCGTGGCCAGCATATATGATGCATCCAGACGCACGACGTTGAGCGAGAAGCCGGCACCTATGCCGAAGTACTGGCGGTTGCCCTTGAACTTATTCTCGTAGAAATAGCCTGCGCGCAGGAAGAACTGCTGGTTGTAGCTGTATTCGGCACCCAGCGACCAGGTGATTTCGCGTAACTCCTCCTTAAATCCACCCGGGGCATCACTGAAGCTCTTAAATATGCCGGTGATTGGCGACATATTCTCCCAGTCTTCGAGTGCATCAAGATATGCCTGCTGTCCCTCGGTAGTCTGAGTATCGTAATCGCTTTCGCGCGGCTTGGCCGGCACAAGCAACTTATTGGCATCGAGGTTGATAGACAAGTTATGATAATCGGCCAGCGGGAAGGTGAACGATGTACCCAGACGCAGGTTGGTGGGAAGAAACGCCGGATAATTGCCATTGTCGTAAGACACCTTGGTGCCTATGTTCGAGATATTCCAACCCCAGGACCATTGACATTCGCTGCGTCCGATGATGGGATAGGTGGTGTAGTATCCCGAGATGTCGGCCGAGAAAGCACTGGCACCCGAAGTTTGATCGCCGGCATAACTGTCGCTGAAACCCAGGTCACTGTAGATGTAGCGGAAAACAACGCCCATGGAGAATTTCTCGGAGAGTTTGCGCGAATAGCCGACATCTACGGACATTTCGTAGGGATTGAGGCTCTGTCCGGCATCCCCGGAAGGCCCGGCTGTATTGACTTCGCCCAGCGAGAAATAGCGCAGCGAGGCACTGATGGCCTGATTGTCGCCCGAGCCGATTTTGTAGTATGCCGACAGGTTGGCCAGGAAGATATCGTTGACCAATTTGCGCAGCCACGGCGTGTAGCTCAGGCTCACGGCGGCGCTTGAGTAGGCAAAAGCATATTTTGACGGGTTCCAATACTGCGAATTGACATCCGGATCTGAAGCGACACCCAAGTCACCCATGGATGCGCCGCGTGCGTCCGGGGCTATACCCAGCGAGGTCACGCCGGTGGTGATGGGGTTGAATTCGTCGTTCTTAATATCGTCGGCGGCCATGACGCCGAAAGCCGTCGCCAAGGCCAGAGCCACGGCGGCACAGCGTCCGCAATTGTATTTCTGTCTCATGGACATTGTGTGATGTGTTTGCTTTGGTGATACGGATGACGGCCTGCACGCGTGAGCGAAGACCGGTCTATTAGTAAACGCAATTTTGCGCTTAATATTGTGGAGCACCGCCATATCATTGCGCACCGCCATATCATTGCGCGTCGGCGAGGGTGCGGTTGGCCTGCATGGCCAGGAACTCCTTGCGCGTGTACGGATAGGTGGAAGTGCCTTGGCGCACCCAATACTTGCCGCCGTACTCGGTGCCGAACTGGTTGGGACGAATCTCGATGACAAAAACGTTCTTGCCGCCGGATTCGGCCGGGTCGAGCCACAACGTGGATATGCAGTCGTTGGCGGCTCCGCCGAGATTGATGCGGATGTCGTTGCGCACACGTAGTTCGTACTTGTCGCGGTCTCCACCGAAGAGATGGTGATATAAGTCGTCATTGCCCACCACGTACCCGTATCGGTTGACACCGATATACAACTTGCCGCCTTGGGCGCTGTTGAGAAATCCGCAAATTCGTTGCAATATATGGTCACGCTGACGCGGCATGTCGATGTGCAGTCCGTCTTCGGGGCAGATGTAGCTGCTCTTGAACTCGAGCGTCTGTGTTTCTTCGCCCAAGAATATGGGCTGCTGTATTTTGACCTCGATGTTCAGCAACTGAGATATGCGCCCGGTGATGGCGCCTTGAGCTTCGTCCACGTCCATTTCCATGGACAGGTTGGCCGTCAGAGCCAATTTGGCCAGGCCGACGGAGGTCTCGTCGTAGTCACCGGCGATGATGTCCCATATAAAATCGTTTTTGGACGAATCGTAGATGTAACTGAGTATGCGCAACTGACGGCTGCGCATTTCCAGTACCGGATAGTCACCCGAATTTTCTTCGTCGGCACGAATATCATCCACGTTGATGTATCCCGAGCTGACGAAGGTGCGCAGGCGTCGGATAAAAGACATGCGCCGCGCATAGTATTGCACCAGACCGTTGTTGTCTATGAGTCGCGCCAGCATACGCGCAAAGGCCATATAATTAAATCGGCGCAAATAGCTTGACTCAAGCGACCCCACGCGGTCTATGATGTGTATCAGCTCGACCACGTGCTCGGGCTCGATGGTCGATTCGGGCAGGTCGTCATCGGTATTTTCCGATGCAAGGTCCATGGTTTCGGGAATATGGAACACCGAAGACTTGAGCAGGAACAGCATCGTGCGTATGGCATCGTGCGGCGTGAATGTATTAAAATCCTCGTCTACCGGCCTGTTGTATCGGCAGAGCAGTCGCCCGGTGGGCTCCATAGACATGTACGTAGCCACTACGTAGTCGCCTTTGGAAAGTTTGGTACTCTCAGTGACGATATTGACCGGGTCGCCCTGCGCCGATATACCCAGATAGGTTTCGCGGCCCTTGTACTTGGTCCATCCCATGACCAGACACTCGAGGGGAGTGTCTTCGTCGAGGTCGTTGCGCACCATATCCTTGATGGCCGGCAGCAGTGTATATCGCGGCTCATCGCCCGAACCCAACGACAGGACTTTGGCATCGAATACCAGCGCGTTGTTAAAGTCGTCCCTAAAATCATCTATGGCCATGCCGTACACATCATATTTCACTATCTCGGAAAGGCTCAGCGTACCCTCGCCGTTAGAAATGCTTTCGTCCACAGGTTTGACCCTGAACAGGCGTCCGTCGCCTTCGATTTCGGAGACATATACCCGGACCGTGTCCCCGGCATCGACGACACGCAGATTTGCACGAGAGGGACGTGTCAGACTACCGGGTTCGTATAGTGCATGCTCCACATCGGCCCAGAAGCACGACAGAGCATCCAAGTCATCACAGCCCTCGGGAAGAGCGGCTATGCGTTCGGATGTGTATATCTGGATGTTTTGCCATGGCAGCATATCGACGGGCAGGATGGCGCGATTGACACCGCCGCGACTTTGCGAAACAAGGTGCAGGCTTTCGCGCGTGGCCACGAGGCCGGCGCCCTTGCCCATGTAGTATTGGGCGGAGGACGGAGAGGTCGGGGAAGACAAGTCGGCAGAGGCGGCTTCCAAGGCCAATTGCTTAAGATTGTCAAGGCTCTTCCAGCCAAAGCGCAGGGGCGACTCGGATGTCCCGGCTGCGGCCTCGAAGGCCTTGCGCAGCAAGTCGGGAGCCAAAGCCTCGTTCTCAAACACAAGATAACGCACCAGTGCGGCGCGATATTCCTGTATATCGAAATCATCGTCCTTGGACGACAGCAGCAACCGCAGAGCCAGTACGCGTATCATGCGCTGCAACATATCACGGCCGGCGCGGTCATCGTATGTCAGGCCGTCGGCTCGGGTCTTGTTGAGACGCACGTAAGAGTCGAGCACGCGTATGAAAGCCGAGCGAAACGGATCTTGACTCCAATTGCTGTGATTGCCGTCGGAAATGATAGAAAGGATGTCATCCATGCGCTGCTCGATGATGTCCGGGCACAGTGCAAATATGGCGTTCATCACCTCGAGCTTGTCTCCGGGATTGTAGAGGTATCCGCTTTGGCGCATCTTGGCTATGATGTCGTCCAAGTAGGCGGTATGCTTACCCGAATCTATCATCTCGAGGGCGCGTATCGAAGTGCTGGCATGGCGCACATAGCCTTCGAGGCGTCGACGCCAGCGCGTGCGCCACGTATCGTCGAGGCTCGAAATCAGTCGGCTTTCTTCGAGGAGGAACAGACATACGGACACGTATGCCCGGAGGACGCGGATGTGGCGGCGTAATGTTCGGTAATGCATCGTCTCGATGGTGTCGCGCACCTTGGACAGGAACATCAGCACCCATTCGCCACGGTGGCTGCGGTAGGCCGCGGCGATGTCGGCATACGATGCATCGGCAAGCAGCAGGCTCTCGGCCAGGCGTGCTTCGGCTCCTATGCACAATTCGGCTCCTATGGCCGGGAGGCTGTAAAACTTGACCTTACGTTGTACTTGCTCATCATCTATCAATTGGAGGCGCAGTCTGTAACGGTCAATCTTGGTCACCCGGCAGCGTATATCCTGATAAGGCATCAATTTGGCTTTACCGAAATTGGCGAGGTTGAAAATAAGGCCATGATTATCGCGCACAGTGTAATAAGGCAATTCGTACCCCTTAAGTCCGGACACTACCGTAAAGGGATATTCTTCGCCTACCTTGTAAAATTGGTCCAAAAATGCCGAATAATCCTGCACCAACGCAATAGTGCCGTCTTGCACCTGCCTGGCGAGGCACAGCAGCGTTGCCGGGTCTTTTTGCTCTTTTTGAAAATCATACAGACGGATACGATACTCCACTCCGTCATATTCTACAATAAAATACTGCGAATTGCCCTGTACAATGCGTTCCTTTACCGGAAGCTCGTACGAATTTCCTGCTTTGAATTTCATAATTTGTTTACTTTTAATATGTTATGTGTATCTAAAAAATCGTATGTATCAGAGTCCGTATGCATATGTGCGTAATCGCACACGCCTTGTCTCGCTTCGGAAGACACAGTGTACATCGCAACTGCGAAATGCGGCATCACGACCGTCCGGGAAATGTCGGGGGCAACATGTCTCCCTAAGATAGTCTCCCTAAGATAAATGTGTGTATACAAATCATACGTCGCTTTACGACAGCACAAAGATACACCAAAATGCCGCATTATAACATCGGCGCAGCATTAAAAAACTTAAAAGGCGCAATGTTTTTCGTAGGACCGTGGGTGCATGGTTGCGCAAATATTACGATGGATTTGGCCGTCACGACACAAAAGGCTAAATTTGTAACACGATAAGCCGTTCGTCGGCCAAAAGCACAACAGACGATAGTACACAGTGAAATACTTCATGATAGCCGGAGAGGCATCCGGCGACCTGCATGCCTCGCAAGTGATGGCGGCTCTGCGCCGCCACGACCCGGCAGCCGAATTTGTATATCTCGGCGGCGAGGGTATGCGTGCCGTCAGCGGCATCGCGCCGGTAATAGACTATCGCGACATGGCATTCATGGGCTTCAGCGAGGTATTGCGCAACCTGCGACGCATTTCCGCCAATCTGCACACCGCCAAAGAGGCGCTGCGCAGCGCACGCCCCGATGTACTGGTACTCATCGACTATCCGAGCTTCAATCTCAAGGTGGCCGCCGAAGCACACCGCCTGGGCATCCCCGTGGCATATTACATCTCGCCAAAAGTCTGGGCGTGGAAGGAATGGCGCGTCCGTACCATCAAAAAATTAGTGGACTGCATGCTCGTCATCTTCCCCTTCGAAGTCGATTACTACAGGCAGCGCCACCACTACGAGGTGGAATATGTCGGCAACCCCTCGGTGGGCGAAATTGACACCGCACTTGCCGCCAAGCCCGAGCGTTGCGAATTTCTTGCGGCACAAGGCATGGATTCGAAGCGCCCGTACATAGCGCTTCTGCCCGGCAGCCGCCGCGGCGAGATACGCAACAATATGTCCGTAATGCTTGAGGCCGCAGCACACTTTCCGCAATATGGCGTGGCCGTGGCCGCCGCCCCGGGTATGGACGACAGTGTCTATGCACCCTATGCTTCGGAACGTGTACACGTGGTACGCAATGCCACGATGCCGCTGCTGGCCTATGCGCAAGCCGCGCTTGTCACCTCGGGTACGGCCACGCTCGAAGCGGCCTTGGCCGGCACGCCGCAAGTGGCTTGCTATCGCGCCAACGGCAGCCGACTGTCCTACGCCATCATGCACCGCCTGCTCAAAGTTGACTACGTCACCCTGCCCAACCTGATAGCCCGCAGACGCATCATCGACGAAATGCTGCTGCACCACTGCACTGCGGATGCCGTGGCCCGGAGCATGGCCGCAATCATAGACGATAATGCCCCGGCACGTCGCGAGATGCTCGAAGGATATGCCGAGATACGACGCATACTCGGCTCGTCCGATGCCGCCGATGCCGCCGCCCGAGCCATCATCGACCTCGCAACCCATACGCATACATCCTCCAAATAACACAATCAGCACTCATTCAAGACAAACCTTGTCGGCACCCTCGGCATCAGTATCGAAGCCGGAGGGTGGCAAAACGAGCTACTATTCGAAATAAGGCGAGATGTTAAAATGATATAAAAAGAAGCGAGGCATTAAACTTTTACCCTCGGAATTGCGTCTATATTTTAGACCTGCAAAAGATTATCGGCTTTAGGGTTGACAGCTCCGATGCACAGGATGCACGATGACACATAAATCTCGTGTCATACAGCGCACGGAGTACAAAAAACAACGAGAGAACATAGGCATGGGAATCGATAAGCAAGCGCAAATCGTCCCTTCCTCAATCTTATACTTATAATTCAATTTTGTTTAGGGTTAAAGAACTGCTTAATAAAATGATTAGTTTTTCATAGGATTAGATTTTTAAGGTTTTAACAAGAATGGGGAAGTCGTGAGATTTCCCCTTCCTTATTATGCGAGACCGCACACGACATCCCCTCCGGACATCAGTCGCGGGCATCCGACGCAGCATCAGTCGCGGCATCAGTCGCAGCATCAGTCGGTGCGAACTCGGCGAACCGCTAACTATTGACCATCTATACGTACGATGGCTTCCGCAGCTATGACATTGCCGTTTTCTTCGGCCTGCTTGTACCAATAACGAGCCTGTTGTAAGTCCTTGCTCACCCCCAATCCCCTTTCGTAGAACATTCCGATCTGATACATAGAATAGTCATTGCCCTGCTTCGCCGCTTTTTTATACCACTCCAACGCCTTGGCGTAATCGCACTTAATCTTCTCGCCTACATATAGATAGTCCGCCATAGACACCTGCGCGGCTTCAAGCCCGTTCTCGGCAGCTTCCTGCACCTTGTGTATTCCGTTATAGAAACTCTCCGGCACGCCCTGCCCCATGATATAGCAGTTGCCGAGAGCATACACCGCCGGCCAGTAGTCATATTCTGCCGCTTTTCTGAGCCATTTGACGGTCTCGGCATAGTCCTGCTTAACGCCATTGCCGAAGTAATACATTTGCGCAAGATTGAATTGCGCCTCGACATTGCCCTGCTCTGCCGCCTTCTCAAAATACTTCGCGGCTTCTTCCTGCAGCCCTATCAGCAGGTATACGGACGCCAAGCTATACTGAGCGTAGAAATGTCCTTTGTCTGCAGCCTTCTGCGCTATGGATGACGCTCCGGACGTATATTGTCCCTGCAATTTGGTCACGGCCTTGGCCACCCACAGCGGAGCAGCGCAATATCCTATGCGCCAGCCGGTCATAGCATAAGCCTTGGACACGCCGTTGATGACTACTACGCGGTCGCGAAGCTCGTCAAAAGACGCGGACATATCACGACCCACACCACCGTCTGCCGTGGCATAACACTTGGCAAGTGCGTGCTGCGCCTCGACATCGCCTGTGACGGCCTTATCGTAGTACTCGCGAGCCAAAGTGCCTGCTTCGGGCATCGTAACTTGCGCTGACGCGCATAGAAATACGTTGACGCATATTATAGTAATTAGTCGTTTCATGTTTCGGTGATGTTGTCGTTGTCGGTTTGTCTTATAGGGCTTCTCTCGGTAATTTATGAATCCAAAGATATTTCTCCGGGCTGTCGTTTGACAGCGGCAGCCCGGAGACTTCGGCTACTTGACAAGGCCGAGAAGTGTCGGTATTGCGGATGTGTGTATGGATGCAAGTACCCGGTTGGCCAGGCGTTTGTCCGAGACCTTGACACCGCGGCCGGTGCGCAGGCAGTCGGCGTAGCGTCGTGCCGAGCGCTCTTCCAGCTGTCCGAGTTCGAACGCCCGAGCGTAACTTTCGCATGCCGCGCCGTAGCTTTGCTCGGCTATACGGCCTTCGTAGAACATATCGCCAAGATGGCAGAGCGCCGGTCCGTAGTCGCACAAAGCAGCTGCACTCATGCAGGCATATACGTCTATATCATCGACACCGGTGGCCTCCTGTCCGAGTTCCTCGCCGATAAGCGCCAGGAAATAATTCGCAAGGCAGTTGCCACCCAATTCCTTATTGAGCATCTTGATGCCCTTCGAGACATTATGCTTGGCATAGTCTTGGTCGCACATAACTACGGCTGTCATAATGCGGCCCTCGGGTATTTTGGCTTTCTCGACTTTCTTGAAGCATTTCAGCGCCGCCGCAAAGTCCCTGAAATATACAGCTTTGAGCCCTTCCATATACGCTTCGAACGGAGATCCGGCCAATTCGTTTTTCACGAGGTCCTCAAAATCCTTCCTATGCCCGTTTCTATAAGCCTCGGCGTACCAATACAGGGCGCGATCGTAATTAATCTCCGTACCGATGCCTTTGCGAAAGCAGTCGGCGAGTTTCATTTGAGCCAAATCGCTGCCGGCACCTGCCGCAAGCATATACCAATTGACGGCGGCAGCTTCGTTGCGCACTACCCCGGTGCCGGACATATAGCAGTCGCCCATCAGCTCCATAGCGGCGCGGTTGCGAGCTTCGGCAGCCTTGAACAAATAGTCGGCGCCCTTCTCGGCATTTTGCGCCACACCCCATCCACGGATAAGGAACATTCCGTACAGATACTCGGCCTCTGCATTACCCTTCAATGCGCCGCGTTCGGCCCAAAGCGCAGCCTCTTTGACACGTTTTTCCCTATACAAAGCCCGGGCAAGCGACACGCAGGCTTCGACACTGCCTTTCTCGGCGGCAGTCCTCAGATACGGGATAGCCTTGGCACGATTGCGTTCTACGATAAGCCCCTCAATGTAGCTTTCACCTACAAAGACATTGCTGAACACGTTGCCTTTATCGGCGAGGGCGACATGGCTCTCGAACAGCTTCTTATTGCCTTTCCTTATGGACGTGGTATAGTACTGCACAGCCCGCAACGAATCGGCTTCGACGCCGCGTCCCAATTGATAGCAAAGGCCCACATTCCCTATGGCTTTGGCATTGCCGGACTTTGCAGACTTGGACCACCACCGGAAAGCCTGCTCGTAGTCCCGGGTGACATGCTTGCCTTCGTAGAACCATCCGCCGACAATGTTTTGCGCTTCGGCATTGCCGTCGGTGGCGCTTCGGACGATAGCCCTCAGGCTGTCCGAAACCTCAGTGATTGACTGCGCCTGAATGGCGGCGGATATGGTAGTGGCACATAAAAGTGCTATGATATATTGTTTTTTCATGACTTTGGTCTGTTTTATGGATTGAACTTATGACTTTTATCGGGCGACGGCCTACCTTTTAGAGTCCGGCTATCTCGCCATTTGACTCATTGTCTAAGGGCCATGTCCCTGTCTCGCCGGGCCATGCGTCGGTGTCGCGGTTCACATCCTCTATTTCGCCCGACCATGCTTCGACATCTGCCCACATTTCCATATCGGAGGACGGGGCAGGCCACGTGTCCTGCTCCCCGGCGCTGACGTCCGGCGAAGGCCAAGTCTCGGTATTATCGACCATGATTACGTCTATTACCATGTCCGGATCAGGGACGGACTCTATATAAGCAGTGTTTTCAAGCACCGGAATCTCGTCCTCGATATTAAACTCGGAGGGGACTTCGTCAATGCCTGTTTGCACCGGCCCATAAGCGTAAGCCGGTTCATCGTAAGCGTAAGCCTGTTCATCGTCAAACATTGTCGCCTCAGTGATGGTTGCCTCGGCAAACTCGCTTCCGTCTATATCGGCGTCCACAATAGGCTCAATGACTGCGTCATTGTCCTCATCGTCAGAGACGGCGATATCGCCGGCAGCCTCTGCGGAATGGCCGGATGTTGTGTGCCCGGATGCCGCATGTTCCACGGTCTCGCGGTGTGTACGTCCGCCGTGATGTCCGCCGGCGGGTGCAACAGGGGTGACAGCCTCGGAGCTATCCATATTCTCCGAGATTTCGGGGATGGGCTCGTCCGCACCGATTTTCTGCGCTACTATCGTGGCAGCGACGCCGATGCCGGCAGCGGCGGCTATGCCGGAGGCGGCAATGACTGTTTTCTTGATTTTGGAGGGCTGTATGCTCTCGGTGTTTACGGGTTCGCAGTTGCGGATGTTGACTTGTGACGTTTTCATATTCTTGAATGTGTTTGGTTTGTGAATGTTTACGATGCAAAGGTAGCATCCACTATATACCGATGTCAACACTTTTGCCGCTTGTTGTGCGAACCCCCGCGGTTTCTGTACCAATCCGCGCCTTTTGTCCTGTCAACGTATCCGGCTACTTGAACACCGGACGGATCGGGAGGCCAATACAACGGCAAACATAGTCGCCAACATGAAGATAATCCTTTTCCCCCTGGAAAAACCCCAGCATTTTAATTTCGGTCTCGTCCCGGCCAAGTTCATTAGCTCCATAATAACTAGCACCGCATTGGCATCCGTAATATTTAAGACTATCATCATTAGTCCTACGCCATCCAGAGTCTGGCAAAAATATAAAATTGCCATTTGGCCCAACAACCTTATAGCCTTCTTTATTGCCCCACTTGGTCCACTTCCATGTGCATTTTTCTATAAGCTCCATAAATTCTGCCTCAGTCGGTATGCGCCAAGGAGAGCCTAATTTTATTGCTGCAACATCGTCTTCCTTATCCAAGATGGCTTTGTGGTCCATTGCTGTATACTTAGATAGAAAATCCTCATTTTCTCCAAACTTGTAATTCTCCCATCCATAGCTTTCCTTGGGCTCCGTCTCTCCCCATGCGTAATACTCGCCACATTCCCACGGATTATTGGCGCCGATGTTGCAGGTTGCCCATTTGACAGACAGGCCCAAGTCCACGTATGTGGACGGGTCAGGGAGCGAGACTTCTACGCTGTTCTTGGTACATACCGGCCTTATGGCTTGTCCGACAATACGGGAAGCGACCTCGACACTTGACAGGCCTTGGTCAAAAGACAGACTCTCGGCTACGAGGATGCTGCGATGGTTGAGTGTTGCGCTCCAATAACAGCCCCACGAACCGACGTCTGACGCCTCGCTGCCTTCGCGCTGCCCGGAGGCCGGCAGGAATATGGTATTACCGCTTGGCCCGGTGACGATATAGCCGTTGACGCCGCTGCGATTACTCCATGTCCAAGTGCATTTGTCCAGCAATTCGGCACATTCGGCCTTGGTGGGCATACGCCATGCTCCTCCCCACGTCGCCGAGGCGGCATCGTTTTCGGGCGCAAGTGTACGGTTCCCATCCGATTTGTTGTACTTGGTCAACGCATCACTATTACCGTAACGATATGTATTCCACGAAAATACAGACTTAGTGGCCGTTTCGCCCCAAGAGTAATACGCGCCGTATTGCTCCGGCGCGGACGCGCCGAGGTTACAGGATGCCCAGTCGACCGACAGCCCCAAGTCAACCGGCTCGTGTTGAGCGTAAGCACCGAATGCGGCCATTGCTGCCACTAAAAGTAATATATATTTGCGTTTCATATCGTCAGATTTTTTTCGTTTTGATTAATTCTTCGATTCCAACTCGCGGCACAGTGCTCGCCGCCGGCCTTCCGGCTACTTGAACACCGGACGGACAGGGAGGCCGATGCAACGCGCAGTCGCCCAAACCTCCGGAGTGTTTTTTTTGTCGATAGACAACCGTTTCCCGTATTTATTGTCATCAGACAAATTGCATACCCAGTATTTGCCATCGCCTATACCTTCAAAACTTGTTTTACCGGTATCACCTTCTTTCTCATAATAATTCCATCCGGCGGCAGGAAGAAATATGTAATTGCCATTTGGGCCAATGACTTTATAGCCTTGCATTTCGTACAACTCAGTCCATTGCCACGTGCATTTTTCTATAAGCTCATCGCACTCCGCCTCAGTCGGCATACGCCACGGTGCGCCTAATTTGACAGAAGCCACATCGTCTTCTTTGTCCAAGGTCGTTTTGCCGTCCTTTGCCGTGTACTTGGAAATGGAATTTTCGTCTCCGAATTTGTAGTTACCCCAGCAATAAGCACAGTAATGCCCGGAATCATTCATTTTCGTTTCCGTCTCGCCCCAGGCATAGTAATCGCCGCACTCCCACGGATTTTCGGCGCCGATATTGCAGGCGGCCCATTTGACTGACAGCCCCAAGTCCACATATGAGGACGGGTCAGAGAGCGAGACCTCCGCACTATTCTCGGTACATTCCGGACTTATGGCCTGTCCGACAACGCCTGACGCTCCGAGATTGCAAGATGCCGGGTCAACCGACAGCCCCGAGGCAACGGTTTCGTATGCGTAAGCACCGAATGCGGCCAGTGCTGCCACTAAAAGTAATATATATTTGCGTTTCATATCTTTATGGATTTAGTATTTGATTAATTCTTAGGTGCCAACTTGCGGCAGATCTCGTCCGACTCGGGAGTCGCGGTGCCGCTGTTCTGTGCTCGCTGGGCGTAGCGCAGGGCCTTGCTGTTTTGTCCGGCGTTATAGCACTTGACGGCCAGAGGCGCATAAGCCTTCGTGTCACCCTTGCGTGCGAGACCGTCTAATTGCTCAATGGTCATACTATAATAATCCGATTTGTCCGGCTTGTCCTGAACTGTGGATGATGGCGTCGTGGTCTCTACCGACCGTGATACTGTTTCTTCCTGTTTGTTTGCGTTGTTTGTCGGTTTTTCCTCGCCTCCGGTATTGGCGTCCATGAGGCTTGCTTTTGACACGTCAACGTCGGCTTTCACGGTCCTGTTTGCCCAATAGTAAGCACCGAATGCGGCCAGTGCTGCCACTAAAAGTAATATATATTTGCGCTTCATATCTTTATGGATTTAGTATTTGATTAATTCTTAGGTGCCAACTTGCGGCAGATCTCGTCCGACTCGGGAGTCGCGGTGCCGCTGTTCTGTGCTCGCTGGGCGTAGCGCAGGGCCTTGCTGTTTTGTCCGGCGTTATAGCACTTGACGGCCAGAGGCGCATAAGCCTTCGTGTCACCCTTGCGTGCGAGACCGTCTAATTGCTCAATGGTCATACTATAATAATCCGATTTGTCCGGCTTGTCCTGAACTGTGGATGATGGCGTCGTGGTCTCTACCGACCGTGATACTGTTTCTTCCTGTTTGTTTGCGTTGTTTGTCGGTTTTTCCTCGCCTCCGGTATTGGCTTCCATGAGGTTCAGCAGGCGACGTGCTTTTGTCCCATTAACGTTGGCGTTCACGGCCCTGTTTGCCCAATATTTGGCTTCGCTATGCCTTCGCCTATTATAATAAAGCTGCGCCAAATTATAGTATGCCGGGGCATATCCCTTCTCAGCCAGCCGCTTAACCTCATTTATGTCATTGAGCCGTATCGCTTCCTCAAGCCGTTCGGAGTCGGACTTGTCCGCCACAGTCTCCGCAGACCCGCCCGAATCTTGTTCCCGATTTCCGAAGTCTTCCGACGGGACGTACAAGACCCTATTGACAGCGTCAGAGTCCATCTGTTGCAGAAAATCGGCCGCCATCTCACTGTCAGCCGGATAATTCAATGCCTTTTTGGCAAAAAATACTGCATTTTCACTATCACCGTACTTCTTATAGATAAGCGCCAAGGGCAGACATGCTCGCAGCGAATCGACATTAGCAAATTCAATCAAAGTAAAACTATCTTCGCTCATTATTGCCTTGGTCAGGCGTTGCGAAGGTGTGTCCGTGGGACGCGCGGCATACCATACGATGCCGGCAACGACAACAGCCACAACAATATAGAACAGAAGCATCATCGGTGTCGAGTACTTCCTATTACGATGTTGTATAACACCAATAGGCTCGGTGGATTTACCGCCGGAGGCGATATTCAGGTCAATGCCCAAGGCGGAAGCAAAGGCACGCACCGAAGGGGTGCGAGACCGCATATCGGTTTGCATGGCTTCGATTATGGCATTTTCTATAGTCTTCGGGGTTCGCATCGGAAGCATTGCAACTATGTCGGAAGCGGTAATCTCCGTGGACTTTGGCGGCTGTTGCGCAGTGAGCAGGTATAGCATCGTCGCCCCCAATGCGTAAATATCCGCCTTGGGCGTAAATCTGGTGAGTCCGGCATACTGCTCCGGCGGCGCGAAACCCTCGCTACATCCGGCATTGGTGAGCGTGGAGGTGGCGTTGCCGCGATGGTCATAATGTTTGGACTGTCCGAAATCTATCACCACAGGACGAAAAATTCCCGCTTTCTCACCGGTTTCGAGAATTATGTTATCCGGCTTTATGTCCAAATGGGTCAGCCTGTTGTCGTGCAGGTATGACACGGCTTCCATGATTGGACGCATGATTGCCAAAGCTTCGCCGGCGGACAACGGCCGGCCGTTCTTGGATTTTACATACCAATGCAGGCTTTGGCCCTCGACGTATTCCATCACAAAATAGGCGGTATGGTTGGCTTCAAAGACTTCATAACCTTTCACGATATTCGGATGCGAAATATTGTGCCTGTCAAAACGGCGTGCCTCGGTCATAAAGTTGCGGATACAACCTTCCACGGTCTCTGCATTGGTCTTCAGATATGACATCGTATTGTCAGGGGCACGCTCGCACAGGGTATTGGGAAAACACTCCTTGAGAGCAAAAACTCTGCTGTCCGAGCGTCGTACCACCTTATAGGTAACCCCGAAACCGCCGGAACCAAGCACACTGTCAATCGTGTATACATCGGTATCAGACTCGATTTCCGTACCTATCGGCAAGGCTCTGCTTATTTTACGGCTATCATCCATGATTAGTAACGGTAGTATTGGCGTTGTTACATGTTTGCACTCTGAGACATGGCCACGGGCTCCGACGGCGCCACCGTGCAATCCATTTGGCAAGGCGGCGGCACAACCTGCAGTCTTTTGTCCTCGTGTCCGGAGAGACATCGCGCACCTCGCGAGAGGCTCTGTCAAGAAGCTCCGTGATTTCGCCCCGGTCGCATCCGGTAGCGCGGACATGTTCCGACCCGACACCGCAAATGCCGGCAACAGGTATCAGGAACGCGGTGCTATTGTCCACGCTGTCGCGACACAAGCGAGCCAGCGCCGCTGTTTTTTCGAAGTCTGTCGCATCGCCGGACAAGATTTGCACCAGCATGTCGTCATCGACGACCTTGGTCAGCCCGTCGGAACACACAAACAGGTAATCGCCTCGCTCGACATCCGAGATTTGCATCACCGAAGCCGGTGACCGGCGCTCGCCGGTGGCCGAGCACCCTATGCTGCGCGTGATTACGTTGCTTTGGGGGTGGTTCATGGCCTCCTGCGGCGTGATATTCCCCGTATGCACCAAAACATTGACCAGCGAATGGTCTTCGCTGCGATACAGAATACCGGCATCGGGCCGTATATGGTAGATGCGGCTATCTCCTATGTGCGCCGCCATCACTCCGCCGCCGTGAAGGCAGACCATAGCCAGCGTCGTGGACATGTCCGACGGCTTCCCGTCTGAGGCTTCCCTGAGCTTCTGCATGGCATGTCCGACAGCTTTCCCCACTGTCTCGGCGGACAACGGACGCGACAAATTGAGTCCGCACATGTACTCCCCTACGGCCGCGGCCACCAATGCGCTGGCTATATCACCGCTTCCGTGGCCGCCCACTCCGTCACACACCACGAACACACGAGTATCGCGCCCGGGAACATCCAGGTCGGGATAACGGGCATCCTCCTGTCTGGGACTGCGACCGAGCTGTCTAAACGAATATGGCTGCCTTATCTCTATTTTCATTTCTTTTCTTTTTCGAAACGGAATCTTGTCTTGCCCATAGTGATGCTGTCGCCAAAATTGAGCGACACCGATTCGCCGGGCTTCAACTGCCTGTCATTGTGCAACACCGGATTGGTGGCATTAAGCACCGTCAGTCGGAAAGTGTATCCACGCTCAGTGCAGACCACTTCGACTTGCACCGAGCGTCGCGACATATTACTGTCGTTATGGACGGCGATGTCGCATGGAGTGTCTTCGTCGTACCGCCCTATGGTGTTGATGCCGTCATGCAATTCGAAAACCTTGTTGAAAAAACCACGGCGTAACATCACCAGGCGTCCGCCGTACATCAGCATATCCCCGTCATCTAAAACCTCTGTAGGCTTGCGGATTTCGGCCGTAATGCGTCCCCGGCAATATGGACACCGAAAGTTCTTGACTCCCTGCTTCTTTGACATAATACTGAGCCGTTGGCGGCGGCAGTGCGGACACTCGACAACGTATGTAGTGTCTGTCAAAAAATCTTCCGAAAGTGTTATCACCTCTTTTTCCGAATTGTCAATCGGTAAAGCGGCCTGCACTCCTGACAATGGCATTGCAACGGACGCTCCGACAGCCTCTACCGAACCCGGTTCCCGAGGCTGCCCGGGCGTTTTGTGTCCTATCTCGTCTTCCGAAGAAAGGCGCAGTCGCTTTGTCGCATGGCAGTGCGGACACGTCACCTCATAGACCCCGGTATGCTGTGGACGCTTGATCCTGATGCGCCTTCCGCACCCCGGATTGAGGCAATTGAAGGTGATGTATGTTTCTTCTCCTTTCATTGCTTTTCATCGATTAAGCCAAAGGGTCATCGCCAAAGGTGTCCTCATCGCCGATGATGTCATCCCCTATGGTGTCCGAATTATATTCTTCAGCATGGGTATTGTCTCCGGATTCCATATACTCCTCGCTCTCATCTGCCGACATCTCGGCATCGTCCAACGCAACAGCCGATACACTCGGCTCGAAATCGGCATAAACTTCGGCGACATCTGTATTTATATAACCGTCAAACAATGCATCATTATCGATATCAACCACTGTCAACTCGTTGCCGTATACATCGTGGTATTCGGTCGCGGTCTCTCTCTCGCCGTTGATGCGATATACCGATGTGTCATCATTTTCAAAAGAAACAGACGCCTCGGCATCAATATCATCGAAGTCTGCCTGCTTCTCGGCAATGGGAATTACATCCTCTGCCGGGGCGGCGGAAACTCCGATACCTTCCGAACGGCCTACAATCTCGCCGTCAGTTTCGACGACTATGCGGTCTCTATTATCATTGTTCACAGAAACGCCATCCCCGAATTGACGAACTTGCCCCGGATTGTCACTCTGTTCTGCGACAGGTTCGGCTTCTATAACTCCGGCAACCCCTTCAGCAGGCATTGCTTCAATGCGATAGAGCTCGGGGGCTTGTGCATCGTCCTCCGAGCCGGGCCATGCAGCATATGCCGCGCCCGCCCCGGCTATTCCGGCAGCCGCGGCTGCGGCTGCGGCCTTGTCCCGCCTATTTTTTTTGGAAGGTTCGTTTACCGGTTTTGTAGTATTCTTTGTACTATTCATTGTCTTGGGTCTTTTGTCTTTAAATCATTCGTTTCGGAGGCAAAGTTACAGGTCTAAGTGACAGCCTCCAAGCACACAGTGCCTTTTTGTGTGAACATACGGGGTTTTTGTACGAATTGCACTCCGGAGCCTTTCATTACCACACTAATGCCGCACGTACATGCAAAATCCGAAGCATACGCCCATGACGGCTTCAAAACCGTTGCCGCCGATATTCGCCTTATCTTCTTTATTCGCATTTATTCGCATTATCTTCGTATAGTTATAATTCATGTGGCAACCCGGAGTAACTTGGTCATTTGGCTCGGCAACGCGAACATTGCCCGTCCTCGATGTCATATTCGGACAGGGGCTTCCCGCATTTTGGGCATATGAAGATTCTTTCGCGACAGCGGCGAAGCTTTTTCAGCGTCTTGGTGTTGCCCCTGAAAAAGAAGCCTACCACCACCGGGGCAAAGGCTATGAGCATGTATCTCACGTTGGCATTAACACTTATCTTCCCAAGCGCATCAAGGATTGCGCACACACCGACGGCAGCCAAACCCGACAGCCGGGTCAGCCAGCCGTAAATTTCCATACGCTTCTCCATCGCGGCCTCTGATGTACGCCGCTCCGCCAAACGTCTGCGCAACTGCCTGAACTCGTATGAGTAATCGTCCGCATCATCAAGCACTCGATGCGCCGTAAACACAAAACTGCTTGCTCCGCCACTGCCGAGACGTATGATGTCATCTTCGGATATCTCCTTGCTGTATATCCGGTGAAATACGCCCAAATCATCACTGACATACGTGCCGTTGGTCGAATCCAAGTCACACAACATCCATACGCCATTGTCTCCTATCGAAATCTTGGCATGGATGCCACTGACGCCGTTTTTGTCCAAAGGCACCTTGACTGCCGAACTTGCCGAGCGACCTATGATATATTCTCTTACCATATGCTACATTTGCTGATTACGGACATACAGGTCATAAATATTCTCGCGATAAGTCTTGAGCACCGGCTTGGGCACCGAGAGCGTGTACTTGTGCCCGACGTTGTCGGACAACACCAATTTCTGCGTATTGATGCGCACCTCGGATAGGTACGTCTGGTTGATAATCAGGCTTCGCCCCATTCGTACAAACGGCGAAACCTTATCGGATGGCCATGCCCGGCGTATAATTTCCTCCAATTTGGATAATCCCAAGGTAACTAATACCGAATCCCCGCACATATAAACAAGGTTCGCATAATTGCCATCTGCTTGGATATACGCCAACTTATCCATTTCCAACACTATAAGTCCGTCTCGGGAGTTTAGGCACGTCTTCATCATTAAGCTATTCTAAAAAAATTATGTTCGTTATCGGGTTTTGAGTGTCATTGACTGCAAATTTACCTTTTTTATTGTTAACCCACAACTTTTTTTATTGTTAACCCGCAACTCTTTTTTGCTCGTTTTCACAAAGCGCCGCTGCGCCATTGCTTACGACACCGGACACCCCGTTTTCGGACACGGCCGCACTACGGCAAGTCTAAGCATCCGCTTTCGACTAATTGCATCGACAAATTGACTAAAGTCAAAGCGACAACGCAATTTTCAGCGTGTTTAAGTCCTCAAATTTTTT
>OLFV01001147.1_pt1 | contig 27275 bp, 25 predicted proteins | sample 1605551 | NCBI WGS metagenome assembly OLFV01 (sample SAMEA3888922, study PRJEB22519) | human gut metagenome | biome: human gut; feature: human-associated habitat; material: faeces | place: Denmark | collected 2011 | reverse complement strand
CAAAAATATGGCAGCGAGTGTGGATAACTCGCTGCCATATTTGTCTACAGTCTGAGCCATATCCCGTTTGGGGATATGGCTCTTAACTATTTTGTCAGGGGAATATCAGTCATAGAATCAGTCATTATAGGTGTAGTAAATTCCATCCCGTAATAATTATTATTCGTTAGCTTTCAGCCAGCTATAAATAGCGGCACCTTCTGGATTGTCATCAATCGTGCCCAAGGAAAATTTATTTACCTCATCCCAGATGCTTATGGTATTGATGCCGGCATCTATAAAGTGGTCGAAGCTAAATGTACGCCGGGAAACAAGGCTGCCGCTATTGTGATGGACATGCTTGATGTCTACTATAGCATATCCGGCTTTAAATCCGGTGTTGTAGTTTACGCTGTCAGTTACAACATAGGTATCGATGCCGTTTTTTTCATATACCCAGGCATCAGCAGCCGAGGCAGATGATGCAGCCAGAGCCATATTGCCGATGAGCAGTCCTAAACAGATAAATAAGGTTGTAAAATATTTTTTGATAATCATGTTTGTCCTCCTTGCTTATTAATGTTGAATTAATACCAATTTATCATCGTCGAAGTGATAAATATCCATTCCTCCACTGTTTTTATGGTAGTAGTAGTTGATTCTTTTTCCCGAAGCCGATTCCAGACTACTTACATCATTAGGGCTGCCAAGAAGTCGTTCAACCTTGGCTCTGGAATCACCTATACTGATGGTATTATCTCGTTCTTGTTGTTTTCTTTGAGCTTCGATTTTCTTGTTTTGAGCTTCAATTTCCGCTAGGCGTTCGGCTTCCGCTTTTTTTCCTTCAGCTATGCTTTGGGCTTCAGCCTGCTTTGCCTGCTCAATTTCTTCAGCATTTTTCTTGTCCGCTTCTTCCTGGGCTTTCTTAGCTTCTTTAGCGGCTTTTTCCTCTTGCTTCTTTTGTTCTTGTTCTAACTCGTATTCAGCCCGCTGTTCAGGCGTCATAGCTGCCAGTTGGGCTTGTTCATCAGCACATCCACCAATACCGAGAGCCAATGAAGCAAAAAAAGCAAGCTTAACAAATGTTAAAAGTTTTAGCCGAATAAGGCAATAAAAGCTTGTTAGGCCCATCAATATAGCCATCAGCCAAAAAAACTTCCCTACTAACCACCATAGTGTTTCCATAAAATCATCCCCTTAAAACATGAATAAATAATAATTATTTGATAGTGATATTATAGAATAATCCCCACGGGTTTTGTTTACCCGTGGGGACAAAAGAAAAATTGTTTATTGCTTAAATTTGCTCAGGGATATTAGTAGTAATAGTAACCATTATCGATATAGTAGTAGATTCCCAAGCTGTCTGCACAATACTCAAACACTCCGTTTGGTGCCATAACTACACCCATCCGTGCTCCGATGCCCTTCTTTGCTGCCGCGATTCGCATTTCGTCTGTTTGATAACGCCAAAAGTCAGTTTTAAATTTATTGAAATACCAAGACTGCTGATTTATTAGTCTGCCATTTCGTACTTCCTTTACGACGACTGAAAAATTAGTGCTGTTACCAGAAATAGTATCTTCTACTACATAGATATCCTTGTTTTCAGAGTCCCAATGATCCACCCAGACATCGGCAGCACTGACGCTGGATATTGTAGAGAAGAAAAATGCCAACATGAAAGCTGGAACCAATAATAATTTTTTCATGATAATATACCTCCTACCGATATGACATATAGCGAACGCCCCTAGAATAATCAAAGTCGATAATTCTATTGACTGCCGGAATTAAAACGAAAATAGGAAATAATATAGCTAAGATGGTGGAGACACGGCTGTCTTTAATATCGCGCTGGTCCATAGCTTCATTTAAGGCGTCGGTTAGTTTGCACACCAGATAGATACCATAAATACCACAGGTTATCATGATATAAAAGACCGCTGTTCCGCCTGAGGCAGTTGTCCTTCTACCCACCAAGGTATGAACTGTATTGACAAGCTTTGCCCACCAAAAGAAGCTATAAATACCCACCGTACAACAGGAATATAACATGAGCTTTAGAATGCTCATGCGCTCGATGCGGTCACAAAACATCGTTGTTACAATTGAAGAACTTTGTCCACCTTCTACATGAAACTGAGGACTCTGCCCACCTTCTGTATGAACTTGGGGACTTTCTCCATCTTCTGCATGAACCTGGGATTGTTCTTGTGGAACCAGGTTCAATGCAGACTCTGTGGCAACTTCCTTGCCACAGGCATGACAGGTCTTTGCCTCATCTAGTAATTCTGCACCACAGTTTTCACAAACCTTACTCATAAGTCTCACTCCTTGAATAAAAAAATCTTTCATATGAATACTTAATGTGCTGATACTTTGCATTATACAAGCTTATGAATATTTTGTGTTTACCCGTTGGGACAAAAGACAGATTATTTATTCCTTGTCAAATACGATGAGCATTTCCTTGGCGAATATCCGTTGTGGGCTGGGGCTAGAGATGTTGACAACCAAGGATATAGGTTCCTGACAGGCAAACTCCTCCATCGGCAGGGAAATTTGGGCGGAATCGCCTGGAGCAATGGTAGGGAGCTGTAGGCTGGTGTGGCTGATGCCGGCCGTATCGTTGTAGGTAATGGACAGGACAGGGCTTTCCAGATTGGTCGCAGTGGGATTGGTTATGGAGAGGCTGATAGGAGTATTGCCGGGAAAATGTCCGCCAGATGCCTGTAACTCTCGGTTGGAAATGGTGACTCTGCTGCTAGTACTGGGCAGATATACACCATCCTCATGGCTAAGGAGGGGATTGCCATTGGCGTAATACTGGGGATAGATAATGTTCTGGGCCGGTTTTGACACAGATTGCTTAGGGACAGTCGCTGGGGATAGAGTAGATGGAGCGGTGGTGTCTTTGACTGGGGGCGCAGCTTCATCGGAAGAAGGCAGGGTGGTTTCTGTCTGGCTTTCTGTTGTCTCATGCTGGGGAATGATAGGGGCAGGTTCAGTTTTTGTGTAATTAATATATGCGGTAAAGCAGATGGCGGTCATTCCTACAGCCATGCCAAGGCCAAGAATATTGCGTTTATGCCGGGCAAGGCATTGGAAAATTGGCGGCCTGTTTAATGCCTTTAGCAGCTTATCCACATTCTGATAACGTGCCTGGGGATCAATGGCACAGCATTTATTTAGAATGGGTATGAGCCTTCCACGGTATTGAGGGCCCAATATTTCCTTGAAGGTACAGCCCAGGGCATAGATATCACTGCGGGCATCGGTCTGGCTGAAGCCATACTGCTCCGGGGGAGCGTAGCCACGGGTGCCTAGTAGTGCCGTGTCAGTAGCCTTGTGACCAGCTAGCAGGCGGGCGGCATCAAAATCTATCAGATAGAGGCTTTCTGGCAGCTCTGGATTTTGGAGAATCAGATTTGCAGGCTTGATATCCCGATGGATGATGCCACATTTATGCAGTTCTTTCAGGCCCTGGCAAAGGCGGCTGAGCATTTGCTGGATTTGCTGGGGAGAAAATTTATGATTTTGGGCAAGCAAATCCGTCAAGGTACTGCCTTCTATGTACTGCTCAATAACAGTGGAGCTGCTTTCCCCCTGGGTATAAAAATAAATCTCCGGACATATAGAAAAATTATACTTCTTTAGCTCCTCATAGACGGGATTGAAGCGTGACAGCTCCCGCAGGATGACCTTCTGGTTGCTATCCTGGTCTATCGCCCGCCACACCTTGCCCTTGGGACTGTTGTGCAGAAGTTGGAGCCTTTGATATTTGTTTAATATGAACTCTGTAGCAAAATCCTTCACAGTAAAACTTCCTTTGCCAATGCTTTTAGTTTATTGTCCCAGATACGGGAATGGGAGTCAAATAATTTAGAAAAAAGCTATTGTCCTATTGGGTAAACAAAGTTAGCTGAAATTTAGTATAATATGATATGACAGGGTGGGGCTAATATCTCCATCCTCGTGGTCACCTCATTGAAAAAAATGCAGAGGAATTTTCTTTCAATAATGTAGTGGTTATAACATGGAGGAAATAGTGTGAATTGTACTGAAAAAGTAAAGGATACAGCTCAGCTGGAGAATGAAATAGAGAATATTGGCAACGATCAGGATATTGAGGCATATTTGTGCATGAATCAGGAAAGCATGCGGTCTTTTAGCTTGCCGGAATATCTGGAGCATCTATTGGAACAGAAGGGGCTGACCAAAGCTGAGGTAATAGAGCGTTCCAAGCTGGACAAGGTATATGCCTATCATATTTTTTCCGGTAGGAAGCGTCCGGGCAGGGAAAAGATCTTGGCTTTGGCTATTGCCATGGAGTTAAGCGTAGAGGAGACACAGTTCTTGCTCTACTGTGCTGGCGTAAGGCAGCTATATGTCAGAAATCCCTGGGACAGCGTGATTTTCTATGCTTTGAAGAAGAAAATGAAAATCATAGATGTGAACTGTCTGTTGATGCAGCTGGGAGAAAACGTGGTATTGGTGTAGGCAGGGGAACTGTATAGGGTATTCTCATATCGCAAAATTAAAATTATCATTACTCAAGCAGGAATTTGAATAATCTTGTCGAATAATAGAAATATAAATCCTTTGTAAGTTTATTTTTACAAAGGATTTTTTGTTTGGCTATAAATAAAATAGGAGGGATTGCAGATGCAGGGGAAACGCAATTACAAGGATTCGCTTTTTAGAAATATTTTTAAGGATAAGAAGCGACTATGCAGCTTGTATAATGCACTTAGCGGGGAAAATATTTCTCCCAAGGATATTACAATTAATACATTGCGGGGAACATTTTACAATGATGTAAAGAATGATATCAGTTTTGATATAGGTAATCATACTGTGGTTTTAATGGAGCATCAGGGTTCTTGGAATCCCAATATGCCATTAAGAATGTTATGGTATGTTGGCAAGCTGTACAGAAGACATATAGATGTAGATATGGCCTATCGTTCCAAGGTGGTAAAAATACCTGCGCCGAAGTTCTATGTGTTGTATAATGGTACTAAGGATGAGCCTGAGCATAGAATTATGAGGTTATCAGAGGCCTTTGAGGGTAAAAGTCATTCCTTAGAATTAGTGGCAGATAGCTACAATATTAATTTTGCCAAGGGGAAAAAGATCCTAGATTCATGTTATGAACTGCGGTGTTATAGTGTCTTTGTCGCAAAGGTACAGGAATATTTAGCGGCAAAACAGGAATTATCTCAGGCTATTAAATCTGCTATTCGATATTGTAGAGATAATGAATTAATGAAAGAATATTTTAAAGAACACGAAAGGGAGGTTCTTGATATGGTGACTTTTAAGTGGGATGATAAAAGAGCTAGGGAGATTGCTAAAGAGGAAGGCAGGGCTGACGGGTTGGCCAAAGGCAGAGCAGAAGGCAGGTTAAGAACCCTGTGCGATTTAGTAAAAGATGGTATACTTTCTAATATGGATGCAGCTAAAAGAGCAGGCATGTCTTTGGAAGAATTTACAAAGGCTATTGCCATGTTATAATTTATAATAATTGCAATTGAAACATTATTATAGGCGAGCGATTAAAAGATTTTGATGTATCTGTTGCCGTTGCCAGATAGAAGGAGAGCCAATATATAGGAAGATTACCAGAAGTTAGTCCAAGGTTTGGAAAGATTGGGCTTACATGGCACAGTGAAATAATTTTAACAGCAAAAAAGCCCTGGTACGCGTGGAGCGTATCAGGGCTTTTGTACATTATGGGATTATTTTACAGCATCATAACCCAGCTGCAGGGCTTTCATATTGGCCTCAATGGTATGAGGTGGTACACGGTGAGATACTGCTGTACGGACAGTATCCAAATCCACCAGATTTAGAACCTTGGTCAGTACACCAAGGGCTACAATGTTGGCAAATAGGGCTTTGCCAGCCTGCTCAATGGCAATTTTGGTAATAGGAACCTGAATAATATTACCAAACTTAGGTGGTTCAGGCACCAAATCGGTATCCAGAATCAAGATACCATCACTATGCAAATCACCATAGTATTTATCAGCAGCCTTCTGAGTCATAGCCAGTACCACATCAGGAGTCTTGACATGGGGATGAAAGATAGGATGGCTATCATCAATAATAACCTCAGATTTGGAAGCACCACCACGAGCCTCTGGTCCATAGGATTGGGACTGTACAGCCTCCATACCTGCAGAAACAGCAGCCTCTGCATAGATGATAGCAGCGGTAATTACACCCTGGCCACCGGAGCCGGACAATCTAATCTGCTTTCTCATTTTCCAGCACCTCCTGCAACCTCAATAACATGCTCATAGGCAGTAGCATAATCTACCTCAGTATCCTGATAAAGCAAGCCAATAGGGAATTTATCGCCAACCTTTTTATCTTCTGGCAGCTTATCCCAAGCAGCTTTCATTACAGCATTATCCCGCATCCACTTCATCAGCTCTACAGGATCGGACATCTTGTTTTTGCGGCCATAGGCAGTAGGACACTGTACCATAGCCTCGATAAAGGAAAAGCCCTTGTTATCAAAGCCATTGGCAATCATATCAGTAAGATGCTGTACATGGTAAGCGGTGGAACGGGCTACATAGGTAGCACCAGCAGCTTCGGCCAGCTTGCAGGCATCAAAGGTAGGATCTACAGCACCATAAGGAGCAGTAGTAGCCTTTTTGCCAGTTGGAGTCATAGGGGAAGCCTGACCACCAGTCATGCCATAAATATTGTTGTTAAAAAGCACAACAGTCAAATCCACATTTCTGCGGCAGCCATGAATGAAATGGTTACCACCAATAGCGGTGCAGTCACCATCACCAGTAATGACAACAACATTCAGCTCTGGATTGGCCAGCTTGATGCCAGTAGCAAAAGGAATAGCACGACCGTGAGCGGTGTGCAGTGTATCAAAATCCATATAGCCGGAAGCTCTGGAGGAGCAGCCGATACCGGAAACAATGATGGTTTTATCTCTATCCAGACCTTTTTTCTCAATGGCCTGAACAATGGCCTTGGTTGCTATACCATTACCACAGCCTGGACACCAGAGATGTGGCAGGCGGTTCTGGCGAAAATACTGTTCAAAGGATCTTTCCATTATTTATTACCTCCTGCAAGGTTTTCAATGCCCTCAAGAATTTCTTCAGGCTCGAAGATGGTCATATCATATTTAGCACACAGCTCTACTGGACACTGGCCAGCAGCTGCCCGCTCAACCTCGTTGACAATCTGACCATAGTTCAGCTCAGTCACTAAGATACCCTTTACCTTGGCTGCCAAAGCCTTGATAGCCTTATCAGCAAATGGCCAAATGGTAATCAGACGAACCATGCCAACCTTGATGCCCTTCTTGCGAGCTGCAAGAACAGCCTCATAGGCAGTACGGGCAGTACCACCAAAGGCAACTACGGCATATTCAGCATCCTCCATGCAGTATTCCTCTACATGGGTGATTTCGTCCTGAGCAATAGCAATCTTCTTGTGGAGGCGATCAATTGCCTCGCGGGTAACCTTTGGACTGCCTACTGGGAAGCCGGTTTCGTCATGAATCAGACCAGTTACATGGATATGATAGCCGTTGCCGAAATCAGCTACATTTGGCACCAAATCCTCAGCAGGAGCATAAGGCTGATAGCCCTCAGCTCTGGTCTTACTAGGCTGACGGCGTGGATAAATTTCCAGCTTGCTGGCCTCTGGCAGCTCAACCTTTTCCCGGAGATGGCCTACGATTTCGTCCATCAGGAGAATAACAGGAGTACGGAAGCGTTCGGAATAATTAACAGCCATAACAGCAGTATCAAAAGCCTCACGAACACTCCAAGGAGACAGGGCAATCATAGGGTGATCGCCGTGGGTACCCCAGCGAGCCTGCATAACATCACCCTGAGATGGGGCGGTTGGCTGGCCTGTGGAAGGACCAACACGCTGTACATTAACAATAACAACAGGAATCTCAGCAGCAGCAGCATAGCCAATCAGCTCCTGCTTCAGGGAGATGCCTGGACCGGAGGAGGCGGTGAGAGCCTTTTTGCCTGCCAGAGAGGCACCAAGAACAACACCCATAGAGGCAATTTCATCCTCCATCTGTACGAACTTGCCACCAACCTTAGGCAGCATCTTGGCCATACCTTCGGCTATTTCTGTGGAGGGAGTAATAGGGTAACCACCAAAGAAACGGACACCAGCAGCCAGTGCACCCTCGGCACAGGCTTCATTACCCTGCATCAATCTAGCTTTACTCATTTTGCCACCTTCTTATCTACAAAAATTGCATAATCAGGGCAGCGCAGCTCGCACTGGCCACAGGCTATGCAGTCATCAGCCTTTAGAATAACCACTTTGCCCAGCTCGGAAAGACCGAGAACCTGCTTGGGACAAAAGGCTACACATATACCACAGCCCTTGCAGCGTGGCAGTTTGAGCGTAATCTCAGAATTCATATCTGACCCTCCAATACAATACACAGTAAGTCCTTTACATCACAAAAGGTATTATATCATTTTGTAGAGGACTTGTGTAGTATTTTTTTATTATATTACTCAAGGAATACAAAATATATTATATAAGGCATAGCAAATTCGTTTTCTTTTAATTGAATCGCTTTTCCTAGACTGAAAAGGGCTAATTGGTACTTTATGACCATAAATTGTAGGATATTTTTGGAATTAAAGCTAAATTGTCTATTATTATAGGAAAGAAAATGTATTTAGTTCAGATTTTGGTATGATTTAGCAGAAATGAGGATTGTTCTATTCTGATTGAAAAGGTATACTTTGAATAGAATCTGAAATAATCCACAGACAGGAGCGATGAACATGAGTGTGGAAATTAATATTAACAAGGCTGTGAAAAAATATGGCAATTTGACCATTATCCCAGGCTTGGATGAGCATATCAAAAATGGAGAATTTTTTACCCTGCTAGGTCCATCTGGCTGTGGTAAAACTACTTTGCTGCGTATGATTGCAGGCTTTAACAGCATTGAGGGTGGCACTATTGCCTTTAATGACAAGGTTATCAACGATATTCCTGCTTATGAAAGAAATATCGGTATGGTGTTTCAAAGCTATGCAATTTTTCCTCATTTGACTGTGCGAGAAAATGTAGAATATGGCTTGAAGCTGCGGAAGCTGCCCAAGGCAGAAATGAAGGAAAAGGTAGATAAGATTTTGGATGTGGTGCAGATTACAGAGTATCAGGATAGATTGCCTGAGAGACTGTCTGGGGGCCAGCAGCAGCGAGTAGCTCTAGCTAGAGCTATTGTTATTCATCCTAGCGTGTTGTTGATGGACGAGCCACTGTCCAATCTGGATGCCAAGCTGAGGGTGGAAATGCGTACCGCTATTCGGGAGGTACAGAAGCAGGTGGGAATTACCACGGTTTATGTTACCCATGATCAGGAGGAGGCTCTGTCCATTTCGGATAGAATTGCTGTTATGAAAAAGGGTGAGATTCAGCAGACAGCTCGTCCTCATACTATTTATACCAGACCATATAATGTTTTTGTTTCTACCTTCATTGGTCACTCCAATTTGTTCCACGGCACCATCAAGGGAGACGCCAATGGCAAGGTTGTAGTTTTCAACGATGGCTATATCATGCCTATGGATAATTTATCTGAGGATGCTGTAGACGGTATGGAGGTTATTATTTCCGTTCGACCAGAGGAGTTTTCTATTCAAAAGGATGGCTTGAAATGCAAAATCAAGAACAAGGTATTCTTGGGTAAATACAATACCTACTTCTTGGAATTCCCAGAGAATATGCTGATACCAGATCAGCCCTCTATAGAATTTTCTCAGGATTTAGGCCATGCTGATAGACTGCTGGATATTGACGAGGAGGTTGTACTGAGGCCTAATCCGGCCAAGGTGAATATATTTACTGCTGATGGCAGCAGAAACCTTTTGAAAGGTGTGGTGCTCCATGAATAAAAAGCTAATACGTTGGGATTTCTGGACTGGGGTAACTCTATTGGCCATTCTGGTCTTTGGGCTGTTCCTAATTTATCCACTGTTCTCCCTTTTTATTACCGCCTTTCAGGATCCAGAAACCGGGGCTTTCACCTTGGGGCATTTCACACACTTTTTCCAGAGAAAATACTATTATGAATCTATGATAAACAGCTTTACAGTTACTACCTGTGTAACGGTGCTGGCCATTATTATCGGTACTATTTTGGCCTATTTTATGTCCATGTACAAGGTTAAATTCAAGAGTGCCGTGGAGGTTTGCATCATTATCTCTCTGCTGTCTCCGCCATTTATCGGGGCTTATTCCTGGATTCTCATTGGCGGCCGCAGCGGTGTGTTGACCCAATGGCTGCAAAATAGCTTTGGCATCGAGGCGCCATCTATTTATGGTTTTAGCGGGATTTTGCTGGTGCTGACCTTGAAGCTATATCCCTTTATTTATCTTTATGTCTCTGGTGCTTTAAAAAGCATTGATTCGGCCTTGATTGAAGCAGCAGAAAGCTTGGGCTGCAGCGGTATCAAAAAGGTATTTACCGTAATCGTTCCGTTGATTACCCCCACCATCTTGGCTGGTGCCCTCATGGTATTTATGAATGCTATGGCTGACTTTGGTACACCTATGCTGATAGGTGAGGGCTTCAATGTTATGCCGGTTATGATTTACTCAGAGTTTATCAATGAGGTAGGAGATCAGGCCAATTTTGCCGCAGCTATGGCAGCGATTATGGTATTTATTACCTCGGTAATCTTCCTGTTGCAGAAATATGTGGTGAACCGCAAATCCTTTACCATGAGCTCTCTTAGACCAATTCAGGTAGGTGAGCTGCATGGGGTGGAGAACATGCTTATGCATGCAGGTATCTATCTGCTGGTGGCTTTGTCCCTGATACCTCAGATTATGGTTATCTATACATCATTCCTGAAAACCAGCGGTGCTATTTTCGTAGATGGTTATTCCTTGGATAGCTATCGTACTATATTCAACACCTTGGGCGCTGCTATTCAGAATACCTATATGTTCAGCACCTGTGCTATGCTGATGATTATATTCCTAGGTATGACGGTGGCTTATCTTACCACCCGCCGTAAGAGCTGGTTGACAGAGGTTATTGATACCCTGACTATGTTCCCTTATATTATACCGGGTTCTGTGCTTGGTATTACTCTGCTGTTGGCCTTTAATGATGAACCCCTGTTGCTGTCAGGTACAGCCTTTATCATTATCATATCCCTGGTAATCCGCAGATTGCCGTATACCCTGCGTTCCAGCTCGGCTATTCTCTATCAGATTAGTCCTAGCATGGAGGAGGCATCCATTAGTCTGGGTGCCTCTCCCTTAAAGACATTCTTCAAGATTACGGCAGTTATGATGTTGCCGGGGGTTATGAGTGGTGCCATTCTGTCCTGGATAACAGCTATCAATGAATTAAGTTCCTCAGTTATTCTCTTTACAGGAGCTACCAAGACCATGTCTGTAGCGATTTATACTGAGGTTATCCGGGCTAGCTATGGTACAGCAGCAGCTCTCTCAACTATATTGACATTGACAACAATTACCGCAATGGTTATCTTCTTCAAGGTATCCGGCCGCAAGGATGTTACCCTGTAAATGGTATCTGGGAAATCCTGCAGCATATTAATTGGCAAGTGGATAAATTGTATATAAAAAGGAGGAGTATCAAATGAATTTCAAAAGACTCAAGAAATGGGTAGCTGTAGCCCTGGGAACTGTTATGATGACAGCGGCTCTGGCAGGCTGTGGCGGCGAGCAGAAACAGGAAGCTAAGGGGGATGACAATACCCTGGTAGTATATTGTCCTCATCCTATTGCCTTTATTAACCCGCTGGTGGAGGAGTTTGAGAAGAGCAGCGGTGTCAAGGTTGAGGTTATTGCTGCTGGCAGTGGTGAGCTTCTGAAGCGTGTGGAATCTGAAAAGGCCAATCCCTTGGGGGATATTTTCTGGGGTGGCTCTCTGAATACCATGAAGCCAAAGGCTGATTTGTTTGAGAATTATACCTCTGCCAATGAGGAGCATGTACAGCCAGCCTTTAAGAATACGGAGGGACCTCTTACTCGATTTACCGATATTCCAAGTGTTATTATGGTAAACACCAATTTAATTGGGGACATTAAGGTTGAGGGCTATGAGGATCTGCTGAATCCTGCTTTGAAGGGCAAGATTGCTACAGCAGATCCATCCAAATCATCTTCCTCCTATGAGCATCTGGTAAATATGCTTTATGCTATGGGCAATGGTGATCCAGATAAGGGCTGGGACTATGTGCAGAAGCTTTGTGAAAATCTGGATGGCAAGCTGTTGTCTGGCTCCTCTGCTGTATACAAAGGTGTAGCCGATGGTGAATATGCTGTTGGTCTGACCTTTGAGGAGGGCGGCGCCAAATATGTAGCTGACGGTGCTCCTGTCAAGCTGGTTTACATGAAGGAGGGCGTTATCTCCAAGCCAGATGGTATCTATATCATCAAGAATGCTAAGCATATGGAGAATGCCAAGAAGTTTATTGATTTCATTACCAGCAAGGAAGCTCAGACTTTGATTACTCAGAAGCTCCATCGTCGCAGTGTTCGCGATGATGTACCTGCTCCTCAGGGCCTGCAGGACAAGTCCACCATTAACATTATTCAGGATGATGAGACTGTAGTAAATCAGAACAAGAAGGCTTGGCTGGATAAGTTTAAGGATATTTTCACCAGCACCAAGTAATAGCTGATACTGCTATTGCAAAATAGGTAAAAGAGGGATAACTGCCGTAATCCACTGCGGCAGTTATTTTTGTCTTTAACCCATTTAGGGAGTATAATATTTCTAAAGACCAAAGGAGGCAGGGGTATGCGCAGTTTTCAACAGGATATACGTAAAACCTTGACTCAGTATGCCCTGATTCCGGTGCTGGTAATTGCTTTGTTGGGAACTGTAATAGGAGTTTGGAGCTGGCAGCATGATGTGGAGGAACGAAGCGTTCAGGTTTCGGATACAGCGGCAGATGTGCTGAATGAAATTTTGGCGGACTACAAGGCCAGGGTAAATTATGTAGTGGAAAATGAGGATTTTCACAATACTCAGCAGGATGCTCAGCATCGCCGGGCGGTGTATGAATGGCTATATCACGAGGTAAATATTACCCATGATAATACCCTGTTTTATCTGGTGGATACTCATGGAGAAATTCTCCTTAGCAATCGCAAAAAACTACCTGCTTATATAGAGGATACCCCTATGACCTGGGGCTTGTGGCAGCGGCTAAGGGCTGAGCCAGATAGGGTGCTGGTGGAATTTAGTCCCCGTATGGATAACAAGAATAGTGATTTGCTGGTGGCTAGAGCAGTATTAAGAGATGGTCAGCTAAAGGGCTATTGGCTGTTCGTTATTAGTGGGGAATATATTGCTAATGCCATTAATTCACCTTATTTGGATTTGGCTATGGTAAATAATTTTGGCTATGCTTCTATTGCAACTAATCCTGTTTTGCAGGATAAACAGTTTCAAACCCTGCCCAAGGAGATATTGGGGAAGAATCAGGAAATTGCCAATGTTGATAATGGAGATTTTTATATTACCTGTCGTAAATTGTCAGAGGGAGATTTTTATCTTTATAGTGCTATGTCTGTTAGTGCTTTGGAGGAACGATATCAGCTGGCGGCAGGAATTTTGTTTTTGATATTGCTGTTGATGATTCCAGTGCTGATATTCCGAGTAAGAAAGGAGAGTCTGGCTCGGGCTAAGGCAGCTGATGATCTGATAGAGGCCTTTAGGGCTTTGAAGCATGGAGATTTGCAAAGCCAGCTAAAGCTGGAAGGACAGGACTTTGACATAGTAGTTAGTGCCTATAACCATATGGTTAACAGCTTGCAACGCTTGATGGCTCAGAATGAAGCCAGGGCCAAAGCCAATGCAGTGTCGGAGATAAGACAGCTGGAGGCTCAGTTTCATCCTCATTTTATTTTTAATACCCTAGAAAATATTAAATTTATGGTTAAGCTGAATCCAGAGGCGGCTATGAAAATGATTGTGGATTTGTCCTCCATACTTCGCTATGGTATTAACAATCTGGCCCAGCAGGTAACTTTGACTGAGGATTGGCAGTATACTACCCGTTATTTGGAAATTATGAAGTACCGCTTTGGCAAAAGACTACAGTGTGAGTTTGATATTAGGGTAGATATGGATACCGTCATAATTCCCAAGCTGATTTTTCAGCCTATTTTAGAAAACGCCATTAAATATGGGGAAGGGGTTGATGGTACTATTCACATTTGCCTCACTGTTAAGGCGCAGGAGGATAGCTTGCTAATACAGGTAGCCAATGGAGGGCCAGCGATTCCTCCAGAGCAAATGGACAGTTTGCAAAGGTTGTTAAAAGGCAAGGATAATAATACTATTCATACGGGGATTTACAATGTACATAGAAGGCTAAGATTGGCCTACGGCAAGAAATATGGCTTGTCCATTGAAAGTCCCAAGGCAGGCGGTACTGTGGTAGAGCTGAAATTACCCTTTGTTTGTAGTAATGAAAAGGTGTAATAAACACCGGAGATTTGAGGAAAAAGCGGAGGTGAAGATGCGGAATGTTGAAATTGGTCATAGCTGAGGATGAGGATATTATTCGTATGGGATTGGTGCAAACCATTGACTGGCAGGCTATGGAGGTGGAGCTGGTAGGGGAGGCAGCAGATGGCATGGAGGCTTTGGAGCAGGTGAAGAAACTTCAGCCGGATGTACTGCTGACAGATATTCGTATGCCTCGTCTTAGTGGCTTGGAATTGGCAGATAAGGTATTGGCAATGGGGCAGAGAACCCGAGTGGTATTTCTCACCAGTTATGCAGAGTTTGACTATGCCAGGGAGGCGTTACGGCTGCAGGCAGTAGATTATCTTCTGAAACCGGTGGAGGAGGAAGAGTTGGCCAGAGTAATGCAGAATATTGCTAAGGATTTGGCTAATCAGGCAGAATTGGAGGCTGGAGGGGAAAATGGCCCGGTTTCTAACCGTGAGGTAAAGGAGCTGACGGATTGGCTGTATCTTTTGCAGAAGCCGGGGCTGAATCCTCATGTCCGCAGGGTTTTGGAACGGATTGTGACAGCATATAATCAGCATCTAAGCATAGAGGAGCTGGCTGGGGAGCTGCAGGTTAGTGCCAGCTATCTTAGCCGTAAGCTAAAAGAGGTTACGGGCCATACCTTTGGTGGGCTTTTGGCTAGATATAGATTGCAGAAGGCACTAAAATTGCTGGCTGAGGGAGAGTATCGTGTTTATGAAGTGGCTGAGCAAACTGGCTTTGGGGAGTACAAAAGCTTTTGCCAGACCTTTAAAAAATATCTACATGAATCCCCAAAAAGATATATGCAGCAGAGAGAAAATCAAGTATTACAGCACATATAATTGAGGACTATGTAGAAAAAGCTGCTTTCCTTAGAAAAAATATATTGACATTATTATTACTAAATCGTAATATATGAATATAAGATTTTAAAATTAAGAAAGGCGGGGTTGGCTATGAAGAAGTATATTATTGTAGGAGGCGTAGCAGGGGGAGCTACTGCCGCAGCAAGATTGCGCCGGTTGGATGAGCAGGCCGAAATTATTCTTGTAGAGCGGGGCGGGGAAATTTCCTTTGCCAATTGTGGATTGCCTTATTATGTGGGAGGAGTAATCAAGGAGCGGGAGGAACTGCTTCTTATGCTGCCTCAGAGATTCCGCAATATTTTTAATGTTGATGTGCGGACTCACAGCGAGGTTGTCAAGGTAGATACAGCCAACAAAAAGGTTTCCATCAGAAATTCCGATGGGGAATATGAGGAAAGCTACGATACATTGGTTTTGTCTCCTGGAGCCAAGGCTCTTAGACCACCAATTCCTGGTATTGATAATAAGCATATTTTAACGCTTAGGAATGTGCCGGATGCAGATGCTTTGCGGGATTTGTCTCTGCGCTATCCAGAAGGCAAAGCTGTGGTTATTGGCGGCGGTTTTGTAGGCATCGAGGTGGCAGAGAATCTAAAGGAGCGAGGGTTGGAGGTTACGTTAGTCGAAGCAGCACCTCATATTTTGGCTCCTTTTGATGATGATATGGTAGTGTTGGCTGAAAAGGAACTTAGAGAGCATGGCGTTAAGCTGATACTAGGCAATGGGGTAAAGGAATTTGTCTCTTTGGATGATAAACATCAGGAAGTGCGGCTGGCTGATGGTCAGGCTGTAACGGCAAATCTGGTGGTACTGGCTATGGGTGTGAGACCAGATACCGGATTTTTAGTAGATAGTGATATTAAGCTGGGAGATAGGGGACATATTCTTGTTAATGAATTTATGGAAACTAACGCCAAGGATGTTTATGCTGTAGGGGATGCAGTAATGACCTATGACAGTCAGACTGGCAAAGCTGCGGCCTTGGCCTTGGCAGGACCTGCCAATCGTCAGGGGCGTTTGGCAGCAGATAATATAGTTGGGAGACAGAAAAAATATAAGGGGTTTGTAGGCACCTCTATTTTGAAGGTATTTGATTTGGTGGCTGCTTCTACTGGTAAAAATGAACGTACCTTACAGCGGGAAGGTCTGGTATATGGCAGGGATTATCATTTTACCATTACCTATCCTGCCTCCCATGTAACCTATTATCCTGGGGCAGAGGTTTTTGCTCTCAAGACGATTTTCCGGTTGTCTGATGGAAAATTATTAGGTGCTCAGGCTATGGGTAAACAGGGTGTAGATAAATGTATTGATACCCTGGCAACTGTACTGCGCTTAGGCGGGACAGTAGAGGATTTGATAGATTTGGAGCTTTCCTATGCGCCGCCTTTTGGAGCAGCCAAGGCTCCAGCCAATATGGCAGGTTATTTTGCAGAGGATATTGTGAATGGCCTAACAGATCCAATACTGCCTCATGAGGTGGCAGAGGAAGTGGCTCAGGGGGCTGTTATTATTGATATTCGCAGTAAGGCTATGCATGAGGCAGGGCATATTTCTGGGGCTATTAATATTCCTACGGAGAAGCTGCGGTCAAATCTTCAGCAGTTGGATAAGGATAAGACTTATATTATTGCTTGTGTAACTGGCCTTAATGGCTATTTTATGGAGCGCATGCTGCGGCAAAAGGGCTACAAGGCTCGCAATCTTATAGGCGGACATACTTATTATAGGACTGTCAAGGGACAGTAATTATGTGGACAAGAGGTGTAAATATGGGCAGATATGATAATTATTTATTGGTGACGGATATGGATGGCACCCTTTTAAATTCTCAGCGTCAGGTATCAGAGAAAAATCTAGCTGCTATAGATAGATTTACCGCAGAGGGTGGTAGATTTTGTGTAGCAACAGGCAGAACGGCAGAAAATGCGGCGATTTTTCTTCACAATGTCAATATTAACACCTCTGGCATATTTTTTAATGGGGCCATGCTTTATGACTACAAGAAGCAAAGGATAATGGCTAAGGAGCCCTTGGTGGGAGAGATATGGCAACAGTATGTAGACCTGTTACTGGAGAAGTATCATGAGATTTGTGTACAGATTTATGTCGTAGATACCTGCTATGTGGTTAGCAATACGCCTCCAGAAGCCCCTGTCCTACAGGCTATGAGTTTTCCTTATAAATTTAGTAGATGGCAGGATATTCAGCATCTGGACTGGTTAAAGCTGATGCTGGTAGGAGAGCCGGAGCTTTTGCACCAGGCCAAAGAGGAAGCAGAGAAAATGGGGCTGATGAAAATTTCCAACAGCTTCTTTTCGGAAAGTAATTTTTATGAATTTGTGGCTGCTAATGCCTCCAAAGGGCATATGCTGGAGGTGTTGAAGGCATTGCCAGAGAATCAGGGCCGAAAAGTAATTGCTATGGGGGATTATGCCAATGATGATTATATGCTGAAAATGGCCGATGTAGGCATAGCCTCTGGTAATGCTATTCCCCAGACAAAGCAGGCAGCAGATAGAGTAGGTGTTACCTGCGACGAAGGTCTGACAGCCTATGTAATTGACCTTATAGATAAAGGGGAGATTTAATTTCCTCCTAGAATGTACAAATTGCCCGTATTACTGATGGAAAAGCCCTTGGGCTAGGTACTTTGTTCCCTTGTACAATATACAATAATAATATATAATATAATGTACGAAAATGCATTGTAAAATAAGGAAATATTGGACGGGAGCAGATAACAGGATGAAGCAAATGGGATTTTTGGGGCCATTGGGAACCCATAGCGAAGCAGCAGCGATATATTTAAAGGGTATGGTGCCAGAGAAATATGAGCTGGTGCCCTGTGCCAATATATATGAGGCCATTCATCAGGTGGAACAAGGACGGCTGGATTCCTGTCTGGTGCCGGTGGAAAACTCCATTGAGGGCTCAATAAATATAACTCTGGATACTTTGGCAGGCAGTGACAATCTGCAGGTGGTACGAGAGCTTATTTGGCATGTACACAATAATCTTATGATGCGGTCGGATACGGGGGAAGATGTGCCTGTCAAAAGGATACTTTCTCACTCTCAGCCCTTATCCCAGTGTCGGGAATTCATCCGTTGCAATTATCCCTTGGCAGAGCAGGAGGCTGTGGCTAGTACAGCTATGGCAGCCAAGCTGGTGGCAGAAGCAGCACCTACAGATGGCTGGGCGGCTATTTGTACCCGCAGGGGTGGCGAGCTGAATGGTTTGAAACTGGTGGCAGTGAATATAGAGGATTTGCCTAATAATTCAACCAGATTTTATCAGCTGATTCGCAGGGATAGCAAGGAAAATACCGACTATGGTCAGCCCGAAAAATCCCTTATCATATGTCAGATAGACGGTAAGGATGCGGGACGTTTATGTGAGATTTTGACGGAATTGGCAGATAGACAGGTGAATTTGACTAGAATTGAGTCTAGGCCTGCTCGAACTGGTCTGGGAGAGTATATATTCTTCCTGGATGTGGAAATGCCAGAATATAGATGGCAGCTGGAGGAGGCTTTGGCAGGCATTCGTCAAAGGAGTATCTGGCTGCGGCAGCCGGGGGAATTTCCAACCATTAATGCTGATAACTAAGGGCAATAAGGCGGTGCGATTATATGGAAAGCAAAGAATATATAGATAGCAGGGATGTTACCAAGGAAGATATTGATAAGGCTTGGCAGAAGCTTGATTGTCGCAAGCTATTGGCCCATACAAGCCATGATTTGCGCTCCTCCTTGAATAATGTGCTGGGGTTGACTGAGTTGGCCAAATCCCAGCTGGATGATAGAGAATATGTGGATTATTGTCTGGAAAAGGTGGGAGATACCACTCATTTTCTCCTGAATCTTGTTAACGATATACTTTACACTGTTAGTCCAGCCAAGGAAAATATGACAACTAAGGATACAACCATTAATATGAGGGAGTTATTTGAGACTGTGGGTAGTATTATTCGGCCTATGGCTCATGAGAAAAAGCTCCATTTTCATACTCAGATAGATGATAATGTGGCTGTTTATGTAAAGTCTGATCGGGGACGTATTAGACAGATTTTGCAGAATCTCCTGTCCAATGCTGTAAAATTTACCCCTCGCTATGGCAAAATAGATTTCCAGCTTCATCAGCTGGCAGAGCATGATAACAAGGCCAGAATGGAATTTGTGGTGAGGGATACCGGTATTGGAATTGCCCCAGAAGTGCAGGAACATATCTTTTTGCCTATGACCAAGGAATATCGAGGCAGCACTACCGTATATGGTGGTGTAGGTCTGGGTTTGGCCATTTGCTATAAGCTGACAGATTATCTTGGTGGACGACTTGAGTTCAAGAGCAACAAAGGTCAGGGTACGGAGTTTAAACTGTATTTGGATTTGGAGCTGGACAAGGAAATGCCAGAAGTAGCTCAGATACCAGAAAATCAAGGCTATAACTTTGCGGGAAAAACTGTTCTCTTGGTTGAGGATGATGAAATTAACAGTGAAATTGCCAGGAATCTTCTTTCCCGCAGGGGCTTGCTGGTGGACACAGCAGAAAATGGCCGGGTAGCATTGAGCAAATTTATGATGAATGCCCCGGGTACCTATGATTTGATTTTGATGGATGTAAGGATGCCGTTGATGGATGGTTTGGAAGCTACCCGCAGGATTCGTGCTTCTGGCAAATCTGATGCTAAGAGGATTCCTATTGTAGCCATGACTGCCAATGCTTATGAAAAGGATGAGCAGTGTTCTATGGAGGCAGGTATGGATGCTCATTTAACCAAGCCAGTGGAGACTGGGGTTTTGTATGAAACCGTTCAGCGAGCCTTGGATGGGGAATTGTAAAATGAGACTTATTCAGTGGGAGCTTTAGACTCCCACTGAATTTAGTCGAATAAATCCAGAGCTTTACGGGTGCTTAACTCCCTCCTAAGAGGAGGGAGCCTTAGCACCCGTTAGCATGGGGTAAAAGAGAAAATAAAAAGCCTATCTATGACAGCAGAAATGTGTCAGATAGGCTTTTATTATGGGATTGTATTGGTGCTGTAAGATTACAAGAGAATGGAATGTAAAACAAAAAGGCTGGAACTATGTTCCAGCCTGAATTATCAATTGGTGACGCGTAAGGGATTCGAACCCTTGAAGCCGCCGTGAGAGGGCGGAGTCTTAACCACTTGACCAACGCGCCAATGACAATAACAATAATACAGCATTATTGTTATTATGTCAAGAAAAATTTTATTTTTCTTTGTAAGATGAAGAGCGAATGTTGCTTGACCTAATCGCAACATCTGTGTTAGCATAAATGTAATCTCAAAGATTACGGACCACTATATCAGGGATAACGACTGTGTATGCTTTTTGCATGCATTGTCATTATCCTTTTTGTTTGGGAAAGGATATGTAAATATATTTGCTAATTGATAACTATGATTCATTTGTTTACAATGGAGATAATATTCTGGAGAAAAGAAATGCTTTGCAAGAAGGCTTTAATGGGAAAATTTTCTAGAATAGTCGGGGGTAGATATGTGAGGGTAGTGTCAGCAATATTTTCTTTGTGAAAAATGATAGGATTTATACAACAAAATTATCCTGTGGTCTGTTGCCAGGTATTATCAGAAGCGTTCTTATGGATAATTATGAAGTAAAAGAGGAGCTTATCTATCCAGACGAGTTCCAAATCAAAAATATGGTATATATTTTTTTAAGATTTTATATATGTAGATGCTTTATTCCATATTGCTTCCTCCAATGTATCAGGTACCACGTATCTCTTAATTGGAAACTGTGCGCCCATGTATTCTATAACATTATTCTTAAAATTGCATATCCACTTGTATGGAATAGACTCTGTACCATCTTTGCTTACCTTATGAACCCAAAGCATAACCGTCATGTCTCTGTTGTTTACTGAAATCCATTCTGGTGCATAATATATTATATATTTTCCGTCATCATATAAATAACGCCATCTATCTTCATCTTTATGCATATGTTTTAAGTGATATAAATCACAAACTTGATTTGAAATTTTTTCTATTACCCCATCAGGACAGATTTCCTTTAGTGGTTTAACATATTCATATGTTCTAACAGTTGGGGTACCATTTTCATACATTACCAAACATATTGTTGCATACTTGCAAGATTTTAAATCAACAATGCATTGTTCCATACTAAATAACTTATCATCATCCATTTCCTTAATCCAAAAAGTTATGGTGTTATTATTTGAATTGTATTTTGCTGTTTGCATATCCCAATATGTGTCAAGGTTATCATCTAATGGCTTCCATCTAAGATTTTCAGCAGAAACTGTAGATGAAATTACTGTAATAATTATCGCTAAACACATTATAATTTTTTTCATATTTACTCCATATCTTGTATGAACACAGCTGAAAAATTTATTCTCCGAAATGTACTAAACGATGTTTATATACTATTTATAATCCGCCAGAACATGAGCTGACCACTATTGCTGTTATAATTCCATTTTGACTACCAAAATCCATATGAAGTAATCCATTTTCAGGACCATATATATCCCAATGTTTTACTATCCCATCATAAGCTTTGTTGCTATTAACATAGGAATTTATCGGGTATCCATAAGTCTTATATACTTTTTGAATGGAATCTCCTATGTGAATACCTGCCGCCGTATATGCATCCGATTTAGTCCATATTATTCTTACAATTTTAGCTATAGTGTGTATATCTTCATTTCCTTTGATGCTGTCTAAAAATATTGTACCATTTTCACATATTGCATACATAGGGGAATAGTATTCTGCTGGTTCGCCAGGATAAAAGCACAATACTTCTCCTAATACAGGATATGCGCTCTCTATGCTAGTTTGATTTCCTATTTGAACAGAGCCAACATTATATATATAACAATCATTTTCAGGTACATAAGATGCAGAGCATTTCCCTGTCAATGAAAATAATAATATAAATAATAGAACAATTTTCTTCATGATAATACCTCCGTTGAATATAATAAAAACTAAGTGTATTGTATCATAAAATATCACAATAAGCTATTTATATAGTGCAATTCTAAATTTTTGTGAAATGAAAAAAGTAAATTTTGATTTGCCGAATACATCAATTATCTATACACTTTTCGTAGGCATGGCATATACTCTTCCAGGCACGCTCGCGCTATATTGATGTGCCTCACGCTGCTAAACTCATTTAATCGCATGAAAAGCTTCACGATGTTCATCTTTTCATGGCTTAAATTCGTTAAGAAGCGAGGCATATCGATATACCTGTGAAGAGTATATGTCATGCCTTATATTTTGTGTATTCATCGCACCTTCCCGCTTTGGCACTGTTTGAAATGACCGATTTTTTACAAAGGTAGCAGAATTATCGAAGATTAACAATACCGATAAGCCTTGATGATTCGACAACAGCCGGAGGGGCATGACACTTTTGCGTCGGGAGACTCTTGCTTTTGCGCAGCAAAAGTGGTCCCGGTAGCACTCTCTATCATTACAGCCTCTGTGAAGTGGTTCAGCGATAAGCGGTATTAATGCGTAAGGCTAAACTATCAGATAGGGCCATTAAGTCGGACAGAGCAAAAGTTGTTATGACCGCAGGCTGTATATCGAAAAATTTTGACATAACGAATTATATTTACGATACTAGGAATATATAGGCAAATCAGGACTTGACTAAGATGTTTATGTGGGATAGAATGAAGGTATAAAAAAAGAGCGAACCACAACGATGGTCGCCGCTACATGTTTTTAGGTTTACTAAAATTCGACCGTCAAACAGTGGTGGTAACACTGATGGTCACAACATCTTACGAGAACGCTGTCCCGGCAAGGACAGCGTTTTCGTTTTTATAAGATGTCGGTCGATATGTGACCTACGTTAACCTAGTAAAATCAACGATAGTTCACCTGTGATTGTCAGCCGCAGTAATATTGCCATTACCATGATTACTACAAGAACAACCAATGGTATAAGGGCGTATATTGCTACAGCTAATGCCGTATCACAGGCGCTTCCCTTTTCTGGGAACACTATTATCGAAACCTCTACAGATAACATTTTTCATGCTATCATCTCCCTGTAAACAAAACTGCTAGGCAGAACATTTACTTATTTGCAGGGCGACCACCATTTGTATCATTGATAACAGTATTTTCATACTGTGTTCGCTCTGTGGGCATAATCCCACGATGTATAAATTATAACAAAATGTTTTACTTGTAGTCAAAACTATATTTTATAAAAATGACTCAACCCTATAAATCAGAATTGTTCAAGTTGGTACCTGCAAATAAAAAAGTAAACGCTATCTCTATGGTGAGAATTAGCGTTTACCTTTATACGAATAGTATTTATTTCTGCACTGGTGTTACTGTTTGATTTTTTACTGAACTTTTTCTAAACCAAGCTGCAGACGGCGGAAGGATTCCTCACGGCCCAGGATATAAAGCAGCTCAGTTACGCCACCAGGAGTAACCTTCTGGCCAGAAAGAGCAATACGGGCAGGCCACATAAAGGTGCCCATCTTGATACCGGATTCAGCTACACCTGGCTGCAATACAGCATCAATTCCCTCTGGAGTCCAGTCCTGAACCTTTTCCAGAATCTGCATAACAACTGGGAGAATCTCAGCAGCCTTTTCTGGATTTACTTTGTTACGCTTGTTGGTAAACAGCTCTACATCATAATCAGGCAGCTGGCTGAAGAAGCCAATCTGCTCTGGAATCTGATTGTAACGGCTAACACGGGTGCGAAGCAGGCCAGCCAGATACTGCCATTTGTCCTGACCAAGCTGCTTCGCCAGTTCTCCGGCGAAGCTCTTGGCACCAGCAGCAAAGTCCTCATCAGTCATGGCCTTGAAATACTCACCATTTACCCAATCCAGCTTGTTGTAGTCAAAAACAGCTGGGGATTTGCTAAGGCCATCCAGAGAGAAACGTTCAATCAGCTCATCCATAGTGAAGATTTCCTGCTCTGATTTTGGACTCCAGCCCAGAAGTGCTACATAGTTGGTAATAGCTTCTGGTAGATAACCCATATCTACCAGCTGGCTAAAGCCAGTGGCACCGTGGCGCTTGGACAGCTTGGATACAGAGCCATCCTCATTTTTGCCCATAACAGGTGGCAGATGAATGAAGGCAGGTGGCTCCCAGCCAAAGAACTGATACAGCAGGACATGCTTTGGTGTGGAGGTAATAAATTCTGTACCACGAATAACATGGGTAATATGCATCAGATGGTCGTCAATAACATTGGCAAAATTATAGGTAGGCATACCATCCTGCTTTAGAATAACCTGATCCTCCAGCTCCTCATTTTTGAAGCTGATAAGACCATGTACTGCATCAGTAAAGGTGGTTTCCCCAGTTAAAGGCATTTTCTGGCGGATAACATAGGAACGACCTTCAGCTAAATATTTGTCAATGGTTTCCTGTGGCAGATCACGGCAGGCTCTGTTGTAGCCACCAAAAGCCTTGGTATCTCCAGCTTCCTGAGCCTCATGCTGCTGTTCACTGCAATCAGTGCAGAAGCAACGGTAAGCGTGTCCCTTGGCAATAAGCTTCTCAGCATACTTCTTGTAGATATCCAGACGCTGGCTCTGAATATATGGGCCACAGTCTCCACCAATATCTGGTCCCTCGTTAGGAACGATATGAGCAGCAGCCAGAGTGCGATTGATGAAGTCTACCGCATCGGCGACAAAACGCTTCTGGTCAGTGTCCTCAATGCGCAGGAGAAAATCTCCCTTGTTGGCTTTGGCAAAAAGATAAGCGTACAAAGCAGTACGCAAATTGCCGATATGCATATAGCCAGTAGGGCTTGGTGCAAAACGGGTACGAATACGGTCTGTCATTTTGACTCTCCTCTTTCTTTTATATAGTAAGTTTCAGTTAATTTCCTTATAAAAGTTTAATCAAAATCCACAGCTATGTCAAGCAACCATCATGGACAAGGTGATTGGATAAGATTTATAGGGAGAAATGGTTGGAAATTGGGAACTGGCTATATTTTTGACCTTATAAGAAATACATATATTGGCTATTTTGTCTATAGTCAAAAGTGGCTATAATCATAAATAAAAATCAACAAAACAACAGATAGAAAGCAGGTATTAATATGAGTGAAAATCAGGCAAGCAGATATGAATTAAATAAGCAGCTGGCTCAGATGCTGAAGGGTGGCGTCATTATGGATGTTACTACTCCAGAGCAGGCAAAAATTGCCGAGGCAGCCGGAGCTTGCGCTGTTATGGCCTTGGAGAGGATTCCAGCAGATATCAGAGCAGCCGGGGGCGTGTCCCGTATGAGTGATCCTAAGATGATCAAGGGCATTCAGGAGGCTGTTTCCATTCCTGTTATGGCTAAATGCCGTATTGGTCATTTTGTAGAGGCGCAGATTTTGGAGGCCATTGAGATAGATTACATTGATGAGAGTGAGGTTCTCTCTCCTGCTGATAATGTATATCATATTGACAAGCATCAGTTTAAGGTGCCATTTGTCTGCGGAGCCAGAGATTTGGGAGAGGCTCTCCGCCGCATCGCCGAAGGTGCTTCTATGATTCGTACCAAGGGTGAGCCAGGTACCGGTGATGTGGTACAGGCTGTCCAGCATATGCGGAAGATTAATGGCCAGATTGCCAAGGTTGCTTCCTTGCAGACTGATGAGCTGTTTGAGGCTGCCAAGGAGCTGCAGGTGCCATATGATTTGGTACAGTATGTCCATGATAATCGTCGTTTGCCAGTAGTAAACTTTGCCGCTGGCGGTGTAGCCACTCCCGCTGATGCTGCTCTGATGATGCAGTTGGGTGCGGAAGGTGTATTTGTAGGCTCTGGTATTTTCAAGTCCGGCAATCCTGAGAAGCGGGCTGTAGCCATTGTTCAGTCTGTAACCAACTATAAGGATGCAGATTTGATTGCCAGTCTGTCTGAGGATTTGGGGGAAGCTATGGTAGGTATCAATGAGGATGAGATTAGCATCCTGATGGCAGAGCGTGGCAAATAAGTTCCACGCAGCTAATTTGGAGGTCTTATTTTATGAAGATAGGTGTGCTGGCGGTTCAAGGAGCCTTTATTGAACATGAAAAGGTGCTTAGTGAGCTGGGGGCAGAATGTGTAGAACTGCGGAAGGCTGAGGATTTGCAGGCGGATTTTGAAGGTTTGGTATTGCCTGGTGGGGAAAGTACCGTGCAGGGAAACCTCTTGCGGGATAGCAATATGTTTGCCAATCTGCAGCAGCGGATTGCAGATGGCTTGCCAGTGCTGGCTACTTGTGCAGGTATGATACTTTTGGCAGAAAAGCTGGAGGGGGATACCGTTAGTCATTTTGCTACCATGCCTATAGCGGTTAAAAGAAATGCTTATGGCAGACAATTAGGAAGCTTTCATAGAGATGAAAACTTTAAGGGGCTTGGCAAAATCCCCATGACCTTTATTCGCGCCCCTTATGTAGTTGAGGCAGGAGAAGGTACAGAGATTTTGGCCAAGGTAGACGGACATATTGTGGCTGCCCGCTACAAGAATCAACTGGCTTTGGCCTTTCACCCAGAGCTGGACAAGGACAGACATATCCATAAATTATTCTTGGATATGATAGGCAAAACAGCATAAAACAAAAACTCTTTTTCCTTGCTGACAGGCATGAGAAAAAGAGTTTTTTAATGTATAGAAAAAAATAACCGCCCTCTGCGTCTAAACAAAGGCGGTTATCTCTGAAATAATGTGTTAACCATCTAGCGAGGATGACAAGCCGCCTGCTGGTGGTCTTTTTCTTATGCTCGTTATATAACAGGTACATATTTTTTGCAAGCATTACAAAAGCCTAATATGATATACTGTACTCAAACTTCCCACACAGAAAATCCTCACGGCTCCTTGAAAACTGTATATTTCA
>OLFV01001145.1_pt1 | contig 27308 bp, 22 predicted proteins | sample 1605551 | NCBI WGS metagenome assembly OLFV01 (sample SAMEA3888922, study PRJEB22519) | human gut metagenome | biome: human gut; feature: human-associated habitat; material: faeces | place: Denmark | collected 2011 | reverse complement strand
TCACTTTTCTACCGTTTAGAGCGTATAACATTGATAATCAACTAATAATAGATACTCTGCTAAATATACAAAATTTTTCTGCTAAATATACAAATAATGTAACTACTCAGGTGCCCCTGTCCTGACCATAAACCGAGGATGACGCGAGGCTTTCACCATCCCGCTGAGACTTTTTTCAAAAATCATCTTCATGCCGCAAGGTCGTGTTCCCGACCGCCAAAAATCTGTCGTCTGCAGCCTTCTGCTGGTTATGTAGAGGCACTCAAAAATCTTTCATTCGGTCCTCCACGCGAAGGGGCGCCGACCCTGCCGGAAAGATTGGAAACCACATTTAACACACCGTCGCTCAATATATTATATTTGCATATATCAAACCTTTCCTTACTTTTGCGGCATGAAAAAGGACTTCAACACGGGATTGAGAAAGGGCATCGAGGCGGACCGGGTGAAACTCACCCGAAGACGCAAGCTGCTCCCTCGGGATATGGGGCTCGCCGAGGATCTCGAGAGGGGCCTCAAGCGGCTTGAGAAGCGCTTCAGGACGGGTCTTCTTTCTGACACCGGGCGCACCATCGTCCTTGACAAACCCGTCTGCATCGTGTTTGTTTAAACAGTATCGCCAGGAGTGTAAAAGCTGATGCTCACGGAGGTAATACTAAGAAGCTGTTTTGAATTGTTTGTCTGAAGTTTTTTTCACCTCAAAGAACATTTCAAACAATTCAAAACAGCTTCTTACTTTAGACTTTTGCCGTTGGAATGCTATTGCTTATACGCGGTTTCCTTCATTTGACAATTTCCTTCACCTCCCAGTTTCCTTCGTCCAGAAGGACTTTCCAAGCGGTCTTGTAGGCATCTACGCAGCCCCTAGGTACGTAAAGGGTCTTCACCTTGTCTTTAGGGCCGACCCTATTCGCTCCTGTGTTTGCTTTAATCGCAGCAGGAGTCGTGCCCAGACAGGTAATCGTGGTAAGGTTCGGCGTACCGGAGATGCAGTCGGCAGAAAGCGTCGTTACGCTGGCAGGAATGGTGAGCGACTCGATGACTGAGTTCTCGTATAGAGCCCATTCCCTAATGGTAGTAGTACCATCGTGTATAGTGTAGGCGCTGCCACATCCACCGTTAAGCACCATAAGAGTAGTCATAGCGAAATCGTAAAGAGCTCCCTTAGCGTCGCTTTTGAAAGACTTGTTACCCGGAGCCACTTCCCAGACCATCTTGTCACATCCATTCGACGGACTACCTGCTATCTGCGTAAGGGAAGCAGGAACGACGATCTTAGTGTAGTCACTGTATGCAAATGCCCTATTCTTAATCTGAGTTATACCCTGCGGAAGGCGGAATTCAGAGACATTCTTTATGCCATTTTCACGATTGCTTCCTCCGCAAAAGCCTACATACCCACTAGCCTCAAGTCCATTTAAAATATCACCTTCTACCCGGGTCTCGCTCAAGTCCAGGGTAATCTGATGGTTATCTTCAAAGCTAAGGCTTCTGGTAGCCTCCATAAGCGGTTTAAACTCCTCATTTTCTCTAAGCTGAGAACTTTCAGGCATAGTAACCTTAACTGAAGTCTGTGCCGTCTTTAGCCATTCCACGTCAAACTCACCTTCGAATTCATCTACGTACATTCTGGTAGTCTCGAGTTTTAGTTTAGTTATAGGGAAAGTAACCAAAGTTCCAGGCTGTATCTTTAGATCACTCTTCTTCTTCAGCTCAGCGCCGCCGCGAGTACAGTTGATGGAAAATTTGAGATTCTTCAAAGTCCTCTCCCCGGAAAGCGGAAGCACCATCAATATCTCGGTAGGATTATTCGCATCTGTGCTAATTTTCAAAGGAGTGTTCATAGACAGCTTGAGGTTTTCCACATTGTGGGCAGGATGAAGCGACTCCCACTTCCCGTCCTTAATGAAAGTGAATGCCTTCTTATAAAGTCCAGAGGCACTAAGCACGCAAGAGTGCGCCTCGAGCCCTTCCTCGGCCCAGACTCTTAGCTTTATCACCGCTCCGGCGTATTTAAAATCGACATTTCTATTAGTTCCTACGCCATACATAGGAAGCGGAAGATTCCCACCCATCACGTCTTCGTAATTCTGATTAGACGGGAATTCCATATAAAAATAGCCATATCCTGCATTAGGTTTACAATACGCTGCCGGGTAGAAGGCGAAGAACTCCTCGTCGCCCGTAATCTTCTCTTCACCTTCGCTGTAAGTAAACCTTCCCACGTTAGAACCTGCAGCGTCATCGGCCAATCTGTACACTCCGTAAGTACTCGGATACGACGCCTTAGGGGAAGATGCATTCTCGGTGTGTTTTCGAGAGACTTGAATGCCTATCTCGTCTCCCTTCGTCCAATTCACTTTCAATCCGTCGAGCGCGGTTTTCGTGTCAACATCGTCGATGCAGGCGGTGAACCCCACGCTTTCCGTACCAGGTGTAAGCACCTCATTTTTCGTACAGTTCGTAAGACCCACCATGCCAGCGAACACACCACATGCTAAAAATAACCTTTTCATGCATCGACGACAATTAATTCCAATCCGCATCAACTGCATTCAAGTCATCAAGACCCGCCTGGTTTGACACAGGCCCCGAGGTGGCAAAACAATGCTGCGCTTCCATGCAGATAATCTCCAACGTCGGAGATTCATAATTTAATTCTTTCATTTCACTACTAACTGTTTACATTAAAAAAAAGCTTGCGAAGATAGAAAAACAAATCGTAACCGCCAAAAGTTTTGTAATATTTATGAATTTTTATGAATTCAAATTTAGGAACAATCCTACGATCTTTTCTGTGCCGAAATCAATCTTGTCTCTGCTTAAATCTATCTTCTTTACCATTGTTGAGTCCACTTGAAAAAGTCGTTTTTGAAAAAAACATGTGCCTCGCAGATACTTCTGTAAGGGGTAAAAAGTGGCAAATGGCACTATTTCAAGTGGGTTCATTGTTTATTATGACGTATTTCTCAAACCGCCGGGTTTAATAATAGCAGGACGCGCTGTCTGCCATAGCGCAAATAAAGCCGGATGAGTATGAATGGTTTTACCCAGTCATCTTATCCGGCCTTTCCGTGTATGGTGAAGACCCTCCGATGAGGATTACAAAACTCCTCTTCGATTAATTTTCTTTTTATTAACATACCGGCAGCGGGAACAGATCCTATGGGCAGCCAGCGCGCAAGGCGGCAAGAGGGGTTTTGTGACCGTCAAGGTTGCAAAACGATGGGAACGGATATTGGGATTGGCTGATATTCGAGATTTGAGTGTTGGACTGTTGCAATTGTCGGGAACGGTTATCGGCTATGTAGGTGTCTGTGGCGCTGTTCGCTGCTCCTTACGCAATGAAGAAACCTGTAATGTGGAACAAGCATCTTGGCTGCATGGCCTTCGGGTGACTATGGCCGTTCCTGCCAATTACAAGACGATAGCGATGAACTGTGCGCGTGTTCTATGGGTGCTGCCCTCTCCTAAGTGTGCGGACATATTCATGATTCCTATGAATGTCTGTTTTCCATTAAGGTTTTATTTAGGAGTCCACTTGAAAAAGTCTTTTTTTGAAAAATATGTGCCACACAGGTACTTCCAACGGGGGTAAAAAGTGGCGAATGGCACTTTTTCAAGTGGACTCTTGAATTGTTTGTTTGAAGATTTTTTCACCTCAAAGAACATTTCAAGTAACCTTCAAAAAATAACCTGCATCACTTTAAATTTGCAATATATTGATGTTCAGGGTGATTCTATGTATTCAATTTTATCGATTGATGCAACTTATTTTCTCAACATCACTTAAGGGCATTATCCGCAAAGAATGCCAATCATTTACAAACCACGGACACGATATAACGCCACCAGCGGTATTCAATCCGCTATCACTATGGCTGACCCTCCCTCGGGATATGGGGGTCAGCCTCACAGCATCACCGAAGCCATGCTGAAACAGATCTCCTCGGCATTATGATCATCCAGCCAGGACATCAGGTCGTTCTTTGCGCAGGAAACCGCAAGGACGCCGGCCATCCAGGCCGTAAGAAAAAATGCGAGGCCTGTTCCTTTCATCTATGTTATTATCAATTAGAACCTGTCGGGAGTATCACCTCCCGGCAGGCTTATGGCGCGGGAATGCCCGCGATTCTTATTATCTGTCGATGGTAATGCTACCAGCCTCGTCATCGATCCAGTTCTCAACAGCCGGATCCCAGTGAATCTCGTTCAGAGAGAAGGTAAGGTTAAAAGTGTACCTGTGTCCCATCTCCCACTTAGGGAAGACATCCTTTACCTTAACTGTCTTTGTGCACTCTTCCTTAACGACCTTGTTACCAACAACGGTTTCCACAGTATATGTAATTACAATATAGCTGTCATCATTAAATTCCTGAGGAATGTAGATGTACTGACCATCCTCAACTCCAGCTCCTTTTTTGATCTCAGCCGGGACTGCAATCAACCTTCCACTCTTAACCTCGAAGCCAACATTCTCCGCATAAACCTGATCAGACAAAAACATGTTTCCACCCGGGGTCATCTTCTCAGGAATCTGGCTATAGGTTGCATAATGACAAAGCTTAGTGAATTTCACAGAGTTCAAGATGAACTTCTTGTTAGCATAATCCTCAGCAAGATTAGCGGTGACATTGACCATAGAAAGCTTGTGACGGAAAAGAGTCGGAACTCCGGTGTGAGCATAGTTATTCATATTTTCTGTCTTATCAGCAGCGATGTCAGCAACAAGAAAATCAACATTCTTGTTCGTGGCCACATCAAAATGGCCATTGATTCCACCCTGATACTGTCCGTCTTTGCCTGGTGCCCATACACAAGCAAAACCGGAATTATCACCTACCGTCATATCTTTCTTGTTGTACGAATACGCGAAGAATGTCAAAGAACCACCATCCTTCGGCCAATAGTAAGATGTTGTCTCATTCTTCCACAAGTTGCCATTGTATGAAATTGTAGAACCGTCGATGTACATCTGAGCCTCGGAGTTGTTGGCAGCCCAAGTCTTGCCATGTCCAAGATAATAGGCATAGGAGACAAAGACATTATTGTGATCAAAATCAGTCTGAGTCTGGCTAAGAGCCTTGGTGCGAGGAGCGACATTGAACGTGATCTCGCTGTTCACGTTTGAGGCGACCGGCGTCACCTCTGTCTTTGAGCAGGACGCGAGAGTCGCGAGAACTGCCAATACAAACATTTCTTTTTTCATGATAAAACACAAATTAAAAGTTAAACTAAATAAATCTTTTTCAATAAATTAATAAATAATTACGCTCCTATCATCATGAGCTGTGGTAAGTACTAAATCACTATATTTTTCTGTTCATCTTCCCAGTCATCGACCTTAGGTTCAAAGGCACCACCTAAGTCCTTCGGTGGCTCGACCTTGATAGTATCCTCCAAAAGAAGCCAATGGTGCTTGACAGCATTCTCTGTGAGAAACAGGTTCGAAATGTCAAAGGTCTTGCGGACACTCGTGCCGCCCTTGACCGCAAGGTCGAAAGTCACCTCGAAGTTGTTGTCCGACTCCGGGATGCGTCCGAATGTGTTGAACACCGCACAGATCACATTCTTGCCTTTGTCATCACTTTTCTGGAGATTGAACCATACGGAAGCTTCCGGATCGTTCATCCTCGTGTCGGTGGCAATAAGGTTTGCGCGGACCATGCCTGAGAGAACAGCCTGCGCCGAAGTGACATATTCAAGCCCATCCACCTTGACTTGAATATACCAGCTCTCAACTACCGATGAGGCATCCGCATAGATCGTGTAGATTCCGTTGTGATAGGGCACAGTCTCACACACGTTCCTGGCCACCACAAGATGCTCTGGCTGCATGAGAATGTTCGGAGCGTCTTTCCCTTTGGTAGAGTACTTGTTCAGAACGGCTGACGGTGCAGGATCTGTGTATGCCTCTGCCTTGTCCCAACTGTAGTAGTTCCTTATCAAAGTCTCTTCAGTGCCGAAATCATAGATGAGCATCCTGTAACTGCCCGGTGCAAGCATGACTTCTCCGCTCACAATGCGGTTTCCGTTCTCGTCAAAGCTCACATCTGTGATAAAGTCCTCTGCGGCAATAACATCCTCGTTTTCTCCAAAGAACAGCACGTGCATGGCACTCGGCTCTATCTTCTGGACCGGGATCTTGTCATTGTAGATGTCTGACGTGACATTGTGGATTCCGGCAACATTCACCCTGACCCTGACTGCAGTAAGGTTGTCAGGATCCTCAAGGGGACGTCTCCGGCATCCGCCTGCGACTATTGCAAAAAGCAGCAGGAGAACGGACAGTCCACGGCAGAAGAACACAGCGGAACTATACTTTATATTGGTGTCAGACATCATGTTGATGATTTGTTCTTTTTACTTGTTTCTGATTAGTTTTTGTTTACTTTGTGTGAATCCTTCCCGATCGGTATCACCAATGAAACCTTGAGTTTCGTCGGGCCGAACCAGGAGACGGTTCCAACGTTGTACTTGTCCCGGAACAGGTGCTCGTAGCCCGGATCCGGCTGGTAATGGCGGTAGTCCGTGCGAAGGAAGCCGGCGGAGACCGAGAACTCCATGTTCATCCACCTGCTGACCGGCAAGGCGTAGCCATAGGTCAATCCAGCAGACCAGAACTCTCCTTGGTAGCAGAGCTTCGTGTCCCACTGGAGGTCGTATTTCCCGGACATGCCGTAAACACCGGCGAAATGCCCTGTAAGATAGTCCCTCCTGTCATCGCGCGCGAACCACCAGCGCGGCTCGATACCCATTGACCAGATCTGGAAGCAATATTTCTTGCCGTTCGGCCCCCAGTTCCACCACGGAAACACATCCTCGACCATCACCGAGAAGTTCTTCCCGACAGGGAACTCGACCTCGGCGTTGAGTGCGGTCACGGCATCATAGAGGAGGTTGGTCTTGGCGGCGACGGTGTAGAATCTCTCCTTCGGCGGCTCCGGCTCAGGGAACTCAACCTCCGGCAACACCGTCGGAGGGGCGATGTTCACTGAATACGGCACCTCAAGGGTCACTTCCGGCAATTCACACTCAACCGGCCCGATCGGACGGACAGTGCTGTAAAGCACATGAATATCCGTGCGTCGCAGGGACGGATAGTAGTCCGAGATCAGCCTGCGCCAGACGTTTCCACCTTGCAGACGCTTCATCATCAGCTTCTTGGCCTCGGAATTTTGAGAATCCTTGAATATGTCCGAGACCGTGGACGATCCAGTCTCGGTGTCGTAGGACGCGGCGATCTTGGTGGCACCCTCCCAGTCCTCTCCACGCGAGATGACAACGAAGTCGGCATCCGTGAGACGTGGCTCGATGCTCTTCAGGAATGCTTTCACTCCTTCAGCCCTGTCACGGGCCAGACGCGCGTTGAGTTCCGGCCGGCCTTCAGGTGAGGCGGCACCGATTATGTAAACCTTGTATATTCGTAGATTACCGTTGTACACGATGGACCTGAGTCCTTCGGTGGCTGCTTTCAAAGTGGCGGCGTTGTTCCGGAATCCACGTTCGATCTTGGATACAGCTGACCTGTAATAGACAGAGAATGAAGTCGTATCGTGCATGTCCTCCTGAACCGAGGACGACTTTGATAAGACGACAGTCCTCATTGAGGTAAAGCCTGAGTCTGACGGAAGCGCTTCCGCCGCCACTGTCAGAATCGACAGAAAACAGCCGATGAGGACACACAACCAAACGGCCATACCGTTGGAAGCACAATGTAATTTATTATAATTCAAGATGTTACCCCCCCAGTTATCAAAACGGTTGGAAAGAGCAACGATTGCGCTATTAATAAATCCTACCGCCATAAATTAAGAACCAAATAAAATTATAAGTGTTCTAACAAACCACTAACTTACCAAGCACAATAACATACATCAGCATTCCAGCTGAAGTGCCACCAGCAATTTCGCCGCAAAGGTAGTAATTTATAATTATTAAACAATATCCAACAATCTATTTAGAATTTATCAAAACCACAACAGTAAAAGGTTTAATATTCAATGTTTTCAATCAATTAGGTTTTTCCTGATCCAAGATAGATAAAATCCATTAGAATAAATATTCAATCCTTTAGAACAATATACACTACGCAAAACGAAGAATAGGACAGTGCTCACACCTGTCACGGAGTCGGCACACGTCTGGTCACTTCGACAAGCTCAGTGGCCACAATGGAACAGAGAAGATGATCAGATGGGAGAATCTGGAGGGCACCGTTTCGCAACGAATTAATACAAAACACATTAGAGATCACGCTTTTTTGAAGGTAACTCCAATCCTAAGAACTTACGTGCTTGCCACTCATCGGCTACTGTATCACGCACAGACCAAGAACGCTTACACCATACTTGACTGCACAGGTGCAAAAGACAGTGAAATAAACCAGACAATCCTCAAGGCTGTAGAATATTACCGAACCGTTCAAGGATCGTTGGTAAACGTGATTAGGCGAACCGGACAAGAATCTCCTGCGCTTCATGGCTTTCCCTCATTAAAGTTTAACATAGCTATGCGGCGTGTGTCAAGATTGGCTTTCAATCAGTCCGTTGGTCATACGACGTTACAAATTTGTAAAATAATCTATTTAGTAATGATAAAAAAATATCCCTAATTATCAGCAAGTTATCCTTCCACGAAGACGCGTTGGATGAATCATGCTTTGTTCCGATGGTGTAGGTGTCACCGTTACGATGAACAGCCCACTCGACTTTTGTTTTGTCCGATGCGAATTTGAACACCTTGAATATGTCATTGATTCCGCTCTTTGAGGTATGGCTGCTTACCTTCGCTCCTCCATACACCTTGGCCTCTGTTTTGGTCAGATCGTCAAGGATGCTCCGGTCAGAGACCGAGACATAGTCATCAGACAATAGGCCATCATTATTCATATAATAAAGCCGGTGGTCATCACTTTCCTTTACCCATACCACATTTCCCTTTTCGTCCATAGTCCATATATCCATTCCATTAGGGTCAATGATACTTATTGGATTTCCGAGGCAGTAGACATACGGGCTGATGCCGTAATACTTCTCGGACATAGGGTCGGAGGTTGTCCATCGAGCAATAGTCGGGTTGTACATCCTGGCACCGAAGTCGAGTAACGGTATGTTTGCATATAGGAAGGACTGGGACTCCTTGCCGGAGAAGAGCCAGCGATTCGGAGAGGTAACTGTGACTGTGATTCTACTAGACTTGTCAACCATCGAAGCAATTGTTGTCTCTGTGTCTTTTGGGATTTCTACAATGAATGCGGAACTCTGCAATATTATCATTGGGCTATGAGCGAGTTTATTACAGTGTCCAAACACTCGATATTCTTGTCGTTTGTAAATTCCACCCGCAAACTGTCCCCATTTATAACATAAATTCTCAGGTAAGGTATTATACCCCCAGCCACATCCATGTAACTGCAATATCGGTCAATATATAATTTATAATCCAAACTATCTATAAACTGGCTGTCCAAGAATCGATCAAGCGGAATGTGTCCGTGACTGTTTACTGCGACCAAGGTCTTTTTGACATATTTGGCACCAATATCTTCTTTATCATTAAAAAATATCTTCCCCATTCCTATGCTCATAGGTGGGGCTACACCATGTCGACCGGCAAAACTTATGATTGTATCCTTATTGTTGACAATAAATGAAACAGTTATAACATCTCTGGAATGAATTGAATCCTGAACTCTGTGATATTTTTTACCCGGCAATGCAAGGATAAAGAAATCACTGGTATCAACCAATTCAAAAAAACTTTCCAAAGAGTCTTGAAGTCTGTCGGATTTGAAGATTCTTTCTAATTTCGAACAGCTATCTCTTATGTCGATAATTCTATTTACCTCTGAATGACGAGCTGGGTTGCCGCACATCTGAAGGCAACCAATCATAGCCATAACTACGAATACTGAGTAGAGTTTCATTATTTATTATTTAACGTTCCAAAATAAAAACTTTTGTAACTTCTGATGGGTCTAATAAAGGAGGCGTTATAATACCCAACATAATATAGTCTACTTGAGTTAGGAAAATAGACATAACTTTTTCTGGTTATTCGCCCATTCTGTTCCACATCATCAATTACATTTCTTTGATCAGTATTATAGTAGTTTGTGCCATATCCCATAGAACTGATTTCATTACCGATGTCTATGCCAGGATGAGAATGAACCGTGGCATTAGGCTTATTCTTGGCATAATCCTCCCACGAAGACGCACTATATGAATTATGTCCTGTTCCAATTGTGTATGTGTCACCGTTGCGGTGAACAGCCCACTCGACTTTTGTTTTGTCAGACGCGAATTTGAACACCTTGAATATGTCATTGATTCCGCTCTTTGAGGTATGGCTGCTTACCTTCGCTCCTCCATACACCTTGGCCTCTGTTTTGGTCAGATCGTCAAGGATGCTCCGGTCAGAGACCGAGACATAGTCATCAGACAATAGGCCATCATTATTCATATAATAAAGCCGGTGGTCATCACTTTCCTTTACCCATACCACATTTCCCTTTTCGTCCATAGTCCATATATCCATTCCATTAGGGTCAATGATACTTATTGGATTTCCGAGGCAGTAGACATACGGGCTGATGCCGTAATACTTCTCGGACATAGGGTCGGAGGTTGTCCATCGAGCAATAGTCGGGTTGTACATCCTGGCACCGAAGTCGAGTAACGGTATGTTTGCATATAGGAAGGACTGGGACTCCTTGCCGGAGAAGAGCCAGCGATTCGGAGAGGTTGCGGATTGAGAGGTCGCTTCGACAGGCTCTGCGACCGGTGGAGGTGTGATCCGCTTGCCGAACGGGTAGTAGTCGCTGGCCTCGACGACAGTACCGGTGTCGCCGTCGATGACGGAGCGGACACTGCCGAGGTGGTCACAGAGGTGGATGAGCGGCCTATAGGAGACCGTGCCGGCGGCGGAGGTCTCACTTGCTATCCTGCCGGCGGAGGTCACGGCGCAGTCAAGGGTTATAGCCGGAGAACCCGTTTGACCTGCGGTCTGGGTGTATATCAGGGAACCTCTGTACTGGTAGCCGTTGCCGCCGCCGTCCAACGCACGCAGTTTTGTGCCGTCAGCAAGATATTCATACTCCGCCAAAGTGGCTCCGCCGGATGAAATGTGGCTTGTCAGGTTCCGATCATTGTAATCGATGTCGAGCGTAGAGAGGCCGTCACGGGCCCGGTTGCCGTTAGTGTCGTGGGTAAAGGAGCCTCCGCCACCGGACGTGCCGCTATTGGAGATATTCCTCAACAAATTGCCATTATACGAATATGCCAATATCTCATCCGGAGTCGCTGCGTTCTCCCCGTATCTGGTCAAAGTCAAGATATTACTGTTCCTGTCATAAGTGATAGACCTCTCGCTGAAGGCATTAGTGTGCACACGTCCGACAAATCTCCGCACGTCCGTCAAGCGGCCAACACCATCGTATGATAACGACCAGGCGTTTGTCTCTGTTCCCACACCGTGATTCCATTCCCACTCGGAAACGCTCCCGTTATACTTCGGGACTGCCCCAAGTGTCGGCTCCTGATACCGGAGTGACATATTGAACACATTGGAATTCTGGTCTGTCAGTTGGTCTCGAATATTATAGGCCAGTGTCTCGGTCAACGCTGACGGATTGGCCTCCGTGCCATACACCCGACTTGTCAGACGTCCTATTTCATCATAACCATAGGACACAGACTGCGACTTATCATTCAGAGATGTCGTTTCCGAGACCAGTCTCTCCTGTCCGTCATAAGCCCTCACTGTCACAAGGGAATCCACCTGGCCATCCGGAAGTTCTACCGTTTCCCTTGTCATAGACGGCTTGCCCGTGAAAGTAAGGGACTGATGAATATGCCCGGCCCCGCCAAGCGCCTCCTTGCGGTGGCTCTGGATCAGGCGGCCCTGGTAGTCGTAATAGAATGACGATACCGTCTTGGACGTCGGGTCGGTCAGGGAATAGACGGCGGTGCCTGTCAGAAACCCTTTGGACTTGTCCGTCCCTACGACCGGAATCCCATAGTTGGACAGTGTGTCACAAGACAGGACCCGTTTTGTTTCAGACGTTACAAGGTCATCCATAAACAAGTAATCATCGTAGTAGCTGACGGACTGCGGACGGCAATATGGCAGAACAGGAATATTTCCTTTATCGTACCTATAAATGATTGGATCGCAGCCTGGCAACCCCTTGCTGACACACTGTCCTTTTTCGTCATATATTACGTTTAGTGAGGTGTAAATAACAACCTGCATCATTTCATAATAAGTTAATATTCAAAGGATTCCTTGTTATCCGTTTATCAATTGATGCAACTATTTTTTCAATATCATTTAGTTGTTCAAAGGTCGGCGATTCATTCAACGCTATATGAGGCACATAGTTTTTCTCGTCCGCCACACCATTGATCGTCCGTGACAGCGACGGTCCTGTGGACAGGCTCCAACCGTCACCGAGCCAGTGACTTGAGCGCATATTAGGCTTAAGCCCTGATGCGTGATAATTCAAGGTTATCGGAATCCGTATGTCACCGTCAACAATCTCATATAGCGGAATGCTTGTCTTTACCAGGCCGTTACACAAATCCACAGGGTAGGTGATGTACTTGGTAAGCTCAGATGCGACGGGAGAAGGTGGAATAACGTTCGAATGCGTGAGCTCCGGAATCTGGGCGAAGGCTTGTGTGAAAACAAGCGACAACTGCGAGACGATGATGAGAATGGCCTTTTTCATAATGTTGGTTTTATATTCTTGGTTATATTTTGTCGCATTAATGGTTAACTGGCTGCAAGATACGAATTATTTCAATATTACAAACGCGGTGAAAGAAAATAATTATGATTTAGTCCGAGGACTGTCCAGCCACACTATGCAAAATACTCATCCTTGAAGTTGACGAGGTAAACCTTGGCGGTGGCGCGGGTGAGGGCGGTGTAGAGCCATTTGAGGTCATCGACGGAGAGCTCATCCTGCCAGAAGGGGTTGTCGATGAAGACGCAGCTCCATTGGCCGCCCTGGCTTTTATGGCAGGTGATGGCGTTGGCGTACTTCAACTGGAGGGCATTGTAGTAGGGATCCTCACGGACAGCCTCGTAGCGCTTCTTCTTTGAGGTGATGTCGGCATAGTCCTCGCTCACACCGTTGTAGAGCAGGTTCTGCTGCTCGTAGCTCAGCGAGGCAGACTCGGACTCAAGGGTGTCGAGACAGACTTTCGCGACGATCTCGGTGTCATCGTAGTCCGGGAATGAAAGGCGGGCATCGGCGAAATGGAGGCCGTAACGTTCCTCGAAATTCTTGATTGACACGAGTTTGGCGATGTCACCGTTGGCGATGTAGTCCATACACTTGACACCTTTCAGGAACTGGTAGCAGTTCTTCACTATCATCAGTTTCTCGCCACGGACCAAGCGCTCCTCATCATAGAAGACCTGGGCCCGGATGCCGGCATTGTAGCGGTTCGCGCGCTTGTTGGAGCGGCAAAGAACCACCGCGTCGTCTTTTGAATATTCAGAAAAATACGCTGAGTTAAGGGTGTCGATGAGCTCGCCGCCGGTTATCCTCACGATGTCATCGAAACCGTCAACGGTCAGACCCAACTCATCAGGAGTGTACATCCCGTCACCGTAGAGATCCGAGGCAATCAACTCACGTAATTTCGTGGCGTTGAACAAGATACCTGATTCTTTTTGCTGGCGGACGACCTCGGTCAGGCTACTGTAACAGACTCCACCGAAACCGTCCATATATTCCTTCGCCAAAGCGGGTGAGGCGTCCATTCCGACAGGAGGCAGCTGGGCTGAATCGCCGATCATTATCAAGCGGCAGTCGTTGCCGGCGCGGACATATTCAATCAAATCCTTCAGAAGGTCTCCGGTACCAAATTGGGTCGTGCCTTGCCTTTGGGCATCGTCTATGCCTATCAAGGAGACCTCATCCACGATGAAGAGTTTGTGGGAGAGCTTGTTAGGGGCTAATGAGAACTGGCCGAAGCCGTCATCGCCGATAGATTTCTGGCGGTAGATGCATTTGTGAATAGTGCGGGCAGGCTTGCCAGCGTACAGGGATAGGACTTTCGCGGCGCGGCCGGTGGGGGCAAGGAGGTAGCATATTTCCTCATATTCATCGGACGCTTCCGACACAGTCGCTTCGACAGTATGTACCTTAGGTCTCAAATCATCAAACGCCCTGATCACCGCCGCTATCGCCGAAGTCTTTCCCGTACCAGCATATCCGTTAACCACCAGAATATCAGCGTCATCACAAGTAACAAAATCCGCAATCTCCCGGAACAACCGATCCTGATCCTCCGTCCCATCATAAGGAAAATTATCCTTGAAACGCTTATAGAAAAACTCCCCCCTGTACATAGCCTTTACTTGTTTCTCCGGCTGAAAATCATCATCACAACAGCCAGAATCGGATAGATCTCGACACGTCCGAGGAACATGTCAAGCGTGTAGATGAACTTGAGGGAGGATGGCTCTCCGTTATAGCTGTAGATTGAGCCGAGCTGGTCCACCGAAAGTCCAACATTGCCAAGGGACGAGAGTATCGCCGTGAATGACTGGTTGTTGTCAGGGTCGAGCGTGAGGCAGGCCGCGAGCGAGATGATCACCACAAGGCCGTAGAGGGCGATGTAGAGGATGTGCGGGGCGATGTCGTTCTGCCGGATCACCCTGCCATTCACCCTTATATCTTTGACGGACGCAGGATGCAGAACCATCCTCAACTGGTACTTAACCTCTTTGCACAGAAACATCATCCTGTCGGACTTGATGCCGCCGGTGGTGGAGCCGGCCATGCCGCAACATACTCCCATAAGCACCAGTATGGTGTCCGAAAGAACAGGCCAGGAGCTGTTGTCAGCGATGCTGAACCCTGTCGTCGAGGCAAAGCTCATGACGTGGAAGAAGCCGGAGAGGAAGGAGCGCCCCCAGGCCTCCTCGAACCCGTGCGCCTTGATCGAGATCGACACGATCACCCCCGCCACAACCATCATGGAAAGATAGAACTTGAATATCTCGTTCTTGAACGGCTTGAGGGATCTTGTCACGACAGCCACGAAGATCATTCCGAAATGGACGGATGAGAGTACCATGAAGAGCATCGTGATAAGGTCGATCGTGATCGAGTCATAGGCACCGATGGAGGCGTTCCTGGTGCTGAAGCCGCCTGTCGCCACGACGCTCATCGCATGGTTGATCGCGTCGAAAGGACTCATCCCGGCCATCACATAAAGCAGGAACGAGGCTGCGGTCAATCCAAAATAGACATAAGTGAAGATATAGACTGTCTTGTTCGCGCCGGATCTGTACTCCCTCTTGGACAAGGACGAAAGCTCAAGGGTGGTCAGCCTCAACCTCATCTGAGACGAACTCGGGATGATCAGCAGCAGGAAGACCACGACTCCCAAGCCTCCGATGAAGTGCGTCGAGGAACGCCAGAACAGCAGGCTGTTCGGCAGCGCCTCAACGTTGTCAAGGATTGTCGAGCCGGTCGTCGTGAATCCGGAAACACTTTCAAACCAGGCGTTTATGATCGTGAACGGCCCTCCCCAGAGCGCATACGGAAGCATGCCGAAGATGAAGGACAGGAGCCAGGACAGCGCGATGATCATGTAGCCGTCCTTCAACGTGATGGCAGCCGATTTTCTTACGAATATGAACGGGAACACACCGACGGTGAAGGTGATGGTGAAACTGATCATCAGTGCCGCCAGGGCGCTGTCGTTGCCGTTTGCCACCGAGACGAGGATGGACAGGAACATGAACAGCGCGCTGACAAGCAGAGCGTAGCCCACATTTCTGGATATTACCTTGACGTTCATCTCGTGGTTTATTGGTTGTCCTTAGCCTGTCCGGTCGCCGGATCTGTGGTCCGGTCGGTCTCACCCGCCCCCAAAGCGCCGTTGTCCTTCGGCTCGGAGGCCGACGCGATCTTGGCGCGCAGGTTCGCCACCCTCTTGCGCAGCATCTGGTTCTCGCCCGTCAGCTCGGTGATGCCATCGTTGAGCTCCACCAGCTGGTCATCCCCCTCGAAGGAGTAGGAGTATTTCTTGTTGTAAGATCTGTAGTTGTTCAGCCCGGAAAGCATCCTGTAGATAGGGTTCACGTAGAACACCAGCAGGAAGAACAACAGCATCAGCACCAGGAGCAGACCCACTCCCACAGCTACCGCTCCGGGGATGATGCTCCTGTAGAACCCCCTCTGGAACGTCAGGGAGTTCTTCTTCAGGTCATCGTAGATTGCCTCGTTGAGCACATCAATGTAGTGGTTCAGCCTCCTGAACTTGGGCTGAAGCCTGTCGAAGTACCAAGCCCTGGTGTCGATGAAGTCCGACAGCATCACGTCGTTCAGTTCAAGCGAAGTCAGCATGTAAGCTGAATACGCATAGACAACAGAATCAGTCAGCGGGACCATCTTGTCGGAAGTCAAGGAGTTGCGAAGCGAGTCGCAATGCCCCATGAACTCCTTCTGATGGAAGTCCGGAAGAGTGTTGACCGAGTCGTCGCCGATCACGGTCAGAAGATCCAGATTGTACTTGTTCGTGACTTCGGACAATTTCTGCGCGACATTGACGCTCCTGATGTTGTCCGCGATGAGATCCGACACATAGTTGCTCATCCTGTAGTACTCCATGATGGAGATCACACTGGAGACAAGCAGTGTCACGGCTATCGCGCTGAGGCTCAGCGTCAGCTTCATCCTCATCGTGAGCTTGAACTCCTTCATTCTGTCCGCAAGTTTCCTTAACATTTCCCGTCTGTCTGTTTAACTTGCAAACTTACATAAAAATCGCGACAAAAGAAAAGTCCTGCGCCAAGCACATCGCCGGCAGAGTGTGAAACAATATTACATTGTAAAACATTGAAGGGTTATCCCTTGACAATCTGAAAAAATTTCTTTATCCTTGCGAAGGTAATATATTATTGAAAGAAAGAAGTAAAAGCAAGCATCTTTTCCCTAAAAGGGATGCTTGCTTTTTGCTTTTTTTGTCCTATACCGAGGGGGTACTACAAACAAGAACGGCTTGTTCTCTGTTTTTATTCACATTCTACGGAACGGCCAAAGGAGCATAAACAGGCAATATCGTTCTCGTCGCAGTGAAATTTCATCATGGCAAGAGCATTATGGCGCAAAAACAGACTTCTCGCCAACTAACCGCTCCTGCGTAGTGGAGGCTTCGTATGCGCAATTCTACACAGACAGATAGCCTTTTTCAAATGCCGCCGGATAATGGAACTTGGACTCGCGATCCGGGAATCTCACTGTCAGGTAATTGACGTCAAGAAATATGACGGTACCACTGCCGAGGCTTTTGTGGGTGACGGTGTCACCGGGATGAAGGTTCTCCCACGGCTTACGGGAAAAGGTCTCGCCACACCCAAGGGGATCTTCGACATATTCTGAGTTATTGTCCACGACTCTGTCTTTAACCGGTCCAGTCTTAGAGGTGTCGATGGCGGTGTCCCAAAGGCCGACAACGGCGCCGGTGTGTCTGTCGATGCCGGTATATTCAAGGGAAGAGTCCTCGTAGCGTTTGAACTTGTAAACGGCATCGTTCATCAGTTCGCTGTTGAAGACTCCAAGGCTTACCAACAAGCTGAAATCCTTGAGCGTTAGGCCTGTGACCTTACGAAAGAGAGCGGGTTCAAGCTGTTCGATGACATCCCTTAGGCAATATTCCCGAAAGTCCGTGAGGTACATAAAGACAGGGATGCGGGTCGCGAATTTGATGAGCTTGTCCTGAATTTCCTTGCGCTTGCTCTTGTACTCTTTCTCTTCCTCGGAAAGTTGCCTCTTTTCCGCCACCGAAAGGCTGTCGCCTTTCTCTTTCTTGGTGTCCTTGACGTGCTCGGACTTGTTGATGATGGTCTCGATGTCCGAATTGAGGTTGCGGAATCCCTCGATATTCATCAATGCCCTCATTGCGTCAGGGCTGTTCATCAGGCGCTGGAGCGTGGCGTTATCCACATTGACCAGCACGGCGCTCTCCCAGCGGCGGGCCAGCAAGGTCGCCGTGGTGCCGCTCATCGCCATATCCAGCACTCCCGCGGCATCGATCTCCTTCATCGACGAGCCGTCGAAAGCAAGTATGGGAAGGAACTTTATGAAATCCTCCACCTTCCTCTCCGGATTGGACTCATGGACGTTGAGTTGGCAGCTATATTCCTGCACCTGCCTCAGCGCACGGTTGGGCGCGAAATCAAAGACATAGCAGAAAGGCTTGAGTATGATATCCTCCCCATGTTCGTCCTTTGCCGTCCACGGGGACTGGACACGGAACGCGGCCTGGAAATATGTCTCCGGGGAAGTCGTGTTGCGTAGCATCAGTATGCCTGTCCACGGCTTGACGGTCACACCGGTGGAAAGTTTGCCGCACGAGAGCGTGATGGTTTTCGTCCGCTGTGGATCTTCCATCGCATTATAGACAGGCTCCACGGCCTGCGCTCCCATTCCGGCCTCGTTCCCGGCCGCCACAATCACCTTGTAATCATCGAAGAAACGGTTGGAGCGTTTTCTCAGGAGCACAGACATGGCCCGGCAGGCGGCCACGGAAGGCAGAAACCAGTAGGTGTGCTGGAGGTAACTGAGCAGACGGCTGTCGGAGAAAGGCATAGGCGGTTTCTCCTTGCCCAGTTTGAGTTCCGTCAAGATGTTCTCGGTGTAGGCACCGCGGATGAGATCCAGCCATTTCTGGACATATTCCTCGTGCAGGAAGCGGTCGTCCTCAGCACGGAAGAACTCGTTCAGGTCGAACTCATCGAACTCACCCCGAGAGGCAATCTCGCTGATGCTGTCTGGCAGCTGGTATGTAAGCATCACCATCTTGGGAAGCTGCGCGTAGGGGTTATGCTCTCCCTGCCACGCTTCCTTGGCGGCCTGTTCGTCCGAATATGTCCAGTTGAATATCTGCTCTTCGATAAACTCACCCGTGGAGATGGCGCGGAACGGTGTTCCGGAAAGATAGAGGTATGCACCCGTACGCAACGGCATCAATCCTTCGTCATACATCTCGCGGGCCTCCAGCTCCCGAGCCGAGGAAGCGTCCTCGGTGAGAATCTCGCCTACCTCTTCCGCACGGCGCAGGGCAGGATCCTTCCTGTCATAGAAGTTCTTGGCGTTCCTGCCCCACGCTCCGTAGTGATACTCGTCCAGAACTATGCAGTCCCATCCGACGGTCTGGATCCACTCGTTTGTGGCCTTGATGCCCCCGACGGAGTTCCTCCCCAGAACATCCTGAAAGGAGGCGAAGCAGACGAAAGGCCGGCGTTCGTCCACACGGTTGAACTCACGGTCATCCTGCTTCTGGCAGAACTGCCAGCCTTCGAAATCCTTGTGGGTCAGCAGATCTTCTTCCCAAGCGGTCTTGACAGCAGGTTTGAAGGTGAGAATCAATAACTTCTTCCAGCCCATCCTGAGAGCCAGTTGATATGCGGTGAAGGTCTTTCCGAAACGCATCTTCGCGTTCCAGAGGAAGTGTGGGATAAGTCCCCGGTTGGACGGATCTTTCCTGAAGGCGTTGAAATATGCGGAGGTTTTCTCAACGGCTCGTTTCTGCTCTGGACGCATCTCGAAGTCCTCGGTCCTTTCCATCATATTGTCCTTCCCTGCCACAGCCGCCACGATCGCCTTCTCAACTTCCCTCACACCGCAGACGCACCATTCCCCTTCCGGATTGGGAATATGATCCTTTTTGAGAATGTCTCGGACAAGTCGGTCATCAAACGTGGACCCGTCCTTGCGCATAGCCGGTCGCTCCAGAACTATCTTGAATTTCACGTGACTTGTCTGATTCTGTTCCCGCACGCGGATCTCTGCGGTGCGTGTGGTGTAGCCCACCTTAAGCCACCCCTTGTGGGCCGGATAGTCAATATGCTCGTAGGCATATATGGTCGGGGTCGCGGTGACCCTGCCGCGAAGTAGGTCTTGAGCTGACATTTATTCAATTATATTCGTGCGTCAAACATAGATACTATTCCATCGGACGGATCATAGACTCGATGAACGCAATCTCCTCATCATCAAGTCCGTACTTCTTGTACAGCATCTCATCGGTCCAAGGGTGCGAGAAGTCTTGAATAGGAACATACTTATAAACCTTGTTTGTAGCATGTTGCGTATTCTTGCGCAGCAAAACCAAAAAACGGAAGAATTTTGTCCTCATATATTCCATCACGTGATTACATATGACTTCTGATGAAAAAGGCCCAATCATAAGATAAGTCTCGGAGCAACAAGAATTTGGTTCTCCATAGAAAGGCTTTCCAATCACAAGGTATGGGAAGTTTCCTCTTTCTCCATATGCATAAGAAATATAAACTTTATGTTCCGTTATTGCCTCGTGATTTACAGTTACCTGATTCTTAAGAATATAGCCATTGCTTGGATACGCATAAATCCTTACACTGCCAGTCGCTTTTGTCGTAGATATCGTATCATTCGTAGCGATTCCGAATGGTTTACGTGAACTGACCATTGCGGCAAAAGACTTCTCATTAAAAGCCTTGACCTTATGCAGGATATCAATTGCAGCATTAAAGCGAACAAAGGTGTCATCGCCTTTCTCAAGCAAGAACCGTGTGGCGATTGTCTCTTTACCATTAATGTTTGAATGAATATGGCAAGGTCCTAAGTAATCGCGGTCCCATAAAAAGAAACAAACACCGCCAGATAGATCCACACCTGGGAAACATTCTGTAGAGTCAAAGTAATCAACAAGATGGCTAATACGCTTATCATTTAGCATATCGTTTCTGAACTCATCCAATCCTTTGCCTCCTGAATACCATCTAGCAGGAATAATCATAGAAAGATAACGTGGCTTAAGGTGCAGTGCTTGTATTACAAACAAATGATATATTGGTTTAGCGCTGGCCTGCGCTCCGCCATCGCTTAACTGGTACGGCGGATTGCCGACGATCACATCAAACTTCATATTTTCAAAGAATTGGCCTGGGGTGTCGGTGTGGATGAACATATAAGCGTACTGCTCCGCTTCGGAGCCGCGGTCATAGACGGCGCGGGACGCTCCGCAGTACCTGCACTTGCCGTTCTCCCAAGTGTGGAAACGATTTGAGTAAAGAATATTCCCGCATTCTGTGCTGAACCGGGAGACACTGTATTTCCCGTCGGCGTGCATTGAGCAATAAAGCGACCGGCGGGACAGGTAGGATGTCAGTTCGGTGATGGCAATGCCAAAGACCTGATTGTGAAGAATATGATCAATACGGCTCTGGCGGTCGGGGATATTCTTTTCCAAGCCTCTGTCCAGCCGTTTGACAATCTCACGGAGGAATACTCCACTCTTGCTGAACGGATCCAGGAACTTTGTGTCAGGGCTTTGGAAAAGTTCCTGAGGAAGAAGATCAAGGATGCGGTTCGCAAGTTCCGGCGGGGTGAAGACCTCGTCGTTGCTCAGGTTCGCCAGACAATTGAGCACATCTGGATTATAACTGTTTGTCGCCATAGGTTTCCGCGTTGATATTCAAGAAATGAACAGGAGCGTAGGTTTCGACAGGGATGTCCGAGAAGAGACCATCGCTTTCATATTCACCGACCAGATAGGAGAACTCGTAGTCGCGTCGGTTGACTTTGTCGCCACCGATAAAACTCCATTCGGTGATGTGTATCCATTCATCAGGTTTGTCCGCTCGCTTGTAGGTAAGGGCATCGCCGTGGATGATGTTTTTGGAGAGGATGTAACGGACGGACTCGATGCAGGCGGCCTTGCATTTCGATTTGAACAGCTGATTGTACCGCTCCATAAAGTAATTCAGGAGTCTCTCTCGGCAGGCCGAGGCGTTGTCTTCCTGAATCTCGATGCCATAGATGCTTGAGACGGCCCAGACAGCATCGTGTTCGTACTGGAGTTGGGTGTATCGTTTGGCGGTGACACGGGTCTCGCAGATGGCGAGTTTGCGGCGAAGAATCTCGATGAGGAAGTTGCCGTCACCGCAAGCCGGCTCCAGGAAACGGGAATCTATCCGATCCGTCTCCGGCTTCACAAGGTCGAGCATCGCGTTCACTTCGCGAGGGTTCGTGAAAACCTCGCCGTATGCCAACACCCGTTCCTTGGACTTGATCTGGGTGTCCATTCTGCGCTTTCGCTATGCACAGGCCGACTTATTCGAGGTGGTATCCCCAAGGACAAAAAGGCGCAGGTAATCCTTACCCACGCCTGAGGTCCTGAGATATACCCACCAACTGAATAAGTCTTACCTACGCCAATGCGCAGGCACTCACTGACTTATTCGGTGTTGGTTTTTGAAATTTCTCAGGTTTCAGGCAACCGAATAAATAGCTTGTGCTATTATTAATATATGTCCACAATATTCTTTCGAACTATTGCGTTGCAAATTTAAGAATTTTCACAGAGATAACCGCAAGAAATCAAAGAGTGTGAAATAATAAAATATTGAAGAATCATCCCTTGCCAATCCAAAAATTTCCTTACATTTTGCAATGTTAAACTTTATTTGGAAAAAGGAAAGTAAAAGCAAGCATCTTTTCCCTAAAAGGGATGCTTGCTTTTTGCTTTGGGAACTATATCGGAGTTGACTAACATTTGGCTTAGAGTACTGATGCTTAAACAATCACGGTTAGTTGACGCTCCTGCGCAATGATCTGTATGTCAGGAGCTTGATTTCCATCTTAGTCATACAATAAGACAGGGTGTGGCAGAAGATTCCAGGCTTATGCTTCGGGCGAAAAAGTGGCTTTCCTTCCCGGCACCAATCAGGAATGTTACCTCACGCCGATTTCATCGTGAATTTACGAAACGCTTTCAGCCCAAAGCCTGATAGAAGCGTCTTGAGGGCACATTGACGTGAAAATCTTGTATTCCGAGTTTCGGGTTTTTCAGCCCGATCAGACCTCTGTGGGCATAGGAACATTATGTGGCTGAAAGCATTTTGTAAAATCTTGACTGTCCGCAAGTGGCTTTTGCGGGACGATACTGATTCCGTACATTTCCTGTCTTGCAAAACAATTGGAGACCATTCTTCCAGGTATGAAAAACTATGCGCACCTGAAACATCAACCATCTGATTACTATCGACTTAACATTTTAGGTGCGAGTGTATTCGCACACCTAGGAGTCGATGCCCGCGGTACAGGGCGTTCTATTGGTGTTCCGAACTTCCAGGTGCGAGAAACCATGCGCACCTGAAACATCATCGGCTTGACGAACAATATGTTACTCTTCCAGGTGCGAATATGTTAGCGCACCTGAGTGTTTTTGGCATATTATGGAATAGGCTGCGAAGCCTCGGAGCCGCGCTATGTGCCTTGTTAATCTTAAAGGCACTATATGCCGTTAAAAAACACAATTATCGGCTGCCCGCGATCATCCGGACGTTGGTGCGATACGGAAAAAGATAGCCAACAGACCAGAACTCCCAATGATGAAAGTTAGTCAACGGGCATATAGTCCCCCTTTTGTTTTTATCTGAACACTTCCACGCTTGCCTCGGATCTGGCCATTGGAGTGGTACCACCATAGACTACGTGCAATTGCGAGGGCATGGCTCCTGAATATTTTGACCAGTATTTCAGTCCATCCAGGAACGATTCATTGAATGTCTCCGCTGACTTTATCTCAAACGCATCCTCTTTGTCACTATCTCTGTAGATCAGGTCCACTTCATTGCCGGCACTGTCTCTCCAAAAAGAAACCGAAGGCTCTATTATTCCTTTATTGAAATCATTTTTGATAAAGTCTGCCACAACCATATTCTCAAAGAGATTCCCCCTAAGATAATGAGTGTTCATTTGGGTCTCAGTTTTTATCTCAAGAAGAGAAGCGGCGAGTCCCGTGTCATAGAAGTACAGTTTCGGAGTCTTCACCAGGCGCTTTGAATAATTTTTATGGTCTGGCTTAAGAAGGAATATGATATAGCTTGATTCCAGAATTGAGAGCCAAGAGTCAACTGTGGGCACAGATATTCCGCAATCATTTGCCAGTGAAGACTTGTTCAGAAGCTGTCCGGTTCTTGCCGCGCAAAGTTTAAGAAATCTGGTGAATTTGCCGAGGTCGGTGATGTCTTTGATGTTTCTCACATCACGCTCGACATACATATTGATGTAGTTCGGATAATAATCGGTTGGCGAAATACCTTTATCGTACAGACGCGGATAGCACCCGTTAAGCAGTTTCGCATCTGTGGATTCAGGAAAGATACCACCGTCTTTCATCTCTTGCCTTGAAAAAGGAAGGAGGTGGAGCAATCCTACCCGACCGGCCAGCGATTGATCCACGGCTTCCATAAGTTGCAGATTCTGAGAACCTGTGAGAATGTACATTCCGTCACCTCCTACATCATCGCTGTGTGTCTGAAGATAGGAGAGCAAGGACGGAACTCTTTGAACCTCATCGATGATGGTTTTGTCTGGATAAGTCGAGATGAAACCGCGCGGATCGCTTTCAGCGAAAGCGCTACGGCTTTCTGCTTCATTGTTCTTAATATCACGCCACTACAGTTTTCTTGCAAATTTAAGATTTGATTTTATGATTTGCAAGAAACCTTCGTGAGGAATCACGTGTCGGCGCTTCGGCAGGTTCAGCGACCGGCTATACCTCAACGCACCAACCGTGCGGATCCTCCTCTATGCCGTCCTGAATGCCACGGATGCGGTCATAAAGGGTACGGCTCAACTTTCCGCACTCAGAGCCGGATGGCATTACATAAGTGCGAGAGACATCTGAGCCCTCCAGCAGAGGCTTGTCGTCAATTGAGCGGATCGGGGTGATCACCACCGCTGTGCCGCAGGCGTTGACCTCATCGAACTCGGCAAGTTCCTCGACCGGAATCGGCCTCATCTCCACCTTCATTCCGAGATCCTCGGCAATGGTGCGGAGAGACTTGTTCGTGATTGAAGGCAGAACACTGCCGGATAGCGGGGTCACATAGGTGTCGCCCTTTATGCCGATGAAGTTGGAGGATCCGAACTCGTCAATCCTCGTCTTGGTGGCGGGGTCGAGGAACAGCAGCTCCGTATAACCCTGAGAATGAGCCAGATTGTAAGGGTAAAGAGACATCGCGTAGTTCGCGCCTATCTTGTAGGAGCCGGTACCGTCAGGAGCGGCCCTATCGTAGTCACGCGAGATGACAGCGGTCACCGGCGTAAGCACCCCAGCCTTGGCATACGTGCTGACAGGAGCACACATAACCGAAAACAGAACCTCGCTTGAGGAGCAGATGCTCAGCTGCGGGTCAATGCCTTCGAGCACAGGACGCAGGTACATGGACGCATTATGTCCGTACGGAGGGAGAAAATCCAGATTGGCTTTCACACACATCTCGCACATTTTCAGGAACAGTTCCTCGGAAGGAGCGGCCATCGAAAGACGGTCGGCACTGCGCCGGAGACGTCTGGCGTTCTCGTCCGGCCTGAAAAGGCGGACCTTTCCGTCCCTGCCACGGAAAGCCTTAAGCCCCTCAAAGCAGGAATTACCATAGTGAAACACCCCGGCGAAAGCGTTGAAATGGAAATCGAAATCGTCGGTAAGTTGGGGTTCAGACCATTGCCCGTCGCGGTAGAGGCTGAAGACAATGGCGTTTGTCTTTCTGTAATGGAAGCCGAGGCTTCCCCAGTCAAGTTCGTTCATATCAATACATTAATTATCGTTCTCTATCAACTCCGCGACCTTGTCACCCACCTCTGACGTACCCAAAGGACGCGCTCCGAAGGAAGCCAGGTCCTCGGTGACGAAACCACGGTCAATGCTCTCACCGACAGCTTTGCGGATCGCCGCGCCCTCGCGCTTCAGCCCGAAAGCGTACTCGAACATCATCGCGGCTGAAAGGATTGTGGCAAGGGGATTGGCCACATCACGTCCCGCGGCCTGGGGATAGGAGCCGTGGATCGGTTCATAGACACCGGTGTGTTCTCCAAGCGATGCCGACGCGAGCAGTCCCATCGAACCGGAGATGCAGCTGGCCTCATCGGTCAGGATGTCCCCGAACGTGTTCTCGGTGACGAGTACATCGAAGAAGCGCGGGCCGGTGATCAGTTTCATGGCAGCGTTGTCAACGTACATATAGTCAGTCTGAACTTCTGGATATTCAGGAGCCATCTCCTGAGCCACCTGCCTCCAGAGCCTCGAAGACTCCAGCACATTCGCCTTGTCCACCACCGTCAGATGCTTACGGCGAAGCATCGCCAATGAATATGCCTTACGCAGGATCCGCTCAACCTCATAGCGGTGGTAGATGTTGGTGTCGTACGCTGTGTCGCCGCCGTCCAAACGGCCTTTCTCTCCGAAATACATACCGCCTGTAAGTTCCCTGACGCAGACGAAATCCGCGCCTGAGGCGATCTCCGGCCTGAGCGGTGAACGATCCAGCAAACTCGGGAAGGTCTCCACCGGCCTGATGTTGGCATAAAGTCCAAGTTCACGCCTCATCGCAAGGAGGCCCTGTTCGGGACGAACCTTGGCCGTGGGATCGTTATCATATTTCGGATCCCCGACGGCCCCGAACAGAACCGCGTCACTGTCAAGGCACACTTTCAGGGTCTCCTCAGGAAAAGCGGATCCGCAAGCGTCTATCGCGCAGGCTCCGACAAGCGCGGATCTGTACTTGACCTCGTGTCCGAAACGCCGGCAGACCGCATCAATGGCCTTCACGGCCTGTTCCACCACCTCCGGGCCGACACCGTCACCGGGCAATTTTGCTATGTTCAGTTTCATATTCTTCAATCTTGTCTTTATGTTCAAGCAGATAATCTATGTCGTCAAGCGCGTTCTCGAAGCAATACTTCTTGTAGGCGCTTATCTCGAAACGTTCGGAACTGCCGTCGGACAAAAGGGTCACTTCCTGAGACGGGAGGTCTATGCGAAGTCTCACTGCGGGATCCGCCGAGATCGCGGAGAAAATCTTTTTAAGGAAATCCGGACTGACCTGGACCGGCAGCACGAAGCTGTTGAGTTCATTGTTGCGGTGGATGTCAGCGAACGAGCTTGACACCACAGCCCTGAATCCGTAGCCGGCGATAGCCCACGCGGCGTGCTCGCGGCTTGATCCGGATCCAAAGTTGGCTCCGGCCACGAGGATGCACCCGCTGTAACGAGGATCATTTAGCACGAAGTCCTTTATCATGCTTCCGTCCGGAGCGTACCTCCAGTCACGGAAAAGGTTTTCTCCGAAGAACTTCTCATCCCTTGTCGTAGCCTTGAGAAAACGGGCCGGGATGATCTGGTCAGTGTCCACATTCTCTATCGGAAGAGGAATGCAGCCACTCTCTATTATGTTGAATTTCTGTTTCATAATACCCTATTAAAGAAGTGTGCGTGGATCGGTGA
>OLFV01001144.1_pt1 | contig 27309 bp, 16 predicted proteins | sample 1605551 | NCBI WGS metagenome assembly OLFV01 (sample SAMEA3888922, study PRJEB22519) | human gut metagenome | biome: human gut; feature: human-associated habitat; material: faeces | place: Denmark | collected 2011 | reverse complement strand
CTCCATAACACAACGACAAATATATGGGTTTAATTTTTCATAAACAAGATTTTTCATAAAGAAATTGCCGGAAAACTGGAAAAAAAGCATTTGTCACTGGGAGTGATAATGACGATGGATTAGATGTCCAATGAGACTAAGGAAGAGCGATGGGTGCTCTTGTATTTTAATTGATGATAGCTATAAACATTTAAGTTCAATCTATACATTTTTATTTTTTTTGTTATGAACAAAAAGTTGATCAATTCTTTCCTGCTTGGAGCCACATTGGTTCTCTCAGCGGGTGCTTTCGTGTCCTGTCAGGACTATGAAAGCGACATCAACGACCTTACCGATCGCGTGAGTGCAGTCGAGAAGGTGTCTAAGGAATTGCAGGCCCTCATTCAGAAGGGGTCTGTGATCACTAATGTGGAGTCTAGCGCGAAAGGTGTCAAAGTGACATTGAGCAGTGGCGAGACATTCGAGATTACCAACGGTACCAATGGCGCCGATGGTAAGGATGGTAAAGACGGCGCCGCCGGTAAGGATGGCAAGCCGGGAAGCGTGGTGACAATCGGTTCGGATGGTTACTGGTACATTGATGGTGTCAAGACCGAGTACAAGGCCCAGGGTGAGAAGGGCGAAAAAGGTGACCAAGGTGAGACCGGCCCCCAGGGACCTCAAGGCCCGAAAGGCGAGGATGGCAAGGATGCCACTGGCATCTACTACTATCCTGGCACAGAAGGCGCTGAGAAGGGTTTCTGGGTAAAGGTTACCGTTGTCGGAGACAATGAGACAAAGGAAGTGACCACCTTGAGGTGGGCTCCAAAGGAGGAAGACCGCATTGGAGTTGTTTGGACTGACGGCCAGCTTAAGCTGACTAACGTCAAGGGTTATGATGGTACTCTTACGATTGACCTTAATACCTATCTTAAGGCTCTTGTCTTTAAGCCGGAGATGGTGCTTGACGGTCAGAACGCGATGGAGTACATCTACATCCCTTACGAGCCGATGACCTTGGGTCCTAAGGAGGAAGGTTTGAAGCATGCCCACATGCGTCACACCGCTGCTGGCTGGACCACGGTTGAGAATACCTATTCCGTAGGTGCCACGACAAGTCATGAGGGTCTTGCTTATCTTAACCCTACCTATGACAAGCTTTACAGCCTTGATCCTTCAAACGCGATTGTGCCTGATTACACACAGAGGAATCTCGGGACAGTGTCGCAGGATCCTGATTTCGTGAAGACAAGAGTTGCTTCCGTGCCTAACTATGCGACCAATCCTGCCGCTTCCAAGCCTACAGCAACTTTCCTTGATGTGAAGGACGGCATCATGCATGTCGGCATCACTATGCAAGGTGAAAAGGTAATGACTCAGGAAGAGGCCAGCCCTTATCATGCCTTCGATTTCTATCCTCACGAGAAAGACAACGGCAAGATTACTGACCTCGCCGTCACCGCTCCGTTGGGAGAGGGCAAGGAGACAATCACCTCGACCTGGGCTTCTGTCTATGCCTCTCAGATGGTGTTCGAGAGCCTTGCCTACACCACTTTTGCCAAGCAGTACACCTACATTGACCCTGAGCATGAGTACTCTTCCTGGAAGTGGGACGCCACCAAGAAGAAATTCGTACAGAACACAAGTGAGCCGGGCAAGCTTCTTGGCTATGGTGATGATCCTCACAAGGCTCCGGTGGAAGGCGGTATGCATCTTTATCATAGTGTTCACGAGGCCGCTCAGATGGTGGCCACTCTTGAACTTCAGTACGACAGCGAGGTGGGTATCAACCTTAACAAACTCGTTGAAGCTGATGTCATCTTCAACTCCTGCCGCTCTTGGAATGACCGCAAGATCAAGACTCGCACCGAGGCTCAGCTTAAGGATCTTGGAATGAAGTTCAATTTCGTTCAGGTTCCTTACTCTGTTGGTGAGAATGGAACGGAACAGACCCAGAACCACAGCCTTCTTAAGAATAGGGCTGACGGCACTTACATCGTTGCCTGTGGTGTCAAGTCAAACAGCGACACCGATCCTCTTGCCTGCGAGCCGGATGAGACCAAGGTAGGCAAGAACGCTCCGAAGTCGATCGTCGGCAGAACTCCGCTTATCCGCGTAGAACTTAAGGACACTGTCAACAACAAGATTGTCGAGGAAGGTTACATCAAGTTCATCATAGTTGAGCCTGAGAGACCTATCATCACCAAGGTATTCGACCTGGGCTACTTCTACTACAAGTGTACAGAGCAGTTCCAGCCAACCACTTGGCACGCCATAGAGCAGAAAGTCCTTGACGAAGCTGTTGACATGGGTAAGGAGACTTTCAATGTTCTCTATGAGGCTGTGAAGTACCCGCACGTGATTGATCTGTCTGACATCGATTTGCCGATTGACCCTAATGATCCTATCTTTGAGTTCGCTCAGTGGGTTCCAACAGGTAAAGTCGACATTTATGGTCAGCCAATATTCAAGCTTGCTGACAAGAAGATTGGTCATATCTTTGAGTACAAGGAGCCTGATTCCGAGACAACCAACATGTTTGGTATTTACCTCGGTCGCGAAGACTTCGTGAACTGTGTGAACGACAAGACATATCCTGTTGTTGAGGAGGTAAGGTACATTAAGTTCATCCCAAGGAAGGGTCTGGGCAACACCAACTTCAACCGTGAGCCAGTCTATCTCCCGGTAAAGATTACATTCGCTTATCCTAAGGGTGTGATGGCCAACAAGATACCTAAGTACTGGTATGCTGACAACAGTTTCAACCCTGCCAATGATGTCCTTGACAAGGATAAGCTTAAAAACATCCACGGTAACGTCGAGGCTCCTGGCAACGAGGCTGACCTTAAGGTAGGTGCTGCTGACTTCGAGGTTTATCTTGACGAGCGTTTCGCTAAGACCACAACTGGTCATACTCATAGCGCTCAGTGGACTGCTGATGCTTGGAAGCCTGGATACTTCTGCTTCTATGACGAGACTAACACTTGCAACGACAAGCCTGAGAACGCTCCTTCATTCAGCATTGATCCTGAAGCGTTCAGCCCGGCTCAGACTTGGAACATTAAGAAGAACTTCCCTTCATTCGTTCAGGAAGATCTTGTTTACCTCTACTACTTCACTCTTGGTAACGTCAAGACTGTAAAGGGTGTGAGCGGCAAAGAGTATAAGCTTTCTGTTGACAATGCTGTTGCCAACTCTCCAGTGATGCTTTACACTGATCCTGCGAAGTATGAGTACAAGAACACGGTTCTGTATGCTAATGGAACGGCGATCGCTGAGATTAAGTACCAGTACAACGCCACTCAGCATGGTGCTTCCGCTACTCGTGAGCATGAGGCTAAACTCGTGGTTCTGAACAACGAGGTCACCAAGGATCTCATCAACATCCCTGAAGGAAAGGCAAGTCTTGCCACCGCTGATTCTGAGGCTGTTGTCAAGTTCTTCGAGGACACCTTCGATGTTGAACTTGGTGTGGCTGTCTTCAATGAGGAGTGTGGCGCTTACCTGCCGCTTGCTGACAACACATTCAAGGCTGAGCTCCTGAAGCCTGTTTATGTTGAGCCACTTGGACCTATCACTTTCACTGACGCTCTTGACAATGGTGGAAACAAGGTCGCTCTTTATGACCTCGTTAAGTTCTATGACTGGAGAGCCGCTGCCGGTGACAAGGGTGCTTATGTATTCTCATCTCATACACCTGTCGATCTCTACAAGTACTATGTAGTTGACCTTATTACTGTTAACCCTGAGGAGATTATGACTGACCTTTCCGGTGAGTTCAAGACTCTGAAGGAGTACAGCAACGGTGTTGAGTTCCAGGTATACGACAGCAAGAACAATCGTCTCGACGATGGTAAGGTTGTTGACCCTGCACATAAGTGTACACCTGGTAAGGCCAAGGCTAACTATGATTACCTCTGGTACTCTAACAACACCGCAACTGTTGTTAACTTCAACATCAAGGTTCCTGTAAGAATCCACCATAAGTGGAGCCAGAACGACCTGATCGTTTGGGTTGAGGGTACTGTTAACAGAACTGTAGGCAACTAATCGCTGATTTCTGATTAATCTATAATAAATTTCCCCGGTTTGCGAAAACGAGCCGGGGATTTTTTTCTTAGAAGACCGTGACTTCCATACTAATAAACACTCCATAAGAGCAGATGACGAGAAAATTTATGTTGATCTGGCTATTCACGCTTGTCTTTGCGACTGTCGCATCCGGAACCGACCGTAAGGATGACCGGCATCTTGTTCGTTCCATCAATTCTGTTTCCGCTGGCTTCACTCCCGAATGGAATGTGCGGATTTTGGGAGGAGGTGCCTATTCGTTGGGTGAGGCCGATTTCGCCGATCTACTCTCTCCTGCGGCTCAGTTGTCTGTCGGATGCAGGTTCGACCAGATGTTAGGAGCGAGAATCTCTTTCAGCGGCTGGCAGGCCAAAGGCAGGTACAACTATCCTTACCTTGATTATCAATGGAATTATGTGCTTTCGAGTGCTGAGATCGTCTTTGATCTGATGTCGTTGTTTGGAGGCTGGCATCGAGATCGCCTACTGAGTGTCAATCTGTTCGCTGGCGGTGGCGCCGCGGCTGGTTTCAGGAACATCGAGGCCGCCCGTATGCTCAGGAATAACGAGACTTTCTATGGCTTCGAGAAGCTGTGGACCGGTACTAAGATTTTCTGGGGTGCCCGTGGTGGCCTTGAATTTGATCTGCGTCTTTCGCACTGTCTCTCACTCTGTCTTGAGACAAACGTGATAATGTTCCCTGATGAATTCAACTCTAAGGTAGGTAAGGATGACCCTTTCGACTGGCAATTCAACTGTCTTGTGGGATTTAAATTCAGTTTTGGCCGATAAGGCAGCGCCTGCCGAACCATTCTATTAATATTATTTCAATTATTCTTTAATTATATGAGAAATTATTTCAAGTCGGGCTTCCGCTTCGTCACCGCCGCATTCATTACTTTGTCGGCGTTGGTGTCGTGTACCGACTATCAGGACGAGATCAACAATCTCGGCAAACTCTATGAAGACCACGAGCAGCGCCTTAAGAACCTCGAGACGTTGACTGATGATTTTAGTTCGCAACTTAAGAGTCTGGCTGCCCTTGTCAATGCTATGGAGGGAGGAGACTACATCAAGTCTGTTGTCCCTGTTGAGAATGGCTACACAATCTATTTCAACAAACAGTCTCCGGTCACCATCACCAATGGTAAGAATGGCAGTGATGGCGCTGACGGGAAAACGCCTGATGTCTCGATCAGGAAGGACGCTGATGGATTTTACTATTGGACTTTGAACGGAGAGTGGATCTTGACCGGTGGTCAGAAAGTCCGAGCCAATGGTGTTGACGGAGAGAAGGGCGACAAGGGCGATAAGGGTGACCAGGGGGATAAAGGTGATAAGGGCGACAAAGGTGATTCCGGGACTGTCGGTGCCGTCCCTTTGCTGCGTATTAATGCGTCCACCAATGAGTGGGAGGTCTCTGCTGACGGAGGAAAGACTTGGACCACCACCGGAACCAAAGCGACTGGCCCGAAAGGTGACCCTGGGGAGAAGGGTGACAAGGGCGATAAAGGCGATGGAGCCAGCGGTCTGTTCGCTGACGTAAAACTCTCCGAAGACGGGAAAACCTTGATTCTGACAATGACGGATGGCACCGTCTATAATATTCCTATCGCTCAGAAGGAAGATGAGCCGGTTGAGCCGGAGGAGAAATACATCTGGGTAGGAGGCAACACGATTGACTCCAACAACGCTTCCAGCGTCGGAGGAACCTGGCTCAAGAAGGGAAAGGTTTCGTACGATTTTGAGACCAAGATTCTCACACTCGAAAATGTGGAGATAGAGACCACTCTCAACAATGTCGGCATCAAGTCGGAGGTGTCCGGGTTAACAATCAATGTGATAGGTAATTGCTCGATCAAGTCTTACGCTACTGCTGTCAGTGCCTTCGCTCCAATGACGATAACCGGTGCGGGTGTCCTTAAGCTCGAGGGTTCTTCGGCTGGTATAATGATGCAGACCGGATCTTCAGTCACCATTTCCGACGTGGATGTCAGGGTGAAGGGTGCCTGGGGAATCACCAGCCGTCAGGGTCTTGACGGCTATCTTAAGGTCGAGGGAACGAAGACTTATCTTTCGGCGGAAGGAACTTCCGGTTCGATCGCCGATATTGGTGGCCTTGGACTTGACGGGTGCAAGATCACCGTGCCTGAGAGCGCTGTCTTTGACTCTTTCTCCGGCTCAGTAGTCGTTGGCGAGGATGTAGTGAAGACTCTTGTGGAGATCAAGAGTGTGTACGACCTCTCCATCGGAGGAGAGAAAGTCTCCGCTGACAACGCCGCAAGCATCACCGGTCCGTGGCTGAAGGGTGGCAGTGTCTCCTACGATGTGGCTTCCAACATCCTTACTCTGACCAATGCCGAGATTGTCTCCTCCTCGACGGGAATCGTGTCTTCCATTGAGAATCTCAAAATCCGCGTGAACGGGAAATGCTCCATCAACTCGTCCGGATCAGCCATTCAGTCTGCCGGTTCTTTGAATATTCTCGGAGCGGGAGATCTGAATCTGACCAGCGCTTCCGGCAGCGGTGTCGCGCTTACTGAGAATACATCCAGACTCACGGTTCGCGGCGGCAAGGTGAACGCGTCCGGCGTTTATGGCGTCTCCGGTGTGGCTGATGGCTTGACCTATCTGACTGTCACGGGTTCCGAGACCGAGGTGACGGCGAGAGGAAGCTCCGGCTCAGTGGTGAATATAGATGCCCTTGACCTCGACGGCCTTGTCATCTCTACCCCGGAAGGAGCCAAGTTCGATGCCGCTAACAGAGGCATAGTCAAGGATGGCGAGATTGTCACATCGAAGGTTGTGATCGGGAAGAAAACCACTTATGACCTTTGGATCGGTGGTGTCAGGGTGACTGCCGAGAACGCCTCCAGCATAACCGGATCTTGGTTAGGAGGTGGCTCGATCACCTACAGCGCCGCCAGCAATCTACTGACTTTGAACAGTGTGACAATCAGCCTGACGGATGATTCCACGATTGGTATTGACTCCCGTATCGATGGACTGAAGATCTATCTTAGCGGCACGTCTTCCGTGACCTCGAAGGCGCAGACGATGTCCGTGTCCGGCTCTGTCTCCCTGATCGGAGGAGGAACTCTGAATCTGGAAAGCGAGGGTTGCGGCGTCTCCTTGGCCGCCAATGGCGCGATGTTCAGCGTCGCCAAGGCCTTTGTCAATGTCAAAGGCCGCTGGGGAATTGTCGGCGGAAAGGCCTACAATGCCTACTTGGAACTCTCCGATGCCGCGGGAGAACTGTCGGCTGAGGGGGCCGAAGGCTCGATTGTGGATATTGGAGGACTTGCATTGGCTGATGGATGCGCCATCACTATCCCTGACGGGGCTGTTTTCGACACCGCCAGGAAAGCTGTCGTGACAAGTGAGGGTGAGGTCGTCAAGGCCAAAGTGAGAATCGGCAAGAAGTAGAAGCCGGACTCTGTGACTGGTCAAGCCATTTCGCCAAGGCTCTTTATGGGGCCGGTGAAGTGGCTTCTCCTTTTTCCTCTGCCTCCAAGACCTCCCCTCTGACCCTGAGGATGATCTGGTTTGGACTCGAGGAAACGTACACGGCGATGGACTTGTCGAAGTGGCCAGATCCTATCTGATTGGAGAACAGTACCTTTATCTCGCCGTTCTCTCCCGGTTTTGTCGGTTTTCCCGACCATTCCACCTGCGTGCAGCCGCACGATACGATCACCTTTTGTATGACAATCGCCACGTTGGTGTTGTTTCTGTACTTGAATATGCAGGTCTGTGATCCACCGCTCTCGGCGAACTTTCCGAAGTCGTGCACCTTGTTCTCGAAAGTCAGCGTTTTGTCCACCACCACACTTTGGCCTTGTGCCGCTGCGGAAGAGATGACTCCTATCGGCAGTGTCTGAACAGTCAACAGCAGAACACTGGACAGAAGATATTCAATAACAGTTGTTGCTCTCATCTTTTAAGGTTATTTGCCCGGTCTCTTTCCGGCTATAGCTTCCTTTGATCGCCGCTGAGACTGCCGATGCGGTTGTGTCATTGGGGCACAGAAACTGACGTTCCACCGCCAAATACGTATGCAAAACGTATGTCGGCGGCAAAACCCTACCTATTAATATGTCTGTTCGGAATGCCTGCACAAGTGCATCTGGAAGAAAAAGCGGTGTCACTCGTAGTAATAAATGGATTCCACCCTCTTTTTTCTCATTTTCTGACTAAAAAATCTTGCTTATGAAAAATTAAACTCATATATTTGTCGTTGTGTTATTATGTGCCTACGAATGGGCACCTAAAAACATATTTATTACTACGAGTAACATGTTTAACTTTTTTATTAACTAATTATCCTTTATGAAACAATTTTTCAGATTGGTTTCGATGTTGGCCATTGCTGGGCTGACATTTGCGTACACCAGCTGTACTGATTATTCAGAGGATATCGACAAGACCAACAATCGCGTCGATAATCTGGAGACCAAGTTGGCTGATGTAGAGAAACAGGTAGCGTCTAACAAGACCGCTATTGAGGATCTTCAGAAGGCTAAGGCTGAGGCTGAGGCAGCCATCAAGGCCCTTCAGGAGACCGTTGCCACACTTGAGACTAAGGAGGATCACAAGAAGGACATTGATGCTCTTCAGTCTACTATCGATGGCCTTAAGAAAGACGTCCAGGCTATTGACACCAGAGTCAAGGCAATCGAGGACAAACTTCCTTCTTACGCCACTCTTGAGTATGTTAACGCCACATTTGCTACCAAGAAAGAGATGGCTGCCGCTAACGAGGAGATCGGTAAACTCGACGCTCGCCTTAAGATCGCTGAAGGTCAGCTTAAGACTCTCTCTGACAAGTATGATTCAGACCTTAAGATCTCTGAGATCATCACCAAGATCGACACCGCTCAGAAGGCTGCCGAGGCTGCCCAGAAGACCGCTTCCGAGGCTCTTGGTAAGGTTGACGCTCTTGTAGAGGCTCTTGGTGTCTATGCTACCAAGGGTGCTCTTGAGGCTAAGATCACGGCTCTTGAGAAGGCTGACAAAGATGCCGCCGCCGAGATTGAGAATCTTAAGAAGACAAAACTTAACATCTCTGACTTTGACAAGTACTTCGATGAGGCTATCGAGAAGGCTTGCAAGGAAGGCGGTGAGGTTTACGAGACCGTTTACAAGCCACTTGAGCAGAAGATCTCTGATGTTGACGCAAGGCTCACTACTGTAGCCAACGCTCTCAACGCCAGAATCAGCAAGCTTTGGGGTGTGTTCAACACTGAACTGAGAAGCCTTGTCTTCGTTCCTGGTCTTTATGTTGATGGTATCGAGGCTGTTGAGTATTGCTATGGTGACTTTGGTGCCGTTAAGTTTGTAGAGAATGAGTATGAGGGTACAACTGACGCTCAGAAGCCATTCGTTCTTGGTGGCGCTTGGGACTATGCGAATGAGAAGGCTGTTCGCGTGAACCCGGCTGTGCCTGTAGAGTATGAGATGAACCCTTCAAGCGCTGTTGTCACCGCTGACAACGCTCTTAAGGTTGTCGTTAGGGAGGCTGAGTCTGTTTCAACCAGATCCGCTGCCGATCTCTATGAGGCTACTCTGGCAGAGACCAAGAATGGCAACCTGTTTGTCAACCTTACATCAAACAAGGTCGCAGACGAGAGCAAGCCGGATATTAAGAATGAGAAGGAAAATATCACCATTTTCGCCCTTCAGGCCAATGTGAAGATTTCCGCTGGTGAGGACACAACTGTAACTTCAGATTATGCCCGCATCTATGAGTCCAGATTGATGATTGACGCTATCTCTTATAATAGTGTAGATTATGGAACAAAGGCGAATGCTTGCGAATATGGGCTTCCAACAAACCATCTGTTCACTACCGCTCCTGATGCTGTCGCAAACAAAGCTGAACTGAAAGTTGATTACAAAGGTTCTCTTGATATTAAGAAACTTCTTGAGACCCACTACATTATCTACTCTATCACCTCAAAGAATACTCACGAGGATCACGTTTATGAGACTGACTATCCTGAGAATGACTACGGCCTTTCTTATAAGTTCTCTCTCGTAGATTACTATGTTGATGGTGATGAGGCTTCTGAGAGCAGCTTCGCTGCTATTGATGAGAACACCGGTGTCATCACTCCTGGTGTTAATGGTGAGGTTACCCCTTCTGCCATCGACAGGCAGCCATTGGTTCGTGTGACTGTTGTTACCAAGGCTGGCGATGTTGTCGCTGTTGGTTACATCAAGGTTCAGATCGCTCCTAAGGATTACATCAAGTCTGACGGATTTAACTGGACTGTTGCCGCTAACGATTGCGAGAACTCTACTGTTGAGACCAAGGCTGACGAAATGACCAAGATCTATGTCACTGTTGACGCTGACGAGGTTGCCTTCGACAAGGTTTACGCTCTCCAGACAGAGGAGTCTAAGGCTGTTCAGTACAGCTTCGCTGACACCAAGTTCACAGAGGCTGCCGAGGCGATCGGTGTTGTTACCGAAAAGGTATCCAACGATGGAGTATCTACTCTTGAGTGGGTTCTCACTCCTGCCGACAAGTCCGCCATCTACAAGAAGGAAGGCCATACCGCTACAATTTGGGTAAGATACGTCTTCATCAGACACAATGGCGAGGAAGTTGAGGATGAGTTCGAGGGTGTTTACGTTCCTCTTAAGGTTACCGTCACCAAGAACGCTGCCGGTACTGTTGGTGTCAAGCTTGCCAACTATTGGTTCGACAATCAGACCAAGGCTATCCTTAACGTTAAAGTTCCTAATATGGAACCAGGTAAGCCAGTTCCTTCTACTTGGGTAACTCCTATCAATCAGGTATGGGAAGGCAACAATCCTAAATTCACTGTAGCTGGTAAGACTGTAACAAATCCTGTTTACAAGTATTACTTCGCTCCTGTTCAGCCTAAGGTAGGAAATGTTCAGTTGACAGTTGACTCTAAGGAGGTAGTTGATCTCTATGATGGCAAAGTCACAATTACTGATAATGCTCAGCTTTCTGTGAATGAGGTTGCGCTTTCAGCTGATTATGAGGCAGGTGTTTACACTAACACTGAACTTAAGGCTAATGGTGTTGTAATCGCTACGATTAATCAGGAGACCGGTGAGGTTACTTATGAGAACAACGAGACAGCTAAGGCACTTCTTAACTACTCTCCATCTGTTCCTAAGTCAGCGGCTGAACTCTATGCTAACATAGGCGTTGTTCTTAAGGCTGCTGATGGCGATTGCAACCTCGTAGCTGCTGTCGCCGGTGGCGTTAACCCTTACTACTTCCTCAGACCTCTGAATATGCCTGAGATCACTGGCAAGGTATATCGTGACGGTGTTGATGCCTACAAGCCGGAGGCTAACCTCAGCATCTTCGATGTATTCGAGTTCAAGGATTGGAGAGGTGATAATGGTCAGTTCGTAACTCCTGACTACAGCAATCTCTGGTACTTCAAGTATTACAATGTCAATAACTTCAAGGTTGATGAGGCTGGTATCACAACGACCCTTAACGGTGGTGTTCTCGGTGAGACCCTCCTTTCTTCCAAGACTAATGACATTCATATTTGGCATTGCACTGGTGATATTACCAACCCAACGAGGGTTCCTGCTGCGACAGGTCTTGACATCACCTACAGCTCAGAGACAATGCCTAACTGGGGTGAACCTCAGTACAACGGTCTGAAGAAGAAGTTCGGTTACCTCCGTTATGTAAACAACGGTAACAATGTTGACTCTGCCTTTATGCTCCGTATCCCTGTACAGGTTACTTACGAGTGGGGTGTTATCTCTACCTATGTTGACGTGACTGTTGAGCCTACTCTCTAGTAAGATCTTAACATAGAATAATTAGGTGCGCATCGTTCTGCGGTGCGCACCTTTTTAATGACTTACGTATGATGAAAATCGAATCATTTGCTTGTTATTCCGTCGCCTTGATCTTGGCGCTTTCCCTTTGGGCTTCCTGCTCAGGTAAGAAACCGAAGGCAGAGCCTACTCGTCAGGAGATTTTCCTGTCCGAACTTACGGCCGCTGACACAACCGAGGTACTTACAAGAGCCCAATCGGTGATTGACAAGATAATCGCCGGTGATGTAAACGGCGCTCTTGATGGTTTGGGGCAGGTCGAGAATGACACCTTGTTCCAGATTAGCTCAGAGAAGATTGTCTCCGCGTCCAACCAGTTCAAGAAGATGAATCTAAGGCAGGCTAAGCTTGAGAGCTACACCTTCACGGATCCAGATCACAATGTCGTCAAGTTCCGTGTCTCCTTCGGCCATTCCGAGGATGAGTCCAAGCTCCTTTCCACCGCCTTCGCCATCAATGCCCTCAAAATCGAAGGCAACTGGTACCTCACTTTGATGCAGTAATTTCATCTCTTAAAAACAACCTCTGTAGCCGTATTATGGCTCGGAAGCATAATGAATATGACCGGAAAGCCCACTGTCGCCTCCCGGTCATTTTTCGTAATCTTAGCGAATCGCTCTGCTCCATTCTTATTGAATATCTCTCTATCTGGGCCGAGATCTCTGCTATGAGATTGATGGCTTTTGAGGAGACTGTAAAAGGTGGTGTGTACATTTATCCCCGTGTTATTCCGTCATTTATTCCGTCATTTATTCCGTCGTTTATTCCGTCTAAACTGCCGGACGTTGTGGAGACTCTATTCCGTCACGGTGCCTTTGATCCGAAGGAGTATCGGTCGCTTCCCGGTTGAGGTATAGACAGACACGCCTTTGTCAAAGTGATGCGGCGTGCCTTCGTTATTATATTTCACCTTGATCTCGCCTTCCTCTCCAGGCTTGATCGGTTTTCTTGGCCATTCGACCTTGGTGCAGTTGCAGAAGACTTTCACGTCGTAGATCAGTATGGTCGTGTCAGTCTGGTTCTTGTACTTGAACGAGCATTCCTGGACCCCGTCTTCGTTCGTTATCTCGCCGAAGTCGTGCACTGTCCTCTCAAACGTCAGTGACCTGCTCTTTTTCTCACCTTGGGTTTGCGCCAAGCAGTTGCCAGACACCCCCATCGTCATAATGATGGCGGCAACGCTCGCCAGCCCTCTTCTCATAACCGCTAAAAACCTATTCCCTGTATTCATATTCAATTCGAACTCTTTCTTATTCTTTATTGATGGTTCCCGCCTTCCTGCCACTTTGGGGAAGTCCTCTCCACCATATCTTTTAATATAATATAGGTATAATTGTTCCCTCCGCTCGCTGAGCCTGCCTATTCCGAATGCTGTTCCTTACCTTACGGTCGCTGAGCTTGCCGAAGCGTCCGCCCCAATTATATCTCCAACCCCAAAGATAATGAATATTTGCGTCAATCCCGTATGCCAGTGTTGCCATTATCAATTATGACTGCATTATTTTACACAGAAAAAGAACTACTACTTCTTTTTCTGTGCAAATATCAGTATATTTGTAAAAAGAATAATTATGTTTAGTCTCCCGTTGAAGCGGTTTGCCGGTATTCCAATAACCAGTGCGGATATTAGGTCGTCTTTCCCTGATCTATCCTCGCCGGAGAAGAAAGTCCTTTCTATGGAAAAGTCGGGCGAACTTATACGGTTGAAAAGAAATTTGTACATTGTCAATCCGGACTTGTTTGACCGCGGTACAGATCCCAGGCTCTGCGCCAACCATATTTATGGTCCGTCTTATGTCTCCCTTCAGTGGGCGCTTCGCTATTTCGGGATGATTCCGGAACAGGTTTTTGTTATGACAAGTGTGACAACAAAACGCTCACACTCGTTCCAGACTCCGATAGGTACCTTCAGTTATGTGCAGGTTCCGGCAGTGTATTTCCCGATAGGTGTCGAGAGTATGGATGCTGATGGTGTGAGTTTCTTGATGGCTGGTAGGGAGAAGGCTCTTTGTGATACGATCCTTTATGACAATTATGTGCCACAACGTTCAGTCAAGGCTTTGACAGTGTACCTTGAGGATGATTTGCGCATAGATATGGAACTGTTGCGTGATTTTAATGTTGAGGTGATCGAGGAATGTGCCAGGGTGGGACGTAAGACACGGATTTTGTCTAACCTTATTAAAATAATAAATAGTTTATGACGATATTTGAATCAATGCTGGCCGGATATCAAGGCGGCAATTCCATAGCTACACCAAACGCAGAGCAAGAGGTCTGTCAGAAAATCGTTCTTGCCGGACTGCATAGAGGAGGGTTCTTTGACCACGCGGCTTTCTATGGAGGTACTTGTCTAAGGCTTTTCCACGGTCTGCCAAGATTCTCCGAAGATATGGACTTTTCTCTTACGGAAAAGAGAGATGATGTTCATCTTGAGAATTATTTCCAAGCGATAAAGGAGGAATTCAAACTTACTGGCTTTGATGTAGAGATCACGAAAAAAGAGAAGAAATCGTTTGGCAGGGTTGAATCTGCTTTCTTAAAAGAGAACACAGAGACTTACGACATCAGATTCCGGACGAAAAGAATGATTAAGGTCAAAATAGAGCTTGATACCGATCCACCGCTTCTTTTTGACACCGAACCGAAACTCCTGCTGAAGCCTCATTCTTTTATGACTCGTTGCTTTGTACTTCCTGACCTATATGCCGGTAAAATGCACGCGTTGGTTTATCGTGCGTGGCAGCGTCGCGTCAAAGGGAGAGACTGGTTTGACTTTGAGTGGTATGTCAGGAACGATGTCTCGCTTGACTTCAGGCATCTTCAAGAAAGAATCAAAGAGTTCAGCGGTGAGGATGTAAGCCGCGAAGGCTTTATTGAACGGCTGCGTCATAGGCTTGCCACAGCGGACATTGAGAATGTCAAGCAGGACGTGTTCCCTTACATCGCTCAAAGCCAGAGACGGGAACTTGATATTTGGTCCAATGAGTATTTCCTGAATCTTGCCGATAGGATCAAATTCCTGTGATCCTTCTCTGGTCGTTCAGACCTTCCCAGTCGCTAGGCCTGCCGCTTTGGGCTGCCTATGACCTCTCCGGTCGCTGAGTTTGTCGAAGCGTCCCGCACGATCGCGTATCCGAGCCAAAAGATGATGAATATTTTCGTCAATCCAGTATGCAAAACGTATGTCAGGAGGCTTGGCTGATTTCTGAATATGTTCGTTCGAGATGCCTGTAAGAGAGTTCCCGGAAGAAAAAGCGGTGTCACTCTTAGTAATAAATATGTTTTGAGCCCCCACCGAGGGGACAACCCATAACACAACGACAAATATATGAGTTTAATTTTTCATAAGCAAGATTTTTTGGTCAGAAAATGAGAAAAAGATGGCTAAAAACATTTGTTCCTAAGAGGAACAATTATACGTTTTATTTATTTATCAATTTGTTTTTTAGCTATGAACAAAAAGTTTAAGAACTTGTTTCTTGCGGGGGCTATCGTATTAGGCCTCGCGGGAGTAGCCGTATCTTGTACGGACTACGATGGCGACATTAACGACTTGACGGAACGGGTGAAGAAGCTGGAGAGCACTGTCAGTGATCTCCAGACTGCGATCAACAACGGTGCCGTCATCACGGATGTGACGCCTATCACTAACGGAGTCAAGGTGACTCTGAGCAATGGTAAGTCTTTCGACGTTACCAATGGTAAAGATGGCAATGACGGCAAGGACGGCGCTCCTGGCAAGGACGGTTCTGTTGTTATCATCGGTGCCAATGGCAACTGGTTCATTGACGGTAAGGACACCGGATTCGCCTCAAAGGGTGACAAGGGTGACAAGGGTGACAAGGGTGACAAGGGTGATCCTGGTAAGGACGGCAACGACGGCGCACCTGGCGCTCCTGGCAAGGACGGCGTTGACGGCAAGGATGCCCTTCAGATCTGGTATCAGCCTTGCACCGACAAGAATGACGCCAACTACGGCAAGTGGGTTAAGTACACCTATGATCCTGCCTCCAAGGAGACAACTTCTGAGGTCACGAACATCGATGTGTTCCCTGAGGGAACCATAACGGCTGTTTATGACGAGGAGAGCGGCAAGATTACCTTCCACAATGTCGAGGGAGCGAAGGATGGCGTGGTTGAGATCAGTCTTCTTACAACCGTCAAGAGCCTTGCTCTTATTCCAGAGGCTCTGATGGAGGGTCTTGGCTACATCGAGTTCCCTTATGGTATCATCATTCCGGACGAAGAGAATGATACAGTTGTCTTCTACTCTTCTGGCGTAGCCAATGTGACTTACAGGCTCAATCCTGAGAACGCTGATGTTAACGCAAATGAATGGGCTTTCATCAACAGAAAGGTAAAGACCATCCAAATGAGAAGCGCTTCTGACAAGAAGGATCTTGTCTCTATCGTAAGCGAGAATCAGAAGCCTGTCGTTAAGGGTGGAGAGGCTACTTTCTCTATCAAACTCAATGATTTTAACCACTTCCCTATTCAGACATGGTTTGGACCTGGTGCTGATAATCCAGAGGATCTCAAGAACGACATCATCGCTCTTCAGACCTACGCTAATGGTGAGACCATCACTTCCGACTATGCCTATGTAGGCATCGCTGGCCTCTATGCTCATTATGGTCTTATCCATAAGGATTTCACAAAAAATGATGTTAGCCCGATTGACAAGACAATTAGACCGTATCGCTCTGAGCCTATCGCAATCAACAATCCTGCTGACGATGAACTCTACGCTCCAGAACTTCCTACTCCGGAGCTTCTCTACACTGAGACTCTTGATCTTAAAGACTACGTAACGCTTCTTGCTGATGGTTATAATGTTAAAGACGCACTTGCTGAAGAGATCGGTGTTGATGTTGACTACAAGTTTGAGCTCGTTAACGAGAAGGGTGAGGTCAACAAGCCTTTCCTCGGAGAAGATAAACGTACTGATCAGAATCAGTTCGTTGTTATCGAAGGCAGCAAGATCAGGGTTAACGATAAGTTCCTTAATGAGTCAACCCGTCCTGCTGTCAACAGAACCCCTCAGGTAAAGGTTACCGCCACCACCAAGCTCGGTGACAAGGAGTACACTCTTGCTACTTGCTACATCATGATCAGAATCGTCGAGGAGAAGGTTGAACCTGAAGTTCCTGTTGTTTACTACAAGACCTTCACAGATCACTTCGTTAAGTTCTGTGGCGATAATGTCATCAAGTTCACTACTCCTATGACTGCATGCCCTGACTACACTGATGACAAGCTTGAAGTTACTTGGAAAGAGGTTAACCAGACTGTCCTTGGTGGATTGGGTCTCTCTTACGAGGCATTCCTTCAGGATTACGACACGGATAACCTCTATGTCCTCGACATCAAGAAGAGTGCTGATGGTCAGCTTGACACCACTTACGTTCCTGTAAAGCAGTACACATTCCCTGAAGGCATCACATTCTTTGTTGAGGCTCCGGAAGAGTGGAATACTTCTACTAACGTAATCTCTCTCTTGGTTGATAAGAACGCTAAGATCCCTTCAGATAAGACAACGATCGAGTTCGCTTATAAGGCTAAGAAGAACAGCAAGAAGACCCCTAATGTTGGCTTCAAGTTCGCTTACGAGATCTCTGCGAAGACTCCTACGACGCACGAGCATGAGTTCGTAACTCCTCTCAAGCTTATCCTCAACCCTGATTACCTCCTTGGTAAGATGAATGTGCCTGTAGAAGCTAAGCCTGTTTCCAAGTACATCCCGTCAACTGAGAACTACGATGTTTACGCTGGCGTTCGTGTCAAGGGTAAGGCTGATGCCAACAAGAACTTCACTTACTCTTCATCTCTCATCGAGCACTTCGAGGAGTACGGTAAGAACATCAACATCGCTGACGATGCCACAATCTCCTTCGAGATTATGCACAGCACAGCTGATTGGAAGGTTAACTATCCAGATGATGCGTACAAGTTCATCACTCCTGAAGGAAATGTTGTTGATAAGGTAGTCTTCACTGCTGAGCAGTTCAAGGCCATCATCGCAAATCCTGCGACATCCCCTGACATCAAGTTCATGAAGAACATTCTTACCGAGGACACCGCTGTTCTCGTGAAGGTTACTGAGACATGTACTACCGAAGCTGATGTGATCACTCCTGCCAAGAAGAAGGTTGGTTACTACTATGTAGTCTTCCAGACTCCTTTCAAGGTCATCACAACTAATAAGGACATTGAACTTGGTACATTCAAGAATGAGAAGGACACTACCTATATCCCAACCGATGTCAAGGTTGTCGAGAAGGAGAACGAGGATAATGTTATCTTCACCTTCAATCCGGCTACAGGTATGATGATCGCTTCTTCTTATGCAAAGACTCAGTATGGCCTCAATGACCTCCAGGGCTCTGTCAAATTCAAGGCTGGTAATGCTCTTACCTATCCTTACAAGGACAACACTAAGGAGTCATTCGGTGGATGTCTCACGTATGGCAAGAATGAAACAACCAATGGTCTCTTCGTTGGTTGGGCGAATCTCGGTACCGACCTTCTTGTTGACAAGTACGCTGACTATAACCTCGTTGTCAAGATTGGTGATCTCTACACTCTTGACCTTAAGGGTAAGGTAACCGTTCTTTCTACAGCTAACACCAAGGCTAAATGGCCAAACGGTATCGCTGACAAGAACAAGAAGTAGTTTACTACTCTTGACGAGTATTAATCTATAATATTTCTTAAGAGGGAAGATAGTTTTCTGTCTTCCCTCTTTTGAATATCTCTCGACTTTGTTATAATGTTATTTCGTCTTATGAGATTATATGGATTAATGATGTTGTCGCTTGCTTTTGCGGCAATCTCCTGCCAGAAGGAGCCTTCTGCTCCGGCACCTGATGTTCCAGGGCAAGAAAAGACTTCCAGATTGCTAAAGGCTTATCTTTCGGTTGAGACCAAGGCGGCCATTACCGACAATTTCGGCTCTGTAAGTTGGAATCCCTCCGACAGCATCAGCATTTTCGATTCTGATTCCGGTTCGGGTGGTAATAAGTTTGTCACTGAGAAGGGGGGAACTACTGCTGTGTTTGCCGGACAGGCTTCTGAGCCGGCCGGAGGCTATTACTATGGAGTTTATCCTTACAGTAGCTCGACATCTTTCGCATCTAATGTTGTCAGTGCATCCCTGCCCGCTGTGCAGCAGGCTGTGTCCGACTCTTTTGACCCGGCTGCGTTCCTTATGGTAGGGCGATCCGCGTCCACTGATCAAATGGGCTTCTATGATGCCTTGGGCGGCATCCGTTTTACGGTTTCAGAATCGGGGTATGACAAGGTCATATTCAGAGGCAATGCCAATGAAGCGGTAGCAGGATCGGTCTCAATTTCTTTCGGAGAAGATGGTATTCCGCTCTGTCATGCAGCCTCTTCGGAAACATCCACACAGATTTCTCTTGAAGGGGAGTTCAATGCGGGAAAGTTCTATTATCTCTCCATTATCCCTCAGTCTTTCAAGAAAGGATTCACTCTGACTTTCTATAAAGGTGGTACGGAGGTAAGACGCTCTGTCTGCGAATCTTTCGTAAGGGTGCAGAGGTATTATTTCGCCACGGTCCGCAATGCCGACAATCCTTCGTCGATTTCGAATATTCTTGATGGTGAGCCGCTGGACGCTAAAGGAACAGCTAACTGTTACATTGTACGCGAGGCTGGTTCGTACAAACTTCCTCTAGTGCGTGGAAATTCCCCTACATCAGTCGGCGCCGTGGATCATGCCGGTGTGGTTTGGGAGACCGACAACTCGGCTAACGCTGTCGCTAAGGGAACTCTGATTAATTCCTCTGTCCGTGTCAAGAACGGTTGCCTGTACTTCAAGACCGCCGAACAGTTCAAGCCTGGTAACGCCCTTGTGGCCGCATACGACTCCAATGACAGGATACTCTGGTCCTGGCATATCTGGATGTGTGATTTCGACGCGGATCAGACAGCACAGCGCTATCAAGGAGCATCTGTGGATATGATGGACAGAAATGTTGGCGCGCTGTCCTCATCTTATGAGGGAGTGGCCTCTTACGGCCTTTTCTATCAATGGGGACGCAAGGATCCTTTCATGGGGGCGGCGTCCATAGATGGCACACCTATGGCTTCCACGTGTCAGTTCGAACAGTTGGCTTCCAACGCTGACTGTACGGTTGACTTTGCTGTCGCCAATCCGACTACTTTCATCACTTGCGATCTCAGCACCGGAAACGATTGGCTGTATGCAGGGCGTCAGAATGAACTTTGGACAGATGTGAAGACCATCTATGACCCTTGTCCGGCCGGATGGCGTGTGCCTAAAGGTGGCCCGGATGGGGTTTGGAACCAAGTGAGCGAGGGCTCGTACTCTGCGGACACATCTAATCACGGTGTGCGTTTCACCCTGTCTTCCGGAGGTGTAGCCTGGTACCCTTGCACGGGCTATCTTAAAAGAGGTAATGCGACTATCGCGCTTGCAGGCTTGTTTGCCGATTATTGGACGACAACTACTGCCTCGCAGACTACGACAACTTTTGAGATTCATGTCAAAAATACTGCGGCGGAGTCCGAGATTAACCTGTATTGCAACAACAAATCACGTGGCGATGGCCATGCAGTAAGGTGCCAGAGGCAGTAGAAGTTAGAGAAAAATTGAATCATGATGAAAAAGTATATTCTTTTACTCATTTCGGCCCTGTGCCTTTTTTACGCCTGTCAGGAGGAGTTGATCGGGGTAAGCTCGGTCGCCGTTGACAAGGAGCGTCAAGATCTCTCCATCGGGGCTTCGTTTGTGTTGAAAGCGATCATCTCACCATCGAATGCGGACAATCAGAAGATTATCTGGACGGTTGAGAATAGCTCGGTTGTTGACTATGTTGACAATCAGGACGGTAGCGCCACCATCAAGGGACTTAAGGTCGGGACTTCCAAGGTCACGGCAAGGACTGATGACGGAGGATTCATGTCTTCGTGCAATGTGACTGTCGGAGTCGGGGTCGAGAAGATCGAGCTCGACAAGTCTGAACTGTCTCTGAAAAAAGGAGAGTCCGCTTCCCTTAAGGCCACCATATTCCCTGAAAACGCTTCGGACAAGTCCCTCAAATGGGGCTCCTCTGACGTTTCTGTCGCCACTGTTGACGCGTATGGCAATGTCAAGGCGGAGGGCAATGGAGAGGCGACGGTTTTTGTCTCCTCGTCAGACGGCGGTTTCACGGCCTACTGCAATGTCAAGGTAGGTACTTCTGTCACAGGCATCAGCCTTGACCCACGTGAATTCACTCTTGAGACAATCGGAAGCAGTTTCACGATCAAGCCGGTGATTTCTCCTGAGGATGCATCGGATTTAGGGGTTGTTTGGGAAAGCGCGGACACGAAGGTCGTGTCGGTTGCCTCGGATGGTACCGTGACCGCGATCGGTCCCGGTACGACGACTGTGACCGCCACAACCAACGACGGCTCATTCACTTCAAACTGTGTTGTGAGTGTCAAGAGTCCTGCGCAGCATGTCTCGCTCGACAAGACGAGTCTGAAACTTCTCGAAGGAGAGAGCGGCAAACTCACGGCGACGGTGTACCCGTTGAACTCGACGCAGAAGACCCTTACGTGGGTGTCCGATCATCCTGATGTCGCATCGGTTGACAACGAAGGTAATGTGACCGCCCGCAAGGCTGGCGCGGCGACAGTCACGGTCAAGGTGGCCGAGAAGGTGACAGCTGTCTGCAAGGTTACTGTCATCAGCCGTGTCACCGGGATTTCCATGAGTGAGACGACTGTCGAATTAAAACCTGGTGAAAAACACCAACTGGAAGCGACGGTCCTTCCTCAGAACGCCTCGAATGCCGAGGTCACGTGGTACTCGGACAAAGAATCGGTCGCTATAGTCTCGCAATTGGGACTTGTGTCTGCCGTGAGTACGGGAGAGGCTACGATCCACGTCGTTACCTCTGACGGAGGTAAGATGGCGACCTGTCTTGTAAAGGTCGGGACACCGGTCAAGGGAATCACCCTGTCGATCTCCTCCAAAACCCTTTATGTCGGAGACCCTTCATTGGACATCAGCGCGACCTTGACTCCTGCCAATGCCACAGACAAGTCTCTCGAATGGTCAAGTTCGGATCCTGAGGTGGCGTCAATTGCCCCTGGCGCGGCGTTGCATGCGGTCATCAAGCCACTGAAGCCAGGGAAAACCACTATTACAGCCACTACTAAAGACGGCGGGTTCAAAGCCGATTGTGAAGTGACTGTCAAGCGTCACGTCTCCGGAGTCTCTCTCAGCAAGTCTTCTCTGAATCTGTACGTTGGTGAGACGGAATCTCTTGCCGCGACAGTTGCCCCAGAGGACGCCTCTGACAAGACTGTCTCTTGGTCATCGGGCAATTCCGCTGTGGCGTCCGTGTCAAAAGACGGAAAGGTGACCGCTAACAAGGCTGGCAAGGCGACCATCACCGTCACAACCATGGACGGTGGATTTACGGCCACCTGCGAGGTAGTGGTCAAATGTCACGTTTCCGGGGTCGCTGTCAGCAAGCCGGAATTGACTATGCACGTTGGCGGTACAGAGTTGCTTACGGCTGTGATTAGTCCGGCTGACGCCACTGACAAGTCGGTGACTTGGTCGTCAGACCATCCGGAAATCGCTTCTGTGGGTGAGAAAGACGGAAAGGTGACCGCAAAGAAAACCGGAAAGGCGGTTATCACTGTCAAGACCGCTGACGGTGGACATCAGGCTTCCTGCAATGTGACTGTCCTTGAACCGGTCGTTTATGCCACTTCCCTTACTTTGACATCTCAGACATCGTCTCTGAACATAGGAGAGTCCACTGCGTTGACTCTTAAGATGCTTCCTGCCAATGCGGATGAAACGCTTGTGTGGGAGTCTGACAACGAGTCCGTGGCGAAGGTTGTGAACGGTGATGTCACCGCTGTGGGAGTCGGAGTGGCTAAGATCAAGGTCAAGGGCAAGAATGTCACGTCGAACGAGGTGACAATCACCGTCATCGATAAGTATGCGGTCACCGGCGTGAAACTGAACGAGAAGTCGCTGACTCTCGAAGTTGGTAAGAGTGGAAAGCTCATAGCCACCGTTCTGCCTGAGGATGCGAGGGACAAGACCGTAACCTGGAGTTCGGACAAGGAATCTGTCGCGACTGTCAATGAGGGGGTTGTCACCGCGGTTTCTCCAGGCACTGCCACAATCAAGGTGGCGGCGGGAGCCGGAGCGTTCACGGCAACTTGTTCGGTCACGGTAACCGAGCGTCTGATACCTATCGAAAAGATCTCCTATTCAGAGGAAAATAAGGACATTAACTTGAAAATGGGAGAATCCTACACCATCAGGGTTAAGGTCTCTCCGGATAATGCGACAGAACCGCTGAAGATCTCTCCTGCGATCAACTGTCCTGTGACTTGCGATGCTGTCAAGGATAAGGGAACGCCATTTTGGAATGTTAAGGTCAAGGCGATCTACAAGGAAGGAAGAGGATCCTTGGCCATTGATTCGAAGAGTTATTCCACCCAATGCTTTGTCAAGGTGACAAAGGTTCCTGTCAGTGGCATAACCCTCGACATGTCGGAAACGTCGATGAGAGTCGGACAGACCCTCACGTTGACTCCTAAGGTGTCACCTTCGGATGCCTCCATCAAGGATGTTATCTGGGATTCGTCCGACAAGACTGTCGCTTATGTCTCGCAGTCCGGCATCGTGACGGCAAAGAGCGGCGGCAAGGTGACCATAACCGCAAAATCCAAAGACAACAGCAGCGTCGTCGCGAAGTGTGTGATCCTTGTCAGGTCGGACAACGTCGGTGCCGGCGGCTCGGAGGGTGTTGGCTTTATTGAATGGTAACGGTAATTGACGTAGGCGGGCAATCACTCCTATATATTATTAAAGTAAGTGGTTGCCTGCCTATAAAAGTTGAATGAAAAGAAAATGTCTGAATAATGAGAAAAGTATTGTTCGTCGTTTCGGCCTTCGCAGCTATATTCATAACATCCTGCTCGTCAGAGGTCAAGGATGTGGCAAAGAAAATCAAGGATCCTGTTTTCCGCGCCTATTGCGTTTCGTCGATGGATCTTGACGGAGACAGGAAGTTGTCATTGTCTGAAGCGGATTCCGTCAAGTCGATCGATGTCTCGGGTCTCGAAATCAAGTCACTGGCAGGCCTTGAATATTTCAGGAACCTGAAGTCGCTTGACTTCTCCGGCACCCGTGTGGAGTCCTTTGCCTTCCAACTCCCCGCCCTTGAGATGTTCAAGTGTGCGAATAACGAGAACCTCGCCGCTCTTGATCTTACGGGCTGTCCTTCCCTGTCTTTTGTCTATGCGTCGCACACCGGCGTAAAGTCGGTGGCTCTCGGCACCCAGACCGGTTTGTACAGGCTTTGGATTGACAACACCCCGGTCCCGGCGTTGGATATCACAGCCTGCCCGAAACTGAACAACGTCAATGTGCAGTCCTGCCCGAACCTGAAGGAGCTGACCTTCTCCCCGGAGGTGAACCAGAATATCCTCTATCTCGCGAAGGACGCCGCCCTTGTCGTAAGATAGTGGTATGAAAAGGTTAAGCTCTTCTTTTCGGAAATAGGCGCTTCGCGTTATTTTATAAGTCTTGAGACCTTAATTCCGGCCAACGGCACTATCGTGTGTCGGCCTGCTTTTTTCGTGCTTGTACGTTTTTGAACTGGCGCATCCACGAAAATGCCGATTAAAATGCCACGAAAATGCCGATTGAAATGCCACGAAAACGCCGATTGGTTTGCTCTTTATCATTAAATTTCATACCTTTGGCAAATAATTGGATCTGTTATGGAATATCTCAGTAGAATTGCTGATGGCATACTGCAAGACAACCTTGAGGCCTCGGGTGCGGTGCTTGTCGAAGGACCAAAATGGTGTGGAAAGACTACAACGTGCAGTCAAAAGGCGAATAGTTCCATTAGTTTGCAGGATGTTGATATGAGAGATGAATATCTGGCGACGGCGGCTTCCAAGCCATCGCTTCTTCTGAAGGGGGACACTCCGCGCCTTATTGACGAATGGCAGGACGCACCTGTGATCTGGGATGCCGTCCGTACTATATGTGATAAGAGAGGGGGTGTCCCCGGACAGTTCATCCTTACCGGTTCCAATAGGGTGAAAAAAGAGGAGACCAGACATTCTGGAACAGGCCGGATCGCAAAAATGAAGATGCTCCCTATGAGTTTGTGGGAGTCAAGGGAGTCAACGGGACTGGTGTCGGTCAAGGAACTATTCAGTAATCCTGAATATGATATTGACGGGAAGACTTCTAAGTTGTCGGTGGAGGATTTGATTCTCGCGGCTTGTCGTGGTGGTTGGCCAGCGTCACTTATTCCAGTCAAAAATAAGGTTCGGCTGCTTGTGGCCAAGAATTACCTGAAGAGTGTGTGTTCAGAGGACATCTCAAGAATAGACGGGGTTCAGCGTGACGAGAAGACCGCGGCGATGATAATGCGTTCATACGCCCGCAATATTTCTACGGTTGCCAAAAAGACATCTATGCTCTCGGATGTCACTTCTTCCGGAGAGGTCAGTTGCTCTTCGGACACTTTTGATGATTATGTCAAGGCGTTGGAAAAGTTGTTTGTCATTCAGGATATCGGTGCCTGGTGTCCTGCGATAAGGAGTAAGTCAAACATCAGGAGCACCCCTAAAAGATCCTTCTGTGATCCTTCTGTCGCGGTCGCCGCCTTAGGATTATCTCCGGATATCCTGATGACACAGCTGAAAACGTTCGGTTTTTTGTTCGAGCAAATGTGTGTGCGTGACCTTCGTGCCTACACGATGGATCAGGATAGTCACATTTCCTACTATCGGGACAGGTACGGCCTTGAGGCGGACATCGTACTGCATCTGTCGGACGGACGCTATGCCTTGATTGAATGCAAGCTTGGCAGCCGCGAGATCGAGGAAGGGGCCGCGCATCTGCTTGAACTCAAACAACTGATAAAAAAGCATAACGAATCAGAGAGGCAAAACCCGCTGAGGGAACCGGATCTGCTTGTGATCATAACAGGTGGCCAAATGGCCTACACAAGACCGGACGGAGTCAAGATAATACCTCTGGGATGCTTGAAAGATTGAACGTTGAAGTGATGTGTGTCCAAAAAAAACATTCACGTTTATTCGTTATATTTTATAGTCAATTTTGCAGATTGGAAAAATTGTCGTAATTTAGCGTCGATAAATGTGCAATTTATATTCAACAATATTATGAAACGTATTTTTGCGATTCTTGCAAGCGCAGCGCTTGTGGCTTCTCTGTCCGTAGCGAACGCACAGAAGAAGGACTTTGACCCTTATTGGTTTATGCAGCTTCAGGGTGGTGCGGCTCACACAATCGGTGAGACCTCATTCTCTGACCTTATCTCTCCTTCAGCCGCTGTTTCATTCGGCTATCAGTTCTCGCCTGTTTTCGGCGCAAGGCTGAATGTCAATGGATGGCAGGGTAAAGGTGCTGTGAACGGCCCTACCACTGTTTACAAGTTCAATTATGTTGAAGGTGCCGTTGACCTTATGGCTGACATCGCTTCGATCTTCGCTGGTTACAAATATGACCGTACCCTCAATCCTTACATCTTCGGTGGTGTCGGCGTGAACTACGCTTTCAACAACGATGAGGCTGTGGCCGTGAAGGACAAGTTCGTTGACGGTTATCTTTGGGAGGACAACAAGATCTCTCCTGCTTTCAGGGCCGGTGCCGGTCTCAACATCAGACTCACTGACGTGATCGCCCTCAACCTCGAAGGCAATTGCAGCTTCCTTGACGACCACTTCAACTCTAAGAAGGGCTCAAAGGCTGACTTCCAGATCAAGGCTGTCGCAGGTCTTACCTTCAGCTTCGGAAAGGCAAAGCCAGCTCCGGCACCTGTCCCGGTTCCGGCTCCGGCACCTGTTGTTAAACCAGAACCAGAACCAGAACCAGTAGTTGAGGAGAAGGTTGAGGTTGTTCCTGCATTCGAGTCACTTTCACGCAACATCCTCTTCGTCATCAACAAGTGGGACATCCGTGAGAGCGAGCAGCTCAAGATCGATGAGGTTGTCGAGGCTCTCAAGGCCAACCCTGACACCAAGGTTCGCGTTTCCGGTTACGCTGACAAGGCCACTGGTACCGCCAAGAGAAACAAGTTCCTCTCCGAGAAGAGAGCTGAGGTTGTCGCTGAGGCCATCGTTGCCGCCGGCATCAACAAGGACAGGATCATCACTGAGTATTTCGGTGACACCGTCAATCCATTCGAGACTCCTGAGGAGAACCGTGTCGCTGTCTGCCTCGTTAAATAATCTGGCGTGATAATTGAAAGAATATAAAGGCTGGGTTTCAAACCCCGGCCTTTTTTGAGACTAAAAACAGTAAGTTAATAAATACATTATTTTATTATGAGAATTGTACGTGTTACTGGCAGGGAGATTCTTGATT
>OLFV01001133.1_pt1 | contig 27378 bp, 24 predicted proteins | sample 1605551 | NCBI WGS metagenome assembly OLFV01 (sample SAMEA3888922, study PRJEB22519) | human gut metagenome | biome: human gut; feature: human-associated habitat; material: faeces | place: Denmark | collected 2011 | reverse complement strand
TTTTGTCTGTTGCTTTCTCAAGGAGAAAGCTTGTATAGTATAGCAAAAAGGCGAAGAAAACGCAAGGGTTTTCTTCGCCTTTTTTTATTTTTTTCTCAATCAGAAGAATTCCTTCAGGCAGAAGGTCTGATCCCGGTTGGGGCCTACGGACACAATGCCGATTTCCACGCCCACCACTTCGCTGAGACGGGCCAGATAGGCCTGGGCTTCCTTGGGCAGGTCCCCATAGGACCGGACGCCGGAAATATCCTTCTTCCAGCCCTTGAAGGTCTCATAGACCGGCTGGGCTTTGGCCAGGATGCTCAGATCCGCCGGGATATGCTGGATGGGTTCCCCGTCGATGGTCCACCCGGTGCACATCTTGATTTCATCCAGCCCGTCCAGGATATCCAGACGGGTAATGGCCAGGGCATCCATGGAGTTCAGCCGGGCCGCATATTTCACCATGAAGGCATCCAGCCAGCCGCAGCGGCGGGGCCGCCCGGTAACAGTGCCGAATTCATGGCCGGTGTTCCGCAGATAGGTTCCCGGGCCGTCGGTATCGAACAGTTCGCACACAAAGGGACCTTCCCCTACCCGGGTGGTATAGGCTTTCACAACCCCCACCACATGGTCGATGAACCGGGGCCCGACGCCGCTGCCCGTAGCCGCATTGCCGGCGGTGGGGTTGGAGCTGGTCACATAGGGATAGGTGCCGTAGTCGATGTCCAGGAAGGTGGCCTGGGCCCCTTCGAACAGGACTTTCTTGTCGGCATCGAAAATGTTCCCCAGCGCCACGCTGGTATCAGTTACATGGGGCCGCAGTTCTTCCGCATACCCCAGATACGCCTTCAGCATGGGTTCATATTCCAGAGGTTCAGCGCCGTACACTTTGGTGAACAGGGCATTCTTTGCCGCCAGGTTCCGTTTCAGTTTTTCCGCCAGGATGTCTTTGTTCATCAGGTCGCAGACCCGGATCCCGGTACGGGCGTATTTGTCCATATAGCAGGGGCCGATGCCGCCTTTGGTGGTGCCGATCTTGGCATCCCCCAGGGCTGCTTCCTGGAGTTCGTCCTGTTTTTCATGGTACGGGAACACCACATGGGCCCGGTCGCTGATCAGCAGATTGCTGGTGTCCACCCCTTTGGCCTTCATTTCGGCGATTTCCTGGAGCACCACACGGGGATTGATCACAACCCCGTTGCCCAGGATGCAGGTCTTGTCCCGATACAGGATGCCGCTGGGCAGCAGACGCAGTTTGTAGGAAACGTCATTGACCACCACCGTATGACCGGCATTGGAGCCGCCGGAATAGCGGACCACCGCATCAGCCTGCTGGGCCAGATAGTCAACGATCTTTCCTTTGCCTTCGTCCCCCCACTGGGAACCGATTACAACAACAGATGACATAGATTTCTCCTTCTTTCAGGTTACATTCCAAACCGTGCGTAGATTTCGTCCACATGCTTCAGCATATGTTTCGGTTCGAAGCAGGCTTCCACTTCTTCCTTGGTCAGGTACTTGTCGATATCCGGATCCGCTTCCACGTTGGTCTTGAAGTCGGCACCTTCCATCCAGCGGGCCATGGCGTTCCGCTGCACCCACTTGTAGGCGTCTTCCCGGAGCACGCCTTTGCTCACCAGGGCGATCAGCAGGTTCTGGCTGTAAATCAGGCCGCCGGTCAGGTTCAGATCCCGAAGCATGGCTTCCGGATACACCAGCATCTTGCCCATGATATCCTTCATCTTCCGGAGCATATGATCCAGCAGGATGGTGGAATCCGGGATGATGATCCGTTCCACGGAAGAATGGGAGATATCCCGTTCATGCCACAGGGCCACGTTTTCAATGGCGGCTTCCGCATTGCCCCGGAGCACACGGGCCATGCCGCAGACTTTTTCGCAGGTGATGGGGTTCCGTTTGTGAGGCATGGCAGAAGAGCCCTTCTGGCCGGGAGCAAAATATTCTTCCGCTTCCCGGACTTCCGTACGCTGGAGATGACGGACTTCCGTGGCCATCTTCTCCAGGGTGGCGCCGCACACGGCGATGGTGCTCAGATAGAAGGCATGCCGGTCTCTCTGGACAACCTGGTTGGCAATGGGCACAGGCGTCAGGCCCAGTTTTTCACAGACGTATTTTTCCACAAACGGGTCGATGTTGGAATAGGTCCCGATGGCACCGCTGAGCTTGCCTACAGAGATGTATTTCTTGGCCATTTCCAGCCGTTCGATGTTCCGTTCGGTTTCAGACATCCACAGCAGGAACTTCAGGCCAAAGGTCATGGGTTCCGCATGGATCCCGTGGGTACGGCCCACGCACAGGGTGTGCCGGTATTTCTGGGCCTGGCTTTTCAGGATTTCATGGAGTTCTTTTTCTTCCCGGATCAGGATTTCCGCGGAATGTTTCATCATGAGCCCCATAGCCGTATCCTTCACGTCGTTGGAGGTCAGGCCTTTATGGATATATTTGGAAGCATCGCCGACGTGTTCAGCCACAGAAGTAAGCAGAGAAATGATGTCATGGTTGGTGGTCTTTTCGATTTCGTGGACCCGGTCCAGATCGAAGTCCGCCTTGGTTTGGATGTCATGGAGCGCATCATCCGGTACAATGCCCAGTTTGTTCATGGCTTCGCAGGCCGTGACTTCAACTTTGACAATGTTGCGGTCTTCGTTTTCTTCCGTCCAGATGGAACCCATTTCTTTACTGGTATAACGTGGAATCACAATACTTCCTCCTTAGGTTTAACAAAAAAATGGCATAACGAGGGAACACACCGTTCCCGCTGTCTTTTTATTGTATCATTTTGCCGAACGCTTCGCAACGATAAGAATATTTTGTTTGCAATAAAAGGCAGCCGCAACCCGGCTGCCCTCCTTCAGCAATTGACAATTGACAAACGGCTGCTGTATGGCAGCCCCATTCATTCCGGCCGCCGGCTCAGGTCCTCGAACCGGGTAATGTCTTTCCGGAAATACAGCGGCACCGTGCCCACCGGACCATTCCGGTGCTTGGCCACGATCAGTTCCGCCACATTCTTCTGTTCCGTATCCTGGTTGTAATAATCGTCCCGGTAGATGAAGCAAACGATATCCGCATCCTGTTCCAGGGCCCCGGATTCCCGCAGGTCACTGAGCATGGGCCGTTTGCTGGTCCGCTGTTCCACGCTCCGGCTCAGCTGGGACAGGGCGATCACCGGCACATTCAGTTCCCGGGCCAGTCCCTTCAGGGACCGGGAGATGTCACTCATTTCCTGCTGCCGGTTGTCGCTGGCCCGTTTGGAAGACCCCTGCATCAGCTGCAGATAGTCCACGATGATCAGATCCAGGCCGTTTTCATTTTTCCACCGCCGGGCTTTGGACCGCATTTCCAGTGCCGTCATCCCCGGGGTATCGTCCAACATGATCTTGGCGGCACTGAGCTTGTCCGCCGCACTGACCAGGTTGGGCCATTCGCTTTCCTGGAGCTGGCCGATCCGCAGCCGGGAGGCGTCGATCCGGGCCTGGGAGCACAGAAGCCGCTGGACCAGCTGCTCCTTACTCATTTCCAGGGAGAAGAAGGCCACGGATTTGCCCCCATCCAACGCCACATGTTCCGCAATATTCAGCACCAGGGAGGATTTCCCCATGGAAGGACGGGCCGCCACGATGATCAGATCCGAAGGCTGGAGACCGCTGGTCATCTTGTCGAAATCCGTAAACCCGGTAGGCAGACCGGTGAAGGCATCCTTGGTGTCATACAGCTCTTCGATCCGGGCCATGGCGCTTTTCACAATGTCCTTGATCTTCACCACGCCCCCGGAATGTTTCCGGTTGGCCACCGCCAGGATTTTCTGTTCCGCCTGGTCGATGGTCTGGGCAATGTCCTGGTCTTCCTCATAGCCGCTGGCCGCCACTTCCGTTGCGGAATTGATCAGCTGTCGGCGGAGAGATTTTTCCTCCACAATCTTGGCATGGTACACCACATTGGCTGCCGTGGGCACCGCATTGCTCAGGGCCGTAATGGCCGCTGTGCCCCCGATGGCATCCAGTTTTCCCAGCCTCCGCAGCTCTTCCGTGACAGTGACCAGGTCCACCGCCTCATTGCGGCTGTGGAGATCCATAATGGCCGAAAAGATGGTCCGGTCGTCCGGACGGTAAAAATCATCCTCATTGAGGATTTCTCCCGCCTTGTCGATGGCTTCCCGGCTGATCAGCATGGCTCCCAGCACACTTTGTTCCGCCTCGATATTCTGGGGTGGGATACGTTCTTCCAAAGGACAGGCCTCCTTTCCTGAAAGAGAACCCACCACCGTTGCCCCAAGGCAGCAGTCCCCCTCTCAAGACAGCGGTTGATCTGTCTATCCGCCCTTTTCAAGGGAGGGGACCAGCCGTAGGCTGGTGGTGGGTTTGTTCTGTTATTCTTCCGTTTCTACAACCACTTTGAATTTGGCAGACACATCCGGCAGCAGTTTGGCCGTAGCGGTATATACCCCCGGGCTCTTGATGGTTTCCGGGATCTCGATTTTCCGCCGGTCAACCCCTTCCATGCCGGTCTGAGTCAGCAGGGCATCCGCCACATCCTTGGAAGCAATGGAACCGAACAGCTTGCCGTTGGCCCCCACCTTCACCTTCATGTGCAGGGTGACTTTTTCCAGCTGGGCCGCCAGGACCACCGCTTCGTCATGGGCCTGGGCAGCCCGGTGTTTGGCCACCTGCATATCCTGTTTGGCCTGGTTCAGGTTCCGGGAAGTAGCTTCTTCCGCCATGCCCCGTGGAATCAGATAGTTCCGGCCATAGCCTTCCGCCGTTTCGATGATATCGCCTTTTTTACCCAATTTCTTGATGTCCTGCAGCAGGATTACTTTCATCTGTATCGCTCTCCTTCATTTGTTCTTTGGCCAGTTCAAGGACCTTCGGCATCAGTTCTTCCGCCGTCACGCCCTTCACCTGGACCCCGGCAACGGTCTGATGGCCGCCGCCGCCAAGTTCTTCCATCATCACCTGCACATTGACGGATCCGTCACTGCGGGCGCTGATGCTGACTCCATTCTCATTCTGGCTGAAAACCACACTGGCCCGGATGTCATCCATGGTCAGCAGTTCATCCGCCGCCTGGGCCACGATCACCGGCGTGTCCTTGTCCTGGCAGGAACACCGGTGCACCGCCACAGCCAGCCCGGGCAGGGGCTGTTTCATCTCGGTGATGATCCGGGCCCGGGTGAGCACCGTATGTTCATCATCCTTGAACAGCAGGGAAACCATATGGGGATCCGCCCCGTTCCGGCGCAGGAAGGCCGCCGCTTCGAAGGTCCGTTCCCCGGTCTGTACCGCAAAATTCTTGGTGTCCACCAGGATCCCTGCATACAGGGCCGTGGCTTCCACTTCCGAAAGCTGCAGCTTGTTTTCAAAATACTGGAGGATTTCCGTCACCATCTCACAGGTGGAGGAAGTGGACGGTTCCATATACTGGAGCATCACATCGGTAATGGCGTCTTCCGCCCGCCGGTGATGATCGATGATGATCCGCCGGCGGATGGACTGGAGGATTTTGGGCGATGCGCTGAGCATGGCCCGGTGATGATCCACCAGCACCAGGATGCTGCCGGAGGAAATCCGTTTCAGGGCTTCTTCCTCCGTGACGAACAGGGACAGGTACCGGTCACTCTGGTCCTTGGATACCGTTTCCAGTTTCTTCAGGGAAGGCCCCTGGCCGCTGGCCACGATGCAGCAGCTTTTGTTCAGGGTCAGGGCCATTTTGGCCACCCCGATGGCCGCCCCCAGGGCATCGTAGTCTTCATTCACATGGCCCATGATGAACACCTGGTCCGCACCGACCATCAGTTCATGGATGGCCTGGGCCACGATCCGGGCCCGTACCCGGGTATTCTTGGCCTGGACGGAACCCCGGGCCCCGTAGAAGCTCATATCGTCTCCCAGCTGGACCACCGCCTGGTCCCCGCCCCGGCCCAGCGCCAGGTCCAGGGCCGCCTGGGCCTTCTGGCTCAGTTCCGCCAGGTTCCGGCCGTCCGCCGCCACCCCGATACTGATGGTGGGGCTGACCCGGTTCCCGCTTTTGATTTCCCGGACCCGGTCCAGCACCTGGAATTTCTTGCTGATGGTATCCGTAAGCCCCTTCCGGCTCATGCCCACCACAAACATGTCTTCCGTATATTTCTGGAAATATCCATGGACATCTTCCACCCAGCCGCCGATGGCTTTGGTCACATCCACGATCAGGCTGGCCCGTTCATTTTCGTTCAGGCCCTTCATGGCGTCATCATAGTTGTCGAACTGGACATAGGCCACCACCGGCCGTTCTTCCTCATACCGTTTTTTCTGCCGTTCCCGGTCGGTGATATCCGCCAGGTACAGGGCCAGGCCCGTATCCTCCTCCGGATTGTCCGTGATCTGGATCCGCCGGACCAGCATCTTGTAGATCCGGTCCCCGATCTTGATCTGTTTGTCCGCATCCCGGAGCCGCAGGGTGGCAAAATTGTTGTCCGGCGGCGGCATCACCTTTTCAAAAGGCGTAGCCAGGGGCACATCCACCGCGATGAATTCATTGAACAGCCGGTTCCGCCACTGGAGATGGCCTTCCTTGTCGAACACCCCGATGCCGATGGGGATCCGCTGGGAAGCGTAATTGTTGGCCCGTTCGATGTTCCGGACCACCGTGGTCATGGAATGGTTGAACCAGGCTTCCCGGAGCCGGTTGCTCCGGAAGGTCAGATAATAGACCAGCAGCACCGAAATAAACCCAATGGCCGTGCAGATGGCCTGGTTCACCGCAATCCCGTAGATCACCAGGACGGACCCCAGCAGGGCCACCCCGATGCGCACCGACTGCCACAGGTTCCGGCGTGATTTGTCGTCCATAGTCTCCCCCTCTATTCAGGCTTGTTGGCTCCCGGTTTCCGGATTTTCCGCAGATCGAAGACCATTTCATAGGCCCCCAGCACCACCACCAGCTGGGAGGCGATGGGCAGGGTAAAGGTCAGCAGCAGACTCAGGGGCAGCAGGATCCGGGGATAGTGACGGTATTCCACATACCAGCGGATCAGGCTCAGCCCCTGGACCAGGAGCAGCATGTTCATCATCATATACAGGGTGTACCCGCCCCGGTACACCAGGGAATCCTGATAGTTCTGGCCAAAGAAGATCAGCATCATCCCGATGCCGTAGGGCAGCAGCAGCCATTTGGGCAGCTGCCACAGGGAAAAGGGCGGGAACCAGGGGTAGTAATCCCCCATCCGTCCCAGGATCTTCCGGGCCGCCCAGTAGTTGGCAATGGCGGTAATGGGCGCGCTGAGCAGCACCCCCGCCGGCAGGATCAGCTCGAACATCTTTTTCAGCTGGGCCAGCTGGACATCGGTCATCCCCTTCATCCCCAGGGTCTGGAAGATCTCGCTGCTCATGTTCACCGATTCGTCGATGGACTGGAAGAACACTTCGATCACATTCACGTGCATGAAGAAATACGCCGCCAGGGCGCTGAGCACCGTGGACAGCAGGGCTCCCAGGCTCCCCATGAGCAGAGTCTGGGTGGGCGACATCTGTTTTTCCATGGCATAGCCCATAAAAAGGCCGATGAGCCCCAGGATCACGCACTGGGTCAGAGCCTGGAGCGGGGACAGCAGCACCGCCACCACACAACCGGTGACCAGCAGGCACAGGATGCTCCATTTCAGCCCGTTCCGCCGGCCGCACAGGATGATGGGCAGGGGCCACAGGATGCTGACGATGATGTCCAGCACCGGGATGTAATTCCCCACCAGGGTGAAAAGGACGGCCACCGCCGCCAGGATGCCGGATTCCACCAGTGAAGACGTTTTATGGTAATGCAAAGCGATATTCCTCCATGAAAAGATAATGCCGGCGCAGCCGGCTTCCTTCGGCCATTGACCATTGACAGCCAAGGGAGCGTTTCCCTACTATTCTACAATATTTGGTAAAAAAAAGACAGACCCCGAAGGATCTGTCTTTTGCATCCAGCTTATTCAGCCGTAAACGGCAGCAGTGCAACGTTTCTGGCACGTTTGATGGCAATGGTCAGCTGACGCTGATGTTTTGCACAGGTGCCGGAAATCCGGCGAGGCAGGATCTTGCCCCGTTCGGTGATGAACTTCCGCAGCTTGGCGGCATCTTTATAATCGATTTCCTGGACTTTGTCGACGCAGAAGGAGCAGACTTTTCTTCTGGGTCTCCGATTTCCTCTTTCACGCTTCATCATAGCTATTCTCTATCCTCCCTTTTAGAATGGGATCTCTTCGTCAAAACCTACTTCAGAGCCAAAGCCACCCATGGGACCGGCGGAGCCGCCCTGAGAGGACTGATTCTGGGATGGAGGATTCTGCTGGCCTGCGGCAGGATTGCCGGAGCCCTTCCGCTCGATGAATTCCACACGGTCCGCAATGACTTCCGTCATGTAATGCTTGTTCCCGTCCTTGCCATCGTAGCTGCGGATCTGCAGACGCCCTTCCACCAGAGCTCTCTGACCCTTGGTCAAACTGTTCCCACATAATTCAGCGGTTTTATTCCACGTTACAATGTTGATAAAATCCGCTTCCCGCTGGCCGTTCTTCGAAGCGAAGGGACGGTCAACTGCCAGAGTAAAGGTGCAGACCGTTTTTTCCGTAGGTGTAACCCGGACTTCCGGATCCCGTACGAGACGGCCCAACAAGATAATGCGATTCATACACCCAGCCTCCTTATTCGCCTTTGCGAATGATCATGTGACGCAGGATATCGTCAGTAATCTTCATCACACGGTCCAGTTCCTTTACGGCTGCAGGTTCAGCGGCAAACGTGGTCAGAACATACAGACCATCATTGAAGTCCTGAATAGCATATGCCAAACGTTTTTTGCCCCACTTATCGGTTTTTTCGATCGTAGCGCCGTTAGCCACCAGCAGATCATCGAACTTCTTTACAACAGCGTTGAAAGCGTCCTCTTCTACCGGTTTAACGATGTACATGACTTCGTAGTTATTCACGAAATCACCTCCTCCTTTGGATTTGCTCCTCTACCATGAGGGCAGAAGAAGTATATATAATATATACAGCCTTAAAAGTATAGCATGAAGAAGAAATAAATGCAAGAAAAAAAGAAGGACAACTGCAGGATTTTGCCCGAAGGGCTTGTCCGTCCCCTGAAAGGGGCGGGGAACGTGGATGGGTTCCCTCTCTCTCCAACCTGTAGTATAATGATAGGATATCAATTCACAAAGGAGCACCACCATGTTCGTCTATGCCGACAACGCAGCCACCACCCGGGTCCTGCCCAAGGTCCTGGAGGCCATGCTGCCTTATTTTACAGAACAGTACGGCAACCCCTCCAGCACCTATCCCCTGGGGCAGGAAGCCTCCCGGGCCCTGATCGGCTCCCGGGAAACCATCGCCGGGCTCCTGGGCTGCCGCCCCGGTGAGATCACCTTTACCTCCGGGGGCAGCGAAGCCGACAACCAGATCCTTCGCACCGCTGCCGCATGGGGCCGGAAGCACGGCCGCACCCATCTGATTTCCAGCACCATCGAGCACCACGCCATCCTCCACACCCTGGAAGCCCTCCAGGCGGAAGGCTTTACCGTGACCCTGCTGCCGGTGAACCGGGAAGGCCAGGTGGAACCGGCCGCCCTGGAACAGGCCCTGACCCCGGAAACCGCCCTGGTGTCCATTATGGCCGCCAACAATGAAACCGGCGCCATCCAGCCCATTGCCCGGCTGGCTGCCCTGGCCCACGCCCGGGGAGCCCTGTTCCATACCGACGCTGTCCAGGTCCTGGGGCACATCCCCCTGACCCTGAAGGATACGGACATCGACTTCCTTTCCGGTTCCGCCCATAAATTCCATGGACCGAAGGGGGTTGGTATCCTTTTTACACGGCGAGGCATTGAACTGGAAAGCCTGATTTTTGGAGGAGAACAGGAACGGGGCAAACGGGCAGGAACAGAAAACGTCCCCGGCATCGTAGGCATGGCCGCCGCCCTGGAAGAAGCCATCCGGAACCTGGAGGCCAATGCATCCCGGATGGCCGCCGCCCGGGATGCCCTGGAACAGCAGCTCCTGACCCTCCCCGGCACCCGGGTCCACAGCGGCCAGGTGCCCCGGCTCCCCGGCCATCTGAATATGGCCTTCGACGGAGTCCCCGCCGAAGCCCTGCTGCCGGTGCTGGGCATGGCCGGGATCTGTGTTTCCGCCGGGTCCGCCTGTGCCTCCGGTTCACCGGAACCCAGCCATGTGCTCCTGGCCCTGGGCTGCACCCCGGAAGAAGCCAGATGCTCCCTCCGTTTCTCCCTGGGCGACGACATCACCCTGGAGCAGGTCCATTTCATCGTGGAAACCGTGACCCGGGAAGTGGCCCGACTGCGGAAGCTCCATCATCAAGCATAGAAAGGATCATCATGAAAGCTCTCATTGCCATGAGCGGCGGGGTAGACAGCTCCGTTTCCGCCAAACTGATGCAGGATGCAGGGTACGACTGCATCGGCTGCAACATGAAACTGTACAACAACCCGGATGCAGGATACTGCAGCACCAAAACCTGCTGCAGCCTCAGCGATGTGGAAGACGCCCGCAGCGTCTGTGCCCGGCTGGGCATGCCCTTTTACGTATTTAACTACACCGAGGAATTCAAACACGATGTCATGGAAAAATTTGCCCGCAGCTACACCCTGGGCCATACGCCCAATCCGTGTATCGACTGCAACAAGTTCCTGAAATTCGGAGCCCTGTACCAGCGGGCCCGGGAGCTTGGCTGCGACTGCGTGGTCACCGGCCACTACGCCCGCATCCGTAAAAACGAAGCAACCGGCAAATACGAATTGCTGAAAGCCCTGGACCCGAAAAAGGACCAGAGCTATGTATTGTACAACCTGACCCAGGAGCAGCTGGCCCATACCTGTTTCCCCCTGGGCGGATACCACAAGACCCATACCCGGGAGATCGCCGAGGAGAACGGATTCATCAACTCCCACAAACACGACAGCCAGGATATCTGCTTCGTGCCCAACGGGCAATACACCGATGCCGTCCAGCGGATCCTGGATTACAGGCCCCAGCCGGGCCCTTTCCTGGACCTTGAGGGCAACGTGATCGGCCAGCACAGGGGCATCATTTATTACACCCTGGGCCAGCACAAACATCTGGGCCTGAACCAGCCGGATTTCCCCCTGTACGTGGTGAAGATCGACCCGAAGAAGAACGCCATTGTGGTGGGACCCAGCGAGGCCCTGTTCAGCCGAGAGGCCAGCGTGGGCGAGGCCAACTGGATCAGCGGTGAAGTACCGGCAGGCCCCGTACGCTGCCAGGTGAAGGTGCGGTATCGTCAGGACGCCCAGCCCGCCACCGTGACCCCCACCGGGAAAGATACGTTCACCGTCCATTTCAACGAACCCCAGCGGGCCATCACCCCCGGCCAGGCTGCCGTATTGTACGACGGAGAAGTGGTCCTGGGCGGCGGAACGATCGAATAAATAGAAAATGCTGTAAAAACAACCCCCTCGCATCGCTGCGAGGGGGTTGTTTTGCTGTATGGTATGCTCAAAGGGGGTGTGGGTAGCATCTGGGGAGATGGTTACGCTTTTCTTTGAGCAGCCATTGCCTGGAGTTCGGGCCGGAATTCTTCCACCAGTTTGGCTTCCGCCTTGGCACCCTTGGACAGGGCGTTGTAGATGATTTCCGCCATTTCATACCGGGTCATGGTCCGTTCGCCGTGATACTTGCCATCTTCATATCCCTGGATGATGTCGTTGCCTGCCAGCCGGCTTACGGCTTCGTAGGCCCAGTGGTTGGCCGGTACATCCGGGAAGGCCTTGGACAGGTTCGGGTTCAGCACGCCCAGCAGGGCATCCAGCCGGTTCTGCAGGTTGGTCACCTGTTTGACCAGGGCGGCGTTGGTGGCTTCCGCCTTTTCCAGCCGCTTGCTGCTCTTGCCCAGCTTGAAGGATACGCCTCCACCGACCATGTTTTCCCCGTTGCCGAAGCTGGTGGAAACATTCATCATCACCCGGTCCGTAGGCCGGTAGAACACGCCCAGGGCCCCGGCAGTTTCACTGCGGTAGTTGCCCACAGCCGCTGCCACGCTGACCTTGGAATCCTCATCGAAGTCCATGGGGTGCAGGTTAGCCATAGCGGCTGCACTTGCGCCCACCTTGTCGATCCGGTTATCCAGGCTGTCCACCCGGTTTTCCACCCGGTCCATTCGGTTTTCCACAGTGGAGACTCTCTGGTTGGTGGCATGGAGCTGGCCGCCGTTCACAGCATCGGTGCTGCCTTCAGCCACTTCGCCGTCAGCCACGTTGGTCACCTTCTGGTTGTTGGCGTTGAGGCCGCTCTGGTTGATATAGGTCTTGTCGCCCACCTTGTAGGAGCTGGCCGTCACATCGCCGGCTACGGCAGCGTTGCCGCCCACGGACAGATCTTTCAGCACTTCTGCATAATCCATCTGGGTCTTGTGATTCCCGGCTTCGTTGGTCAGTTTGGTCAGTCCATCGGTGGTAGTTACGGTCGTCGTGCCCACTTTGTCCTGGATCCGGTTCCCAGCCGTATTGGTGATGTTTTCAGCTGCCTTGTTCACCAGGTCCTTGGCCTCGTTGGTGATGGTCCCCTGTTTGGCGGTGTTGGTGATGTCTTTGTTGCCCTGCTTCACGCTGGTGCTGGACGCTCCATCACTGCTGGTAACGGTGGTATTCACATACCCGTTTTCCGCATCCTTCAGGATGTCGATGATGTTCCCGCTGACCAGCTTCTGTTCCGAAGTGGCAGCCTTTTCCGTTACAGTATTGCTCTTGCTGCCGTTCTTCACAGTGTTGGTCATGGCATCGGCCTTCTGGCTGCTGCTGGAGAAGGCACCGGTGTTCTTGTCAGTCACCTTGGTTACATCCTCGGTCACGGTCTTCGTATTGTTGAGCGACTGGGTTCCGTTCTTGAGGGATGTATTTACACTGTCGGCCAGCTGGCTCAAAGTGCTGGTATTGGTGCCATCGGTGATGATGTTGATATCCTTTTCAGCGGTCTTGCTGAAGGAGTTGCTCTTGGTACCATCCTTCACAGATTCGGAAATCTTCTTGGTGGTCATGGTCCGCTCTACATTGGCGCCTACTTTGTCGGTGATAGAGGTAGAAGCACTGTTTTCGATTTCTGCCGCAGCGTTGGACAGTTTTTCCGTTGCCGTATTGGTGATGTCCTTGGCAGAGAGGCTGCTGTCACCGGTTACGGTCGTGGTCTGGTTTCCGCCTACCGTGGTGCTCAGGTCTTTGCCAACCGTGTTGGTCATGTTTTCCGTAGCCTTGTTGGTGATATCCTTGGCCTCATTGGCGATCGTACCGTTCTTAGCGGTGTTGGTGATATTTTTTGCCGTCTGGGTGACGCCAGTAATGTTGGTGCCATCCGTTACGGCGCTGCTGATGAACGGGTTGGCTGCATCGTCGAGGTTCTTGATAACGTCGATGACACTGCCGCCGCTTACCAGGGCATCTTCCATCTTAGTAGCTGTCTTAGACGTAGCGCTGTACTGGGTATCGCTGGCTTTGATCAGCTGTTCCGATTTGTCTACGGTGTTGCTGCTGTTGTTGACCTTGGTCCCGTCGGTGATGGAGGAAGCGAGGCTTCCGGCATTCTGGTTCACCACGGTGGTATTGGTGCCGTCGGTTACGGAGGAAGCGATCTGATCTGCTCTCTGCAGGTCGTTGGATGTATTGGTTCCATCCGTAATATTGGTATTGGTCTGACCGGCAATGGTGTCGATGGTGGTCTTCTTGTCACCATCAATCAGCTGGGATTTTTCTTCGGCTGCACCGCGGAGGTAGGAAGCGGTCTTGCCATCAGCCTGGCTCATTTCTTCTTTAGTCTGATAAGACAGCTGGGTAGAAGTATTGGAACCGGCATCATTCGTCACTTTCTGTACGATGGAACTGGTAGCATCGGTTTCTACATCGATAGCCTTGTTGGTAATCTTGTTCTTCGCTTCGTTGGTGATGTTTTCCGCCGTCAGGCTGCTGTCACCGGTTACGGTCGTGGTCTGGTTTCCGCCTACCGTGGTGCTCAGGTTGGCTTTGTAGTCTTCCGTTACATCGCCAGTTACCGTTTCCGTCAAGGTGCCTTTCACCGTACGGGTTTCATTGCCGCCGACCGTGGTGGTCAGGTCTTTACCGACCGTATTGGTCATGTTTTCCGCAGCGGTGTTCACCAGGTCTTTGGCAGTATTGGAAATGGTTCCCTGTTTCGCCGTATGAGTGATATCCTGAGTCCCCTGTTCTACCGAGGTGCTGTTGGCGCCGTCCCTCACCGTGCTATTCATTTTATTCACAGTTTGATCGATCTTGGAATAAATTTCATCAGAAGTTTTGATTTCCTGGAGGATCTGATCGATTTTCTGCCGGAAGGTGGAAGTCTTGGCGGAATCTCCGGAGCCTTCGGTGATTACATCACTGGATTCCGTTGCAGACTGGGAGGCCACGTTGGTCTTGTCCCCGTCCTTTACGGTATCGGTCATACTGTACTTGTTGTCCGTACCCTGGCTCATGGCGCGTTCCGCATAGGCCGTCGGGTTATCGCCAGTATTCGAAAGTTTCTGGCTGATGCTGTCGGCAGTAACAGTGCTCTTGCCGATGGAATCATCGTCTTTTGCCCACATATTGCTGCCAGTTTCATCGAAGGTAGAGGCGCTGGCCTGGGTTTCGCCCGTTGCTGCGTTCATTTTCAGATTCATGGACTGGGTCTTGCCGCCATTGATGATGGTGTAGTTGTTTTCATCCAGTTTGCTGGAGAGCGTTTTGGCGTTGAATTCGCCTTCTACAGAAAGGTCGCCCTTCACATCCAGGTTGCCTTTCATTTCCGTATTGCCGGCAACGGACAGGTCGCCGCCGATTTCAGCTTTGCCAGTGGTTTTCAGCGTTCCCGTTTCCGTTGCGCCGGTAGTCTTGATGGTTCCGGCTCCTGCATCCAGGTCTCCGCCGGTCAGGGTCAGGCTGTGCCCGGTCATCCCTTTGGCTACGGTAAGGCTGTCACCGCTCAGCACTCCGCTGGCTGTAATATTCTGGCCGGAAATGTTCCCGGTCCCTGCTGCAATGTCGCCGCCGCTGGTGTTCAGTTTGCCGCCGGCTGTCAGGATATCGCCGCCTACGGTCTTAATGGCTCCGGATCCGGTGTTGATTTCACCGCCGGAAGTGGCCACCTTGCCCCCATTGGTACGGACTTCGCCGCCCTGGGTGTTTACGTTGCCGCCACCGGTCTGGATGAATCCGCCGTTGGTTTTGATATTGCCATTGCTGATGGTGGCTTTGCCATCGGTCAGGGTCGCCCCGGTAATGGTGCCGTCAGCCGTAACATTGTGGGCCCCCGTCAGGTTTCCGCCGCTAAGAGAAGCGGTGCCATCGGTCAGCGTCTTGCCTGTCACGACGCCATTGCTCATGGACGCACCTTTTCCATCAGTCAGGGTAGTTCCCTGTACCGTCCCGGTAGATGTCACGTTGCCAGCGGTATCCACGGTGAATTTGCCATCGGCCCCTTTGATGCTGCCGTCCGCATTGAGAGCGGCTTTGGCTGCTGCAGCCGTATCTCCACCGGCATAGAACCCGTTGGCATCCTGGACGGTGCTGTTCAGGCCCACTTTGATCCCGTTTTCACTGAGGGTAATCTGGTTGTTACCATCTTTGTTCATCACCAGAGTCGTTGCCGCTTCTTTGGAAGTGGTGACTGTCCCATCCTCTCTCACACTGGTGGTGTTCTTTTGCAGTACATTGTCCTTGTCCAGGCTCAATCCATTGTTCACCGCTTTCGCCAATTCGGTATCCGCTGCCACACGGCCGGCCAGTTCATTGGCATCCGCCTGACTCAGGGCGTTGAATCCAGCAGCCATATTCTGGTTTATGGTATTGACACTCTGCACCAGATTGTCATTAACCGTCTGGATCACCTTGTCCTGGGCTTTGTCCGCACCGATCCGGGCTGCGGTTTCGCTGGCCAGGGCGGCATCCAGGTTGGTCACGTTTTCGCCGATGGTCTTATTGACTTTCACAACGGCCCCATCCTGTACGGCCGCATCGGCCTTGCTCACATACTTGTCGGAAGTCTGTTGTTCCAGATATTCCTTCACATTGGTAATCCGGGTATTCAGCGCTGTATCGCCAGCTTCACGGGCAGCCGTTTCCGTAGCGAGATCACCCTGCAGTTGATTCGTCGTTTTGTGGATTTCATTGGCTTCGTTCGTAATCCGTTCGTTCAGTTCATGGTCTTTCGCTTCCCGGGCTGCAGCTTCCTTGGCATCTGCCTGGTTCAGGGCCGTGAATCCATCAGCCACATTTTTGTTGATGGTAGTGACGCTCTGCACCAGATTGTCATTGACAGCCTGGATCACCTTGTCCTGAGCTGCATCAGCACCGATGCGGGCAGCCGTTTCATCATACAGGCCCTTTCCCAGTGCGGTCACATTTTCGCCGATTTTCTTATTCGCTTTCACGACACCGGCATTCTGTACCGCTGCATCAGTCTTGCTCACATAATTCTCGGAAGTCTGTTTTTCCAGATATTCCTTCACATTGGTGATGCGGGTATCCAGTTCAGCCGCTTTGCTATCCGTTCCGTCTTTGGTATAAACTTCTACCGCCGTACCGGAAGTCGACGAGTCGACCTTCGTGGTACCCGTATCCGCCGCAAAAGACGTCCCTCCCATAGAGACAATGCTGAAGAACAGGGCCAGAGCCGCAGCGGTCTGTGCCACTTTTTTCCGACCCACGGCCCGGCGTCCGTCCTTGGACTGGCCTTTGGCCAGTTCGGAAACCACCATGTACATACCCCGTGTTTTGTTCCAGATTACCTTGTAGATCTTGTTCATAAAGCCACACCCCTTTTCTTGTTCAAGCCTTTCTGATGGATTTTCATGCATTATCTGGTTGGATGCCTCAGTGCGCGCTTCCGGACATCCGATTTGTTTTCAAGATATTTTTCACCTGATTCCCTTGATTTTCAGGATTTTTTATTTCTTCTCCGGTATATTCCTTTTCATGCAGATATTTGTTTGTATCCACAATACGTATTTACGGAATTTTCCATTTTTTATTTAGATGGAAATTCATGTTTTCAGGGAATTTTTCCGGGTTTCCAACATTCCTTCCGCGGTAGTCCAGTGGAGTTTTCGCCAGACACTTGATTGGTTGTCTAAACTATAACACGCCAAAATGGGAAAAATTTACAAATTCCATGAAAGGGCGTTTTTTTGGCATAAAATGTTTCTTCGTATTTTTCTGATAATTTGTTCCTTTGAGGAAGATATCCGGGTCTTCTCTTTATGAAAAAAAAACCGCCCTTTCAGGACAATTTTAAAAAGGGATTTTGAAGTTTGTGTATAATGGAGATGAATAGAGCTGAAGGAGGGGAACCGATCATGCTGCACATTGCCATTTGTGATGACCAGGCCGACCAGATCCAGAAGATCCGGGAAGCTTCAGAGAAATACTTCCAGAACCGCAAAGAGCATGTAGACTATCAGACTTTTGAAAACGCCTTCGCTTTTATAGAAGCGGTGGACAAAGGGGATTTCTTCGATATCGTACTTCTGGATGTGTGCATGCCCGGGATTTTGGGCACCGACGTGGCCCGGGAACTCCGGGACCACCACAGCCGGGCGGAGATCATTTTCCTCACCACCAGCGACGAATTCGCCGTAGAAGCTTTTGAGGTGAAAGCCACGGATTATCTTCTGAAGCCCTTTACCCAGGCCCAGTTCTCCAAGGCCATGGACCGTGCCATTGCCTACATCCGCCAGCGGAACAGCGCCAAGGTCATTTTCCGGCTGGTGGGAGGGGGCGTCCGGGTGGAGGAAATCGCCCAGATTCTCTTCCTGGAAAGCCACGGCCATGTACTGGAAGTGTACCTGGCTGACGGGAGTACCCTGGAAACCCGGAAATCCGGCCAGGAAATGAAGACGGATCTGGACAAGATCGCTCCGGGCCAGTTCGTATCTCCCAACAAAGGCTACCTGGTGAACCTTTCCGCCATCCACATGATCAAAACCGACTACGTGGAGATCCAGGGCCATCAGATTCCCCTGGGCAAGCGGAAATACCGGGATTTCCAGGAACAGTATTTCCAGTTCATGTTTGCACCGAAATAAAGGGCTGTTGCACAGGCAACAGTCCTTTTAATCTCCCACTCCTTTTGCCCGCATGTCCAGCTGGAGGTAGGTAAGGAACCAGCCTTCTTTCTGCTGGCACAGGACACTGGCTCCGTATTTATCCCGGAACCGGGCCAGGGATTTCATGCCGATGCCGTGGCCCTTCACGTGAGTCACCGGAAGTCCGTCCTCGCCCAGTTGCACCGGCGCATCGAACATGTTTTTCACCAGGATGTTCAGCATATCCCCATGGCGCAGGGCCAACACCGTGATATTCCGCCGGTCCTCCGGCTGCTTTTCGCTGGCAATCAGGGCATTTTCCACCAGGTTGGAAAGGACAATAGAAAGATCCCCGCTACAGATAAGATCCTGGGGCAGGTCCACGGAAACGGTAGTGGGGATCCCTTCTTCCCGTGCCCGGGAGAGATACACGGTCAGGGCCGCATTGATCAGGGGATTCCGGCAGTACTGGGGCAGTTTGGTGCTGTTGAATTCTTCTCCCAGTTCTTCGATATAAGTCAGCACGCCCACCCGGTCCTTCCGCCGGACCAGGTCCAGCAGCTGATCCAGATGGTCCCGTTTTTCCCGGTAGATGGCTTCCAGCCGCTGCCGGGATTCTTTTGACATTTTTACATAGTTGGCCGCGGACACCACCTGCTGCTCCAGCTGGTGTTTTTCTTCCCGGGCGCTGATTTCGTCATAAACTTCCTGTTGGGCCGTGCGGATACTGGCCATGATCAGCACCGTTATCAGCAGCAGAAGGATCCGGGCTTCCAGCAGATCGAAATACCGTTCCTGGGAATCGTACACGCTCACATACAGGGTTTCTCCTGCCAGCACCATGGGGATCAGGGCCGTCAGCCGCCAGTACCGACGGGCCGCAGCCTCCCGGAAATGGCTGAAGGTCCGGGTCAGGAACCGGAGGACAAAGGGGAAAATCAGCAGGCATTCTGCTCCATAGAATAAAATCTGCAGAAATACATGGAAGAAAAGGCGCTTTCCGGCCAGAAATACAGAAAAAAGTGCCAGAGAAAAGTATAAAAACAGCTGGAAAGCAGGACCCGGAAAGAGAGGATGAACAGATGGCCCACCCAGTACTTCCGGGTGGTCAAAAAACTCAGCAGGAACTGGGGAATCCAGATGATATAGCCGCAGGCCCAGTAGGCCCGGGGAATGGAAGAAAAAACACCGGACCGGACCAGTCCCATGGTCAGCCCCACATCCAGGAAAAACAGGAGCAGCCAGCCGTTCCGGATGAATTTTTTCCGGTCAGGCTCCAGAAAATTCCAGAAGGGAAGGATCTGGAGCAGGTAAAAGGGCTGGAAGATCAGCACAAAGACCAACGGGCCCAAAATGGTTTCAAAAAGCGGGCTCATTTATCCGCCACCTCTTTCCGCAGCTTCAGCAGATGCTTTTCCGCTTCCCCAAACTGACCGTTCTCCGCCAATTCCCCCAGAAGGCGCAGCTGATGCCGGCTGTCATGCCGGAGGATGGCCAGTTCCTGCTGTTCTTTCCGGAGCGCGGCCGCGTAATCGTTCAGGGCATTCAGCTGTCCCTGGAGCCGGAGGTTCTGCTCCTTCACCTGGAGCATGGTCTGGGCCTGCCGAAGCCCTCCCTGAAGGGACCGGACCAGCAGCAAAGCCACACCCACCAGCATCCCCAGGGTAATCAGGATATACAACTGGAAAAAAGGATGGAACAGGATCTCCGGATCCAGGATGAAATAGCCCTGATTGGCATGGTAGTAGCACAGCAGGAGCGGAATGGGCCCCAGCCAGGTCCAGAAAGCAGGCTGGGGGGATGTAAGCTGTTCCCGGGTAAACAGTTTTCCCAATACCTTCAGGACCAGGGGCATCCCCAGCAGGAACAGCCCCAGATACAGAGAGAAATAGGGCAGGACCCGGTTGGTATGCCAGGCCTCCGGCAGGAACAATTTGAAGATTTCCAGACACAGGGTATGGATAAGGATCATGTAAATGGCCTGGAGCCCCAGTACGAACAGATGCCGGAGCCAGAAAGGCCGGACGGTGAACACCAGCAGCAGCAGATAGGGCAGATAGCAGAAATAATACAGGAACTGGAAGGTGCCGGTTTCAAATTTCATGAGCCCCCGGCCAAAAAGACCGGCCAGCAGGACAAATTCGAACAGGAAAATGTACAAATGCCCGCACAGCAGGAAATGGCGGGTGGAAGGCCGTACAATGGACCGGAAAGGGTAATAGCGGAGATAGGCCGCCGGCAGCAGGGACACGCAGAACAGGAACAGGGGCAGCAGGATTTGGGCCACAGCAGGAGCACCTCCGGAACAGTTTATTTTTCATTATGCCGAATTTTGGGAAAGATGTCAAACGCAAAAAAGCCCGCCACCAAAGTGACGGGCTTGTATGGCATCTGGAGCTACTGATAGGATTCGAACCTACGACCCTCTCATTACGAATGAGATGCTCTACCAGCTGAGCTACAGTAGCATTGAACAGGAGAATTATACCATATCTCCGGGGATTGTTCAAGGGGGGAAAGAGAGCTCTGGTCGCGGGTCGCAGCCCGCGGCCGGAGGTGTGAATCCCCCTCTCTCACAAATGGATCAGCCGGAAATCACACTGGTTCATATCCAGCATCCGGGCTGCCAGGCGCTTGCCCCGTTCCAGGTCGGCGGTGAAACACACTTCCGCCCGGCCCAGGCCGGTTTCCCGGTTCAGCCGCCGCTGCTTCAGGTCTTCCATGGCCGCCTGGACCGTCCGTTCCGCCGGATCCAGGATGGTGACCCCGGGCCCGAAGGCTTCCCGGATTTCCTTTTCCACAAAGGGATAATGGGTACAGGAGAGCATCACCGTATCCACATCATGTTCCTTCAGTTTATCCGTATATTCTTTGATGGCCGCCGCCAGTTCCGGACTGCCGAACTGTTCCCCTTCAATGAGCGGGACGAATTTGGGACAACCCTGGCCGAACACCTGGATTTCCGGATCCATTTCCTGGATTTCCTTTTTGTGGGCCCCGGAAGCCACCGTGAAATCCGTGGCCAGGAATCCCACTTTTTTGTTTCGGGTGACCCCTTCCACCATATGGGCCCCTTTTTTCATGCCGATGACGGAGAAATCATACCCGTTTTTGATCACGTCGGTGCCCAGTACCGTAATGGTGTTGCAGGCCACCACCAGCTGTTTGATGTTCCGCCGGTTCAGCCAGGCGGTCATTTCTCCCACAAATCCCTGGATTTCTTCCCGGGACCGGTTGCCGTAGGGAGTACGGGCCGTATCCCCGATGAAAATGAACCGTTCATGGGGCATCTTCTCCTGGAGCCACTTCAGGACCGTCAGTCCCCCTACCCCGGAATCGATGACACCAATGGGATCTAGTCTGTTCATGGAACCCCTCCTTGCTTGTGTAAATACCGTTGAACCACTTCAGGAAAATATATTATACCACGAAAAAAGGGGGGTGTGAAAGAATTCACATCCCCGGTCACGGGTCACGAGTCCCGGGCCGCGACCCTCATCCATTCAAATACTCCAGCGCAAACTGGACCTCGATTCCCGTCCCGTTGGGCAGCACGTCTTCGTCCACTTCAAATCCGGGATGGTGATGGACGCAGCAGATGCCCTTTTCTTTGTTCCTGGCTCCCAGGAACAGAAACACCCCGGGGACCTTTTCCATGAACACGGAAAAATCTTCCGCCCCCATCTGCTTTTCCATGGGAACCAGGGCTTTGTCCCCCATAATCCGGGCCACCGCTTTCCGCCCGCAATCGTTCAGATTCCGGTGTTCGTTGATAAGAGGGGCGGGCCCAAAGAAATAGGTGCAGTCCACCTGGCACCCCAGCCCTTCCCCAAAGGCCCGGGCCACTTTTTCGATTTTCTCCGGCAGGGTCTTCCGGAAAGCCTTGTTGAAGGTCCGGGTGGTGCCCACCAGCTGGACGGACCGGGCCAGCTCTCCTTTGTTCCCTTCGCTGTTCATCATCCCCACCGTGAGCACAAAGGTGTTTTCCGGGTCGTTCTGCCGGCTCACCAGCTGCTGGAGCCCCATGACCACGGAGGCAGCCGCCGCCAGGGGATCCGCTCCCTGTTCCGGGGCATCGGAAAGGGCCGTTTTCCCGGTAAGGGTAAGGGTGAACCGGTCGCTGCAGGCCATCCGTTCCCCGTCTTCCAGATTGGCGGTCCCGGCATCCAGCAGGGCCCAGATATGCATGCCGAAAATGGCGTCCACATCATCCAGGCAACCCTTTTCCACATACTGACGGGACTCGGTGCCGATTTCTTCCCCCATTTGGAACAGCAGTTTCACCTTGCCTGGAAAGGCATCCCGGTGGGCGCTGAGGATTTTGGCCGCTCCCAGGAGCATGGCCGTATGGCAGTCGTGCCCGCAGGCATGCATGACCCCGGGATTCTGGGAGGCATAGGTTTTGGTCAGATCCGCCTCCTGGATGGGCAGGGCATCGATGTCCGCCCGGAGCATCAGTGTCTTTCCCGGCCCCTTGGTCCCCTGGATGGTGCCGATGCAGCCGGTGATGTCCGGGAAAGTCTGGACCGGGATCCCCATTCTTTCCAGTTCCGCCGCAATGTGGGCTGTGGTGTTTTTTTCTTCCCGCCCCAGTTCCGGATGGGCATGGAGCCAGTGCCGCTGTTCCAGGATGTACGCTTTTTCGTCAGCCGCCAGGGCCTTTACGTCCATCAGCAAGCGCCCCCTTCCGGCAGCAGGGCCATTTCGCTGCGGCAGTCAAAAGTTTCCGCCGTCCGCCGGGCCAGTTTCTTCAGTTTGTCCGCCATGTCCATGAGCAGTTCGTCGTCGTAGGCCTGGAGACAGCCGGTCAGCTGGACCTTGTCGCAGACGATGTTGAACTGTTTCCCGGCCCTGACGCTTTCAAACCCCAGGACCAGGGGACGGAGGGGATTGTTCACCCGGCTCACCAGGGTCTGGGCCGCCTGGACCACCGCCGAAGCCGCCACAATGGCATCCTTCCCCAGATGGGGCGTGGAACCGTGGGCCGAAACCCCATGGACGGTGATGGTAAAATCGATTTCCTTTGCTTTATCCTTCCGTAAACCCATAAGCGTTTGTCCTTTCTATAAACGGGAGAGTGTGAAAAAATCACACCCCCGGTCACTGTTCTCTTGTCACTGGACACTGGACAGAGGCAGGCAAACGCGGCTGGCGTTTGCCCTGGAACAGAAACGCAGCCTCCGGCTGCGTTTCCCATTGAGGGAACCCGCGACCCGGGTTCCTTCCAAATACCCTTACAGATAAATCCCGCCGCCGGGGCCCAGGGGCAGATCCAGTACCACCCAGGCTGCCAGCAGGATCAGCCAGGCAATGGCAAAGCAGATGGAATAGGGCAGCATATTGGCGATGATGGTGCCCATCCCGGTGTCCTTTTCATACTTCCGGGCAAATCCCAGCATCAGAGGGAAATAATAGAACAGGGGGGATAGCGGGTTGGTCAGGGAGTCCCCAATCCGGTAGGCCACCTGGGTCAGAGCCGGGTCAAACCCCATGAGCATCATCATGGGCACCATCACCGGTGCCAGGATGGCCCACTTGGCGGAAGCGGAGCCGATGAAGATGTTCACGATGCAGGATACGATCACCAGACCGATGATCAGCGGAAGCCCGGTGAAGTTCATGGCCTTCAGTCCCGCAGCCCCTTTGATGGCCAGCACCAGCCCCAGCTTGGACCAGCCGAAATAACTGGTGAACTGGGAACAGAAGAAGCACAGCAGGATGTAGGAAGAAATATCCTTGAAAGCCTGGGAAATGTCCGCAAACATATCCTTGTCGTTTTTATACTTGCCGGAAGTGAAGCCGTACACCGCCCCGGGCACAAACAGCACCAGGGTCACCATCAGGATGATGCCGGTCATGAAGGGAGATTTCACGTTCATGATGGAGTGGGTCTTGGGATCCCCCAGGATGGGGTCGGCCCCCACGCACAGCAGGGCAATGACCACCAGGGTAATCAGGGTGGCCACAATGGCCTTGTTCACCGCCGCCTTGTTCCGGGGCGTCATTTCCGTCAGGGATTTGTCGATTTCATACTTGCTCAGGTCCACACCGGCAAACCGGGGCGCCATGATTTTTTCCGTTACGAAGGTCCCTACAAAGCTCAGCAGGAAACAGGATACCACCAGGAAATAATAGTTGATGGCCGGCGTCTGCTGATAGCTGGGATCGATGAGCTTGGCGGCGGCTTCCGTAAACCCGTAGGCCAGGGAATCACTCATCCCCAGCATCACATTGGCACAGAACCCGGCAGCCACACTGGCAAAGGCGGTAAAGACCCCCAGGAGCGGATGGCGCCCCATGCTCAGGTAGATCACCCCGGCCACCGGCGGCAGCACCACAAAGGCCGCATCCCCGGCCACGTTGCCGTTGATGCCGATGAAAATGATCACCCAGGTCACCAGAGCCGGAGCCGCATCCCCCAGCATCTTCTGCATGAAGGCTGCCAGGAACCCGCTTTTTTCAGCCACACCGGCCCCCAGCACACAAACCAGCACCATACCCAGAGGAGCGAAGGTGGAAAAGTTGGTCACGGCCTTGCTCCACATCATCCGGAATCCATCCACGGTCAGCAGGTTGACCACTTTGATTTCCTTGCCCGTGCCCGGATGGACAGCCGATACCCCCATGCTTCCGAAAATCGCTGACAGGATAATGACGATCACCGCCAGGATAATGAACAGGGTTGCCGGATCCGGCAGTTTGTTGCCGGCCACTTCCACCGCGTTCAGGAAACGGTCCATAAGACTTTTCTTCGTTTTTTCCTGTGTCCCTGCAGTCATAGTAACAACATCCTTTCCTTGAGAAATTGGCTTTTTCCAGTACATTAAAGAAATAATGGCAGAACGCTTATGAGAAAAAGCACAGTTTCATTATAATCAAATTCCTATGGAAAATCCATGTTTCTGTCGGGAAAATACTGTATACATATTCCGTTTATTTCCGAACTTTTGTTAAAATTATTGTTTTATCATTTCCTTTTCTTCGGTTCTTCCAGCCCTTTCATGGCCAGCAGCTTCCGCCACAGAGGGTAGATCACATTTTCCGGGGTTTCCGGATAGGCAGTTTGGGGCAGGTCCAGGATGGGGACCCAGTGGGCGGAGGTGACTTCCTGGGACAGCCGGAAAGGCTGCTTCCGGACAAAGCCCAAAAAGCCGTGCATGAGCATCTGTCCCTTGCTGAACCAGTAGGTGCCTTCCGGGATCATCCGGTCCAGGGTCAGGCCCAGTTCTTCCCGGACTTCCCGGTGGGCCGTTTCTTCTGCAGTTTCCCCCGGCATGATGAACCCGGAGGTGATGCTTTCGTATTCCTGGGACAGGTGGGGCTGTTTGCACAGGACCACTTCGTCCTGTTCATTGCACAGCAGGATGATGATGCATCTGTAGAAAAAATCGAACCAGTACCGCTGGCATACAGGGCAGAAAGGGACCGGCCCCTCATCCCCCGCCGGTTTGGGCTGGAGATGGCTGCCGCAGGTGGGGCAATATTCAAAATGCATGGGATTTCCTCCTTTGTTGATACAGGGTTAGCATACCAAACCGGGGAAACCCTGTCAAGTTTTTTCGCCGCCCTCCGCCAAACCTGCTATAATGGTAGGAATGAAAAAGGAGGTTTTATCCATGCTGGACAATAAAGTCAGAGACCTGATCAACGAACAGGTCACCAAGGAATTCTATTCCGCCTACCTGTATCTGGATTTCGCCAACTATTATCAGGAAAAGGGACTGAACGGTTTCGCCCACTGGTTCGATATCCAGGCCCAGGAAGAACGGGACCACGCCATGCTTATGCGCACCTACCTGCAGAACAACGATGTTCCCGTGGTCTTCGGCACCATCGACAAACCGGACATGACCTGCAAGAAACTGGACGATGCCCTGAAGGCCGCCCTGAAACATGAACAGTTCATCACCGGCTGCATCAACAAGATCTACGCCGCCGCCGACAAAGCCAAAGATTACCGGACCATGCAGTTCTTCGACTGGTTCGTCAAAGAACAGGGCGAAGAAGAAAAGAACGTCAGCGACCTGATCAAGAAATTTGAACTGTTCGGCAGCGATCCCAAAGGGTTGTATGCCCTGAACCAGGAACTCCTGGCCCGGGTCTACGCCGCCCCCACCCTGGTACCCTGAGAAAAAGACGAAGGGGTTGTTGCACGTGTGAAAATCGCACACATGCAACAACCCTCTCTTTTTCCATCCATTCTCAAAAAATATACTCATGCGTATTATAGCAATGACTATACTAGTTATGACTATAATACAGTGATTTTCTTCTTCCCTTTGACCCTGCTGCCTATTCCGCTCTATAAGGGTTCCATCTCTGCACCAAGAAAGGAAGTAGTTCCATGTCCCCTGAAACGTTTCTTGCGATCCTGACCCGGGCCGGCCGGCTGAAAACCGCCACCCGCCACTGTTGGACCGCTTCCGGCCGCCAGGAAAGCGTGGCAGACCATTCCTGGCGGATGGCCCTGATGGCCCTTCTGTTGTCCAAGGAACCGGAATTCCGGGAACTGGACCTGGACCGGGTAATCCGGATGTGCCTGATCCACGACCTGGGAGAAGCCTTTACCGGGGATATCCCCACCTTTGCCAAAGGAGACCGGGACCGGGCGGTGGAACAGGATTGCTGGGCCAGCTTGCTGGCCACCTTTCCGGAAGAGAACCGGGAGGAATGGCAGGCCCTGCTGGAAGAGATGGAAGCCCAGGAAACCCGGGAAGCCAGACTGTACAAGGCCCTGGACAAGCTGGAAGCGGTGATCAGCCACAATGAATCGGATCGGGACACCTGGCTGCCCCTGGAATACGATCTCCAGTTCACCTACCCGGAAAAAGCCGTCCAGTTCTCTCCCTGGCTGAAAGAACTGAAAAAAGCCGTGGATCAATGGACGGAAGCGAAGATAAAAAACAGATAGGAAGAAGGGGCTGTTGAATGAATCAACAGCCCCTTTTAATGAAATAACCGCAACAGCAGATTCAGCACCACACTGACCACGATGCAGGTAACCACGGGAAAATAAAAGCTCCCGTGTTTCCCGGTAATATGGATATCTCCGGGCAAATGGCCCAGAGGGAAAAAGTGTGCGCCCAATTCCACCACAAGACCTGTCACCACCAGCAGCAGCCCCAGGCCGATCAGCATCCGTCCCATGTTTCCATCCCCCTCATTTTTGTTTCTATTGTACCATGTTCTCCTTCTTTTCGTCTTCTATACCAAAATTTTACGGAAATCCCACAGGATTTGTACACACCCCTTTTGCCAATTGATTTTGAAACAGCATAAACCGTAGGGGGCGCAGGCCCGGCGCCCCGCCCA
>OLFV01001131.1_pt1 | contig 27412 bp, 24 predicted proteins | sample 1605551 | NCBI WGS metagenome assembly OLFV01 (sample SAMEA3888922, study PRJEB22519) | human gut metagenome | biome: human gut; feature: human-associated habitat; material: faeces | place: Denmark | collected 2011 | reverse complement strand
TAAAAACTGGTATATATAAGATTATATATATAGGGATATGCTATAAATGGTGGTCTTTTGCTATGGCCCCGCGGGCGGTAATGCTAATGTAGATAATGTGAATAATGATGGTAATGTTAACAACAACAATGTCAATAATAATAACGCGGTGCGTCCGGTAATTTCCTCAGACAACTATATTGGTAACATATAACGACTAAGTGCTATGATGTTATACTTTGGATTTACTTATTAGAGGAAACAAGTGTATTCCTTGGGAAACCTAAATACTTATATAGTTTCCAATTATTAGTGTTAGTAGTATTTACGAAGAGACTGGTATTTTAGGAACTATATTTTTTATAGGAGAATAGATGGAAGATTTTAAGATACTTAATAAAAGTAAGTTATTATTTAGATATATTGAAGAGAATATTTGTAATAATATTCCTAAGATATATAGTAATTATAGAAATGGTCTTATGGATAATGTTGTTAATTTGAATTATTATATTATTAAGGCTAATATTAATGATGGTAATATTAGAAATAAGTATCAGAAAGAGGTACTTGTATGTATTGGTATGATTGATTTATATCTTGGTATATTACTTGATATTAATGTTATTAGTAAGAAAAAGTTTATGACTGTTATTAGAATGTTAAATGAGATTAGAAGAATGACTATTGGATGGATAAGTAATGAAAAGATTAAATAATTTATATGATAATATGATTTGTTATAGGAATATTGTATTTGTTTATAATAGGATTAGAAGTAAGTGTCATAATAAGAATAAGATTATGTATTTTGATAGATATAAGAATTGTTATTTGATTGATATTTTAGAAAGGTTAAAGAATGGTACTTATTCTTTTTCTAGGTATCATATTTTTCTTATTCATGAGAAGAAGTATAGAATTATTATGAGTGAGAATATTTTTGATAAGATCGTTAATCAGATGATTAGTTATTTTATATTACTTCCTAGTATGAATTGTTTAATTGATAGTAATATTGCCACTAGAAGGAATAAGGGGAGTGGATATGGTTATAAGTTGTTTGAGAAGTATATTAATTCTATAAATGGAGATGTATATGTTCTTAGAATTGATATTAGTAAGTATTTTTATAATATTGATCATGATATTCTCTTCTCTAAATTAGAGAAGAGGATTAAGGATAAAAAAGCTTTATATATTATTAAGAAGATTATTTCTTTGACTGATGATGATTATGTTAATAAGAGTATTAGTTATTTGATTAATAGAGAGATTAAGAGAGTTAATTCTCTTAATATTAGTGTTAATGAAAAGAATAAACTTATAGATGAACTTAAGAGTATTCCTTTGTATAATAATGGCAAAGGACTTAGTATTGGTTGTTTATCTAATCAGTTAATGGCAGTATTTTATCTTAATGATCTTGATCATTATATTAAAGAAGCTTTGGGGTGTAAGTATTATATTAGGTATATGGATGATATTTATATTCTTAGTGGTGATTATGATTATTTAAAGCGGTGTTTTGGTAGCATTAGAGATGAACTTAGATGTATTAAACTTGATGTTAATAAAAAGAGTGGTATATATAGATTAAAAGAGGGTATTAGTTTTCTTGGTTATACTTATACTAATGGATTTATTAGGTATGATAGTGATACTATTAGAAAGATTAATAGAAAGATTAAGTATTTATATAATAATAATTTTGATTTGTTTTTTAGAAGTATCTCATCTTATAAAGGTTATTTTATAAGATGTAATACTTCTTTATTTTTTTCTAGGTATAATGATTTATGTATGAATAGTAGATATGATAAGTATTTGGTTATTAAAAAAAGATATAGTAATTATTTAGTATTTATTAAGTATAAGAATAGATATTATACTTATGGTAATGATTTGTGTTATGTTAATAAGAAGTTTGGTACTAATTATAGATGGTTTAAAAAATGTGTAGTTTATTCGTTTGATAATGTGATTATTCTTATGGATAATTCTGTTGTTGTTAGAAAATAAAATTAACTTTTTTAACGAATATATGTACTAAAATGTATTAACTTTATAAATGGGGTATGATAGTATTTGATGTAGAGTGATAATGGTACTACTTTAATGAAATGGAAGAGGTGGTTTTTGAAATGAAAGAAAAGAAGTTAAATACTATTTCAAATTTATTTGATGGAAAAGAGATTAGAAGTATTTGGGATAGTGATAAGGAAGAATATTATTTTAGCTTGGTTGATGTTATTGGGGTATTAACTGGTAATAGCAATCCAAGAAACTATTGGAATATGTTAAAGAAGAAAATGACTGAAGAAGAACAAAGTGAATTGTACACAAAATGTGTACAGTTGAAGTTAAAAGCTCAAGATGGTAAATATCGTGAAACTGATACTTTAGATACTAAGGGTATTTTTAGGCTTATTGAGTCTATACCTAGTCCTAAGGCTGAACCTATGAAGGTTTGACTAGCTAACTTAGGTAGTGAAAGGATTATCGTAATAAGGGTTATAGTGATGAATGGATAAAATTGAGATTAAGTGGAATTGTTGATAGATTTAAACTTACTGATATTTGGAAGGAAGGAGGAATAGATAAGTTAGTAGAGTATGCTCTTCTTACTAATGAAATATATAAAACTTGGTCAGGTATGAAGGCTAGTGAATATAAAGAATATAAAGGTATTAGAAAAGAATCGTTAAGGGATAATAAGACAGATATTGAAATTGCTCATAGTGGTGGACAAGTTGTTAATGAAGAGAGGAAATCTTATTAAAAGGCTACTAATAAATTGGTTATATCAAGTGAAAATATATTAGATTATAAATATATAGATGATAAAAAATTAGAAATTAACTGTTAATTTGGAGATTATAGCTCCAAATTTTTTCTAATGACTTTGGGCATTAGAAAACGACGAACAATGAAATGTGAGACGATAAAATAAAAAAATAGTTTTTTTTACTATCATAAGTTTTAAAATTATGTTATACTTATAATGGTGGTAGAATGAAAAAAATAGTATTTAATATTTTTATTGGTGTTTATCTTATTATTACTATTTTAATTACTTATGTATTACTTTCTTATAATAAATATAATATTGCAGAATTTAATAATTATTATTTATTTGCGGATAAGAGTAATTTGATGATAGTTAATAAAGATGATAATATTAAAAATGGTGATGATATTTATTATTATGGTAATAATGGGGAAATTAAGATGGGTAAGGTAAATAGTATATCTGATGGTGTTTATACATTGGATAATGAGTATGCATTAGATAAGGATAGTGTTCTTGGTAATAAAAATAAGGCTAAAAGTTATGCTATTTTAGGTAGTATATATTCTATACTTACTTCTAAATGGGGATATTTGTTTATTATTATTTTTCCTATGCTTATTGCCTTTGTTTATGAAATATATGAAATTGTTAAGGAAATTAAGAAGAAATAATGAAAAATATTATTAAGAAAATAGGAAAGAAGACTTATATTATTAGTGGTATTATAGTTATATTACTTATTACTTTTATTAGTTATGGTAGATATATTTATAATGATATTAGAGATTTTTATTTTTCTAGTAAGAGTTTTTATTTTAATAGTGATAAACTTACTACTAATAGGGCTATATATCAGGTTGATAATTGGTCGGCGGTTGATCCATATACTATTGTTATTAATATGAATAGTAGTAAGAATAATCTTGTACATGCTAATAGTGATATTGATTATAATATTACTTATATTTGTTCTTCTAATGTTAAATGTTCTATTAATAAAGTTGATAGTACTATTTATGCTAGTAGTCATAGTGATTCTTTTACAGCGGTTATTACTCCAAATGATACTTTTAAAGATGGTGATGAGGCTTATATGGAGATTTATGCTAATAGTGTTTATCCATATAAGAAGAAACTTAGTGCTAGATTTATATTAAGGGTTGGAAGAATTGGTCTTTCTTATTCAATTGATGATGAAGTTAAAAGACCTTATTTTAACCTTAATGTTACTAATACTTTTGATTATTATTTGGTTAAACAAGATTTTGATAAATATAAGGTTGATGATAGAATTGATAGAAATACTTATATGGAATTATCTGATGAGGATAAGAAAAAGTGTACATCAGCACTTATTAGTTTATCTTTTGATCCTAGGAAGACGATACTTGATATGACTAGTAGTGCTTATTTGAATGCATATAATGTTTCTATTACTAAAATAGATGGATATGATTATGTTAATGGTATTAGTTTTAAGATGGATTCTGAATCTAGTGAAACTATTAAGTTTTATAAGGCTGATACTGATAATGATTATTCTTATCCTATTGTTAATGATAGGTCGGTAATTGAATTTAGTTACTCTCAGTAGGTGGTGAAGTAAATGAATGATAGTGTTTGTTTAGAATATATTAATTTTGTTAAGAAATGTATATATAAATATTTTAAGCTTATTATGGGTAAGAATTTTAATAAGGGTATTTTTGATAATCTTATGGATACTTATGTTAAAGTTAGATATTATAATTATTTTGATATTAAGTATAAGAATGTTTCTTCTAATATTAATTATTATATGAAAGATAGTGCTTCTTTAATGTTAAATAATAATGATGATAATTATGTTAAATGTGTTAAAGAAACTTTCTATTTATTTCAATATGTATTATATTTTGATGATGTTATTAGTGATAATGATATTAAAGATATTATATTAGAGATAGATGAATATAGACGTACTACTTATGGTTATACTGATGATACTTTTTGTGACGAATTATTTGATATGATTAAGGATGATAATAAAAAAAAGAAGACTTATTTGAATTCTTTTGATAGTGAGAGATTTTCTTTAGATATTAAAAAGACTAATAAGAAAAATGTATTTTGGTGTGATCTTAATTATAATATTAAGTTTAATAGGATATATAGTGATTATTCTATTAATAAGGTATATAATGATGGTATTGTTAATGAACAAAAGTTATTTATTACTTATTATTTGGTTAGTAATATGATACTTAGAAATATTATTTCTTGCAAGTTTGATATTTCATATATTGTTTCTTACCCAGCTTCTTTATTTGAAAAAAGTGATAAGAAGAATAGGCTTTTATCTATTATAGATGATAGTGCCGCTAAAAACTATATTGTGCTTATGTTTAAATATAGTGATTATTCTAAATATAAAGATGAAATTAATGAATGGATTAAAAATGGTTTTAGAGTGGCTATTTATATAGATGATAGTTTTAAATATGATGATATTAGTAATGAATGGCTTACTATATTTGATTATATTATTACTAATGGTGAATATGATTATGATTTTGATAGAGATAAGATTATTAGTATTGGGAAGTAGGTGAAGGAATGGATACTTTTTTTAGATTTTTATATGAGTTTTTACAACAGTTTTTTTCGGCTTTTATACTTATGTTTAAAGGGATATTTAATGGTATAATTAAGATGTTTGATATTAAGGGTTATATTGGTATTATTAATTTTTATAAGAATGATTTTAATGGTCCAGAATGGGTACTTGTTTCACTTGCAATTTTATGTGTTGTTGTTATTGTTGGTGGTATTATTCTTCTTATTTATTTTTTGATTAGGAAGTATATTAGGTTTAGAAAGACAGTAGTAGAACAAGAATCTTTATTAGAAGAAGTAGCGGATCTTAATAATCAAGTAGCGGATTTGATGAATGAAAAGGAAAGTATATTGGCTATGAAGGTATCGCAATTAGGTCTTAAGCCTGGAGAAGATGATACTGTAAATATAGATGATAAAAAGGATGAAAATGTTGATACTACTTCTAGTAGATTTCCTAAGCTTACCGCTGTGGATAATGAATATGCTAATTATAAGATTCAAACATATGGTAATAGTTTTACATTAGAGGAGCTTGTGGAAACTTTTAGAAATTTTGCTGCTTCACAACTTAAGCTTTATTATAAATCTGAGATGATTAGGCTTTTTATATCTGCTTTGGCTTCGACAAAACTTGTTATTTTACAAGGTATAAGTGGTACTGGTAAAACTTCACTTGCTTATGCTTGGGGAAAGTTTTTAAAACATGATTCTTGTGTTGCTTCGGTACAACCTTCATGGAGGGATAGAACAGAACTATTTGGTTACTTTAATGAATTTACTAAGAAGTTTAATGAGACTGAGGTTCTTAAGGAATTATATGTTGCTGGATATACAGATGATATTTATACAGTAATACTTGATGAAATGAATATTTCGAGAGTTGAGTATTATTTTGCTGAAATGTTATCTATACTTGAAATGCCTAATAAGGATGAGTGGATAGTTGAACTTGTATCTAGTGCTTGGGATGATGATCCTAAGAATATAAAGGATGGTAAACTTAAAATACCTCCTAATGTATGGTATATTGGTACTATTAATAATGATGACTCTACTTTTATGGTAACTGATAAGGTTTATGATAGAGCTATGCCTCTTGATATTAATGATAAGGGACAGGTATTTGATCCTATTCCTACTGAGGCACAGGATATTAATTATACTTATTTGGATAAGTTATTTAGTGATGCTATGGCTAATAATCCTATAAGTGAAGATACTTTAAATAAAATTAATGAAATGGATGATTATGTTATTAAGCATTTTAGAATTGCTTTTGGTAATCGTATTGTGGCTCATATGAAGAAATTTGTTCCGGTATATGTTGCTTGTGGTGGTGATGAAGTAGATGGTGTTGATTACTTTATTGCTAGAAAGATACTTAGAAAGTTTGAACAACTTAATATTTCTTATATTAGAGATGAAATTGATGGATATATTGAATTTTTGGATAAAACCTTTGGTAAGGGTAAGATGAAGGAATGTGAGGAGTATTTACTTAGACTTAAAAAACTTACATAGGAGGTAACTTATGAATGGACTTGAGATAATTGATTTATATGATAAATATGATGATAAAAAAATTAATTCTTTTTGTGATAATATTGATTCTAATCTAAGAGTTGTTACTAATTCTGATAGTGTTGATTGTAATTTTGAATGGTTAGAAATAATGGAGGATACTATTCAATATCTTGATAATATACTTCGTAATCCGAATAGATTTATTGTTAATGAAGAAGATATTGTTAAAATTGAATTGGCTAGAAGAGTTACAGTGGAGAGTATTAAGCATTTGTCTAAGAATACTAATCTTATTCAGGATTATAATAAAGAGACTGGGGATGTTAGACCTAGTAAAATTCTTAATATTAATAAAGAAGAAAGTTTTGATACTTATGAAAATAGATTTATTTATAGTCTTATTAAGAATATGAAATTTTATATTGATAGAAAGAAACGTAATCTTATTACAGAGTCTTCTAGTAAAGATGATACTAAGATGGAATATAATGCTAAAAGTAGTATTGGACGAGAAAATGTTGATATTTCTATGATTATTAAATCTAAAAAAGAAGAAAAGAAATCTAATAAGAATGATGATGGAATGTCTATAGAAGAAAGAATTGAGAAGTTAGAACTTCAGATATCTGATTTATGTTCTTCTTCTGTATATCAGACTATTGATAAAATGCATATTTCTCTTGTTACTTCTCCTATTAAGAAAACTAATGTTATACTTAAAAATGTTAATTTTCAATATGCTCTTACTTTATGGAATTATATGCAGACTCATATGGAAGATGATGTTAAGAAAGAAAAGAAGAATAAGGATTATTATGATGAAGGACGTTTGAGAAAATGTATTGATGAATCTTTTCTTCTTGATTATTTGGTACTTAATTCTATTAATAATGATAATAGTTCTGTTGATAAGAATGCTTTATCAGAGAAGATTGCTTCTAATATGGTAGAAAAGATTATGAGTATTGATGCAGATATTGATGAGAAGAAACTTAAGGATATTATTGAAAAACAGTATAGTGTTATTAAGTATAAAACTGTTGTTAATGAAAAACAGATAGAGGATACTTTTAAGAAATATATGGATAAGTATTTAAAGGATGTTAGGGAAGTAAAATTGTGATGGTGATGAAAAATGATAGAAAAAATTAATAATAATAAGGCTCTTAAAATAATTGCAATGCTTTTTAAGACAATTGTATCTTTCTTTATTATAATTGTTATTAGTATTATTTTTATACAACGTATTTCTAATAATAAGGTTTCACTTGGTGGTTATAGTTTGTTTACAGTTGTTACTGAAAGTATGGTGCCTAAGTATAATGTCTTTGATATGATAGTGGCTAAAGAGGTTGATACTAATGATATTAAAGTTGGTGATGATGTTGTATATTTAGGTAAGAAGAGTGATTTTGCTGGTAAGATTGTAACACATGAAGTTATTAAAATTGATAAGATAGATGGTAATACTTACTTTCATACTAAAGGTATTGCTAATGATGTTGAGGATCCTTTAGTTAGTGCGGATCAGATTATGGGAAGGGTAAGTTTTAAAAGTCATATTCTTAGTTTTATTAGTAGGGTTGTTAATAATATTTATGGTTTTTATTTTGTAATATTTGTTCCTTTTGCTATTCTTTTAGTTATGGAAATTATTGATATTGTATATGAAAGAAGAGAAAAGAAAAGTTAGTAGGTGACTTTTTATGGATAACAAAATTAAAAGAAAGAAAAGAAAAAGAAGAATTAGGACGAGTACTTTGTTCTTTCTTTTCCTTACACTTGCTTCTAATAGCTTTGCTTGGTTTATTTATTCTACTAAGGTATCTAATAGTATTACTGCTAAAGTTAGAAGCTGGCATGTTAATTTTAATGTTGGTGGTGGTGAGACTACTGAAGAATATATTGAAGTAAATATTGATGATATTTATCCTGGTATGCAACCTTTTTATCAGGAATTAAAAGCTTCTAATGATGGGGAAACTGATGCTAAAATTACTTATGAAGTTGTATCTGCTAATGTACTTGGAGATGATTTAATAGAAAAGGGTATGTCTTCTTCGGAAATACTTGATAGTTTTAAAAATAGTTATCCTTTTATTATATCTATTTCTGCTTCTTCTGATATTATTACAGCAGGTGGTGGTGAAGAGAGTATAACTATTTCTGCTTCTTGGGATTATGATTCTGGTAATGATGAAGAGGATACTAAGTGGGGAAATAGGGCTTATGATTATCATAAAGATAATCCTGATTTATCTAGTGTTAAATTACTTATTAAAGTTAGTGCTATACAAATATAATAATTAATGAGAGAAATTGTTTTCTCTTTTTTTTATTTTACTTCGATAAAAGCCTAGGTCTTTTATCGTAATTTAGAGCCTAAGGTCTCTAAATTAAATATTTTACCCCTCAAAAAAATCAAGAGAATATTTTGTTCACTTGATTTTTATTTTAATTGAATAAATGATAATTTTACATCCATTTTAGCTGGATTGTCTACTTGTTTTGTTGCTTCGGTATCGGCATCGTTATCCATAGTGGCTTCATTAGAATCGTCCCATTTTATATATACTCTAATATTTATTGGCTTTGTATTATCTTTATGTAATACGGTGTTTTCTATAGTAGCGTTATTTCTTTCTAATGGTATTTCGTTTCCATTATCTATGATATATTTTGTTGTTATTAAATCTTTAACGGGACTGTTTTGATTTACTGAGATTTCTATTTTGTATTTAAATGATACATCTGCTTCGGTGGCATCAATTATTAGATCAAAGTATCCTTCGCTATTTGGAGCTATTATACCACTATTAATATTGTCGTTACCATTAAATATTGGTGTTATGACGGCATTAGTAGTACTATTTTCTCGTATGTCTTTATTATTTACTAATATACGCCATCTAGCTATATTCATACTGGCTGATTCGTTTGTACTTGTTATGTATTTGGCGTATGTATCTTCTATGAAGAAAAGACACAATAAGAAACATATTATACATAATGGTATAGTTATTTTTTTATTCATCTTACACCTCGTATTATGAAAAAATTATATCATAATTGATACTTTTATGCAAGGTGCTCTTGTATAGTTAATGTAAAGTTTATTTTATTTAATTGAATATAAAAAATATTTATGTTAGAATTGATTTAAGATAGAGGGATTTTAAATGGCTAAAGAGATTAAAGTTACGGCGGATAAAATTTATAAGAGAAAGAAAGGTTATAGTAAACTTAAGATTGTTCTAGGAATAGTTTTTTTGATACTTATTTTTTCTTTTATTATTCTTGGTCTTATATATAAAGGTGGTAGATTTACTGTTACTCTTGATCGTAATTTGGCTCTAGATAATAATATTGTTATATATGATGATTTAGAGACTAAAGAAGGAAAGAGAAAACTTGAGGCTAAAGATTTAGATTTTATGGATAATATTTCTATTGATTGGATACCTAGTAATATTAATAATGAGAGTGATGGTTCACATAATGGGGATAATTATATTGCTTATACTTTTTATGTAGCTAATCAAGGAAATGAGAGTATTGATTATTGGTATTCTATTATAATTGATGATGTTATTAAAAATGTTGATGAAGCTGTTAGGGTTATGATATTTTTAAATGATGAAAAGACAGTGTACGCTAAGAAAAATTCTTATACTGGTATGGAAGAAAAAGATACTAAGAGTTTTTATGCTGATGATGAGGCTGTGCTTGAAAATAGAAAGGGATTTGCTCCTGGAGATATTGATAAGTTTACAGTAGTTATTTGGCTTGAGGGTGATGATCCGGATTGTGTTGATAGTATTTTGGGTGGAGAAATTAAAATGCATATGGAAATAAGAGAAGAACATAAAGGAGAAGAAAATGGAAAAGAAACGAAAGAATAGGTTGTTTTATTTACTTTTATTGTTGTTTATTACTTCTATTAGCTTATCTGTATCTTCTTATGCATGGTTTACTTCTAATAGACTTGTTAAGGTTGATTTACTTAATGTTAGTGTTAAAGCACAAGGGGGAATTGAAATTTCTGTTGATGGTAGTAATTGGAAGTCTTCTGTTAGCGTTGATGATATTACTAGTGCTAGGAATAATTATCCTAGTAGTGTTAATCAAATTCCTAATGTGTTAGAACCGGTATCTTCGGTTATGGATATAGAGAATGGTAAAGTTAAACTTTTTTATGGAGTGGCCTCAAATAATAGTGATGGTGATTATGTTCTAGAAACTACTAGAAGTATTGAAGAAGAATCTTTTGGAAACGAAAGTAGTGGTAAATTTGTTACTTTTGATTTGTTTTTGAAGGTTAATAAGGATACTGATTTATATTTGACACCTGAGTCTAATGCTACTTATGGTGGTGATACTTCTTTTGGTATTGAGAATGCTGTGAGATTTGCATTTGTTTTGGAGGGCAGTACTTTTACTGGTAGTCCATTAAATGTTATTCAAGGTCTTAGTACTAATGATAGAAATGATGTTTATACATGGGAACCTAATTATGATGTTCATACCGCTAATGGGGTTAGTAATGCGAGAGATATTTATGGTATTAATATTGGCACTACATCTGATAAACTTGATTATGATGGAGTAGCAAGTGAATTTAGTAAGGATAAAAATGTTACTATTAATAAGGCTACTAGTAAATATTATCCTGAATATTTTGGTAATGCTAAAATTGATTTTTATACTACTAGTGGTTTTAGTAATAATGTTAAAATGTTTAATATTAAGAATGGTATTTCTAAGATTAGAGTTTATATGTGGATTGAGGGTCAAGATGTTGATTGTGAGAATAATGCTTCAATTGGTAATGTTGCTTTAAGTCTACAATTTAGTAGTAATCCTTCTTAGAAAACTAGTTTATTTTAATTTACATAATTTTGTTTATATGGTATACTTATCTATAGTAGAGGTGAGTGTATGAGAAGTGTTAGACGTAAGAAAATGCATACTTTATTTTTTAATAATTCTAAAGTAAAAGTACGTTTTATGACACTTCTTTTTTCTTTGTTTGTTTTAGTTTTTGGGGCTATTACTTATTTTAATACTTATAGTGATATGATTCTTGATTTTAAGGATGATGCTGATTATTTAGAAAGTGGTATTTCTGGAAATAAGGTTTATGTTAACGATTTAAAAGCTGATTATAATTATTATATGGGATTAAACTATACTTCAAATAATGGTAGTCTTCCTACTACTAATAATAAGAATATTTATAATGATGGTAATTTGGTGCAAGTTAAAATTACTTATCTTAGTAATGATGGTAATAATAAGGGCTATGTTTCTTTAAATGAAAGACAAGATACTTTTATTTATTATAAAACTTTAGTTGTTAATGATAATGGTACTACGGATAAAAGTGATGATTATATTATGCTTGATCTTATTGATAACCCTTTTACCGATAGACCTAATGATAAGGCTTTTAATGGTTGGTTTACTAGTTATAGAGGGGCTTCTTTGAAGTTTGATAGTAATTACTATGAAAGAAAAGCTAAAGTACCTGTTAGTTATAATGGTGATAGGCCTTCGAAAATCGATATTGTCTTTAAGGCTAAGTGGACCGTGGGAAATATTCAGATGGTTAATAATAATTTTAATAATGCTATTAATAATTTATATGATAGTGGTATGAAAAAGGTTGAAACGGTTATTTATACATATGGTGAACTTAATATGAAGGGTTATTTTCATAGTAAGGAATTTAGTTATGGACAAAGTTATGCTGGTTATTATGATAGTAATGGTGTTTATCAGAATAGTGGTTATTGTCGTAATTGGTGGAATGGATGTGTTTATTATCAGAAAATTGAAGATGAAGTTTTTGATAGTAATAGTAGTTATTATGAACTTAAAAATGGTAGTATGCAAGAGGTTGATAATAATACTTTAGAGAAACCTATTATTGATACTAAGATTGATAAAAGTTATGAAAATACTAACATGTCAACATATTTTAGAAAGATTAGTGTTTCTAGATATGGAGATTTGAGTGGCTACTACGATAGTAATGGTAATTATTATGATAATGGTACTTGTAATAATAATACTTGCGATGCTTATGAACTTATTAACTATTATGATGCTAATGGTGATGAAGAGATTTTTGATTATAAACAGGATTATTATTATTTAGTTACTAAGGATACTAATATATTGGTACTTAATCAAAATATTAATAATTCTTGGGGTAATTCTGCTAAAGATTTTACGCTTACTGGTATTAATGATGGTACTTCTTATAATGTTACTTGGAATGTTAATTCTGCTATTAATTGTTATAGTAATATTACGATTGAAAATCTTAAGATGTATCATAATAGTAGACTTAGTAATTATAATCCTCCTTCTGGAAGCAATACAGCTGGTGTTTTATTTGGTAGATATCATAATGTTAAGATTGGTAGAGGAATTAAGAGAAATGGTACTTATCCTAGTCTTAGAGCTGTTGTAGGTGGTAGTGGTAGTGCTACTGGTAGTAATAATAATCCTACTAAATATAAATTGGTTATTGAAAGTGGCATGTATGATTCTATTTCTTTATCTACGGGTTCTTCTTCAATTAATTATTCTAATTTTTATCTTAATAATAAGTCTGTATATGGTAATGATTATGATAGAGTAAGTAAGAATAATAGTAATTTGGATGTTTATTATTGTGCTTCTGGTAGTTGGAGTGGTAATATTTATTCTACTACTAATAGTGTTACAACTAATGATCCTTCTTTTGATTTAACTGTTAAGAGTGGTATTTTTGGTAGTAATAAATATGATTATACTACTGGTATATATGTTAGTGGTAGAAGAGGTGGAACGCATTATGCTCCTACTAAAGTTAAAGTAGAAGGGGGATACACTTATAATTTGATTGGTGGTCCACTTCCTAGTGAAAATAGCAGTAATGTTAATGTATCATATATTTATATGACTGGTGGAGAGGTTGATTTTCTTGTTGGTGGTGCTGGAGAAACTGCTACTTATGGAAATAGAGTTATCGATATTACTGGTGGTACTATTAATTATAGTTTATTTGGTGGTTCTAATGGTTATCAGGGTAATGAAGGCGATGGTACTTTAAATGGTACTCCTTATATTTATGTTGGTGGTACTGCTACTATTGGTAAGGATGAATATGTAAAAGGAAATAATACTTTATTTGGTGCAGAAGCAGGTAGTATATTTGGTATTGGTAATGGTAGAAATGGTTATTCTACTATTGGTTCTGCTGATAATTCTATTATTATTATTGATGGTGATGCTACTATTAATAGAAATATATATGGAGGAGGTAACTATGGTGCTACTGGCGTAAGTAGTACTGCTAGTAGTTCTTATTCTAAAATAGTTATTAATGATGGATTCATAAATGGCTCAGTATATGGTGGTGGAAATAATAATAATAGTGGTTCTTCTTCGAAGAATTCGGAAATAGATATTACTATGTATAATGGTAATGTTGTTGGTTCTATTTATGGTGGTAGTAATGCTCTTGGAACGGTATATGGAACTACTAATGTTAATGTTTTAGGTGGCGAAATTACTAATTCTGTATATGGAGGGGGCCGTGGTGGTTATCTTTCTAATAGTAATAAAGGTACTTATGTTAGAGATAATGTTAATGTTACTATTGGTAATAATGATAGTAAATATACACCTATTATAAATGGCTCAGTATATGGTGGTAGTGCTTATGGTACAGTAAATGGTACTAGTAGTACTAATAATAGTTCTACATATAAGACTAATGTAACTATTAATAAGGGTATTATTAATAATGTATTTGGCGGTGGTCAAGGTAGTAATGAATATACACCATATGTTAATGGAAATATCTTGGTTACTATAAATGGTGGTGTTATTACTAATGTATATGGTGGAAATGATAAGACTGGTATTCCTGATGGGAAAATGGTTGTAAATATTAATGATGGTACTATTACAAATGCTTTTGGTGGTGGTAATGAAACATCTGCTAAAGAGACGAATGTTTATTTAAATGGTGGTACTGTTACTAAAATATTTGGTGGCTCTAATTTAAATGGTACGGTTGATGTTAGTAATGTTACTACTACTGGTGGAACGGCTTCTTATGTATATGGTGGTAATAATGCAGGTGGAACTACTGGTACTACTAATGTTAATATTAATAACGGAAATATTACTTATGTATATGGTGGTGGAGAAAAGACATCTGTTACTAAAAAGACAATGGTTAACCTTAATGCTTCTTGTGATACTTTATTTGGTGGTTCTAATATTAGTGGTGATATTGCTAATAGCTTTGTTAATATTAATGGTGGTACTGCTAATTCTGTATATGGTGGTAATAATGCCGGTGGTATTACTAATAGATCACAAATTGATTTTTATGGTGGTAATATTAAAAATATGTATGGTGGTGGTTTAAAGGCTGAAACTACTGTTACTAATGTTAATCTATATTATGGTAATGTTAATTCTGTATGTGGTGGTGGTAATGAAGCTGGTGCTGTTACTACTAATATTGATACTGGAGATGTTACTGCTAATTATGTATTTGGTGGTTCTAATAAGAGTGGTAATGTTAATGATAGTCATATTTTAAGTACACTTAGTTCTAGTAAGAGTGATTTGAATGTTACTACTAGTTTTAAGAAGTCTACTATTAATAATTCTGGTGCTACTGGTATTAATTCTAGTGAAACAATTAGTGTTGATATTCAGAATAATACTGGGGTAAATTTGGTTAAATGGGATTTATATATTAATACTAGTGATAGTATATTTGATTCTAATTGGTCTAGTGTTAAAGTTGATGTTGTAAATGGTGCTTTTCATGCTAATGAAATTAATAATTGGTATGGAACTAATACACTTAGTAGTGGTGGTTCTTTGAAATTTGATTTTAATATTCATTCTTATGTTTCTTTTGAGGAATTTAAAATAAATGGATATAGTATTGTTGGTTATGATGCTGATGGTAATAAATATATTGGTTATAGTAATGATGGTATTACTGCTGATTATATATATGGAGGTAATAATGCTGGTGGAAAAACTATTACTTCTAATATTAATCTTACACGTGGTAACATAGATGAAATATATGGTGGTGGTGAAAGTGCTGAAACTACTACTTCTAATATTGATATTTCTTCACTTTATGTAAATAATATTTATGGTGGTGGGGATAAGGCTACTACTGATATTGTTAATATGAATGTAGTTAGTGCCACTATTAATAATAATATTTTTGGTGGAGGTAATGCTGCTGCTATTAATAAGAATGTTATTCTTAATGTTACTGATACTAATGTTGGTGAAAATATTTATAGCGGTGGTAATCTTGGTGAGGTTAAAGATAATGTAACTACTACGATAAATGGTGGTACTGTTAATAATGCTATATTTGGTGGTGGTAAAAATGCATCGGTTGGTAATAGTGTTAATGATGTTGTTTCTAATCTTACTTTAGATGGTGCTAATGCCTTATTAGTGTATGGTGGCGGAGATGCTGCTGCTATTAATGGTAGTAGTAATGTTAAAGTTACTAATTCTAATATTACACGTGGTATATATGGTGGTGGTAATGGAGAGTCATTATCTACTACTAGTGATGCTACTGGTGATTTGAATCCTGCTAAGATTATGGGTAATACAATTGTTTTGGTTGATGGAAATACTACTGTAAAAGATATATATGGTGGTGGTAATCTTGGAATGGTTATGGGTAGTAGTTCTGTTGAAACTAAAGATATAGTTGTTACTAATTCAATATATGGTGGAGGCAATGCTGCTCGTATTGGTGGTAATGCTTATGTACATGTTTCTGGTAGTACTGTTAATAATAGTGTATACGCGGGAGGTAATGGTCAAACAGCTATTACACTTGGTAATACTTCACTTGATATAGATAATAATGCTAATATTAATAAGCATGTATTTGGTGGAGGTAATGCTGCTGCTACTGGTAGTTTAGAGAGAAATAATTCGTTAGGAAACGTTAATATTGTTAGTGCTAATATTGGTGGAAATGTGTATGGTGGAGCTAATACTTCTGTTTTATATGGAGAGACAATAGTTAATGTTGGTAAAAATGTTTCTACTAATAAAGATCTTGTTTCTGGTGATATTAGTATTCTTGGTACGGTATTTGGCGGTGGTGAAGCTAATGCTAGTGGTAGTGAAGAATATGATTATTCATTTATTAGTGTAACTAAGGGTATTAAAATCAATATTGATGGTAGTGATCATGATAATTTTGATATTAAAGGATCTATTTTTGGTAGTGGTAATGCTTCTAGTACTTCAGGTTATAGTTATATTGATATTAAAAATTATGGTACTAAAAATGATATTAAGAAAAATATATCTATTCAGAGAAGTGATTTGGTTACTATTGATAATAGTTATATGGAATTATCTGGTGCTACTGATAGAACTAATGAGTATTCTACGGTACTATTTACTTTAAGTAGAATTAATGAACTTAAACTTGTTAATAGTTCATCATTATATTTAAAGACAGGAGCTAATTTGGTTAAAAAATTATCAAGTGTAGCTTTGATTGATGGTAAAGAAGTAAAGGCTACCGCTAAGATTGATAATGAAAATGGTACATTTAGTAGAAATGTTGATAATAGAATTTATATGCTTGAGGGTAAGAATCTTAATATTGCTACTAATGAAAGTGTTACTACTTATGGAGAAGTTTCTGGTATGACTTTCTTTGGTATGTATTCTTCTTTGCATAATGGTAATATTATTACGGCTTTATATGATGATTATGATTATGGTCAGACTATTTCTTCTGGAGATGTTTTATTCTTTACAAGTGGTAGTTATGTTCTTGGTAGTCATATGACTAATCATGATATTACTGTAGATGGATTTTATTCTAATTATGGTGATGATAATAATACTAAGGTTATCATGAAGTATATTGAACCTACACCTAGTGATGCTAACTTTTATATGTGGGCAGTTGGCGAAAAGGTAGATTCTTATGAGGTTAATTTGACTGCTTCTAAATATTCTACTTTGGGTACTTATGAGTTATCACTTATTAATCATGTTAAACCTAATACTACTTTTTCAATACTTGGTGTTAGTTATAGTGCACTTGATCCGGATATTTCACTTGTTTCTTATAAGGATATACCTAGGGTTGCTAGTAGTACTGATGCCGCTAATAAGACATTTGGACTTAATATGAGGACTGGACAAAATGGTTGGATTACAAGAGGTAATACTAGTTTTATTACTGGCGGTGATAGTGATATTATTGGTACTATGGATTATGAAAGAGAAAATACTAGTACTGCTGCGGGACTTGTTTTCTATTTCTATCATTCGAAAAATTTGACTAATAGTGGACAACTTGGTAGTGTTACTATTTCTATGGCTGCTGTTACTCCTATTGATGATCTTAATAGTGAGGTTAAGAGAATTAATATTAATGTTAATTTGTCTACTGCTTTATATAGTACTAATGATTATGAAGGTACTATTACTCCTGGTAAGGAATATGAGATGTTTGCTACTAGTAATGTTAATATTACTAATAATAGTAGTTTTAGTGCTTATTATTCTTTGTTTATGGAAAGTGATATTAGTCCTTATAAGGATGGATATCATCGTAGTTTGGTTTCCACTTATTTACTTCCTGTTAATACAAAGATTACAATGATTGATTTTCATAAAGAAAGTAAACCTGTTTATTATTATTATGTTGTTAATGATGAGGATTATAATAATCTTCAAAATGAGTATAATTTGTATGGTGAAGTTTCTTATGATTTATCTAAATTTGTACGGATGGGTAGTACTAGTAGTGATAATAATTATAATGATAATGATTCTAATAATACTTATTATCAAAATGGTATGGCTATTGAGGAATTTATTTTTATGGTTGATTTTAAGGATGCTAATATTGAAGATGATGTCCTTGATAAATCTTTACTTCTTGAAATGAGAAATGGTGATAATCAAACACTTATTAGTGTTCTTGGTATTGAGCAGGAAAATATGAAGTATAATATATATAATAATAAGGATTCTGTTATTGAACTTAATGGTAGTCTTAGTGATAATACTATTTATTTGGGTAAGTCTACTACTTTGAATTTTGATACTAAATTTACACAAAGTACCGCTCTTAATAATTCTATTTACGATACTAGGTATGATGATCAAAAACTTGGTGTTAAATTATCTATTTATGATAGTAACGGTAATTTACTTAATAGTTCTAGTTTGATGGGTGTTAATTTTACATATAATGGTAATACTTATTATCCTAGGTATAATGGTACTGTTAGAATTAATGTTGCTGAAAAGATTGGTAATTTTAAATCTAAGATTGTTATTAATACTGAAAATAGTAATTTATCTACTGGAGAATATACTTTGGTTATGGAATCTTTTGGTTCTTCTGATGGTATTTATTATGGTACTAGTTCTTCTGATAGATTGGAAACTAAATTTAATATTATTGATACGATATATGGCCTTAAAATTAATACCACTGATAAACTTATGTTTATTGATAAGAATACTGGTAATAATCTTAATAATACTAATGCTTATGTGTTTAATATTAATTATTCTTCTGGACTTAGTAATCCTAATATTAGGGTAAAACTTTATAGAAGGGATTATAGTTCGGTATATAGTAATGAATATAATCTTGTTAATTTGACGGATTATGTTAGTAATAATTTGAATAGTAGTTCAAATGAATATGAGTATTATTTAAGTAATAATCCAGTAGATGGACTTAATTTAACTTTATATTTTAAAGATAATTTGCTTTCTGGTACTTATAAAATTGGATTTTCTTTATATGATGATAATAATTATATAGGGGAAGTTTATAAATATGTTATAATTAAGTAAGGAGGTTGTTATGACTAAAAAAATTATAGAAGATATTGGTGATCAGGAATTGTTAGAACTTTATATGGCCGCTGAAAAGTTTACTAAATATCTTGAAGAACAATTGGAGAGTGAAAATAATGACTGATGATTATAATAAAAAAATAGGCGTTCAAAAGGAAGTGCTTGAAGCACTTCCTAGAAATAATGCCAAAAATAATAAAGTATATAAAGAAAAAGTTATAGAACTTAAAGAGCAGTATGATAATGATCTTATGCTTTTATCTGAAGAAATTATTAAGAGAAAGAACGAGTACATGAATGCTTTACCTGATAAAAAAATTGATGAAATTACTATTTCAATGAAGGATATTTATAATAAACTTTTAATTGGTAATTGTTTTAATTCTTCTTATGAAAAGAGTGGGCTTGATAAACTTTTATATAGACTTGGGCATTTTTATACTGATACTCATGAAGATATTAATAAAAATATTTTAGCAATACTGGATATTTTTAAGTTGGTAGGAGTTAGTATTAATAGTGATGATTTTTGTTATAGTTATTATTCTAATTTATATATGAAAAAACTTTTGAGTGTTATTTCTGATGATAATAGAGATGATATTCTTAAAGATTGCTTTGATGAACTTTATTGGAAATGTCCAGATATTATTAGTCATATTACACTTAATTTTAAATATTTATATTGTATTAATAAAAAGATGTTTGATGAATATTATAATAATATTTTATCTGAAGTTACTAATGGTAATCTTAGAAATAATTATAGTGAATTATTTATTGAAAGAGAGAATTGTATATTTAATAGTAAGTATTTATATATGAATGATTTTATTAATAATAAACTTGATGTTAATGATTATAGTTCTGATAGAATTAAAAAAGCTTATGGATATATATTAAATGGTACTCCTAATGATGATATTAATGAGGATGTTATTAATCTTTCTTATTCTCTTATTGAATATAAGAATTATTTGCGTTTTAAATATATTATAGATGATATTAAGAACTTATATAAAGAAAAAGATAAGTATAAAGGTGTATATAACTCTAAAAAGAAAGAAATTAGTAAATTAGAGAAAAAGATATTTAAACAAAATAGGAAAATATTTAAACTAGCTAATGGTAATAAGATGGATAAATTTAATTTTTATAATAGTGTTGTTAATGAGGATATTAATAAACTAAAAACTTTATATGATGAATTACAAGATAATTATTTTTTAGAAAGAGTTTCTTCACTTAATGATGATTCTACTTTATATGATGTTTTATATTTGGCTGCTTCTAATTATAATTATTTAAATTTACTTATGAAGAAGAATAATATTGATAGTAAAAATGAGTATAATGATTTATGTGAATTTGTTTTTTATCCTCATATTAATATTCTTTCTAATATTTTGATTAATGATGAAAGGGATATTGCTACGATTATTATTGATAGATATAATTTATTTGGCTTTGATTTGAATAATGATTTATTAGGAAAGGATAATTTGGATAATATTATAGATAATGTTAATATTATTATTAATAGTATTTATATGAATAAACTTGGTATTAATGATAGTAGAATTAAATTTATTAAAGCTGCTATAAATATGAATTTGCAATAAAGAATATGCTTGCATAAGACATATTTATATGCTATACTTAAGTAAAGTGTGGTGATAGAATGAAGAAGGTTTTGAAAATAGGAGGAATTATATTATTAGTTGTATATGCTGCTATGGCTATTACACTTACATTATTCTTACTTAAATATAATGATTATAATATAACTGAAATTAATGGTAATTCTTTTGTTATTGTAAGAGATGATGATCTTAAACCTGATTTTAATAAAGGAGATTTAGTTGTTGTTAAGAAAAATGATAATAAGGATATTAAAATTGGAGATAAGATATTTTTCTATGAAATAGAAAATGAGAAAGTAACTGTTAATTTAGGTAATGTTATTAATAAAGAAGTAGTTAATGATAAAGAAACTACATTTGTAATGGATGGTGAATATCCAATATCTAGTGAATATGTTATTGGAAAAGCTTCTACTAGTAAAAGTTATGCTAAATTGGGTAGTGTTCTTAATGTATTGGAGTCTAGATATGGTTTTCTATTTATTATTATATTTCCTATTTTGATTATATTTATATATGAGATTTATGCTGCTATTAAGGAATTTAAGAGTCCAATAGATGATGAATAAGAAAATATTGTATTTTATTTGTGGGCTATGTTTATCTATGACTATTTTTATGGTTATAGATAGTTATGGCCTTTTTGAAAGTAAAAATGTTTTAAATGTTGATAGTAATATTGCTAAATGGAATGTATTTATTAATGGAACTGATATTAAAAAAAATGAGACTTTTATTGTTGATAAAATTAATCTTATAAATAATGATAATGTCTTAGAAGGAAAGATGGCTCCTGGTAGTAAGGGATATTTTGATATTGTAATTGATCCTACTGATACTGATACTTCTATTAGATATGATATTTCTTTTGATTTTTCTTCTCTTAATGATAAGATTGTTGTTTCAGGTATTGAGGAGATTACTTCTGGTAATCTTGTTAGAACTGGTAAAAATACTTATTCTAAAGTTATTACATTAAATGAAATTAAGAATGGTATTACTAATACTATTAGGGTTTATATTAAATGGGATAATAGTGATGATGAAAGTGATAGCGCTATTGGTAGTGTTATTAATAATTTTATTAATGTACCTGTTACTATAGCGGCATATCAATATTTGGGGGAGAAAATTGATATTTATAATGAAAGTACTGATTAATAAAGTGGTGATATAAATGTTAAAATGCGTAAATAAAGTTTTTCAGTTTTTTACTTGGGTTTTAGTATTTATAATTACTATCTTTATTTTTTTTTCATTGTATAATTTTGCTTCTGTTAAAATTATGCACAAAAGCTATACTAATTTTTGCGGATATAGTATATTTGAAGTTATTAGTGGTAGTATGAGTCCTACTATTGAAGTTAATGATTTGATTTTAGTCAAAAATACTAAGAATGTTAAAAAGAATGATATTATTACTTATTATAATGATGGTGATTTTATTACTCATAGGATTATTAGTGATGGTGATGATTATGTTATTACTAAGGGTGATGCTAATAATAGTGAGGATGTGAATGTTAAAAAGAATAATATTGTTGGAAAAGTTATTTTGTGTATACCTAAAGGTGGTTTATGGCGAAGAATACTTATTCAGCCTAAAGTTATTATTTCTATTTTGATTACTTTATTTTTATTTGGTTTATGTTTTTCTTATACACCAAATAAAAAGAGTAAAAAAAAGAATAAGAAAACTGTTAATTTAGATAATGATTTTAGTGATGTTGATTGTATTAATAAGAAATAAGGTGATATGGCATGATTGATAAGGTAAAGTTTTTGAAGTTTAATAGAGTATCTATTTTAATAATACTTTTTTTGTTATTGCTTATAGTTGTTCCTTTTACTTATTCTAAGTTTTTTTCTAGTGCTAAAAGTGATGCTAAAGTGGATACGGCTTTTTATATTTTGAAAGCTGATTATTATGAGACTAATATTTGTATTGATGATATTGCTCCTAGTGATGATGTTTATACTTATGATTTTTCTGTTTTAAATAATGATGGTAAGAATAGGGCAGAAACTAATATGGAATATATTTTGAAGATTGTTACTACGACTAATTTACCTCTATCGTATGCTTTATATAAAAATGAAAAATATAATGATAATAATAGTAGTAATATTATTACTGGCGATGTTATTGCTAGAGATAGTGATGCTGAAGATGCTACATATTTTAGAACACTTAGTACAGAAAAAGAAAAATTTGGTTTTAAGAAAGATGAAAAGAATGATTATCAGCTTGTTATTTCTTTCCCTAAAGAGTATGATTCTTTTGAATATCAAGGGATTGTAGAGGGAATTAAAATTGTTATAGAATCTAAGCAAGTTATAGATGAAGATTCTTAAAATAATGGCTTAATATATTTAATAAATAAATTGTCGAATTTTGCTTGCAAATGATTTTTTTTTGTGATATACTGAAATAGAATTATAAGATAGGGAGGATAGTCCTAATTCTTAATAAAAAGGAGTGTTGTTATGGAAGAAAAGATTCTTACTGATGATGAGAAAAGACAAAGAAGGGAAGACAGAAAAAAGAGAAGAAAATATAGATTATTAATATTACTTTTATTATTACTTGGAACTGGTACAATGCTTGTTACTTCAACTTATGCATGGTTTACTTCTAATAAGAATGTATCTGTAAGTTCTATTAAAGTTAATATTGAAGCTAAAGGTGGTATTCAAATATCTGCTGATGGTACTAATTGGAAATCTATAGTTAAAGCTTCTGATTTGTTAGCTGTAAAAAATAGTACTTATACTGGTAGTACAAATCAAATACCTAATACTTTGGAACCTGTATCTACTGCCGGAGTAGTTGGAGAAGATGGTAAATTCCCTATGTTCTATGGTACTGTTGTTACTTCTACTAGTGAAGCTAATAATGGTGAATATATTTTGACTGCTACTAAAGAAACTGAGGTTGCTGGTACTGAAGGTAAATTTATTGCATTTGATTTATTCTTTAAAGTTGAGAAGGATACTCCTATATTCTTAGTTAGTGGTTCTGGTGCTACTACTGATGATAGTACTGATACTGGTATTAAGAATGCTTCAAGAATTGGATTTATATATTTAGGTACTGCTGAAGCAAATGCTACTGTAGCTGATATTCAAGCTCTTAATGCTGCTGCTGCATCTAAGGCATATATTTGGGAACCAAACTATGATGTTCATACTGATGCAGGTGTAGCTAATGCCAGAGACGTATATGGAGTAACAGTTGGTAAAACTGGTGGTGCTGCTCTTGGATATTCTGGTATAACTGCAGAAATTGATACTACTAAGGATATATTACTTGGTAAAGCTAATGCTACTGATAATGCTGATAAATTTAAAGCGGTAACTCCTCAGTATACTACTGTTGCTGGATTTACTAATTATCAACCTATATTCCCACTTGCAAAAGGTGTTTCTAAGATAAGAGTATACATGTGGGTTGAAGGTCAAGATGTTGACTGTGAAAATAGTGCATCTGGTGGAAATATTACTTTCAATTTGAAGATTAGTACAGAAGATCCTAATGCTATAGGTGGATAATAAAAATGTAAAGGAATGATGTAAAAAGTCATTCTTTTTTTTACTTTTTATCTTTTATATTATATAATGTTATTGGAGGTGCGATATGAAACTTATTGGTTTATTACATAATATTGATTATGAGATTGTTAAAGGGGATATTAATATATCTATTAATGATATTTGTTATGATTCTAGGAAAGTAGTAAATAATGATTTATTTATTTGTTTGGTTGGTAGTAGTAGTGATGGTCATGATTATATTGATAGTGCTATTAATAATGGCGCTAAATGTATAATTGTAGAGAGGAATGTTAATATTGATAGTGATATAACTGTTATTAAAGTTAATGATACTAGGAGATGTTTATCTAGAATATCTATTAATTATTTCTTTAATCCTAGTAGTGAGATGATTACTATTGGTATTACTGGTACTAAAGGAAAGACTACTACTTCTTGGATGATTAAAAATATTTTAGAAGAAGATGGTAAAAGTGTTGGGGTTATTGGGACAATGGGTATTTTTTATGGAAATAAGCATTATGAAACAGTTAATACTACGCCTGAAAGTTATGAGATTCAAAAATATTTAAGAGAGATGGTTGATAATGGGGTTAAGTATCTTGTTATGGAGGTATCTTCTCAAGCTTTAAAGGTTGGTAGAGTAGATGGTATGATGTTTGATTACGGGGTATTTACTAATCTTACTAGAGATCATGTTGGCGAAGGGGAACATCCTGATATGGAGGATTATATTTATTCTAAGAGTCTGTTATTTAAAATGTGTAAATATGGGGTGTTTAATATTGATGATGATCATTATAAGGATATGATTTGTGATTGTACTTGTAGTATTAATACTTATGGTTATGATAAAAATAGTGATTTAGTTATTACTGATACTAAACTTCTTAGAAAGGAACATTTTATTGGAGTAGAAGTTTGTACTGATGGTATTATTAAAGATAATATTCTTATTAATACTCCTGGACTTTTTTCTGTTTATAATGGTATATGTGCTACTTTAGTTACTAAGTTACTTGGATGTGATATTAATAGTATTAAGAATGCTCTTAAAAAGGTTGCTGTTAAAGGTAGAGTGGAAATTGTTCCTGTTAGTGATAAATATAGTGTTATTATTGATTATGCTCATAATGGTGTATCTATGGAAAATATTCTTAAAACTATGAAAGAATATAATCCTAAAAGAATTGTTAGTTTATTTGGATGTGGTGGTAATAGAAGTCGTGACAGAAGATATGATATGGGAGAAATATCTGGTAAATATGCTGATTTTACTATTATTACTGAGGATAATTCTAGGTTTGAGGATGTTAATGATATTATGAATGATATTGAGACTGGTATTAAGAAGACTAATGGTAAATATATTAAAATTGCTGATAGAAGTGAGGCTATTAGGTATGCTCTTGATAATGCCATGGAAGGGGATATTATATTACTTCTTGGTAAGGGACATGAAACTTATCAGGATAAAAATGGTATTAGAGTTCATTATGATGAAAGAGAAGTTATTAATAGTATTATTAATAAAAATTAATATTTTAATAGAAGTAGAAATACTTCTTTTTATTTTAATTTTATCTTGTAATTAGTACATTCTTGTGATAAAATTATAATGTAGGAAAATAGGTAATTATTATACTATTTATATTATTAGTTCTTTTTATGGAGGTAATTTATATGACTTTAAATATAAAAGATATTATTAAGAAAAATATTAGATTTATTAGTGCTATGATTGTTGTAATTATCTTAGGAATATTTGGAATTAGTTATGCTCTTAAGGTAGCTTCTTTTAATAAGATTGGTGTCGATATTAAGAGTGCTACTATTGAAGCTAATATTACTTATGATACTTCTTCTAATGGGGCTAATATAAATAGTACTAATGAGATGCTACCTATTAATGATGATGAAGTAGTAGGAATAAATGTTAATGATCCTAGAGTACTTAAGGCTAAATTTTATGTAACTGGTAGTAGTTCTAATCCAGATAATAGTATATATGATATAGCTATTCATGATTTTAATGTTGATTGTTCTATTAGGACTGAGAATGTTAAATGGAGATTATATAAGAATGGTACTTTATTATCTAGTGGTAATTTATCTCCTACGTTTGATGTTATGAATGGTAATAGACTAGTTCTTACTGATACACAAGAGGATTTAACTACTACTAAAGATGAATATGTATTTTTACTTTGGATTAGTGAGTCTTGTAGTGGGGATATTGCTAATTGTTCTAAAGAGCAAGACCAGAGTAAGTATCTTGGAAAGAGTTTAAGTGGTTCTATTAAATTAGAACTTGCTACTAAAAGCAAAAAGGCTTTAGTTAGAACTACTGGTGTAAGTGGTTCATGTAATTATACTATGACTAGTACTCCTACATGTAATACACTTACTTATA
>OLFV01001130.1_pt1 | contig 27418 bp, 21 predicted proteins | sample 1605551 | NCBI WGS metagenome assembly OLFV01 (sample SAMEA3888922, study PRJEB22519) | human gut metagenome | biome: human gut; feature: human-associated habitat; material: faeces | place: Denmark | collected 2011 | reverse complement strand
ATCCGTGGAGGCCATGGGCTGTCCCCTGGTAATTCCCGCCACCCGCTCATATATATGGGCGTGAATATCAATTACGTTCATCTAAATCCCCCTACCTGTACATTTGTGTATATTGCACTTTAACAGCACTGTTTTTCGGATGCCATTAGTATACTATGACCATATTTTTATGTATATATGATTTGATTGGAATATGTTTTGATTTCATTCTATCTTATTGACGCTCCCTGCAAATCGTGATTTAATGATAACAACTGTTACATTGGGATGATATTTTTATCATAAGGAGGGATTTTATGTATCAGATTTTATCGTATCCTATAAAAAAAGGGCAGCCCACCTGGCCCGGCAACCCTGCATTCAGTCTGGAACCCCACACCTCCATTGCCGGAGGCGACACAGCCAACACCTGCACCATCCATCTTTTTAACCATTACGGAACCCACCTGGATGGACCCATGCATTTTTACGGAAAGGGCATTCCCCTGGACCAGGTTCCCTTTGGGCAATTTTTCTTTCATAAGCCCCTGCTCCTGGATATTCCAAAGGAACCTGGCGCAAAGCTCATGCCCGAGGATCTGATTCCCCACCGTGAGGACGTAAAAGACGCTGATCTGCTTTTAATCCGCACCGGTTTCTCCAAATACCGCAGAGAAAAACCGGATCTCTATGAAAACAATGGTCCGGCTGTCAGCAGCCGGCTGGCCCGGTACCTTCAGGATAATATGAGCCATTTAAAGGCCCTGGCCCTGGATTTTGTGTCCCTTGCCTCTTACAGCGACACAAAGGATGGGGATCTCGCCCACCAGATCATGCTTGGCATGTACCACAACCGTTATATCTGCATCATCGAGGATGTTAATATGGAGGGACTTCCGTCCGGCTTTCTGAAAAACGCAGCCGCCGTTCCGCTGATAATAGAGGGCATTGACAGTTCCCCCGTCACCATGTGGGCGGAGTACTGATGCCTATGTCACGGTTTATGCTGCGGTTTAAGACATGGTTCAAGACATGGTTTAAGATACTATTTAAGACACGATTCAAGCTGCTGTTTAGGAAACACTGGTGCCTTCTCATCATCTGCTCCCTGTGCGTCATCCTGGCCATTACCCTGTATGATACCTCCAACCAGGCCGCAAACTGGGAACCGGAACCGGCTGACAGCTCCAGCCTCCATGTGGGTTTTTCCCAGATAGAGACAGACAATCCATGGAGAACAGCCCAAATCAACAGTTTCCGCGAAGCCCTGCTTCCCAATGGGATGGACTTTATCTACCATGAACCGGAGGACCACTCTGTTCAGTGGCAGCTGGAAGATATACGCAGCCTGATTCGGGAGGGCGTGGACTATCTGGTCATTGTGCCCGCGGACCTGTCTGCCCTGACTCCGGTGCTCCAGGACGCCAAGGACGCGGGCATTCCCGTCATCCTCATTGACCAGTCGGCCGAGACCATTGACCAGAGCTACTATGTGTCTCTTATCTCCGCGGACTACCTGAAGGAAGGCCAGATTTGCGCCGGCCTGCTGGCGGATAAATTCGGGGATCAGCCCTGCAGGATCGTGGAAATCTACGGCACCGAGAGCTCACCCGGAGCCCAGGCGCGCTCAAAAGGATTCCATCAGGCCCTTATAAAGTATCCCAACATGGAAATCATTGATGTGGAATACGGGAATTTTGACCGGGTAACAGCCCAAAAGGCAATGGAAAACGCACTTATCAAGGCCGCCAACCGGGGACAGACCATAGACGCGGTCTTTGCCCACAGCGATGAAGACGGGCTGGGGGCTCTCCAGGCTATCAAGGTAGCAGGGCTGCCGCCGGGTGAAATCGCCATTGTGTCCATCAACGGCATCCAGGACGTGTGCAAGGCCATCATTGCCGGAGAATATCTGGGCACGGTGGAGAGCAACCCCCGCTGGGGATTTATCGCGGCTTTCCTGATACAGCAGATGGAACGGGACTGCAAGCCATTCCCCATGGTAATGATTCCTTATCAGATTATTACTGCTGAGAATGCGGCCGAGTATGCGCTCACCGCCTATTAATACAGGAAAGGAAACGGGATTCATGAAAAACTTCTTCCGACAGCTTTCATTCCGCAGGAAACTGCTGATTTCCTTTGTGACGCTATCCTGTATCCCTGTGCTCCTGGTGGGAATTGCCGCCTATCATCTCTATACCAATTTCATCATCAACATGACCGAGAAATCCTCCATCGAGACCATTGACCTTGTCTGCGATGACATTGACAGCCTGCTCAATGATGCCTGGAATCTCTGCGACATGCTGACCGGCGATATCAAGATGCAGAAATACCTGCGCATGGACTTTGACTCTGTCCGGGACCAGTATTCCAACGACCTGGCCGGCAGCATGGAGCTGGCCTCTATCTCCACCTACCGCAAGGATATCTTCGGAGTATATGTGTTCGGCCAGAACGGCGGCCGCTACAAATCCAACTACTACTCATTCAAATCAGAGGACCAGAGGGAGACTACATGGTATAAGGCCATTGCGGGCAGCAGGGAAACCACCTGGTTTCCTTCCCATGAGGGCAGCTTCATTGTCCGCAGCTCTATCAGCGATAACTTCATCACAGTGGGACAGCCGGTGATGGATAAGGCTTCGGGTATGGTCAACGGCATTGTGGCAGCCGACATCAAAGAGGATGTTATCACCCAGAAAATCAAGCACAGTCTCAGCAACGGGGTCATCTGCATCATTGATCAGGAGGGAAGCATCCTGTTCCGCTCCAACGCAGGCAACGATCTCCACTATCCCATCGACATTTCCCCCAGCCTGGTATCCCATATTCTGGAATCCACAGGCACTGCCGTGGGAAAATCCATGGTAGTGCCTGACAGCGGGTACCTGGTGGTAAGCCGTACCCTGATGAATTCCAACTGGAGGATTGCCGGCATCATAGACCGGGGCTTTCTGACCCAGAGCAGCAAGGACATCACCCATATTGTCATGCTGGTCCTGCTGATTATCGCATTCTCCTCCCTGTATGTGGCCATGCTTATATCCCAGTCCGTATACAAACCAGTACAGATTCTTTACCGCATGATGGAGGAGGTGGAAAATGGAGATTTCTCGGTCCGGTACACGTACCACTCCTCCGATGAGTTCGGACGGCTGGGCAAGAATTTCAACCAGATGCTGGAGCGGATCCAAAAGCTTATCAGCCAGATCTATGAGGAGCAGAAAAAGCTTAAGAACTCGGAGCTGAAGGCCCTCCAGGCCCAGATACAGCCCCATTTTCTGTATAATTCCCTGGATTCCGTCATGTGGCTTTTGAGAATGGACAAGAATCGGGACGCGGAGAAAATGCTCAATGAGCTGTCCACGCTGTTTAAGATTTCGCTCAGCAAGGGGAATGAAATCATCACCATCGAGGAGGAGCTGCGTCACATAAGCAGCTACCTGTTTATCACCAACATGATTTACAGCAAGAAATTTGAATACGCCATTGAATGCGACCCTGTGCTGTATTCCTACCGTACTCTTAAGCTGCTGTTGCAGCCCCTGGCTGAAAATGCCATTGCGCACGCAATACCCATGCCCGGACGGGGACCAGGGTTATCCAGGCAACGCAAAGATTACGGTGAGTTATACCCTGACGGATGAGGACAGCCTTGTACTGTCCGTGCAGGACATCAGCCGGGGAATCGACCAGGAAACCCTTGAAAAACTGCAGCAGCAGCTGGGAACAGCCGCCCACCCGGACCGCAGGGATTCCGGGTATGGGCTCTACAATGTCAATGAGCGCATCCATATCCTCTTTGGAAGCAGCTACGGTCTGACCGTCACGTCAGAGCCGGATTTTGGCACCGAAGTAACCGTAAAGATTCCCAAACTGAAAGGAGATGATATTTTTGTTCCAGGCAATGCTTTGTGATGACAATGAAATCATACTGGAAGGGTTATCCCGGCAGATTGACTGGGAGGGACTGGGCATCTGCCTTTCCGGCACTGCTGCCGACGGACAGGATGCCTGGAACCAGATGAAGGATAATCCGCCTGACATCCTTATCACCGACATCCGTATGCCTTATATCGACGGGCTGGAGCTATCCAGGCTGGCAAAGGACTTAAACCCAAACATCGTGCTTCTCATCATCAGCGCGTATGATGACTTTGAATATGCCAGGACAGCCATGCATCTGCGGGCCCTGGATTATATACTGAAACCCATTGATCTGGATGCCATGAACCGCATACTGACGAATGCGGTTTCCCACTGCCGACAGTTCCACCACGACAAGCGTCTGATGGCCACACAGCTGCTGCGCAACATGGCGGTCCAGGAGGCGGCCGGCCCCGAGGGCATTGTCTTAAACGAGCTGGACCTTGAGCCTGATTCATGGTGCTGCTTCCTGCAGGTGGAGCTGGACGATCACAGCTTAAGCAAGCTGTCCGACGACATCCGTTATGCGTCAGAGCGCAGGTTTTCGGCCCTGAGCCAGATTCTGTTTGGTGACAGCTCTTATCTGCTGGAATCTCATCAGTACAGCTACAGCGTCTGCCTCACCTCCCGCTCCAGGATGGAACTGGCCGCCCGGCGGAAAATTCTGGTGGACACGATACGCAGGCAGTTCCCCCATGAGGGGAGCTACTGCGATGTCAGCATCGCCTCGGGCAGCATTGTCCAGGGCATCCGCCTGCTCCACAAAAGTGTACAGACCTGCCATGAAGCAGGCAAGCTTCATTTCATCAAGGGTTCCAATGCGGATATCTTTTACGAGGAGGTGGAGTCTTATATCTATAATGAGCCGGAGGACAGCCAGGGATATCCCATACCGGACACCAGGCTTATTACTTTTATCAAGGAACAAAATAAGGAAGGGATTACAGGAGAGCTGGAGCAATTAAAAACATGGCTCTATCAGAAGGGAAGCGAGAGCTATCTGTATATGACATTTTCCCTGGGAAGCTTCTATACCCATCTGATGAAGGAATTGGGGGAATCAGGAATCAACCTTCAGGATATATTTCAGAATCCCATCGAAGAATTCAAAAAAGTGGCAGCCGGCGGTACACTGGAGTCCAGCATCGAAAACCTGAAGCAGAACCTGTTCAAAATCTGCGACAGCATACGCATCAACAAAAGCCGTTACGGAAAGCTCATAGACCAGGCCATCCTGTACATCCAGAACCACTATATGTCCTCCTCCTTTTCCATTGATGAGGTGGCGGGAGCCGTATGCTTAAGCACCTCCTATTTCAGCACTGTATTTAAGAGCGAGACAGGAATTACATTTACGGATTATCTGATTAAGGTAAGGATGGAAAAAGCCAGGGGACTGCTTGAGAATACCAGCATGAAAATGTATGAAATCTCATCCAGGGCAGGATATGAAAATGCGGCCTATTTCAGCGCCGCATTCAAACGATATTATGGAAAATCCCCTTCTGAGTTCCAGAGCCGGAAGTAGGGGCGGCAGACAAAAGGAAAGACCGGCCGGCGGCAGGCAGGAACGCAAAAAAGGAGGCAAGTGCTGCATGGCGGAAGGGAACGGATTGAAAAAAACCTACGCCTCCCTGCCCGGACATTCCTCCCGCAGAAAGCATTCACAGCATTTCGGGCGCCTGGCAATGCAGATGGTACGGCCCAGGGTAATGATATGTATGTTCCACAGAATCCAATGGTCCTTTGGCAGCACCTTCATCAGATCATACTCTATCTTCTCCGGCTCCTCCTCTTTTGTAAGGCCCAGCTTCCTGGAAATACGCTTTACATGGGTATCCACCACAATACTGGGTTCATTGTATATATTCCCACGTATAACATTGGCTGTCTTACGTCCCACGCCTGCAAGGGAGGTCAGCTCCTCTATGGTTCTTGGCACCTCTCCTCCAAACCGTTCCACCAGGTCCCGGCAGCAGGCAATGATATTCTTAGCTTTCATGTGATAAAACCCAATGGAGTGGATATCCTGTTCCAATTCCTTTAAATCCGCCGCGGCAAACTTCTCCAGGGTATCGTATTTCTGGAATAAATCAGCTGTGACGATATTCACCCTGGCGTCTGTACACTGGGCGCTCATGATAACTGCAATCAGCAGCTGCCAGGGTGTCTCATGATTCAGGTAACAGCGGTACTCCGTACCGTATTCCCGGTCCAATACATCCAGGATACGGGCAATACGGGCGGCCAGTTCTGCTTTTGTCTCCCTGACAGCTTTCGGCCTTCCCTGAGTTTTTGTGCCGCCGCCAGCTTTTCTCCCTCTGCCGGCCTTTGTATCCCGGTCACTTTTTATCCCTCTGCCAGTTTTTCTGTCAGTCTCAGGTTCATTTAAAATGGTCTTCTGCAGCATATATCCAGTCCTTTCATCACAACGTTTTTGTTGCATTTACAACGTTCTAAAGTTTATCACCCAATTCTGACCGCCCTTGCATTATACGTCAGCGGGTCCCTGTGCCTGTAATCAAACAGCACCAGGGTTCCGTCTCCCATGGCTTCAATATGGGCCATCTTACTCATCTGCCTGGAATCATACCCTTCATAATCCATAAGGTAATGGGGAGATTCCTCCTCCCTCTGAAAGAACTGCCGGACAGCCTGTTTATAAGTGCTTTGGTCCCGGGCAAAGGATGGGCGGCTTTTTACATTTTCCCTGAGATATAAATCATACATGAGAAGGTCCCTGAACCGTTCCATAACAGAGGCATCCAGCCCTGCATCCCTACGTCTGGCTATGATACTGTACAGTATCTCATATCTGGCTATGCGGCTGTGGCTGATGCCGGTGAGATTGTTTTCACGGTAATATGCAGCCATATCCAGAAACATTTCATAGGGCGAACCGTATTCTGCCGCAAGCCCGGACAGAGTATGGACAAACTGCCTGCTGTTATAATACACCTCCGTCATATCCTCCACGCCCTTTAGTTCCAGGATGTCCCTGTAGGACAGCCACCGGGTGGACAGGACCTCATAGGGCGGCCGTGAGGAATAGCAGAGGCCGTAGGTCAATGCCATTTCTTCCATATAAGAGCCCTTCAGCACTTTGAGGAAGCCCAGCTGAAGCTGCTCCGGCTCCATGGAATATACCTGGTTGAACGAATGACGGAAAGATTCCAAATTCTCATTGGGCAGACCTGCGATCAGGTCCAGATGCTGGTGAACATTATGTGCCTGATTGATTGTGCCGGTGATACGGCGTATCTCGGCTATATCTGTCTTGCGGTGTATGGCCTTAAGCGTGTCCGGATTAGTGGACTGTACGCCAATCTCCAGCTGGACCAGTCCAGGACGCATCTGGCCCAAAAGCTCAATCTCCTCCTGGTCCAGCAAGTCGGCGGCAATCTCAAAGTGAAAATTGGTGACTCCGTTGTCATGACTCTTGATAAACCGCCATATGGCCATGGCATGTTTTTTATTGCAGTTAAAGGTCCTGTCCACAAATTTTACCTGAGGCACTCCGGCCTCCAGGAAATAAGCCAGCTCATCAAGGACCAGTTCCAGGCTTCTGAACCGTACGCTCTTATCAATAGAGGACAGGCAGTAGCTGCACGAAAAGGGGCAGCCCCGGCTGCTCTCGTAATAAATGATGCGGTGCTCCAAATCCTTTATATCCATATGCTTATATGGAAATGGTATCCGGCTCATATCCATGGCCCGGCGTACACCGGTATCTGCCAACGAACCATCGGGGAGGCGAAAGGCAAGCCCGGGTATATTTTCCAGACCGGCCTGTCCGTCCGGCAGGATTTTTCCACTGTCTGTCCCTTTTTTACACAACTTATCCACATAATATCCGGCCAGCTGTGCAAATGTTTCCTCTCCCTCTCCCTTCATGACGCCTGTTGCCTCCGGCAGCTCCCCAAGCACTTTAGCTGCATCAAAGGACACCTCCGGTCCTCCCAGCCATATGGGCACATCCGGCAGTATTTTCCCTAAATCCGCGATTAGATATCTGATATATTCTATATTCCAGATATAACAGGAAAAGGCAATCACATCCGGTTCTCTTCTGAATATATCCTGAAGAATCTGGTCCAGCTGGTGGTTGATTGTATACTCGGCCAGCTCAATAGACGGCTTCGCAGGATCCATGGCACCGGTCCCGATTCCACGGTTTTCCGCCCGTTCATGCCTGCCGCCTGCTTCCCCCAGCCCCAATACCTGGTCTGCGTAAGCCTTCAGGCTGTAAATTCCCAGATTGGAATGTATATATTTCGCGTTGACAGCCGTCAGCAGTATCTTCATGGGACTATACCTCTAGCTCGATTTTATGGCCGGTGGACTGGTACTGGTAGTAACGCACTCCCGCAGCATTCAGCATACGCTTGGAAGCCATTACCGCCGGTGTGTCCGCATATTTGTCTTCTCTGTATACAATGGTCTTGATTCCTGACTGTATAATGGCCTTGGCGCACTCATTACAGGGGAACAGGGTCACATAGAGCTTGCTTCCCTCCAGGCTTCCCCCTCTGTAATTAAGAATAGCATTTAACTCGCTGTGTGTGGAGTAGAAATATTTGGAATTGTAGGGGTCCTCCTTCTCATTTTCCTTGCCCCAGGGGAATTCGTCATCCGAACACCCTTTGGGGAAACCATTATATCCCATGGACAGGATCTTATTGTCCTGGCTGACAATACACGCGCCCACCTGGGTACTTGGGTCCTTGGAACGTCTTCCCGACAACAGGGCCACCCCCATGAAATATTCGTCCCATGTTATATAATCCACACGTTTTCCGGTCATTCTTTTTCCTCCTTTTATCCTTTCCGCAGCCGCCTGGCTGTCTCTGCACACACGCAGCCTGCCCCCGCAGTGCCCAATAAATACAGCTCCTGTCTGGACATTCAGGAACGGCTGCGTGGCTGCTTCTGGTATCGTTGCTGGTATTTTATATTTTCCTCTGTCTGTGAATGGATTATAACATTCCGGGCTTATTTAATCAATAAAGTTGCATAAATCTTGGGAACGCCTTGGAAATACCCCTGGGAATAACCGGTGAATAACTGTTTTTCCGGTCCTTGCCTTTTTCCGGGATAAATGCTATATTATAACAACCAGACGATAGCGGAATATAAGTAACTATCGCTCATTATTCTATATCTTTAACAATATCTCAAATTATCTGAATCGAACGATTCATCTCATTATTCTGCCCCTTATGTATCGGGCAATCATTTCCACTTTTATATCACACCAATTATTTATTAAAAGGCAGAAGGGCTATTGTCTGGTTTATCGGAAAACGCTATAATGGGGATAGGTTCTTATATGGCTTGCCGGAACAGGAGGCTGTATGGAAGCAGATTATCTGCGTGAACAGGAATCAGAATCAGCAGGGGCCAGAGGGTTCAGTCAGCTGGAGGACAAGGTAATGAAGACAGCGGCACAGTTTTTTGGGAAGGATTTGCTTCCCTATGCGGGTATCAAGGGCCGGATTGCCTGCGTGGCACCTACAGAGCATGTCCATCTGGAGATGCGCAGGCTGGAAGAAGACTTTAATTTTATTATGAAGGACGGGTCGTGGAGACATCTGGAATTTGAGAGCGACAGTATTCAGGAGAAGGACTTAAGACGGTTCCGGGAATATGAGGCTTACATAGGGCTTACATATGATGTTCCGGTCACGACAACTGTAATATGTACATCCCGGGTAAAAATCCTGAAAAAGGAGCTGGTCAACGGAATGAACGTATACAGAGTAGAGGTGGTTCGGCTAAAGGACAGAAATGCGGACAAGGTCTTTGAAAAGCTGCAGCAGAAAATCAGCCGGGGCAAGACACTGGGGCGCCATGATGTATTTCCCCTGCTTCTGACCCCTCTGATGTCGGGAAAGATGGAGATGAGCCAAAGGATTTACCAGGGCATGGAGTTTCTTCAGTGTAAGGAACTCAAAGCAGGGGATGAGGATCGAAAAAGAATGCAGTCAGTACTGTATGCGCTGGCAGTAAAATTTTTGGACAGAGATGAATTAGCGATGATAAAGGAGAGGATCGGAATGACTGTTTTAGGCAAAATGCTGTTTGAGGACGGTGTGGAGAAGGGGATTGAAAAAGGAGTCCAGCAGGGGCTGGGGCGCGCAAATGCACTAAATGTGAAGCTGGCAGATGCAGGAAGGGCGGACGACATTATCCGGGCAGCATCGGATAGGACTTATCAGGAACAATTGTTTAAGGAGTTCGGAATTTAGTAGTAAACACTTTATTTTGCGAAAACACCCGTCGGCCCAAGGATCTTTTTAAGGGGTATATTGGCCTTTACTATGCAGGGTAGATTTTCGTCATAGAAAAACCACCCTCTCAACTGCCAGGTATTAGGGTGGTTTTCCTATATAGCTGCTTACATCAACAATAACAGACTTTTCTTTGTGTTTTCATCCGCCCCAGCTTTACCATCATCTATTTTCAGGCACTGATTTAGTCACAATCACATCTGTGTCATACCCCATGAGACGCGGTATGACAACAGTTCCCGCTTTCACAGGAGCGGTCAGGGTATACTTTTTTATCTCACTCACTGCATCGAAAATCCGGTCCCGGGGTATGGGGTTTGTCAGCCTCACGCTGGCCAGGGGAAGTATGCCGCCCTTTACCAATACAGATGTGGCAATATTCCTCTGGGGGTCCGTCAATTCCTGCTCCACATACGCCCTCCCCTTCGGGCAAGCGGCGCCCTCCACAGAGCAAATCCGTCTGCTTCCGTCTTCCCTCTCTTCAATCTGCGCCCTTATATCGCATCCGTTGGGACAGATGATACATGTATATTCTCTCAACATTCAGCGCTCACCTCCAGCCGGCCCATGGACACCAGTTTATCCGCCTTAACCGTAAGTTCAATCATTTCGGCCGGTATCGCTTTCTTCATTTTCTTTGATGCCACCAACACGCCGTCCTGCCTTACTTCAATGCGGCATTCCTTCAAGGGACTGTTTACCCTCAGGGACAGCTTAAAATCCCTGGTGCCGCTCACTCTCTGGGGAACGGTATGGTTAATATGGCTGTCCGTTCCTATTTCGATGGGACAGGGGGCCAGACATCCATTCTGCACAAATTCCGCAGCTGAATCCGCCAGGCTTTCTGCTTCCATGGAAACAAAGTCCACTAAATCATGGACATGGAGCACATTTCCCGCAGCAAAAATTCCCGCCACATCTGTCTGGAAATGTTCATCCACCACAGCGCCTTTTGTCCTGTCATCCAGGGTCACGCCAGCGTCCAGTGAAAGTTCATTTTCAGGAATCAGTCCCACAGAAAGTATCAGGGTATCACACTTGTATTCCTTTTCAGTTCCCGGAACAGGTCTTAAGTGTTCATCCACACGGGACACCGTGACGCCTGTCAGGCGGTTGTCCCCGTGGACAGCCGTTACCGTATGGCTCAGATACAGCGGTATGCCGTAATCATTCAGGCACTGCTCCACATTGCGGGGCAGGCCGCTTGGATATGGCTGGATCTCAAACACGGCCTGGACATGAGCGCCTTCCAGCGTAAGCCTGCGGGCCATAATCATGCCGATGTCCCCGGAGCCCAGGATGACCGCTTCCTTTGCAGGCATTACATTGTAGAGGTTAATATAAGCCTGGGCAACCCCTGCCGTAAACACACCGGCCGGGCGCTCACCGGGGATTCCCAAAGCGCCTCTGGTACGCTCCCTGCATCCCATGGTAAGGATCACGGACTTGGCCCTCCATACCTTAAGCCCCCGGCGTGTTGCTGCCGTCACTGTCCTGTCCTCTGCCACCTCCAGAACGGTTGCGTCCGTGATGTAAGGAATCCCTAATTCCTCCACCTCATCTATAAATCTCTGTGCATATTCCGGCCCGCTTAATGTGGTTTTAAAACGGGTCAGTCCAAAACCGTCATGAATGCACTGTCTGAGTATTCCTCCCAGCTGTTTTTCCCGTTCCACAATCAATATATTATGGATTCCTTTCCTGTATAACCGGACAGCCGCAGCCAGTCCCGCCGGTCCGCCGCCCACAATGAGTACGTCTGTCTCCATTTCCTACACCTCCTCCCGCACTCTGCCGAAAAACATCTGTGAATCTTTTCTGGCATACCTGACTTCTGTTACCTTTTTTTCCAATTCATCTTCTATCATCTGCGCAATCCGCATCTGGCAGTATCCTCCCTGGCACCGCCCCATCATGGAGCGGGTCCTGTATTTGACTCCTGCCATGGTGTCAACTCCCAATGGATTATGGATGGCTGACAGGATTTCCGCCCTGGTTACCTTTTCGCACCGGCAAATGACCTGGCCGTAATCAGGATTCTGCCGTATCATCTCCTCCTGCTCTTCTTTTGTCATCTCCGCAAAATGAGGAATCCCTTTTCTCACAGGATTAAACCCTGGATTCGGCGTAAGTTTCTCCCTCTCTTCCATAAGACTGATTGCATGACGGGCAATGGGTACTGCCGCTGTAAGCCCGGGGGACTCGATGCCCACCAGATTAATGGCGCGGGGCGCAATGTCATCCCTTATCTCTATCTTAAAATCCTGTATAACCCCGTCCTCATCCACCCATTTAGGCAGAATACCGGAATAGTTGCGGATATAATCCTTTTTATGGATACATGGCCACAGGTCCGAAGCACTCTTAGCCAGATAATCCATATTTTCCTGAGGCACGCCATAGTATGTAAAATCTGTTACCATCTCTGCGTTGGGACCAATAATGACATTTCCGTCAGTAGTGTTGGTCACGTGGATTCCCATGTAAGTATTGCTGGGAACCGGATATACAGGCATGGGAAGAAGATGTCCTGTGCGCTTGTCCAGAATAATGTAATCTCCCTTGGAACCAATCACCTTATAGCCGCAGATGCCCAGCATATCGGAAATGTTGCCGCAGCCCAGTCCGGCGCTGTTCACAACCCACCGGGTGTGGAATTCACCTTTTGGCGTCGTAAGTATATAATTTTCTTCGCTGTCCCGCCGTATTCCTGTCACTTCATGGTCAAAATAATACGCTGCTCCGTTGGCATGTGCATTCTCAGCCAGGGCTATGGTATAATTAAAAGGATCCACAATTCCGCTGTTAGCCGAAAACATGGCAAATTCCCCTACCACAGCCGGAACCAGCTGATGGAGCCGTTCTTTGCCAATTAACTCCAGGCCTGCTGCCCCATTTTCCTCCCCCTGCCGGATGGTCCGTTTCAGTGTTTCCATATCCTCCGCCGTATTGCCTACCAGCACCTTACCGCAGCGGATGAACTTAAAATCCAGCTCCTCTGCCAGTTGTCCCATGAATTGATTGCCTTCCACACAGAGCCTGGCCTTCAGCGAACCTGTGTCATAAGCAAACCCGCCATGGACCACACCGGAATTCCGGCCGCTGGTCTCATAGCAAACATCCAGGTTCTTTTCCAATACGCCTATTTTCAGACGGTATCTGGACATTTCCCTGGCAATGGCGCTGCCCACCACACCGCCGCCAATAATGATTACATCATACAGTTGTTTCATGCCGCTTTCCTCCTAAAGGATAATTGCAAAATTCATCCTATGAATATATTTTATTTTTACCATATTTATAAGGTATAGTCAAGATAAAATCGAATAAAACGAAACTATTTATAGGATGAATATTTCTTATTTTCATTTCACCACAAAAGTTACCCTTATCTGAAAACATCTGCAAACAGGTGCAAAAAGTGTGTCCCAAAATGAAAATAGATGAAACGGTACCCTCTTTTCTGTTTTTTGCGCAGAAAAGGAGCTGCTGCTCCAGTAGATTATTATTTATCTACTTTCGCAACAACTCCTTTATTGTGATCCATTACTGTTCTTTAGCCCTCATCCCCTTCATCCCCTTCATCCCCTGCTTCCCATCCCGCATCTCACCTTTATAACGGTTGTCATTATACATCAGGTGGAAATACATAGCCTGCTGCGCCTCCACAGGCTTCCTGTCCCGGATAGCCTCAAATATCCTGCGATGGGATTTAAGCGTCTGTTCATACTCTGTTTCCTGGACAGCGCCGGCAAACACACGGACGCCGTCTGTGATTACCGGTACCAGGTTTGTCATGACCAGATTATGGGAACAATTTGCAATCTGGGCGTGAAACTGCGAATCCTTGTCAGCATAGTCCTCCCTTAGTATCATCTGTTCCTCCAGGCCCAGAAGTATGTTCTCCAGCTGGCGGATATCCTCTCCGGTGGCATTCTGGGCTGCCAGAGCCGCAATAGGCGGTTCCAGCATCACACGCACCTGAATCAGGTCCTCTGTCAGTTTTCTTCGGTCCTCTATCATGGCAAACCCCAGGGGATCATCGGACACACCGTTTTTGTCTGAAATAAAGGTGCCTGAGCCCTGGCGTATGGTGACAATATTTCTGGACATGAGAATTCTAAGAGCTTCCCGCACCGTGTTGCGGCCAACCCCCAGAAGTTCCACCAGCTCAGCTTCCGTGGGAAGCTTATCTCCGGCCGTATAACCGTCCCTTTGTATCATCTCCAAAAGCTTCTGGGATGCAATCTCCCCTAAGGTCTGTTTTTCCATGTTTCCTCCTGCCTGATGCATTATACCTTTACAATCTTATATCCAGCCGCCTTGGACAGCCGGTTCATAATAGCCTGTCCCAGGTGGTCCTTGGGAAAGCTCTCCGAAAATATGTAGTCCACTCCCAAATCATCAAACTCCCTGAGCAGAGCGTAAAGATTATGAGCCACGGATGGCTGGCTTTTTCTTGCACCTATACTGCGTACCTCGCCGTCTGTATAGCAGTCCCTTGACTCGTCCGTACAGATAACTCCCACCTTATAGCCGGCCTCAATCTTCTCCCTGGAGAGCTCCCGCACCTTGCGAATCATGGCCTGGAGCTGTGTCTCATCCAATCCGGTTTCCGGATACGCCCCTGTGTTTCGGTCTGCTCCGTTTTTCTGCTCTGCTCCGGTCACCTGCTCCGCTCTGCTCTCCCGGTCTGCTCCAGTCCCCGGCTCCACCAGTGTAAGGTCAGCCTTGGGGGCATAGTGCTTATACTTCATTCCCGGCGCCTTTGGCCTGACATCCGCAGATAGAGGGCCCAGGATAGCCGGGTCCACGCTTACCTCCCCCAGCACCTCCTCAAGCATTTCCATGGTGATGGCTCCCGGCCTCAGAACAGCCGGCACTGCGGATGAAACATCTACTATGGTGGACTCCACTCCGATTCCCACAGGTCCCCCGTCTATAATCATGTCTATTCTGCCGTTCATATCCTGCCACACGTGGTCGGCTGTAGTGGGGCTTGGCCGTCCTGATGTATTGGCGCTGGGCGCAGCCACAGGCACCCCGGCCAGGGCAATGAGCCGGTTTGCCACCGGGTCGTCCGGCATACGGATTGCCACGGTATCCAGCCCCCCGGTTGTTCCGTAGGGAACCTTTTCACTCTTGGGAAATATCATGGTCAGGGGACCTGGCCAGAAAGCCTCCATCAGCTTCCTGCCAGCCTCCGGTATCTCCTTTACAAGTGGCTCTACCTCCTCCACGCAGGATACATGGGCAATCAGAGGATTATCAGAGGGCCTCCCTTTTGCGGCATAAATTTTTCTTGCCGCGTCCTCGTCCAGCGCATTGCCGCCCAGACCGTACACGGTTTCTGTGGGAAATGCCACCAGGCCCCCTGAACGCAGTATGCCGGCTGCCTCTTTCAGTTCCTCATCCTTAATATGATTTCTGTCTTCTATGACAATTCTTTTTGTTTCCATGATTCATACCTCGATTGTTAAATACCGTTTGCTCTATGTCCAGTCTATTTTAGCACCCGCCACAGCCAATGTAAAGCCGGGAAATCCGGCCTATCCTGCACCTGTCACTTGAAGATTACGGACATTTCGTGTAAACTTAAGTCATCACAAATGATTGGAGGCTTTACCAATGAGTAACATTAACAGCGTAATGAAAGAATTCAAGGCATTTATCCTCAAAGGAAACATCATCGACATGGCCGTGGGCGTCATTATCGGCGGCGCTTTCAGCAAGATTGTGACTTCCCTTGTCAATGACATACTGATGCCCATACTGGGTGCCCTGACCGGAGGCGCAAGCTTCAACACACTTAAATATGTCATCCATCCCGCATCCAATATAAACGGGGTAGAAGTAGAAGAAGCCGCCATACTTTATGGCAGCTTCCTACAAAATATATTGGATTTTCTCATTATCGGCGTGTGCATGTTCTTTATGATTAAGACTGTTGCCGTCATCAGCAGCCGGTTACGCCATGAAGAAGAAGCCAGGGAAGAAGCACCGGCACCGGCTGGTCCCACCCAGGAAGAGCTTCTGGCTGAAATCCGCGACCTTTTAAAGGAACGAAGGGACATAGCCTGATATTCCTAGAAGAACCGAATCCGCTTGGCATTCTCCACAAATTCCCTGTTATTTCTGGTCCTTGCAAAAAGGTCAAGTATCTTTTCCACTGCATCCTCAGGTTTCAGGGAATTGGTGGCCTTGCGGATGATATCCACTGCCTCGGCCTCCTCCCTGGACAGCAGAAGATCATCCCTTCTGGTGCCGGACTTCAATATGTCGATAGCCGGGAAGATACGCTTCTCAGACAGTTTCCTGTCGAGCACCAGCTCCATGTTGCCGGTGCCCTTAAATTCCTCATATACAACATCATCCATACGGCTTCCCGTGTCCACCAGCGCGGTTGCCAGCACGGTCAGGCTTCCTCCCTCGCGCATGTTGCGGGCAGCGCCGAAGAATCGCTTCGGCATATGAAGGGCTGCCGGATCCAGACCGCCGGATAATGTACGGCCGCTGGGCGCAACCGTCAGGTTATATGCCCTGGCCAGCCTGGTAATGCTGTCCAGCAGGATGATAACGTCACGTCCGTGCTCCACCAGACGCTTGGCCCGCTCAATCACCATCTCAGATACCCTCTTATGACGGTCAGGCAGCTCATCAAAGGTTGAGTAGATTACTTCCACATTTGGACCCACAATGGCTTCTCTTATATCCGTAACCTCCTCAGGGCGCTCGTCAATCAGAAGGATCATCAGATGCATGTCCGGATTATTGGTTGTAACGGCCTTTGCTACCTGCTTTAACAGTGTGGTCTTTCCTGCCTTTGGAGGGGATACAATCATACCGCGCTGTCCCTTGCCAATAGGTGCCAGAAGGTCCAGGACACGCATGGCCACCGTATTCCTCTCACCAGGTGTTTCCATATGAAGCCGCCTGTTAGGGAAGATGGGTGTCAGATCCTCAAAGTTGGGCCTTGTCTCCGTGGCGCTTAAGGGATAGCCGTTTACCGTCTTGATGTAGAGAAGGGCCGCAAACTTCTCTGTTGCAGACTTCACCCTGCGGTTTCCCACTATAATATCTCCTGTTTTCAGATTAAAACGGCGAATCTGGGATGGAGCCACATAGACGTCGTTTTCACCCGGAAGGAAATTTTCACAGCGGATAAATCCAAATCCGTCGGGCATAACTTCCAGTATGCCGTTTGCCTCAATTCCGCTGTCTAACTCGGCCATATCCTGGCTGGAAAGGCCGATTGCGTCACTTCTATTGTCCGCTCTGGCAAAACGCTCTCCATCGTTCTGGGAAGGCGCACTGTTCTGGCTCATTCTGTTATTCATACTGCTGTTTCCATGTGTTTGGGGAGTCTGGGTCCTGTTCTGTGTATACTTGCTGTCGTACCCTCTTGAAACAGGGCGGCGGTTATCCGTTCCCCTGCTGTCATTCCGATTTTCCTGATAATCCTGGCTCCTTGACTGGTTACGCTCAAAGGCATGGGTCTGGTCCTGGGGACGGGATGTTTCCTGGCTGCGGGGCGTTTCCTGGCTGCGGGATATCTCCTGGCTCCGGGGCGCTTCCTGGCTGCGGGATATCTCCTGACTCCGGGACATCTCCTGGCTGCGGGGCGCTTCCTGGCTCCGGGATGTTTCCGTTTTTACTTCCCGTTTTATTTCCGCCGGCTTTATTTCCGGGTTTTTCTCCGCCTCATCGCAGAGCAAATCAATAATTTCTGCCTTTCTCAATGAACTGATGCCCTTAATTCCACGGCTCTTGGCCATTTCCTTTAGTTCTGAAAGAGGCAGGGTCTGCAGTTTTTCACGCATAGTATTTCTCCTTATTAAATTCAATTCTTCACCCGCAAAAAAAGCCGGTGTACGCCTTCTGTCTATATTTAAATTATCTTCTGTTCATTCAAATTCGGGGTTTATTCCAGATTTGGGAATTGCTCAGGGACTAACAGACTGCCGGCAGTATCAAGAAAACTGCCAGCCAATCTATGTATAGCCCTATTATATACACGAATATCAGGGATTGTAAAGTTAAAATTTGAGAAAATCAGCTTTTAAGCCATTTCATATGCGCATTTATCTGTTTCTCATAGCCATTGTCAGAAGGTTCGTAAAATACGGTTCCCTCCATACCTTCGGGCAGATACTGCTGCTGCACATAATGCTTGGGATAGTCGTGAGCATAGAGGTAGCCTGCCCCGTGTCCCAGCTTTTCCGCTCCCTTATAATGCTTGTCCTGCAGATGGACCGGCACAGGCATGGTCCGTTCGTTCCTCACCGCTTCCATGGCCTTCTGTACCGCCATACAGGCAGCGTTGCTCTTTGGAGCTGTGGCCACATAGGTCACTGCCTGGGAAAGAATGATATTGGCCTCGGGAATTCCGATGCGCTCTGCGGCCTGGGCTGCGTTTACTGCCACCACAAGGGCCTGTGGGTCAGCATTTCCCACATCCTCCGCAGCACATATCATAATTCTTCTGGCTATGAACTTGATGTCCTCTCCCGCGTACAGCATCCGCGCCAGATAATACACAGCCGCGTCCGGGTCCGACCCCCGCATGCTTTTAATAAACGCGGATATAGTGTCATAGTGGTTGTCCCCGTTCTTGTCATACCGGACAGCCCTTTTCTGAATGCATTCCTGGGCCACTGCCATATCAATGTGAATCCGCCCGTCCGCTCCCTTTGCAGTGGTCAGTACCCCCAGCTCCACGGCATTCAGCGCGGCCCTGGCATCCCCGTTGGCCGTGTCTGCCAGAAAATCAGCTGCATCCTCGTCAATGTCGGCATCGTAAATGCCCATTCCCCGTTCCTTGTCATAAACTGCCCTGCGGATCAGCTCCTTGACATCCTCCTTTTCCAGGGGCTTAAGCTCAAATATCCTGGACCTGGAAAGAAGAGCCCCGTTTACCTCAAAATACGGATTTTCCGTAGTGGCTCCAATCAGTATCAGGGTCCCGTCCTCCACGAAGGGAAGAAGGTAATCCTGCTGTCCTTTATTGAAGCGGTGGATCTCATCCACAAACAAGATGGTTTTCCTTCCATACATGCCAATGTTGTCCTTGGCCTCCTTCACCACTTCCTCCATGTCCTTCTTTCCTGCAACTGTGGCGTTAATCTGCCGGAAATCCGCACTGGTTGTATTGGCAATGACCTTGGCCAGGGTTGTCTTACCGGTTCCCGGAGGTCCGTAAAAAATAATGGACCCCAGCTTATCCGCCTGTATGGCCCGGTACAGCAGCTTATCCTTTCCCACAATATGCTGCTGCCCCACCACCTCATCCAGGGTCCTTGGACGGAGCCTGGAAGCCAGAGGCGACTCCTTCTCCATATCCTTTTCTCTCATATAATCAAATAAATCCATATCTGTATTCTCCTCAGTCAATCAGCAGTTCATCCACCGTAACAAAAGTATAGCCCCGCTTCGTGAGCGTGTCAACGATTTCCAGGGCTGCTTCCACAGAAGTGGGAAAAATATCATGCATCAATATGATATCCCCGTCCTCCACATCCTTAAGCACCCGCTTCACCACACGGTTGGTATTGCGCAGTTTCCAGTCCAGGGAGTCCACAGACCACAGGACAGTGGTCATGCCCACCCTGCACTCCAGCTCCTCGTTCCAGTCCCCATAGGGCGGGCGCATGTATTGGGGCCGCTCTCCTGTAATCTCTTCTATCATCCGGCTGGTCCTGTCCACAGCCTGGCAGACCGCGTCTGAACCGGCCTTTGTAAGCTGCACATGGCTGTAACTGTGGTTTCCAATCAAATGGCCCTCCGCCTTCATGCGCTTTACAATCTCCTCGTTTCCCTCTATGTTCTGTCCCATCAGAAAAAAGGTTGCCCGGACATTCCGCTCTTTCAGCCCGTCCAGCAGTTTTTCCGTGCAATCCTCATTTGGTCCGTCGTCAAAGGTCAGAGCCACACATTTCCCTTCCAGTCCCTTGGCCCGGTCCAGGGTATCCCCTCCCTCCCTGACCCAGGAGCCCTCGTCGGCGGACACATGGGCCGGCATCTCCCCCCTGACCGTATGGATAAGGCCGCCCAGCAGCAAAAGGTCCGCTATGCAGACAGCTGCCAGGAGTTTTGATTTTTTTATCAGCTTCACCCTGTTTTCCCTCTCTTATTTCGCATCCTTATCTATCCAGTATATGTGCAGGGACAATATAAAAATGCTTTTACCTTTTTTCCCTTTACAGACTTCATAAAATGTGCGGGGAGAAGAAAACAGCGCCGGGACTGCTCCCGGCGCCGCTTGGCTGAATTTACATCATATTGAAGTTATATTCTGATAAAGATTATACCCTGATTGAGCTTATTGTCCATTACATTAAACCCAGCGGCTGCTGTCACGGCCCTATTGGTGTGACCACCACGCCCGGTCCGCCGGATGAACCTGTGACAGCCTGGCCCAAACCCGGCGCCTGGTTAGATACCCCGCCGTTCTGTGAAGGCTGGGGCGCCTGTCCTCCCTGGCTTCCGTCCGGCGCCTGAGTCTGTACATTTCCTGTCTGGCTGTCTCCGGTCTCATTTCCCGATTCCTGCGCAACCTGGCTGAGCACTCCGTTTCCGTCAGCAGTATAGGCCACGCCGCCGATATCCACGGTGGTGCCTGCCGCCATCCGGCCTGTGGATGGATCCATATAGTAGTGGAGTCCGCCCACGTCGATCACGCCTTTGGCCATACGTCCTGAGCCCTCAAAATAATACCAGGCCCCATCCATCTCACGCCAGCCCGTGGCCATGGCGCCGGACCCCTTCAGGTAATACCGCTCACCGCCGTCATCCAGCCAGCCTGTCTGCATCACGCCATCCTGGTTGCTGTAATACCAGGTTCCGTTGTCATTAATCCATCCCTTGGAAAGGGCACCTGAACTGCCGAAGTAATACCATTTCCCGCTGTCGGATTTCCAGCCGGTTATCATCTTACCGGTAGAGTCATCCAGATAGTAAGACTTGCCGGACTGGTTGAGCCAGCCCTTGGACACCAAACCGTCCCCGTTCATATAGTACCATGCGCCGTCATCCTGAATCCAGTTGTTCTTCTGCTTTGCATAGTTCTGGTAATAGTAGGTCTGGCCGTTGATGGTTCTCCACGTATTAGCCGGAATCACAGAGGTAAAATCCTTGAACTGGAAATCAATATCTACATTGCCGCTTATACCGTTTACAGCGCCGGTGCTGGTTGCCTGCCACATAACGGGATTCTGATAGGCCGGTTTGGCGGAATAGCGCGCCACCCATACAGGGTAATTCATCTTGCTCATATCCAGCTTATTGGCAAGCCAGTTGTCATTGGCATAGATGACCGGATAATAGCCCGCCTCTGAAATCCGACCGCAGAACGCGTTGGCGATGGCGGCCAGCTCATCCTTGGAAAGGGTTCCCTGGGTGGAATCCTCCATGTCAAAAGCCACCGGATAGGAGACCGGATAATCGTGAATCAGGTTGAGAACAAAGTTCGCCTCCTCCACTGCCATCTCCGGCGTCATGGCCAGTGAATAGATATATACGCCCACCTTGACGCCTGCCGCGCTGGCCTGCTGGATATTCCTGTGGAAATAAGGATCCACTGCGCCCTTTGAACGGGTGCCCAGCATGACGAAGGACACGTCGTCCGCAGCTACCTGGCTCCAGTTAATATCCCCCTGCCACCTGGACACGTCAATTCCCCGGAACAGCACATTATTGATGGCTGAGCCGTCCGGCATCTGGTATACGCCGTTTACCTTCTTCCACGCATTGGGATTTGCGGTGGAAGCAGACTGTCCTGAGGTGCTTCCTGTTCCGGAAGCAGTCCCTGTGCTGCCGGCGGAGCTCTGCCCCGGTCCTACGGGAGATATGACCGTGGCGGACTGGGTCTCCCCCGGTCCCACGGCCAGGGATGTACCTGCGGGCACAATTGTCCCTGCCCCAATGAGTCCTGCCAGGGCAAGTGCGTGGCAGCGCCTCATTATCTGCGTCGTATTTTTCATAGTATTCTCCTCATACCTTTGTATTTTTCAAAAAAGAGGGGATGTCCAGCCATCCGCTGTCACATCCCCCCTTATTAAACCGCTGTAAATCAACCTGGTCCGTCTGTCCGTCCTGGTTCAAGCGCAGTTGATGAGCCGGATGGGCTGTTATTGGAATTGCCGCTGGTCGGGCCGTTTGAACTGTTTCCGGAGCCGCCCGGTGTGCCGCTGCTGATACCGGATCCGGAAGAACCGGACACTCCAGGTCCGCCGCTGCCGCCGGAACTGCCGGAATTATTGTTCACGGTTCCCGGAGTCTGGGCCGATACGCCGTTGGCATTCTGGCATACGCCGCTGCCGTCAAAGTTATACTGAACGCCGTTGATGGTAGCTGTGGTGCCTGCAATCATCTTTCCCTCGTTGGCAGGGTTCAGATAATAATACTTGCCGTCCAGCTGAATCCATCCCGTCATCATATGCCCGTTGCTGTTGAAGTAATGCCAGGAATTATCAATCTGCTTCCAGCCCGTGGACATCTTGCCGTTGCTTGTATCCATATAATATTTGTTGCCTTCGCTGTCGCTCAGCCAGCCGATCAGCATCCGGCCGTCCGTATTCAGGTAGAAATAATCATTATCCACTTTAGCCCAGCCCGTCATCATCTTGCCGTCCGTGCCAAAGAGATACCAGTTGTCCTTAATCTGTGCCCAGGAATTAACCACGCACTTTCCGTTGCTCTGGAAATAATACCAGGCCCCGTCCATCTCACGCCAGCCGGTTGCCATGGTACCGTTGCCCCGCATGAAGTAGTAGTCATTGCCAATCTTCAGCCAGCCTGTAACCATACTGCCGTCATTCAGCATATAATACCACTTGCCGTCCTCCGGATTAATCCAGCCCATGGCCATAAGACCATTCGGCCTGAAGAAATACCACTTGCCGTCAATCTGCTTAAAACCCGTGGACATATGTCCCGTGGATAAGTCCATGTAATACCAGCCCTCGCTGGTCTGAAGCCATCCCGTATGTGTCTGTCCGTTATAGATATAAGTCCAACTATCATTGGATTTACTCCATCCGTCCGCCGCATAGCTGGTAAATACAGACCCCAATGACATGGCCCCAATCATACCGGCTGCCGCCATTGCCGCCCAGTACTTTTTATATCCCATTTGTCATCCTCCTCGCCTGGTATATCTGGCCGGGGCATACGAATCCCCAACCGTTTACATATCTCCGATTATAGCACAAACCCATATTCATTTGGTAACAAATTTATTACAATTTCCGTAATTTCCTATAATATTTTTTTGCATACCGGTACATGATGATGGTGTATTCCCCGAACTCATCTCCCAGAATACTTTTATATACAGCCCACAGGCACCACAGGAATCCGCCCAGGGCCGCATTGGCATAGAGAGCAAACAGTTCGTCTTCCGAGGGCTCCCGCCTGAGATAAAGCCTGAAAAGCCGCTCCATGTCCTCTTCATTGTAATAGGAATAAATAGCGCACATGGACACATCCATCACCGGATCGCACATGCCTGCATACTCCCAATCCAGAAGTTTTACACTGCCATCCTCAAAAAAGAGAAAGTTATCCACATTTGCATCAATATGACACAGGCATTTTGGGCGTTCCATTGAATCAAGGGTATCCATAAGCCAGTCCATCCACCCCTTTACTTCCTCGTAATCCTCAAACAAAAGGGCGCCATGGCTCCTGCACAGCTTTTCGTAAAAGCTGATCCTCTCCCGGATATCAAAGGAATGGGCCACCGTGATGCCTGACTGGTGAAGGCGGCGCATCATGGACATGCATTTTTCCATATCAGCCCAATCTGCGGAATCCGCATTTCTGGTACCTTCATAGTAATCCGCTATCTTATACCCGGTCTTTTCATTCATGTACAGCACATGCTCGGTGATTTCCAGTGAGGCAACGGCATCGTAGACTGTTTTTTCCTGTTCCCTGTTAATCAGAAGTTCTGTTCCCGGACCCGGTATGCGGCAGATGCAGTGGCGGTCCTCCACCTTAAACAGAAAGGACTTGTTGGTCATGCCTGCTTTCAGGCAGCGGATATCCTTTATGCTGGATTCCGGTACCTTGAATACCTCTGCGACCAGCTTCATGGCCGCATTGTCAGAATGATTCTGATAGCGGGGGTCAAACAGGCGCAGCTCCTCCAGGTTCTCAAATTCATATACCTGATCATCCGGCTGACGGTTCACATCCATCTCTATCTCATCCCACCGGGAGGCCGCCAGGCCGCCGGCTTCCTGGGCTGCTTCCAGCAGTCCGCCGCCTTCCTCCTCAAGCCGCCGTCTGGCCTCTCCCTCCAGCATGTCCACATAGACCTGTTCCCAGTAGAACTGCTCTGTCCCCGGTATCTTATAATAGGCTTCCAGCACCGGAAGGAACTGCCGGGAAAATTCCCGGGAAAAATAAGCCGGACCATACATGACCCACTGGTCCCGTCCGCCTACTTTTACGTCAGTAATCCTCCCCTTTTTATTGAAATAAAGGCACCATTCCCTGGTCTCTCCCCTCTGAAAGGCAGAGCTGTACCAGGCCCCGCATTCATAGGCATGATACATATTCTCACGCATCCAGTTATCCGATGACAGGACGTACATATTGCGCCCCTCCAGCACCTCCCTGGCCCGGTAAATGGTGGTCAGGGTGTTTTTACTGGTATATTCAGGATTGTACAGAAGCTCCACGCCGTATTTATCAATAAGGTATTCAAACTTCTCCTTCAGATATCCCACTGCTATGGTTATGTTCCTTATGCCCGCTTCGTGAAGCTGCTTAATCTGACGTTCAATCATACGCTCCCCAAAGACCTCCAGAAGCCCCTTGGGCGTCTCAAAGGTCAGGGGGACAAAGCGTGAACCGAAGCCCGCTGCAATAATAAGGGCCCCGTCCACCTTATATTGGTCTAACAGCTTCCGGCCATCCGGCATAAGTCTCCATCGGGCCTTACCCTTTTGGCTGCTTTCCTCTCCTGTGCCAGACATTCCTTAATCAAACCATTGGCCGTGCCCAGGGAGACATCCAGCTTTCCGGCCAGCTCTCTCTGGGTAATATCCGGCTGCTCCAGCACTGCCCTGCATACAAGTCCATGTCTGTCCATTGTGTAATCCTCGCTTCCCTGCCTGTTTATGTTCAAATTTATCATTTTATAAAAATATATGAACATTATATCATACCCGTTTAAAAAAGCAAGTATAAAAAAGCAGCATCACAGCGTTCAAAAAATGGAAGGAAATATTTCTATTTTTAAATCATAACGCTAAAAAGCCAGGTTCGGAATAATATCCCGGAACCCGGCTTTCCTCTCTATAAACTTACACTTCAAATATCAAATCCCCATAACTGGGCATTGGCCACAATTCCTTATCCACAATCATCTCCAGCTGGTCCACAGGTGCTCTGAGTGCTTCCATGGCCGGCACCACCTGGCTGTGGTAGACAAGTGCCTGAACCTTACCGCCTTCAGCGGCGGCAGCCTTTTCTGTCACCTCCAAAAGGCGGGCAAGGGCTGTCTTTATCTCTGCCAGCAGCTTTGAGGTCTCTATCAGCAGCTTTGTCTGGGTGCTTACATCCGCTTCCTGGCATACACCCTTCACGGCTGCGATGGAGGAAGCCAGCTGTGTGGTATACTTGATTACTGCCGGTATAATAGACTTGCTGGCCATATCATACATGGTTCTGGCCTCAATGTTAATGGCTTTGGAATAGTTCTCATATTCCACCTCAGACCTGGATTCCAGCTCAGCTTTTGTGAATACACCGAACGCCTCAAACAGCTTCACTGCCTTATCCGTTGTCAGGGCCGGGATGGCATCCACCATGGAGCGGATGTTTGGAAGTCCTCTCCTCTCAGCCTCAGCCACCCATTCGTCTGAGTAGCCATTTCCGTTAAAAATAATTCTTTTATGGGCAGCCAGGGTCTCCTTGATGAAATCATGTACAGCCATATCAAAGTCCTCTGCCTTTTCCAGCATGTCTGCTGCTTCCTTAAAGGCCTCTGCCACAATGGTGTTCAGCACGGTATTGGGGGAAGCGATGGAATCCGAGGACCCCACCATGCGGAACTCGAATTTATTGCCCGTAAAGGCAAAGGGTGATGTACGGTTCCTGTCCGTGGCATCCTTATCCAGGTCCGGAAGAATGTCAACGCCGGTCTTTAAGGTACCGCCCTGTTTGGAGTGGGTGGCTTCGCCGGTGCTGCACAGCTGATCAATTACATCCTCCAGCTGCTCTCCCAGGAAAATGGATATGATGGCGGGCGGCGCCTCGTTGGCTCCCAGTCTGTGGTCATTTCCCACATCGGAGGCAGATTCCCTGAGAAGGTCTGCATGGATATCCACAGCCTTGATGATACATGCCAGTACCAATAGGAACTGGATGTTTTCGTGGGGCGTGTCGCCGGGGTTCAGGAGATTGGTGCCGTCATCCCCGGTCAGTGACCAGTTGTCGTGCTTACCGGAACCATTGACGCCTGCAAAGGGCTTCTCATGAAGGAGACAGGCCATGCCGTGACGTCCGGCCACCTTCTTAAGGGTCTCCATCACAATCTGGTTGTGGTCAACGGCCTGGTTCACACTCTCGTAGATGGGAGCAAGCTCATGCTGGGCAGGAGCCACCTCATTGTGCTGTGTCTTGGCAGGCACGCCTAATTTCCACAGCTCTTTATTTACATCATTCATATAAGAGCCGATTCTCTCACGGATGGCGCCGAAGTAATGGTCCTCCAGCTCCTGGCCCTTGGGAGGCATTGCGCCGAATAAGGTGCGTCCGGTGTAAATCAGGTCCTTGCGCTGCAGATATTTTTCTCTGTCTACCAGAAAATATTCCTGCTCCGCGCCCACGGACGGTGCGACCCGCTTGGCTGTGGTGTTGCCGAATAAGCGAAGTATCCTTAATGCCTGCTCATTGACAGCCTGCATGGAACGCAGCAGCGGTGTCTTCTTATCCAGTGCTTCGCCGCGGTACGAACAGAATGCAGTCGGTATGTAGAGTGTCACGCCCAGCGTATCTTCCCGCAGAAATGCCGGGGAAGTACAATCCCAGGTTGTATAGCCGCGTGCCTCAAAGGTGGAACGAAGTCCGCCCGACGGAAACGAGGATGCATCCGGCTCGCCCTTAATCAGCTCTTTACCGGAAAACTCCATGATAACGCGTCCGTTGGAATCCGGTACGGAGATAAACGCATCATGTTTTTCTGCCGTAATGCCGGTCAGCGGCTG
>OLFV01001122.1_pt1 | contig 27551 bp, 21 predicted proteins | sample 1605551 | NCBI WGS metagenome assembly OLFV01 (sample SAMEA3888922, study PRJEB22519) | human gut metagenome | biome: human gut; feature: human-associated habitat; material: faeces | place: Denmark | collected 2011 | reverse complement strand
AAAAGAAGTCTTGTTTACATAGCAAAGAAGCCTTGTTTGGAGTGCAAACAAGGCTTCTTTTATATACGACATGATTTCGCTTCGACAGCATCAACAGAACGTTTCCACACAGTCGTCCTTGATGTCGTCGTAGAAATGGGCGTGTGCCGTCTCCTTGTACGGGCTGAGGAAGAGAAAACCTATACCGAGCGTGAAGATGCAGAGGATAGCCCAACCGATGAAACTGAGGTCGAGCAGGAAGAGTTTCATCTTGTTGCCGCGCATCATACGCATGCTTTTCTCTATGGCTGCATTGTAGCTTATCTCCGGGTCGTCCCTCAAAATGAATTCGGTCATGCTGTAGGAATAGCACTTCACGATGCCGGGAATAATAAGAAGCAGCGTCCAAAGGAAGATATAGACATACTTGAGCAGTCCTGTCAAGGCGATGCGTGCGAAGTCCTTGTAGCCGTCAATGAGTCTGCCGTACTCCACTTTCATGCCGCGCGACACCTCAAGAAAGGCTACGTTCAGACCCCATACCATGGGATATATCAGGAAGTTGAGCAACGGACTGGCGTAGGAAGTCTTCTCATTCATGCCAAGCGCACCGGAAATGCCAATCACGACTAAAAAATAAATTAACACCAGGATGGCGGCTTCGCCCCATTTCCCTGTCAGCGACGCAATGGCCGCGTTTTTCAATTCGGAATTTGTTCTCATGTTGAGTTGTTATTAAATTGTTGGGTAAAGAGTTTCATTGGAAAGCAGAAAGCCCTCTCTTCGAGGCTTGCGCTTGGAAGAAAGGGCTTTCATTATGATGTTATTCTGCACGGAGCAGCCTCTGAAGACGTCTTGCCGGAGGGCTGTCCGCTGAGGATTGTTATTCAATCACGACAGTAGTCCATCCATGCTTGTCTTCTTCTGTTCCGTATTGTATGCCACGCAGGTGGTTGTAAAGACGTGTGGAGACGGGTCCAGGCTTGCCGTCTTTGCTGAATACGAAATGGTCACCGGTGTCAAGGTCGTCGATATAGGAAATAGGACTGATGACGGCAGCAGTGCCGCATGCTCCGGCTTCCTCAAATGTTGCAAGTTCTTCCTCAGGTATAGGGCGACGCTCTACGGTCATGCCGAAGTCCTCGGCAAGCTGCATGAGGCTCTTGTTGGTGATTGACGGGAGGATGGATGTGGACTTAGGTGTAACGTAAGTGTTGTTCTTTATACCGAAGAAGTTGGCAGCACCACACTCGTCCATATACTTCTTTTCCTTTGCGTCGAGATAAAACTCGCAGGCATAACCCTTCTCATGAGCGATGGAGTTGGCTCGCAGTGAAGCCGCATAGTTACCGCCCACCTTGTAGATACCGGTTCCGAGAGGTGCCGAACGGTCGAAGTCGCGGATGATAACGTATGGGTTTGTGGAGAAACCACCCTTGAAGTAGGGTCCCACGGGTGTCACGAAGATGACGAACATGTACTCTGTTGCGGGATGAACTCCCACGCGTGCCGATGTACCGATGAGCAACGGGCGGATGTAAAGGGTTGCGCCGCTCTCATAGGTAGGAATGTATTCCTGGTTGAGGCGCACCACTTTCTTCACCATTTCCTCGAAGAGTTCGGTGGGAAGTTCGGGCATCATGATGCCGCGGCAAGTGCTTTGCAGACGCTTTGCGTTCTCGTCCATACGGAACACGCGCACCTTGCCGTCGGGACAACGGTAGGCTTTGAGGCCTTCGAAGGCTTCCTGACCGTAGTGCAGACATGTGGCTGCCATGTGAATCTTCAAGTATTCGTCGGAGCAGACTTCAATCTCGCCCCATTTTCCGTCGCGATAGTAGCAACGGACATTGTAGTCGGTCGGCATATATCCGAACGACAATTCTGACCATGCGATTTCTTTCATACAGTGTATGTTTTTTGATTATTTAAGTTCTATGTAGTAACCGAAGGCAAAAGTACGAATAAAAAATATGTGTTGCAACTATTTTACCTGAAATTATTAGTCCCGATGCCATCGGCGGGCATTTATTCCTTGTCGAGAATCTTTTTTATCTCCTCGTCGGTCTTGGTGAGCTTGTCCTTGCACTGCTTTATAAGTTTCTGTGCCACTTTGAGTTGTTCGCACAGAGAATCGACGTCAAGGTCGCCGTTCTCCATCTTTTTCACTATTTCTTCGAGCTGCATCATTGCAGCTTCGTATTTGAATTCTTTTGCCATAATCTGCTTTTCTATGTTGTTGTTACGTTTACTTCACTACCGATTTGAATGTTCCCTTCTCCACTCTCGTCTCCACAATGCTGCCTTTCGGCAGTTCTTCGGGCGAGCGCACGGCACGCCCTTCGTGCAGGGTGATGCTGTAGCCGCGGCGCAGAACGAGTGCGGGGTCGAGTGCCGCCGCACGCTGTTGCAGCATGTCCATGCGGTGCTGCTCGTCGACGATGCGCTGCCTGACAGCCGTGGTCATCATGCCGGCGGCACGCTCGAGGCGTGTCTGCTGGTGCGAGAGCAGTGCGTCGGTGGCATGTGCGAGGCGCGTTGCAAGCATACTTACAGCCGATTCCTCACGAGTTTTCACCAAAGAGAAAAGCATCGGCACCTTCTGCGCCATGCGTTCAAGGCGTGCCTGTCCGCGCTCCATCATGCGACTGGCTCCCTGTGCCACCGTGGCGGCGAGTTCGGCAAGGCGTGAATCCACCTCGGCGAGGTGGTCGATGAGCATGACGGCAGCCGCCGTCGGGGTCTTGACATGCGTGTGTGCCACCATATCGAGCACACTTTCGTCACGGTCGTGACCTATTCCCGTGATTACGGGCAACGGGAAATTAGCCACATTCTCTGCCAGAAGCAGGGTGTCGAAACCTGAAAGGTCGCTCGTTGCACCTCCGCCACGGATGATAACAACGGCATCGAAGTCGTCGATGCGGCTGTAAATGGCGTTGAGGGCGGCTATGACGCTTGCCTCGACACCATCGCCCTGCATCACCGCCGGGAAGAGAACGGTGCTGAAAGCATAGCCGTGCGGGTTGTTGGCAAGCTGGTTTATGAAGTCGCCGTAGCCTGCCGCGCCGCCGCTCGACACCACCGCTATGCGTTGGGCGAACATGGGCAGCGACAGTTCGCGCTGCAAGTCGAACACGCCTTCGGCCTTCAGCTGCCTTATTATCTGCTGTCGGCGGCGTGCGAGGTCGCCCAAAGTGTATTCGGGATTTATGTCGGTGACAATCCAAGAGAAGCCGTAAGCCTCGTGGAAGTTGGCATAGACGCGCAGCAATACCTTCATCCCGGCATGCAGAACCTGCCCCGTGACGCGTTCGAAGGTGGGGCGGACCATAGCCCAACTGCTTCGCCAGCACTTGGCGGAAGCGCGTGCCACGGGCACATTCTGTACCTCGTCCTTCTGCACAAGTTCCATGTAGCAGTGCCCGCGAACCTCGCGTAGTTCGGAGAGTTCGGCTTCCACCCAGTACTCATCTGGCATGTCCACAGCCAAAGTCTGCGCCACGAGGTTGTTAAGCTCGTACAGGCTGAGCCGCTTTGCATCGTCGCCCCAGAGTGTATCATCATCGCCCCAGAGTCCGGCAGGGCTTTTATATTTTCGTTGCATCATCGTTTCTATTATTCTGTTATGACATTCTTGCAGAACATCGGTTGGCGTTTCAACAACACATCCCAATTCGTTACACGACAACAGGCGTGCTGTTCGGCGAAGCAGTGTCTGCTCATAAGAATTACTTTATATGGTCCGTCGGTGAAATCGTAGGCATACCAACCTGCCTGTTTCAATCTGTCTATAACCTCTGTAAGTTCTGGTTGCACAATGGCGAAGTCGGCTTTTCCCGTGAGACAGGCGTCTATCTGCTGGCGAAGCATGCTGTCGTTGAAGCCGCACTGCAACGCCCAATACTTGCAGGCAGGCAACACTCCCGACACGACTCCGAACCCAACGCCCGTGGCATACACCGCCCGTGCTTCCGGCACCTGCGACATCATGCACTCTATGGAGTAGAATTCATGTCGCGCCGCATTATCCTGTGTGAAGAAATCGCCGTATTCTGCATGTCGCAAATCGTGCACCCACAGATTGGAAACAATCAAGAATGCCGCCGCCATCACACCCGCCGCCACGGCAGTGCGCCTGCCGTGAAGAGCCTTGCAACGGTCGGTCACGACAACGCCGAGGAACAACAGCAACGGCGAATAGATGTCGAAATAATAAGGTCGAGAGTTTATTGCGCACACAACGAAAAACCATACGCAGCAAACCAACGCCATACGCCGGCAGCAAGGCAGCAGCCATGCAAGACAAAGGGCTGACAATGCGAACACGGTCATGGCATAAATGCCGGAAGGCGAAGCTATGGAATGCAGCGTGGCAGAGAGCAATCCAGTGCTGCCTGTGGTGCGGAGCGTGCCCAGAAAATACTCGTTAATGAAATCGACAAAACAACCTTTCTGCGCAAACCACACCATAAACGGCACTGCCACCGCCGCCGCTCCAAGCACTGCAAGCACTGCCGAGCGTGCCGGCTGCACCTTGCTGCGACGCTGCGCCACCGCCCATACGAGCAGAACAAAGGGCAGAAGCATCGCCGTGATGTTGTATTTCATGAGCAATGTGCCCACAAGACTCACTCCAAGCATGAAATCCACCCACCATTTCCAGCGCAGGCCACGCATGGCACGGCACAGCGCATAGACGACAAAGGCCACGAACGGCATCGCGAAGTCCTCGCAACGTGTCTCGTTGTGCACCAAGAAACAGAGTCCGGCAAGCATCACCGGCAGCATGGCGACAAATGATGCGGCACGCCTCTTCAACAGCAGTGCGGCACCGCTCCACGCCAACGACAGGGTGAGTGTCCATGCTATGCACGACAACCAGAACACGCCCAGATAGGAATGCGGCGCAAGCAGATAGCCCACGCCATAGACAAGCCACAGAAGCGGACCCTTGCTGTCGGCAAAATCGACGTATGGCACCATGCCGTTCATCCACGCCTTGCCGCACATGAAGAACCACGCCGAGTCGTTGTGGTTGGGCAAATCGTGCATGTAGGAGTCCTTCGAGATGAACAGCATCACCACGAACACCAAGAGGAACACGGAAAGAATCCGTTTCAACAAGTATGTCCTGTCCTTCACCGCCATACCGTGCCGTGCGTCAAATGAACCCCTGATTCTTCAAAGCCTCCATAAGTGTCGCCGACATCGCCTCATTGTCGCTCTTCGTGTAGCGGCAGTCGGTGAACACCTGTGCAAGGGTCTGCTTGCCGTTAAGCCTTACAAACTCCATGTTTTCGGACAGATTCTCCTTCTCTTCATAGAAGCGGTCGATGCGTTCGGGAGTGTAGTCGCAATAGGTCTCGGCGTGCATCACGGCGTCAAGAGGCAGACGGTCGGTAAGTGGCGGCACTTCGTCGGGCCAGCCGAGGGTTATCGTCGCCACCGGCATGACAAGGCGCGGCAGCTTCAGGGTATCGATTATCAGCTGCGGCATATACACCGTGGTGCCGAGGAAGCAGCATCCCAGACCCTCTTCTTCGGCAAGGTTGCAGAATGTCTGGCAGAAGAGCAGTGCGTCGGTGGCAGCATTCTGATAGGACAGCAGATTGTCGTAGCCCGGCACCGCCTGCCTGTTTTCTGCCCAGAGAGTGGTGCGGCGCGTGTCGGCGCAGAACGTAAGCACCACGGGAGCGCCCGTCACCATAGGCTGACTGAAGTGCGCCGGTGCCAGACGGTGTTTCATTTCGTCGTCGCGTGTCACCACGACGCTGTACAGTTGCAGATTGCCCATAGTCTGTGTGCGCTCTGCCTGTGAGAGCAAACGACGCAGCAACGCGTCGTCGATGGGCTTGTCGGCATACTTGCGTATGCTTCGTCTTGTATTTATTGTCTTCATATTATTTCTTTTTTCACGTTGCTAAAATACGAATAATAATTTGTTTCGCAAAGAAAAACGGCAGTTAATTTGTCGCTACGGCAGTATTCACGGGACGCACACAAGACGGGGTGCGGAACAGACGACGGGGAGGACAAAAAGAAGCGATGTTACAGTCGGTTTTCAAACAAGGCTTCCTTGCATCGTAAAGAAGCCTTGTTTGCAGTCTAAACAAGCCTTGTTTGCAACGCAAAGAAGCCTTGTTTGCAATGCATACTGGAAACGACTGAAAATGAGGGGAAAACAGATGCTGTTTTCGGAAATTACTTAGTAAATTTGCATCATGCAAGAGAACGATAGAATTCACGACTTCATGAGTCGCGGACTGGAGCAGACAAGGATAGGCGGCTGCTCATGCTTCCTGTATGCCACGCCCTCGCCGGAGTGCATATTAGTGCAGCCCACGGCGCGGCATGAGGCAAAGAACCTGCACGAAGAGGTGGAGAACATTGTGCGGAGCAGCGGCAAAGGCTTCGTGTTCATGGCTTTCGATGTGGAGAAGTGGGCTGCGGCTCTGATGCCGTGGCACGACGATGCCGTGTCGAAGGACGAGAGCGTGGGACGGAATGCGGAGGCGACACTCGGTTTCCTGTGCCGCGAAGCTGTCCCGTTTCTCACGGAAAGGTACGACAACCTGCCATGCATTGTGGGCGGATATTCACTCGGCGGACTCTTCGCCCTGTGGGTTTCGTGCCTCACGGACAGGTTCGCGGCAGTGGCGGCAGCGTCGCCGTCGCTGTGGATAAACGGATGGGCAGACTTTGCACAGGCACATCCCGTGAAGGCACGGAAGGTGTACCTGAGTCTGGGCGATGCCGAAGAGCACTGCAAGAACGTGCGCATGGCACGCATCGGCGACTGCATCCGCGAGCATCACCGGCTGCTTTCGCAACAGACGGGCAGCGAAAACGTGACCCTTGAATGGAACAAAGGCAACCACTTCCATGAGGAAGCAAAGCGGATGGCACGGGCCTTCGTATGGTGTATGGACGCCGCGGCAGGCGACTGAAGTTCTGCGCAGCGAAGAACTCAGCAATGATTTTGCGGGAAACAACTGACGGAACGAAAATGTGCGCGTATGCTTTTCATAGCATACACGCACAATGTCAATTGAAATCCTTACGGATTCGCCTGTAAAAATAAACTCTATTAGAGCAGAACCCAAACCAATAGGGACAAAAAAAACTGACAATCGCCGTGATTGTCAGTTTTTGTTTTTAAAGGAATTCTCTATACTTGTGAGTTCGTTGAGGAACTTCTTGTCGTATTTTATGCGCTGTTCCACCTGGTTGCAACTGTAGATTACGGTGCTGTGGTCTCTTCCTCCCACCATTCTTCCGATGCGTGTCGCCGGCATCTTGGTGTATTTCTGTGCGAGATAGATGGACACCTGTCGCGCAGTGACATAGTCTTTCTTGCGGCTTCTTCCGTTGATGTTTGCCGGAGTAACGTTGTAATGGCTGCAAACGCACTCGATGATGTCATCGACAGTGAGCGGTTCCTGCTCCACTTTCACGGAGCGTTTGATGACACGCTCGGCAAGGCCCAGGTCGATATCGCAGTTATAGACAACGCTGTAAGCCATGAGCGAGTTGATGACACCATGCAGATCGCGTACGCTTCCGTTGGCTGTCGATGCGATATACTGTATCACATCTTCGGGGAAGTTGAGTCCGTCGTGGCGTATCTTGCTTCTGAGAATGTCGGCACAGAGCTGCACATTGGGCTTTTCAAGTTCGGCAATGAGTCCGCACGAGAAGCGTGTGAGCAGGCGTTCATTCATCTTCTTCAGCGCAACAGGCGGGCGGTCGCTCGCAAGGATGATGCGCTTGCCGTTGCGGAAGAGGTGGTTGAAGATGTGGAAGAACGTGTTCTGCGTTCCGGGTTTGTCTTCCCACTCCTGAATATCATCGACAATGAGTACATCAATGGTCTGGTAGAACAGGATGAAGTCGTTGATAGTGTTGCGCCGTATGGCGTTGGTGTACTGTACTTCGAAGAGCCTTGCACTTATATAAAGCACCCGTTTCTCCGGATATGTCTTCTTGACATGCACGCCAATAGCGTTGATGAGGTGCGTTTTACCGCATCCTGACGGTCCAAACACGAAGAACGGGTTGAACTGCATGTTCTGCGGATGCTCCGCAATCGACATACCTATGGCACGGGGAAGCTTGTTGCTGTTGCCTTCGATATAGTTTTTGAATGTAAGATGAGGGTTAAGTTGAGGGTCGATCTGCTGCGGTACAGCACATTCAAGCTGTGTCGGAGCTTCGTTGGCACGCACTTTGGCGCGCGGTTTCATTGAGGTTTCTGTGGGTTCTGCGCCTTCATAGAGTTGGGTCTGCTTGTGCTCGCCGTCCGTCACGACGCGATAATTGAGGATTACGTTGTCGCCAAAGACGCGGCAAAGCACCTTTTTGAGAAGGTCGACATAATTTTCTTCAAGATATTCATATACGAAAGAACTGGGCACACGAATGAGCACCACCTTCGTTCCCTTATCAAAGGACTCGAAGACGATCCGCTCGAACCATGTTTTGAATTGCTGTTCGGAAACATTCTCGCGTATAAGCGCAAGACACTCTTTCCAAAGCGCCTCAGGATTTCCTTTCATATATTAACAATAATGCTTATTAGGAATATCTTAACCCTATGTAATTTGAATTTTGATGCAAAATTACCATTTTTTTTTCGAATGGGCAAATGTTTGTAAAGCAAACCGTCTTTGTAAAAATTCGTAAAGTACTTATATGTAGATACTTAACGGTTTCTCTAAAAAACACTGCACTTTTTATATAGAAACATGGGTAACTATCTGGCTATATGCGATTTATATATATGTATAGAAAGCCGGCAGTGATGTGGTGAAACATCCGATTTGCAAGTGTTTCAATATCATTAAAAAACGGTCCCAGAGCACTTCCGGGACCGTGAAACAATTATTTTTACCTATTTATACTTATTCTACATAAGCTGATTCAAATTTCTTTCTTTCCTGTTAATCTGTTACTTGTCTTTCTTTCCGAACAGGGAGAAGTGTACATAACGCTTCGGATGCTGGCGCAGATTGACGAGAAGCGAGTCGGCATCGCGCATTGTCGATGTGAGATTGTTGTAGAGCGACGGGTCGTTCATGAGCAGACCGAGTGTGCCGTCGTTGCTGTTGAGCCTGTTTGTGAGTTGCTGTACGCTTGCAATGGTATTGTCCACCTGTTGTTTTGTAGATGCCAAATCGAGCGAAGCGAGGTTTGCCGTAAGCACATCGGCATTGTCAAGCACACGGTTTGCCTTTGTCATCATCGTCGGGACGCCGTGGTTCATGGTAGCCATAAGCTTGTTGAGTTCGGCACTTGAAGTCGTCAGATTCTGTGTGACGGTCTCTACATTGTGCAGCGTCTGAGCCAACGCCGGGTCGGCAAGGAGTGCATTCACGCTTGCGAGGATGCTGTCGAGCTTCGGCAGCATGGCCTCCACTGCGGGAATCATGGCAGAGAGTTGCCCCATAGCCCCGTTGTTCACATCGCCGCGAATGGTCTGTCCCGGCATGATACGGGAACGCGGATTGTTGGCGAGCAGAAGGTTCACCTTGACATTTCCCATCATGTCGCTAACGATTTCAGCTGAACTTCCTTCCGGGATGCGCATGGCCTTGTCGATGGCAACAACCACTTTTGTGGGGTTGGTGTTGGTGTAATCGTAGATGACATCCTTCACCGTTCCTACCTGATAACCGTCGGCATAGATAGGACTCGACGACGAAAGGCCGCTTATATCCTTGAATTCGATGAAGTAGTCGTCGGTTGATGAGAACAGATTCAGTCCTTTGAGGAAGTTCATTCCGAAGAACAAAATCACTACTCCTACGATTGTCACGAGTGCAATCTTAACTTCTTTAGTGAGAGCTTTCATATAAATGCTTTATTTGTTTCTGTTTTGTTTGAATTCGCGTATGCCTTGATTGACATCCATTTTCTTTCCGTCCTTGAAGGCAATGATGAATGCGCCGGGGAAACTTTCAGTCACTTCCTTGCGCAAATGGTTTATCTCGTTGTAGTTGTTGGATGCTCCGTAGGTGTATTTCATGAGTCCTCCCTCTTCGTACATCTCACACCCTGCGAGCCCTTTGAATGCCGCATCGCCGGCAGAGAGGGCGCGACGGCTCACGAGTATCTGTATTTTGAACACAGGTTTCGACTGGTCGGCAGCCTTCGGAGCCGGTGTCTGCGGTTCCTTCTGCACCGTTTTGTTCTGCACCGCAGTAGCCTTTGCAGGCACAGGCTTGGGAGTCTGGCCGACAGCGGGGGCTTCCTGTTCCGCCTTCGGCTCTTCCTTCACGGGGGCAGCAGTCTGCGGTTCGGCGGGTCTGTCGGCTGCCTTCGGCTCGGCATTGCCCGCCATAGGCTTGGAATCGGCCTTGAAAGGCACGACAAAGCCCTTGTCGTACTTGTTCTTGTATTCGGCGAACGCATTGAAGATGCCCTTTGCCATGAGGTCGGACTGTGTGGCATCGTTGAGCAGACGCTCCTCGTCGGGAGTGGTGATGAAGCCGAGTTCTATAAGACAGGCAGGCATGGAGGTGAGCCTCAACACCGCCAGATTCTGCTGATGAACGCCCTTGTTGGGCCGGTTTGCCATCCTGCACACGTTCTTTTGCAGCATCTTCGCGAAGTCGATGCTCTGCGTCATGTTGCGGTCCTGTATGAATTCGAACATGATGTTGCTTTCCGGCGAATTGGGATCGAAGCCGGCATAATGCTGCTGATAGTCCTTTTCGAGAAGGATAACGGAGTTTTCACGCTTCGCCACCTCGAGGTTTGTCTTCGTGGCATGCGAGCTTCCGTCGCCGAGGGTGTATGTCTCAAATCCGCGTATGGTGTTGGAACCCTTCACGGCATTGGTGTGTACGGAGACGAAGAGGTCGGCCTTCACACGGTTGGCTATCTCCGCCCGTTCGTAAAGCGGCACGAACACGTCGGTCTTGCGTGTATAGACCACCCTCACATCGGGGCAGTTCCGCTCCACATACCGCCCGAAAGCGAGAGATATGCGCAGGTTTATGTCTTTCTCCTTCGAGTAGGTGCCGGGCGCGCCGGTGTCCTTTCCGCCGTGTCCGGCATCTATAACGAGCGTGAATTTCTTGTTTGCCCCTACCGATAATGGTGCAAACATGACAAAAAGCAAAACAACTGTGATTGTTTTTCTTATGAAATCGGTCAAATGTCTCGGCATGCGACAGTCTTTTGTTTGTAGGCCGCCACTTCCCGTGCAGCCTTTCATTGCAATGTCATTTTCTTTCAGACTATGCAAAGGTAAGCATTATCTCGCAAAAACCGTAGCAATGAATTAGTTTTTATTATTTGTTAAATGTATTTCAACACCGGCTCCGTCGCAGTCGGCACCCATCGGCGGATTCGCCTTGGTGATGCTCAGATGCAGTGCTGTGACGCCGTCGAAGCGACTGAGGATGCGTCTTGAAATGCGTCCTGCCACATGCTCTATCAGATTCGACGGCACTGCCATCTCCTCCTCGACGATGCTGCACAGCAGGGCATAGTTGATGGTGTCAGCCACATCGTCGGTAGTCATTGCGCGGCTTATGTCGTAGTCCACCTTCAGTGTCACGACATAATCGTTGCCCACCACACGCTCCTGCGGCAGCACACCATGACGGGCATGCAACCGAAGCGAGTTGATGTATATGCTGCTTTCAAATGTTGTCATTCGATCCATGTAGTCAAGTGAAGTCACGCAAGCATCAAAGTCACGGTCGGCAACGAAGTGCTCAGCCCCCGAAAGGGAACGCCCCCGAACGCCCGGCATCCACGACTCCCACGCATACGCGACCTGAATATTACCAAAAGAAACGGCTGGCAGACGCCCTGCGTGAACCGCATGCGAATGCCAGCCGCTGTATTTCATCGCTTATCCGCAGCGTGATGCGCCGCAGTTGGTGCAGATAAGGCATCCCTCCTGATAGACGAGTGTCTCCTGACCGCACACCGGACACACCTTGCCCTTGGCCTGTGTACCGTCGGCAATGTACTTCTTCAGGGCGCGCTCCACACCTATCTTCCAGGTGTTTATGCTCTCGCTCTTGAGCTGCAACGACCCGACGAGCTTGATGACATGCTCTATCGGCATACGATAGCGCAGCACTCCGGAAATGAGCTTGGCGTAGTTCCAATACTCCGGATTGAACTTTTCAGACAGTCCCTCAACCGTTGTCTTGTAACCGCGCTTGTTCTCGAACTGGAAGTCGTAACGGTGTGAACCGTCGTCATTGGTCTGCTTTATGATTTTTCCCTTTGTAACGGTCTTCGGCAGCACTATGCCTTCGTCGTCGTCCTGCAGTCCTGTGAATATCTCGTAAGGATAGCCGTCGAGCAATCCCACGAAAGCCACCCATTTTTCCTTATTGTTCTGGAAGCGCACGACATCGCATTCAAGCTCCTTCGGACGCACTTCCGTCACTGTGGGAATATGTTGTACCTCCGGCATCTCGGCTGTATGGGCATCATCTTTCTTTGATTTCTTATCCTTTTTCGACACAGAAATCATCACGCCCGACCTGCTTCCGTCGCGATAAATGGTGCATCCTTTGCATCCGGAACGCCATGCCTCTACATAAAGGCGGTTCACAAGAGCCTCATCCACATCGTTGGGCAGGTTCACTGTGACGCTTATAGAATGATCGACCCACTTCTGAATCTCGCCCTGCATCTTCACCTTCATGAGCCAGTCCACATCGTTTGCGGTGGCTTTATAATAAGGTGAACGCTCCACAAGGGCGTCAATCTCCTCCTGGGTGTATTTCTTTTCGGTGTCGATGCCGTTTATCTTCATCCATTCAAGGAACTTCTTGTGATACACGATGTACTCCTCGAACGAGTCGCCTACCTCATCGACGAAATCGACATGCACGTTGGTGTCGTTCGGATTCACCTTGCGGCGGCGTTTATAGACGGGCATGAATACGGGCTCAATACCGCTTGTCGTTTGTGTCATAAGACTCGTTGTACCCGTCGGTGCTATCGTCAGACAGGCGATATTGCGGCGTCCGTAGGTCATGATGTCGTTGTAGAGCTGTTCGTCGGCACCCTTTATGCGCAGCAGGAAGGGGTTGTTACGCTCACGGTCGGCGCAGAACACGGCGAACGCTCCACGCTCCTTTGCCATGGTCATGGAACTGCGGTAGGCACTCAATGCAAGCGTGCGGTGTACGCTTACGCTAAGGTCGGTGGCCTCCTGCGTGCCGTAACGCAGCCCGAGTGCGGCTATCATGTCGCCCTCGGCGGTGATGCCCACGCCCGTGCGGCGACCCTTTCCGCTCTTGTCCTTTATCTTTTCCCAGAGGTGGCGTTCGGTCTCCTTCACCTCATCGCTTTGCGGGTCGTTGGCGATTTTGTCAAGAATGGTATCGATTTTCTCCAGTTCCAGATCCACGATGTCGTCCATTATGCGCTGCGCCATTGCCACATGCTTGGCGAATTTGTCGTAGTCGAACTTCGCTTCCTTCGTGAACGGTTTATCGACATACGCATAGAGGTTGATGGCAAGCAGGCGGCATGAGTCGTAGGGACAGAGCGGTATCTCGCCACAGGGATTGGTGCTGACCGTGCGGAAACCGAGGTCGGCATAGCAGTCGGGTATGCTTTCACGCAGGATGGTGTCCCAGAACAGCACTCCCGGCTCTGCACTCTTCCATGCGTTGTGCACGATTTTCTCCCAAAGTTTGCTTGCCGATATTTCCTTTTTCACTATGGGTGCGTCGGAGTCGATGGGGAACTGCTGCACGTATGGTTTGCCATCAATGGCGGCCTGCATGAATTCGTCGTCGAGCTTCACGCTCACGTTGGCACCCGTCACCTTGCCCTCGGTCATCTTGGCATCGATGAACGCCTCGCTGTCGGGGTGCTTTATGCTTACGGAGAGCATGAGTGCGCCGCGGCGTCCGTCCTGCGCCACCTCGCGTGTGGAGTTGCTGTAGCGTTCCATGAACGGCACAAGACCTGTGGATGTGAGTGCCGAGTTGTTCACGGGCGAGCCCTTCGGGCGCAGCTGCGAGAGGTCGTGTCCCACTCCGCCGCGCCGTTTCATGAGCTGCACCTGCTCCTCGTCGATGCGCATGATGCCTCCGTAGGAGTCGGCATCGCCGTCAAGTCCTATCACGAAGCAGTTGCTCAGCGACGCCACCTGGTAGTTGTTGCCTATGCCCGTCATGGGACTGCCGGCAGGAATGATGTAGCGGAAATGGTCGAGCAGGGCGAACACCTCGTCGGCCGACATGGGATTGGGGTATTTCCGCTCTATCCTTGCCACCTCACGGGCTATGCGCCAGTGCATATCCTCAGGCGACTTCTCGTAGATGTTGCCGAAACTGTCCTTCATCGCGTACTTGTTCACCCATACGCGTGCGGCAAGTTCATCGCCTGCGAAGTATTCCAATGAAGCCTGATAAGCCTCATCGAAAGAGTATGTTTTTGCTTCTTCCATATTTGTTGTAGAATGTTTTTGTTTCAATAGTAACGCAGCTGCAAAACTACAACTATTTTTTCAATTTCCGAAACATAGAGGGCATAAAAGACAAACAGGCATACAAAAAACACTCTTCCGCATCAGCCGACACCCCACCCCGTCTTCTCCGCCAAGCCACGCTGCCGAAGCATCATGACGGCGGCGTGTCAAAATGTGGGCAAGCAGAAGCACAAACGGTCATAAAAGAGGCTTCTTTTTTGGAAGTTCGGATTATTATTCGTAATTTCACGGCGTGAAACCAAAATGACACAAGCAAGTATGGCAAAGACAGTGAACCGTTATCCGGTAGGGATACAGACTTTTGAGAAAATCCGTGAAGGCGACTATCTCTATATAGACAAGACGAAATACATCGCCGACTTCAGGAAAAAGGGGATGAGCTATGTCTTCCTGAGCCGTCCGCGACGGTTCGGCAAGTCGTTGTTCGCATCCACGCTTCATGCCTATTTCGAGGGAAGAAAAGAACTTTTCGAGGGTCTTGCCATAGCCGACTATGAGAAGGACTGGGTGAAGCATCCCGTGCTGCACTTCGACATGAGCGGAGCCAAGCATTTCGACGGGGAACGTCTGGAAAGGTATCTTGACTGGATTCTCTCCGAATACGAGAACACCTACGGACGCTCCACGGAGTCGCCCGACTCCAACGTGCGCCTTGCAAGTCTTGTGCAGACGGCGTTTCAAAAGACGGGCGAGAAGGTTGTCGTCATCATCGACGAGTACGATGCGCCCCTGCTTGATGTGGTTCACGAAAAGGAGGACCTTGGCACGCTGCGCGGAATAATGCAGAACTTCTACAGTCCGTTGAAGATGCTCGACCCATACCTTGAGTTTACGTTCATCACCGGCATCACGAAATTCTCGCAGATAAGCATATTCAGCGAGCTTAACAACCTTGAAAACATAAGCATGCTCGACCAGTATTCCGCCATCTGCGGCATCAGCAAGACGGAACTCACCACCGCCATGAAGCCAGACACGGAAGGACTCGCCGTGGCATTGGGACTGTCCTACGACGAAACGCTTGCCGAACTCACCGACTTCTACGACGGCTACCATTTCAGCAACAACCCGGAGGACATCTTCAACCCGTTCAGCTTGATGAAAGCCCTCAACGGAAAGAACATCGCCCCCTACTGGTTCGGCTCCGGCACACCAAGCTATCTGATAAAGAGTCTGCAGAAATACCATGTCAATGTGATGGACATAGAGAAGAAAAGCACCGACATCGACGACTTCGACGTGTCGCCAGAACAAATGACATCGGCGCTGCCGTTGCTCTACCAGAGCGGCTACCTCACAATAAAGAGCTACAACCCCATGCTCCGACGTTACACGCTCGGCTATCCAAACAAAGAGGTAAAGATAGGAATGCTGAAGAGCCTTGCACCCAACTACCTCTCGCCCGTATCGGTGGACAACAGCAGTCTGGTGAGCGATTTCATGGAAAAGCTTTACGACAACGACATGAATGCGGCGCTCATACGCCTGAAAGCCTATCTGGCAAGCATCTCAAACCGCCTCTCCAACAAGAACGAACGCGACTTCCAAACCGTGTTCTACCTCATCTTCAACCTGCTGGGGGCTTACGTTCTCGTGGAATCGGACAGCGCAATAGGACGCGCCGACATAGTGATACACATGGCGGACACCATATATGTAATAGAGCTGAAATACGACGGCACTGCTGCCGACGCCATAAGGCAGATAGACGAGAAGGGCTATCTCATCCCATACACCGCCGAAGGCAAACGCCTTGTAAAGGTGGGGATAAACTACGACAGCACACAACGCACAATAGGCGACTGGATTATAAGGGAAGAAACGGCAGGGAAATAAGCATTAAGAATCGGGACACAACGCCAAAACAGGAGTTATCGGGAGTCTGGCTTCGCCGGAAGTCAAAATGAAAATAACGGACAAAAGCATAACCCGTTGAAAGAATATGCTATTGTCCGTTATTCCCCATCCGCCACAGGCGGACTAACTTCCGCTAACTTCAATTTTGATACAACGCCATTGTCTATAACACTTTGTCAGCGACAGCCCTCATTGCGCGATGTGCTTTTCGCCGCTCTTTATGTAAATTTCCCCACTCTTGGGAGAGTATATCCGTCTGCCGGAGAGGTCGAAAGTCCGCGCATCGGCATTTGGCACATCAGCGACATTGGCAGCTACGCCGGTGGGTAGGTTCTTCGTAAAGTCGTCTCGCGTAAAGATGAGGCGGCCGTTTTCGTAGCATTCCAGAAGATACCTGAGGGCAATTCCGCCCGTAGGAGCAACCAGACCAGTGAAATACGAATCTATGCTGGAGCCAACGCCTTCCACCCAAATCATAGGAATGCCTTTCGCGTCCTTGGAACCGAAGACTATACGGCTGCGCTCTTCACCCCAGGCGTTCACCACATCCTTGTATTTCACTTTTTTAAAACCATCCTTTACCATGTCACCCTTTTTCATGTTGAAATCAAGCATCAGCGAAAAGTCTCCCAGCGATGCATCAAGATTCCACACATATACTCTGCCCGGCTCCTCATATACGACAAAATCGAACATCGACGCCTTTTTCGTTGCATCCTCATCATAATCTCTGTAACACAACTTCTTGCATGTTCTGCCACCAACTATCGTATCGCCACAGAGCACAACAATGGAAGTGCTGGGCGAAAGAACTTGAAACTCTTTTCCTATTACAGCAGTGGAATAAATCCACATCTTGCCATCTGTAAACATTGGCTTGTACTCCTGTGCACTTGCAGTGAGGCAAATGAATGCAAAAATAATTAACAAAAGCTTTTTCATAAACGTAACTTTTAAAGGATTAATAATTAAAGTTTCACATATCTCCGACATGCTTTTAGCAAACAAGCAGACAAGTAACGAAGAGATTTGTCGTTCCATTCCCGCACCCATCATCAACTTTTTGCAGAACACATCGCTTTGTTTTCTCGTTTACCAACAGCAAACTCCTGCTTAAACCGGCGGTAAAACCGAGCGAAAAGTTTGCAAGATTCCTGTTAATAGTTTAAATATTGTGCCCAAATTTACTAAATTTACAGGAGAACCACAAAACAAAGCATCTGAAAAAAAAAATTAACTTTCGTAAACACAATGGTTAAAAGAATTAACACGAACTCCGTTCTCTATTGCCAGCAAAACGGCTATAAGGCATAAGGCGTGTTCCGCAAAGCTGGACTTACACATCCAGACGACAGCCAACAGAACAAGTTTCCCCCTCCGTGGAACCGTGCCTTGCCCAAAACTTACTCTTGCTGATTCGACGAGCACATGATGTTCCAAAAGTAAGCAGCAGAGGGTAATTTCCAGCAGACACCAACAACACTTTTTGAAGTAATAATCACTGCATTCAAAAGAAGCCTTCTTTAAGTCGCAAACAAGGCTTCTTTTGCTCCCAAACAAGGTTTGTTTTCACCGCAAAGAAGCCTTGTTTTCAAGCCGAGGAAAAAGGCACTGAATTTCAATGCGTTACAAATGCGTTTCCAGCACCCTCTGCACGCAATCGCGACATGGTGGGAAACGGGCGTTAAAAGCGCACGGTGATGCAGGAAATTGTTCTTTTTTTCCTAAAAATATATTGATTTATATAAATTAAGACTTCATTCACAGCTTTTTTTTTGCCCATTAAGATTAATCTTATAATTTTGCATCCAGTTTATAAACATTATAAAAAACAAATTCAGGACATATCGATATGACTTCAAAAAACAAAATGATCGCACGCATTGGCGTGGGTGTAGTGGCTTTGGCACTGCTCGGATGCATAGGCTACCTGGCGTTCAACCTCGACCAGCAGAAAAAGGAAAACAAGGAAATGCAGGCACTTGCCGAACTCGACAAGACGGAAATGGAAAACGAGTATCAGCAGTTTGCCAACCAATATAGCGAAATGAAGACGCAGATAACCAACGACTCGCTCGTGGCGCAGCTCACCGCCGAACAGCTGAAGACGGAGCAACTGCTCAAGGAACTGCGCGACACAAAAAGCAGCGACGCACGCGAAATAGCACGACTGAAGAAGGAACTGGCGACGGTGCGCGCCGTCCTGCGCAGCTATGTGATAGAAATAGACTCGCTCAACCGCCTCAACCAGAACCTCACGGCCGAGAACACACGAATAAAAGGACAGTACAACGAAGCCACACGACAGATAGAAGGACTCAACTCGGAGCGTGCCACACTCTCTGAGAAAGTGGCGATAGCGGCGCAGCTCGACGCCACCGGCATAAGCATGCAGCTCAAGAACAAGCGCGGAAAGAACACCGACCGTACAAGCAAATGCAAGACCATACAGGTGAACTTCAACGTGGCAAAGAACGTAACGGCAAAGAACGGGACAAAGACATTCTATGTGCGCATAACATCGCCGTCGGGAACACTCCTCGGCAACGCCGGAAACTTCAACTACGAAAACCGCTCGCTGCCATGCTCCATGAAGAAAACAGTGGAATACGACGGACAGGAGACTGCCATAAGCATGTTCTGGAACGTGTCGCAGTCGCTTCTTGAAGGAACTTATCATGTGAGCATCTTCGCCGACGGCAACATGATCGGCTCACGCAGCTTTACATTCAAATAAATGAGACACACATTATTAATTATAGCCACAACCTGCTTCGCCCTCGAAGGGCAGGCACAACAGGTGCTGAGTCTTGACAGTTGCCGCGCAATGGCGTTGCGCAACAACAAGACACTCAGTGCGGCACGCCTGCAACAGGAGGTGGCAAAATACACGGAGAAGGCAGCCAAGACAAAGTATCTGCCGCACATCGACGCCGTAGGAGGCTACGAGCTCACCAGCCGCGAGATTTCGCTCCTGAGCAAACAGCAGAAGGCCGGACTCAACGCCATAGGCACCAACGTGACAGCGGGGATAGAAGGGAAAATCGCCCCGATGATAGGCAACATGGTGCAGCAGGGAGTAATCAGCCCCGACCAGGCATCGAACATAAGCAGCCTGCTCGGAAGCGTGGGCTCGACAATAGGCGAAACGTTCAACCATCTGGGACAAAAGGTGGTGGATGCGTTCCGCACCGACACACGCAACATGTATGCCGTGTCGGTGGCGCTGACACAACCCATCTACATGGGAGGCGCGATAAGCGCAGCAAACCGTATGGCACAGATAAGCGGACAGATGGCCGCCAACAAAATAGAAGCCACGACACAGCAGACACTGCACGACATAGACAAGACCTACTGGCTCGTCGTGTCGCTGAAGCACAAGAGAAACCTCGCCGACAGCTACCTGCAGGTAGTGCAGAAACTCGACGACGACGTGAAGAAGATGATAAGCGAAGGAGTGGCTACACGCGCCGACGGACTCAAAGTGGACGTGAGACTCAACGAAGCGGAGATGACACTCACCCAGGCGGAGAACGGACTCGCACTGTCGAAGATGCTCCTGTGCCAGCTCTGCGGCATACCCGTGGAGACGGAAGTGACCCTCGCCGACGAGAACAACGACAACCTCGCCGTCACAGACACCGACACCACTGCCGACAGGCAAGTGGCATGGGACAACCGTCCGGAACTGAAACTCCTGCAGAACACGCTCGACATGAGCAAGCAGTCCACACGGCTCATGCGCGCATCAGGACTGCCACAAGTGGCACTCATAGGCGGATACATGGCGACAAACCCCAACGTGTTCAACGGATTCGAACGCAACCTCTCAGGAGTGTGGAACGTAGGAGTGATGGTGAGAGTGCCCGTATGGAACTGGATGGAGACATCGTATAAAGTGAAGGCAAGCAAAATAGCATCGACAATGGTGAGCCTTGAACTCGACGAAGCCCGCGAAAAAATAGAACTGCAAGTGAGCCAGAGCAAGTTCAAGATGAAAGAAGCACAGAAAAGACTCACCATGGCATGCAAGAACGTGGAAAACGCAGAGGAAAACCTGCGATGCGCCAACGTGGGATTCAAAGAAGGCGTGATGCAGACCACCGACGTGATGGCAGCACAGACCGCATGGATGCAGGCCCTTTCGCAGAAGATAGATGCGGAAATAGATGTGAAACTAAGCCATGTGAACCTGCAAAAGGCTCTCGGCATACTGCAATAAACGTAACATTCCCAACAGGAAATCAAACGGGCGGGTGCATGGAAAGCCTGCTTTCTGATTGCCAAACGCAAGATTTTAAAACAAAGAAACAAAGTAATATGTCTGAAAAAACGCAACATAAGAATATACTTATCACCATCGCCGGAGCAACAGCAGTGCTGGCAGCAGTAGCCATAATAGGCAGCCTGTCGCTCAAGCAGGAGCCTGAAATAATAGAAGGCCAGGTGGAAGTGTCGGAATACAGAGTGTCGAGCAAAGTCCCCGGACGCATACTCGAACTGCGTGTGAAGGAAGGCGACTATGTGAACGCCGGCGACACACTCGCCATAATCGACGCACCCGAAGTGAAAGCCAAGATGACACAGGCACGCTCGGCGGAGAATGCAGCAAGCGCCATGGACGAAATGGCAAACAACGGAGCACGGAAAGAACAAATACGCGCCGCCAATGCATTGCTGCAACAGGCAAAGGCAGGACTCGAAATAGCACAGAAGTCATACAACCGCGTGCAGCGTCTGTTCGACGAAGGAGTGATGTCGGCACAGAAACGCGACGAAGCCTTCGCCAACTACAAAGCACTCGAAGCACAGGTGAAGGCGGCACAAAGCCAGTATGACATGGCAGTGAACGGCGCACGCTGGGAGGAAAAGAAAGCCGCAGCAGCCCAAGTGGACAGGGCAAAGGGCGCAGTGGACGAAGTAAACTCATACATACATGAGACAATGCAGATAGCACAAATGGCAGGAGAGGTGAGCGACATATTCCCCAAAGTGGGCGAACTCGTCGGCACCGGCTCGCCGATAATGTCCATCTCGCTCATGAACGACCTCTGGGGAACATTCAACGTGCGCGAAGACCAGCTCAACGGAATGACCGTCGGCAGCACAATAACAGCTTTCGTGCCGGCATTCAAGAAGGAAGTGCGCATGAAAGTGTATTACATCAAGGATCAGGGAACATACGCCGTGTGGAAAGCGACAAAGTCGAACGGACAGTACGACCTCAAGACTTTCGAAGTGAAAGCACGCCCCATAGACAAAATTGAAGGACTTCGTCCGGGAATGTCGCTCATAATAAAGCAAAACAAGAAGTAAGTGCAGGTGAAAGGCATCATAGAAAGTGTGCTCGGCATAGCACGGCGCGAATGCAAACGACTGCTCGAAAACCGCATTTACATGTTCTGTATGGTGGTTTTTCCGATAGCCGTGACACTGTTCTTCACCTCACTCATGGGCGAAGGACAGCCCGAAAAAATGCCGATAGGAATCGTCGATCTCGACAATTCCACCACCACCCGACGACTGACACGGATGCTCGACTCGTTCCAATCCACCGAAGTGGTGAAGCATTACGCCAACTTCGAGGAGGCACGCAGCGCAATGCAGCGCAACGAAATATACGGATTCGTGCTCTATCCGGAGGGAACCACATCGCAACTGCTCGCCTCACGACAGCCGAAAATATCGTTCTACTACAGTTATGCATCGCTCACTGCGGGCGCACTCGTGTTCCGCGACATGAAGACGGCAGCCACCCTCGGATCGGCAGCAGTGGGAAAATCGGTGATGACAGCAAAGGGTTGCACGCAGGAACAGATAATGGCGTATCTGCAACCCATCGTCATCGACCTGCACATGATAAGCAATCCGTGGGTGAACTACAACATATACCTCAGCACAATGCTCGTGCCCGGATGCCTGCTGCTGTTTATCTTCCTCATAACGGCATACTCGTTCGGAACGGAACTCAAGGAGAACACGTCGCGCGAACTCATGCAACGCGCCCAGGGTAACGCCCTTCTGGCAGTGACGGGCAAGCTTCTGCCGCAGACTCTCATCTTCCTTGCAGTCATGTTCACATATATGTACTACCTGTTCGGAGTGCTCGACTTCCCCCATCCGGGCGGAATATGGCCCATTATAGTCCTCGGAGTGATTGGAGTGCTGGCTTCACAGGGACTCGCCCTGTTCTTCTTCGCCATGATGCCGTCGCTCCGAATGTCGATGAGCATCTGCTCTTTGTGGGGCGTACTGAGCTTCTCGCTCGTAGGTTCAGCCTTCCCCGTCATGGCAATGGACGGCGAATTGCAGATAATCTCGTTCCTTTTCCCACTGAGACACTTCTTCACCATATACCAGGCAAGCGTGTTCAACGGATTCCCGCTGCACGATGTAGCGATAAATCTGGCAGCCCTTGCAGCCTTCGCACTGCTTCCTCTCGTTGTATTGCCGCGTTTGGGCAAGGCTCTCAACGAATATGTTTACCTACAATAATGACGAAATGAACAAACTGTCAAGCATCATATATAGCAGAATCATCGACATCTCGAAAGTGTGTCTGCACGAGTTCCGCATGATATTCAAGGATGAAGGCGTACTTATTTTCGTCGTTCTCGTGCCGCTTCTCTACCCCTTGCTCTACTCATGGATTTACAACAACGAGGTAGTGCATGAAGTTCCGGTGGCTGTCGTGGACAATTCACACAGCGCAATGAGCCGCAAATTCACGAGAGCATACGATGCCACGCCCGATGTTAAGGTGGCCTACCACTGCAACAGCATCGAGGAAGCGAAACGACTCGTCGGCCGTCAGGAGGTGTATGGCATACTCTACTTCCCCACCGACTTCAATACGAAACTCAACCGCATGCAGCAGTCACATATAAGTCTGTACTGCAACATGGGAATAATGCTCACATACAAGGCTCTATACCAGTCGGCAATGGCAGTGGCAAGCGACCTCAACGCCCAGATCCAGGTGTCGGTGTCGCAAAACTACACCTCGCGCGAAGATGAAATAAGCACTCGGCCGCTCGATTTCGACGAAGTTCCCATATTCAACAACACCGGCGGTTACGGCAACTTCATACTCCCCGGCGTGCTCGTGCTCATATTGCAGCAAGTGCTTCTGCTGGGAATCGGAATGTCGATGGGTACTTCTATGGAAGAAAAGCGGTTGCAACGCATCAGCGGAATGCTTGCCAAACCGTTCGGACTCGGACGCATCATGATAGGACGCACACTGGCCCTGTTCGGATTCTTCACCCTCATCGGCACATACGTCCTGCTTGCCGTGCCCAAGATGTTCAACTTCGTGCACATCCTGCACGGCTCCGACTTCGCCCTGTTCCTCGTGCCTTACCTGCTGGCGTGCATTTTCTTCGCCTACACCTTCTCGTTCTTCGTAAGGCAGAGAGAGAATGTCATGCTGCTTGTAGTGTTCACATCAGTGCCGTTCCTGTTCATGTCGGGCGTGTCATGGCCTAAGAGCAACATACCGGAAGCATGGAGTTATGTGTCGTATCTCATCCCCTCCACGTTCGGAATACAGGGATTCGTGAAGATGAACACCATGGGTGCCGTCTTCTCCGACATCATCCCCGAAGTGAAAGCACTGTGGATTCAGGCCATTATCTACTTCTGCACAGCATGCGCCGCAAGCCGCTGGCAGATAAGACAATGCTGTAAATAGAAAACAATCCGTATCACGGAAACATCCGTATAAAAGCGAAAACAACGATGCCAAGAGCCTTTCCTGCGCCATAACACTACGGGAAAAGTTCTTGGCATCGTTGTCTTTCACGCCTTCACCACACCGGAAACCCATACATCCATACACGTTTCCGCCCGGAAGCGGGCTTGGGTAAGAAGCAAAAAAAAGCATTCTTCGATGTGAAGAATGCTCTCTGTTGGGATACTCGGACTCGAACCAAGAATGACAGGACCAGAATCTGTAGTGTTACCATTACACCATATCCCATTGTTATGTCAGCAATTATTTCCTAATTGCGAGTGCAAAGTTACTCATTTATTTTAAACCTCCAAAATTTTCAAGCACTTTTTTCAAAAAAAAATTAATAAAATCGCAATTTTAATGTTTTTCAGATTATTAACCGTACCTTTGTAGTATAAAAAGAAACAGAACTAACAAAAAGGAAATCAATAATTTGAATGAAGACAGAAAGTAAATTGGTTGATACAATAACCAAAGGTATTCAAGAGAAAAAAGGACAGGAAATAACCATCGCCGACCTTCGTGGTCTCGACGGAACAATTGCCAATTATTTCGTCATCTGCCAGGGAAATTCGCCGGCACAGATTGAGGCCATAGCCGAATCGGTGAGCGAAACGGTGCGCAAGGAGCTGGGCGAGAAGCCTATCCGTGTCGTGGGTCTGGAGCAGTGCTACTGGGTAGCCATGGATTTCGGCGATGTTCTGGTACACATTTTCGTACCGCAAGCGCGCGAGTTCTACGACCTTGACAACCTGTGGGACGACGCAAAGATTACCAACATTCCCAATATTGACTGACAACCATGATCAACAATAACAACCCTAACAACGGAAACGAACAGCCAAAGATGCCTAAATTCAACATGAATTGGATTTACACCATTATAATAATGGTGCTGGCTATTCTGTTCTTCTCCGACGGTGGCAACGCTTTCCTTGGCGAAACGGCCGCAAAGCAGGAAGCAACCTACACCAAATTCAAGATATACGTAGAGAAAGGCTATGCCAAGAAGGTAGTCGTGAACAAGGACAAGGGCGTGCTGCGTATGTATGTCAATCCCAAGAACCTGCGCGACGTGTTCGGCAAGACTGCCAAACAGCTGGGTCCCGACCCGTATGTCAGCGTGGCTTACGGTTCGCTTTCCAACATTGACGAATACCTCACCGAAGCGCAGCAGAACCGCAAGATAACCGACTTCAGCTACGAGAACGACGACAGCAGCTTCATATCATCACTGATTTACACCTTCGGTCCGATGCTTCTCTTCGTCGGCGTATGGATATTCCTCATGCGACGCATGAGCGGTGGCGGCGGCAGCGGCGGCGTGTTCAGCGTAGGCAAGAGCAAAGCCAGAATGTATGAAAAAGGCAACGACCTCGGCATCACCTTCAAGGATGTAGCCGGGCAGTCGGGAGCCAAGCAGGAAGTGCAGGAGATTGTCGATTTCCTTAAGGAGCCGCAAAAATATACCGACCTCGGAGGCAAGATACCAAAGGGCGCACTTCTCGTAGGTCCTCCGGGAACAGGAAAGACCCTTCTCGCCAAAGCCGTGGCTGGCGAGGCCGGCGTGCCGTTCTTTTCAATGAGCGGTTCCGACTTCGTGGAGATGTTCGTGGGCGTAGGCGCAAGCCGTGTACGCGACCTTTTCCGACAGGCCAAGGAGAAAGCGCCGTGCATAATATTCATCGACGAGATTGATGCAGTGGGTCGCGCACGCAGCAAAAACCCCGCAATGGGCGGCAACGACGAGCGCGAGAACACGCTCAACGCCCTTCTTACAGAGATGGACGGTTTCGGAACAAACAGCGGCGTAATAATACTCGCAGCCACAAACCGTGCCGACATGCTCGACAAGGCACTGCTTCGCGCCGGCCGTTTCGACCGACAGATAAACGTGGATCTGCCCGATCTGACCGAGCGCAAGGAGATATTCCAAGTGCATCTGAAACCAGTAAAGATCGACTCGACAGTAGATATAGACTTCCTCTCACGCCAGACGCCCGGATTTTCGGGTGCCGACATCGCCAATGTGTGCAATGAAGCCGCACTCATCGCAGCCCGCCACAACAGCAAGACAGTGGGAAAGCAGGACTTCCTCGACGCTGTCGACCGCATAATCGGCGGACTTGAGAAGAAGACCAAGGTGATGACAGCCGACGAGAAGCGTGCCATAGCCATTCACGAGGCCGGCCACGCCACCATTTCATGGTTCTGCGAGCACGCCAACCCACTCGTGAAAGTGAGCATTGTGCCGCGCGGCAGAGCGTTGGGAGCAGCCTGGTATCTGCCCGAAGAGCGACAGATAACAACCAAGGAGCAGATGCTCGACGAAATGTGCGCACTCCTCGGAGGCCGCGCCGCCGAAGAACTCTTCACCGGACACGTCTCCACCGGAGCCATGAACGACCTCGAACGTGCCACAAAGAGCGCATTCGGCATGGTGGCATACGCAGGAATGAGCGACCGTCTGCCCAACATCTGCTACTACAACAACCAGGAATACCAGTTCCAGAGGCCCTACTCGGAGACAACCGCCAAGATTGTCGATGACGAAGTGCTCAAAATGATAAACGACCAGTATGCCCGTGCCAAGAACATCCTGAAGGAACACGCCGAGGGACACAACGCCCTTGCCGAGCTTCTGCTTTCGCGCGAGGTGATTTTCGCCGAGGATGTGGAGAAGATTTTCGGCAAGCGTCGCGGGGAAATTCGTGAAGAAACCGAAGTCAAAGTCGAAGAACCTTTGGACGGTGAGCTCGCTGCTGAATAAGAATTTTCTGGTCCGCACGCTCAGCGGGGCGGGCCTGCTCGTCATCGTGCTCGGAGCCGTGCTGTGGTCTCCGTTCTCTATGCTCGTTCTGATGGCCGTTCTGATGGCCGGGTCGCTCACGGAGTTCTTCCGCATCGCCCGGCTCAAGGGGGCCCGGCCGCTCGTAGCGTATCCCGTCGTAATCGGGCTGAGCGCTTTGGCGCTGGCCTTTGCCGTGCAGACCGGACGATGCCCCGCATCGGCTTTCGCGCTGCTGCTGCCGATGATCTTCGCGCTGTTCGTCGCGGAGTTGTACCGCCGGCATGAGAATCCGCTCGGCAATGTCTGCTGGGAGCTGGGAGGGTTGGTCTATATCGCTTTGCCTTTCGCGCTACTTGCGACGATTCCGTTGCGTGGAGCTTGTTCCGCCGGTTCGTCCTATGTTCCGGGAGATATGCTGGAAGCGTTCAAGAAATACAGGTTTACGGCATTCATCGGGGCTCCGTCCGTCTATATTTCGTTGTTGCAGCAAAAAAATCTGGCCAACTATGATTTGCATCATATTGTATTCTGCATTTCTGGTTCTGCCCCCATGCCTGTGGAATGGCTCAAGCGATTTGAAGAAGATACTGGAACTCCCATTACAGAAGGCTTTGGACTGACCGAGGCTTCTCCCGTAACTCATGCCAATCCTGTCTTTGGCCTGCAGAAGCCAGGTTCCATTGGTGTTCCTCTGCCGGGAACTCTTG
>OLFV01001114.1_pt1 | contig 27731 bp, 22 predicted proteins | sample 1605551 | NCBI WGS metagenome assembly OLFV01 (sample SAMEA3888922, study PRJEB22519) | human gut metagenome | biome: human gut; feature: human-associated habitat; material: faeces | place: Denmark | collected 2011 | reverse complement strand
AAAATAGGCTTATACATCATTTGGAAGTATCTATCTTACGTATCGTTCTCGCATCAGAAAAGCATTATTGTGAATACTGTAAAGAAAGAGAAAAAATATGTTTTGTGCCTAATGGTATAGGTATCTCCTTTATTTTTCCATCCATTGATTTGCATTTTTCATTTCATTTATTTGTCTATCTCACAGAAAAATAGTACCTTTGCACCCGCTTTTATAAATAAGGTGGGAAATGATTTTACCATCACAACAAAAGCATAAATATCAAAATTATTATGCAGGATATTAGAAACATCGCCATCATCGCTCACGTTGACCATGGAAAGACTACTCTGGTCGATAAGATGATGCTTGCCGGAAAACTTTTCCGTGAAGGTCAGAACAACTCAGACCAAGTACTTGATGCCAACGACCTTGAGCGTGAGCGTGGCATAACCATTCTCTCTAAGAATGTATCTATCAACTGGAAAGGTACAAAAATCAATATCATAGATACTCCGGGACACTCTGACTTCGGTGGTGAAGTGGAGCGTGTCCTCAATATGGCTGACGGCTGTATTCTCCTTGTCGATGCCTTTGAGGGCCCAATGCCTCAGACACGTTTCGTGCTTCAGAAGGCTCTTCAGATAGGATTGAAGCCTATTGTGGTGGTAAACAAGGTGGATAAGCCTAACTGTCGTCCGGAAGAGGTATATGAAATGGTCTTCGACCTTATGTTCTCTCTCAATGCTACAGAGGATCAGTTGGACTTCCCTGTGGTATATGGCTCTGCAAAGAATGGCTGGATGTCAGAGGATTACAATGCTCCTACTGACAATATCGACTATCTTCTCGACAAGATAGTAGAGGTAATCCCTGCTCCTGAGTATCTTGAGGGCACTCCTCAGATGCTTATCACATCACTCGACTATAGTTCTTACACCGGTCGTATCGCTGTAGGACGTATTCATCGTGGCGTGTTGAAGGAGGGAATGAACGTTACTATCTCGCATCGTGACGGCGAAATGGAGAAGACCAAGATCAAGGAGGTACACACTTTCGACGGTATGGGTCACAAGAAGGTGGCTGAAGTGGAAAGTGGCGACATCTGTGCCATCATCGGACTGGACAAGTTTGAGATTGGTGACACCATCTGTGACTATGAAAACCCAGAACCACTGCCTCCTATCGCCATTGATGAGCCTACTATGTCTATGCTCTTTACCATCAATGACTCTCCTTTCTTTGGCAAAGAGGGCAAGTTTGTCACTTCACGTCATATCAATGACCGCCTCCAGAAGGAGTTGGAAAAGAACCTCGCACTGCGTGTAGAGCCTTTCGAGGATGCTACAGACCGTTGGGTTGTGTCAGGAAGAGGCGTGCTCCATCTTTCTGTTCTCATTGAGACAATGCGTCGTGAGGGCTACGAGCTCCAAGTAGGTCAGCCTACTGTAATCTATAAAGAGATTGACGGAGTGAAGTGTGAGCCTATCGAGGAGCTTACTATCAATGTGCCAGAGGAATTCTCCAGCAAAATGATTGATATGGTGACACGTCGTAAGGGCGAGATGACAAGTATGGAAAGTCAGGGTGATCGCGTGAATATCGAGTTTGATATTCCTTCTCGCGGTATCATGGGACTCCGTACCAACGTGCTCACAGCATCACAGGGTGAGGCTATTATGGCGCATCGCTTTAAGGAATACCAGCCTTATAAGGGCGATATCACACGCCGTACTAACGGTTCGATGATTGCTCTTGAGACCGGAAATGCTTTTGCTTACTCTATCGACAAGCTGCAGGATCGTGGTAAGTTCTTCATCGAGCCGGGTGAAGATGTGTATGGCGGTCAGGTAGTAGGTGAGCATGTGCATGATAATGACCTCGTGGTCAATGTGACAAAGGCAAAGCAGCTCACCAACGTTCGTGCTTCTGGTACTGACGACAAGGCTCGTATCATCCCTCGCACAGTGCTCTCTCTCGAAGAGTGTCTGGAGTATATCAAGGCTGATGAGCTCGTAGAGGTGACTCCGAAGTCAATGCGTATCCGCAAGGCTATCCTTGATCATCTGGAGCGTAAGCGTGCTAATCGCGAGTAGTTTCCTGAATGAAGAATGTAGAATGAAGAATTCGAGTTAGTTTCTTAGCTTGTAAAAACAAGTTTGGAACGCATAACTCGAATTCTTCATTTTTTTATATATTTCCAAATCGCGTCAGCGCGATTATTACTTTTCACTCTTCACTAAAAGAAGAAAAGGTAACTTCCATTCTTCATTCTTCATTCATCATTCTTCATTTTTAAGAAAGGTGGAACACTTCCTTGATAGGAATGGTGATAGGTGAGTTGTCTTTAGGGTTTACCTCCATGATGTCAGCCATCATGTCCCACCATTTCTGTGTGATAGGGTCGATGCCATTAGATGTATCTTGTGAGTTACCTTCGCCAGAGCATTCCTGATAGCCAAAGAGAATATTGGTGTCTTTGTCCCAATAGATGGAATAGTTGCTTACTCCGCTATCTTTAATCATCTTGACGAGTTCAGGCCAGATAGCGGCATGGCGCTTCTGATACTCTTCCTCACAGCCTGGCTTGAGGAACATTTTGAATGCAAATCTTGTCATAGTTAGGTTATTTAGAAATGAAGAATGAAGAATGTTCTAAATGAAGAATGTTCTAAATGAAGAATGAAGAATGAAGAATGGTGATTACACTCTTCACCTTGCGTTTTTCTTCTCAAGCGAAGAAAACTAACTTGAATTCTTCATTCTTTATTCTTCATTCTTCATTTTAATATTCTTCATTTTAAGTTTATCTTGCAATACCAAGACCGTCCTCCAGTTCTGAGATGATGTTGGAGAAGTCACGGTCTTTCCTCACTCTTTCATTGATAATCTGAATGGAATGGAGCACTGTGGAGTGGTCTCTGCCGCCCATACAGCGTCCGATGCGTGATGCTGGCATTCGGATATGCTTGTCGGCGAAGTACATTATAATCTGACGAGGGAGCACAATTTCGCGCTTTCTCGTCTTTCCTTTTACGGCCTGCTCAGTGATTTCATAGTGATTGCAGACACATTGGATGATGTCATCGAGCGTAAGAACCTGCTCATTGATTTTCACGGCACGCTTTACCACTCGCTCTACGAAACGCATATCTATGTTACAGTTATATACCACACTGTAAGCCATCAGCGAATTGATGACACCCTGCAGGTCGCGCACGCTGCCATTGGTATTCTCTGCGATGTATCTCACTACGTTTTCTGGTATGTCGAGACCGTCACGCTGAATTTTTCTCATGAGAATGTCGATGCAGAGCTGCACGTTTGGCTTCTCCAGTTCTGCCACGAGACCGCATGAGAATCGGCTTATCAGTCGATCCATCATGCCTTGCAACTGCGCTGGCACACGGTCACTGATAAGGATAATGCGCTTGGAGTTGCGGAAGAGGTGATTGAAGATATGGAAGAATGTCTCCTGCGTCTTAGGAGATGATGTCCATTCCTGCACGTCATCGACGATGAGCATATCTACAGTCTGATAGAAAGCGATGAAATCATTTATCTTTCCCTTGAGCTGTGCATTGACAAACTGCACCTGGAATGTTCTTGCGCTGACGTAAAGTACGCGCTTTTGAGGGTACATCTCTTTGCATCTCACGCCTATAGCATTGACGAGATGGGTCTTTCCGCATCCTGATGGTCCGAAGACGAAGAATGGATTGAACTTTGTGCCCTGTGGATGCTCTGCTATGCTGAGGCCTACAGAGCGGCAAAGCTTATTGGATTTGCCCTCTACATAGTTGCTGAATGTCTGGCGGAAATTGAGTTGAGAGTCAATCTCCGGCAGGTGAGTGGTGGGTGCCGAACCTGGAGCCACCATCAGTTTGTTGTCATTTCTCGAAACCGCAGCCTTTGCAATGCCGTCCGGACTCTCGGTATCTACGGCGCCTTCCACTCTCAAGCCATATCCCTTAGGGGTACGCTTCGCCTTGCTATCAGTTGTTTCCTCTTTTGCAGGCTTGTTTACCACGGTGATATGCCATGATAATCTGATTCTGCCAAAGGTGTTGCTGATGGCGATGCGCAGGTGATCGATGTAGTTTTTTTCGATGTATTGGCTGATGTAATCGCTTGGTACCTGCAGTGTCAGGAGGTTTGTAGCAGGTGCGAAGGATTCAAATTCTACATTGGAAAACCACTTCTCATATTCACCCTCTTCGATGTTAGCCTTGAAATAGTTCTGGCATGCAGCCCATAGGGCGCGAGAGTTTTGCATTTCTTTCTTCTTGTGGGTTTTGGAATTTAAGGTTTACTGTCTTTTAGCGCGGCAATGTTCTTGATGGGCTGTCATCAGTTTCAAGAGCGTATTACCACCTGTTTTATTTGTCCTTCTTTCCGAAAATAGAGAAGTGTACGTATCTCTTAGGATGAGCCTTGAGGTCGATAAGGAGGGAGTCAGCCGATGCCATGGTAGAGGTCATGTTGTTGTATAGACCTGGGTCATGGAGGAGGAGACCCACGGTGCCTTCCTTGCTGTTGAGCGTAGTGGTGAGTTTCTCTACATTAGAGAGAGTAGCATCGACCTTAGCCATTGTTCCAGCCACGTCGATAGCAGCGAGATTATTGGTCACGGTCTCAGCATTGGTCATTACTCCGTCAGCCTTTGTGAGTATTCCCGGCATCTTTCTGTTGAGGTCAGCCATCATGGTGTTGATGCTCTGAGTGGTCACAGTAAGGTTTTTAGAAATAGTTTCTGCGTTATGCAGTGTAGCTGCGATGGCAGGGTCGGCGAGCAATGTGTTGAGCGAAGCGAGGATGCTGTCGAGCTTAGGAAGCATCTTTTCTACGGTAGGAATCATCTCTTTGATGTTGTCTATAGCGCCATGAGCTATGACTCCCATGATGATTTCGCCTGGATTGACGCGCTCGCGTGGGTTGTTGGCGAGGAGGAGGTTGACCTGTGTGTTGCCCATGAGGTCGGAAGCAATCTCTGCTGTTGAGCCACGAGGAATGCGGAGATTGTCGTCTATCTCTGCAGTGACGATGATATTGCCCTGCTTGTCGTAGTCGTAATTGATGCCTGTGACTGTGCCAACGCGGTAACCGTCGGCATATATTGGGCATGAGCCAGTTAGTCCGTTTACATTAGCGAAGGCAATCTTGTAGGCATGTCCTTCGGAGAAGATGGATAGTCCTTTGAGGAAATTGAGTCCAAAGAACAATAATACTACGCCTGCTATGGCTACTAATGCTATCTTTACCTCTTTTGTGAAATATTTCATTATTCTGATGTTTTTTTGTTTCTGTTATATTATTGCTGATATCGGGCGGTGATGTGTCCGACACGGTGGCGGGGTAGGGGGCTTAGCGCTTGTTGTTGCGATATTCCTTGATTGCTTCCGCTGTGCTTATCTTTTCTCCATTCTTGAATGCTACGATGAATGAGCCTGGGAATTTGTCGCCTAATGCCTTCTTTATTCTCAGGATTTCATTGTAGTCGGTGGTAGAGCCGATGGTGTATTTCAGCATATTGCCATCCTTATAATAGTCGGCTTTCTCGCCTTTGAAGCGTGAGTCGTTGTCTTTCAATACTCTGTCAGATATGAATATCTGGATTTTGAAGACAGGAGCGCTGTTTGTTCCTTCGGCATCTGTGCCGTTTTCGCTCTCCTTTTTGCTGTTTTGTGCCACCTTGTTGCGTGTGGATTTATTCTCTACGTCGGTCTGCCTCTGTGATTTTGCTTCCTGTTTGTCAGTGTTTTGACGCACTTCCGTGAGCTGTTTTGTCACAGGCTTTTCCTCTTCCAGATTGCCAGCCGGTGTAGGTTGCATCACGTCAGAAGAGTGTTCGGTGACATAATCGTTGTCGCCTCCGGCAATTTTCTGCTTGTATTTGATGAAAGCATTATAGAGTCCTTTGGCAATATTATCGATGGTAGCGACATTGTTGAGGCTTTGTTCCTCGTCAGGAGTGGAGATAAATCCTACTTCCACGAGACAACTTGGCATGGATGTCTCTCTGAGCACCAGGAATCCAGCCTGTTTTACGCCTTTGTTCTGTCGTTTAGCGAGATAGCATACATTGCTTTGCACGAGTTTGGCGAGTTCTACGCTCTTCGCCATGTTGTGGTCTTGCAGAAATTCAAAGATGATATAGCTCTCCGAAGAGTTAGGGTCGAAGCCTTCATAATGCTGCTTATAGTCTTTCTCGACGAGGATAACGGAGTTCTCTCGCTTTGCCACGTCGAGGTTTTCGCTTGCACGGTGCATACCGAGAGTGTAGGTTTCAAATCCTCTTGCTATCTTCTTGTTAGGCAGGGAGTTGGTGTGAATAGAGATGAAGAGGTCAGCCTTGGCTTTGTTTGCTATTTCTGCTCTGGTATGAAGTGGCACGAAAAAGTCCTTCTTTCTTGTGTATATCACTCTGACATCAGGACAATTACGCTCTACATAGCCACCGAAAGCGAGTGCAGTGCGCAGATTTATGTCTTTTTCCTTTGAGAAAGCGCCTAATGCTCCGGCATCATTTCCGCCGTGTCCTGCATCGATTACGAGAGTGAATTTGTCGGAGGCAGCCCATGAGAATGCTGTCCCTGCAAGGAATATGATGAGTGTGAGAACAAATCTGTTACGCATGGATAGAGAGAAATATCTGCAAAATTACATAAAAAATAAGAGATACGTATAATACGCGTACCTATTTAGGATTTATTTACATTTGTTTGACGACCGTGATAGCCCAACAAACTAAAAGCGACAACAAAGTTCCACGCCAGCCCCATTCATGTCATAAGGCATTGGCGGTGCCACTTTCTTCACGTTGACCCATACCATAGTGGTGGCAGGAAAAAGAGATTTCAGTTTTCTGACAATCCTTCCAGCCACGTGTTCTACGAGCTTTGACGGCACTTTCATTTCTTTCACAATGGCATCCGCCACAGTAGCATAATTGATAGTGTCACAAAGTTCATCAGTCTCGCAAGCGTTCTGCAGAGGATATTCCAGTTTGACGCATACGATATAGTCATTGCCTACGATTTTTTCCTGCTCCAGCACGCCGTGGAAGGCATGCATACGGAGTGAATCTATGTAGATATTCCCTGTCATCATCCCTCTTCCGGCATATATTTCTTGAGAGCGCGAGCTACGCCGTTTTTCCACATATTGAGCATTTCTCCCTTAAATGTGAGTGATTCTATAAGCTTCACTACCAGAGGTATAGGCATATGATAGCGCAATACACCGGATATGAGCTTGGCATAGTTCCAGCAGTCGGGATTGAATTTCTCGGACAGTCCCTCTACTGTAGTCTTGTATCCTCGACGATTTTCAAATTGGAAGTCGTATCTGTGTGTGCCATCCTCGTTGGTTTGGCGTATGATTTTACCATCTACTACGGTCTTAGGCAGCACGATACCTTCCTCATCGTCCTGTATTCCGGTGAATATTTCGTATGGTCTGCCGTCGAGAAGTCCGACGAAAGCCACCCATTTTTCCTTATTGTTCTGAAAGCGTACCACATCGCATTCGAGCACTTGCGGGCGTTCCACTATTATTTCTTCATTCTTATCGTAGTCTATATTCATAATCTGCAAGTTTTCGACCACCTCCAAGAGGTGTCAAGTTAAGAAATTACACGTTACTAAATTTTTCGCAAAGGTACTTTTTTTTTCTTGTATTAAGAAATAAAACGGCAGGAAAATGTGTTTCCTTTGTATCTTTTTCTTTCTACTTTGTCCTATGTTACTTACTTGTTAAAGTATGTCGATAATCTCCTTCAGCGCATCTACTATGTATTCTGGCTGACGTGGAGGCACGAATGAAGGGTCCCATCGATTGAAGAGCATGGTGTCAATGCCGGCATCCATAGCTCCGATGATGTCGGTATTATAGTTGTCGCCTATCATCAGAGTGGTCTCTGGGTTGGCTTTTGTCTGGCTGAAAGCATAGTCGAAGAATTGCTTTGATGGCTTGTTGGCACCTGCATCTTCGCTCAGTATTATAGTGTCGAAATAGTCTATGAGGCCGCACGCTTTGAGTTTCTTGTATTGCACCTCATGAAATCCGTTGCTGCAGATATGCAGGCGATAGCCTTGAGAGCGCAGATGATCCATCAGTTGCTGTGCTCCAGCGACGAGACCTGGCTTTACAGAGCAGAGTTCCAGAAACTTATCGCTTATCTCCAGGCATTTTTCTTCGGTGATGTTTTCGAGTCCACGACCGAGACTGAGTGGCTTGCGGAAGCGTTCCACGATGAGATAATGGCGCTCTATTTCCCCTTTTGAGTAGAGTCCCCAGAGCTCTACATTCGTTTTCCAATATGCTTCATAGAAGTCATTTGGGTCATCGAAGTGGTTAGCGAGGTGGAAGAAGTCGTACAGTTCGGCGAGTGAGAGGATAGCATTCCCACGTGTGTCGTAGAGAGTGTCGTCGAAGTCGCAGAAGAGGTCGGTGTATTTCTTTTTTGTCATTTTTATGTCTTGTCTTTGTTTTTATGGTGCAAAGGTAGTAAAATAATTCATAATTCACAATTCACAATTCATAATTCACAATTCACAATTCATAATTCACAATTCATAATTCGTATTTTCAAGTGTTGCCTCTTAGCAATCCTTCTTATAAAATACTATTTGCCCGCTTTTGTTATATAGTGGCAAAATGGTAATATTTTACAATACATAAGCAAAGCGAGATGCAAAAAGTGTTCGAAATTCCAGTTTTTTGAAAAACAAATTAAGGTGACTGTGTAACATTCTGATACACAATGCGTTGCAAAAGCGTAGATATTAGGGTGTAAAAGCATAGATATTAGGAGGCAATAACTATGATATTAGGCGGTAAAAGCTATGTTATTGCAACGTGAAAGCTAAGATATTGCAAAATGAAGGCTTTGCTTTCATTTTTTGTTCGATTTTTCCTTATAGCTTGAGGTCGCAAATAATGTAGAGAATAAGCAGTCAAGTGATTGTATTATCTGTGATAAAAGTTGGGAGGAAAAATGTTTGGCATTTTCGTCTTTTTTACTTAACTTTGCAACCGATTTATAAAAAACGAATATGAAAGAACTGAATATAGATAAATGCAAATGCGCATTATTCGACCTTGACGGCGTGGTGTTTGACACTGAGACACAGTATTCCATCTATTGGGGAAGCGAGGCACGTCGCTACCATCCTGAGATTCCAGACCTGGAATATAAGATAAAAGGAATGCCGCTCACAGAGATTTATGAGAAATACTTTGCCGACGTGCGCGATGAATGGAAAGATATGACTGCCAGACTCAATGAGTTTGAGAAATGTATGAAGTATGATTACATCAATGGTTTCCTGCCTTTCATCAATCATCTTCGTGAGGCAGGGATAAAATGCGCCGTGGTGACGAGCAGCAACCGCCCTAAGATGGAGAGCGTGGCACGCCAGCGTCCGGAACTTTCCGACCTCTTTGATGCTATTCTCACTGCGGAAGACTTCACGAAAGGCAAGCCTGATCCAGACTGTTACCTCATGGGAATGGCACGCTTCGGATGCACCAAGGATGAGACCATCGTCTTTGAGGACAGCGTCAACGGACTGAAATCCGGTCGCGCCTCAGGTGCTTACGTCGTGGGACTTGCCACTACCAATCCTGCCGACGTCGTGGCAGAATACTCCGACATTGTGATAAGTGATTTCACAGAGCTGGGTTGGTAGGATATTGGTTGTGGGTTGTGGGTTGTTGGTTTTTGGTTGTTTAGTTGAATGCAAAGACTTCCAATTAGAAAGCCAAACGACAAGAAAACCAAACGACAAGATTTGGCTGGAAGTCAATACCGAGCGCAGCGAGAGTAACCTGGGACGAAGTCTCGGGATGATAACCGCATAAAGAGTGGCTGTCTGAAAGACAGTACCAACATAAGCAAGATTTCAAGTGTTTATTGCTTCGCGACGACCACAAACGTTCAAATGAAACACGGATAACCGGATAAAAAAATAAGTGGACCGAAGCATCGCGCCCCAGCCCACTCGCATTACGAAAATCTATCTATTATTAAAACACAACTTCTATTTTTTGTTGTTTTGTTGTTTTGTTGTCTTGTTGTTTGGTTGATTGTCTTGTTTCTTATATGATTAAGTCTATAAAGAAAACATTAAAATCACGAAACAACCAAAGATAATGACACTCTAAAAATCCCAATCAGACATGATGTCATCTTCGAAGAAACCTCCTTTGGAATTGACAAAGCCACCTTCTGTTGTTTGTCCTCCATCGCCTTTGATGGTAGAATCGTCACCTATTTGCGCTTCTCCTCCTGTTAGGTCATCGGTTTTTCCTTTGGAAAACTTGAGCAATTCTTCGCTATCCAATACTTCATCAAAGAATATCGTCGGTGTAATATATATTTTTTTCATTGTTCTTACTCCTTAATTTATTCCACAACATATTTCTTGCCATTCACGATGTAGATGCCTTTAGGCAGAGAATAGAGCGAAGAAGCATCGGTGGTGACCACTTGTCCGCTGAGATTATAGACAGCATCTCCAGCCTTGATGTCAACCAACTCGCCGTTGCTGTCCATCATCACGCCCTCTATCTTGGATGGGATGTCTGAGTTGTCAGACAGCATATCATAGTAAGCTATGCTCAACATCTTAGCCGCAGCCGTAGATTTCTTCTGGAGGAAACCGCGGAAAGCCTGTATCTTGGCATCGGATATCTCGCGCATTACGAGGACACCTTCGTTATTGAAGTAGTAGTCGTTTGGCTTTACAGTCTCTACATTGTAAGCAGAATGCCAGTGATAGTCAGCTGTTTTAGCATCTCTTCCCCAGTTTTCAGGAGATACATTCTCTATAGTAACGTATGGGAATGCAGTTATCTTCTCCGTATTGAGGACGATGCTGCCATCTACGAGGGTGGCGACATCTTTATTGTCAGCTGCCTTTCCCGTAGGCTTAATGAGGAAAGGCTTGCCAGCCACAATGGTGTTATACGCATGACGAGTGTAATAGACGTATTTGCCTTCGGTCTTCTCGAAGTAGAGTATCTGCGTGCCATCAGTGTGGTTCTTGTCGTATGTCTGTCCGAAGATGGCATCCACCTGCTGCTTGTTGAGCGAGAAAGGCAGTACGGCAGCGTTCCATTTGCCTACAACAAACTTGCGGTCGAGCGAAACTTTTGCCACGTGTCCATCTTGGGTCTGTGTTATTGTGTTGTTCTGCGTCTCCTTGTATGTGACATCATCCACAATAGGGGTACTCTCCTTGATAGAGAAACCGAAGAGACCAATTCTTGAACCGAAGTTATAGAGATAGTATGTCTTGCCAGCCTTCACATCAAAGGTGTATGTCACTGGCGCTGCTACCATTACTGACCAGCCCTTTGCGCCTTTGAAATTCGCGCCTTGAATTACAGCATTATTATGAATGATATTGTTATCTATCAGACATTCACGTACTTCGTTCTGGAAGTTATCATCGTCAGACTGGAAATTTTCTATGCCAAAGTGGTTTTTTACGAGTTCTTGAGATGCATTTGGAGTATCCTGTAGATCCCATGGATATTGGGTGAAGTCTTTGTAGTTTTTGTCAAACTTACCAGAAGTAACCTCCAGCTTTGGAGTGGACTGAATGAGCATACCAGCTTCATCCAAGACGAATACACGGCGCTGAGGACGGTAACCAGGTTTGTCGTTTGCAACATCGAACACGCCATTCTGCATGATAGTAGCCGTTACTGTGCCATTAGTCTTTGGCTCAAAGATGAGGTAAGAGCCGGAAGTCGGCACATTAAACATTGGGTCTATCAGTGTGGAAGTCTGCTGTTGCAGTTTTGCATTATATACATTGATAGATTGTGGCTGGCAGTTGCTGGCGAACTCATTTCGTGGGTTCTTCATTTTTCCTGCGTCAATGAGGTATTTGAAGCTTTCTGGAGAGAAACTTGATGTGCCGGTAGTTGCTGGTGATGTTCCCCAATACTGGTTTTTGTCGTCACCGAAGGTCTCTTTTGCTGTACCGTAATTATCTAAAGTGAAATCTTTCTTATTGAATATCCATCCGCCAAGAGTGACGCAAAGGTTTCCGTTTTCGGTAGATAAAACCTTGCCGATGATATAGTCTGTCTGAGCATTAGGCACTTTAAATACAGTAGGATCATCTACATTCACAGTGAAAGAAATCTCTGTATATTCATAATTATTCTTGGCAGGGTCGGTTATTACGTCGCTGATATGTATGGTGATGATGGATGTTCCCTCATCGAAAGCAGTCACAATGCCTTCCTTGTCAATTGTCGCTACGTTTGGAGAACTGGAGAAATATGTCACCACATAGTCGTCGTCACGGTCGAGGATTATGTCATTTCCTGCATCATCTGTGCTCTCGACGGTGAGTTCCGGTATCTGGAATGTATCACCAGTCGTGAGATTCTGCCCATTTATAGTTGCAGGTGTGACAGTAAGCGTCTTGAGAGTCTTGACAGTAATATTGACCGTCTTGGTCGTTTCAGCGTATTGCTGTTCGAAATCTGTCTTAGGCGTTGCGGTAATCGTCATTGTGGCAGTGCCTGTGGTAGTGGTGGTGGAGAGCTTATCACCATTGATGGTGATGATAGAAGCATCTGTTGTGGCGTATGTAATGGTGAAATAGTCAGTGATATCCTTACCATTATATGAGATGCGGGCATTGAGCTGACGATCCGTTATGTTGGTGTTGAGTGTCACTGCGTCAGCAAAGTCAATGATTGGCGTCGTCTTTTCACCAGCTTTTGTCACATTGAATGTGAAATCGTATGATGTCTCCTTACAGTGATATTTGGCTATGCAAGATGCTGTAGGGGTGACGGTAACGGTGATTACGTTGTTGCCTGCGGTGTAATTTCGTGAAGAACCTGCAACAGTGATGGTCTTGCCATCATCGGAAATGGTGAGGTTTCTGCCATCGTTCTTTAGTGAGTATTTGTATGTATAATCCGTGTTAGCAATGAGTCTTTGGGCTTGTCCGTTTTCAATAGCATCGACATTCACGACAGGCATCGTAGGAGTCTCGTCGTTAGTGAACATATACACATCGTTAACGTCCACCGATAAATCCATAAGTGCTTTAGCGGACACGATGAATGTGGCAGAGCAGGCAGCGTATAGAGTCGTATTTGTAGGGGTGATAGTGGCGGTAATCACTGCTTCGCTCGGTGCATTCAGATTTATCTTGCCATCAGATATTTCTATTGCTGTAGGGCTTGAACTGCTATATTTCACAGTGTATGCACTTGGATCAAGTGTTGTTGAGCCTGCTTTTACTGTGAGAGTAGGGATATCAATGCCTTTATCACCTTCGTAACCGATGATATTATTAGCGAAAGTACCTACCAACTGCGTTTGTGTGGCAGCAGCGGTGTATGTATAGTTTACAGTGATGGATGACACATAGATATTTCCTGCAGAGGTGCCAGTGCTATTATTTGTGAATGTGATATCCCTTGTTGCGTTGCTGTATGTGTAAGTGCGGCTGGTTCCCGTATTGTCTGTAGTTTCAGTGCAAGAAACAGAACTGTCAAGTTTACGGTCTTTTCTGTCAGTGATGAGAGTGATGCTTGTGATTGTTGCTCCCTCATTTGCTTTGATGGTGAAAGCACCCGATATTCTTACTTTGGTTCCTTTGTCTTTGTCCAACGTCGCTTGCACATTCTCAGAAGAAGATGACAGCGTGATATAGTCACCGGAAGAAAGTGTGCTTTCCTCGCCAGTTATTGGCTTACCGTCGAATATGTTGAGCTGATCTTGAATGAAGATTGCAGTTCCAGTGAAAGTGCTCTTTTGCTGTCCAAGCACATCAGTGCCTATCCCCAGGAATATCATCATGAGGAATACGGGAAGAAGCCTTTTGAGGGCTGTGACGGATAATTTGTTCGTCAGATGGTTGCTGCCATAAGTGCGGGCAGAATCATGTAATCTGAGATTTTCCATAATCATAATATAGTTAGTTTTAGAAGTTTTTATTCTTACTCAAGACGGCATACCATGCCAAGACATAGTCCTCACTTGCAGGAAGTGAAGCCTTATCAGCGAGTGTCTTATAATCTGAAAGAATGGTGCGGACGCAGTAATCCGCAGTGTAATTTATGAATTTTGTTAGTTGTATGTGATGACATAGCATGGAGTAGCTTGTTCCTGCATGTCATAATTCGGGTGCAAAGTTAGTAATAATTATTTAGAAATGAAACAGTTTGCTTCGTTTTTTTTTGCTTTTCAGGCAGGATTTTCAGTGTATGTTTCTCCAAAAAGAGGCAATAGGAGGGGGAAATGTCAATCATGAGTTGCAGTTTTTTCGTCATAAAAGGCGCAGATATGCGGAAAAAGCATTACCTTTGCAGAAAGGTTTCCCGAACTGAAGCCTACAGAATATGAAGAAAATGACAGTATTGTCCACACTCCTCGACTTCCTGTTTCCGCGCTATTGCACCGTATGTGGCAAGCGATTGGAATGGGATGAGGACGTGATTTGCCTGCTATGCAATGCTATGTTGCCCAGAACAGAATACTGGACAACGCCTTATGACAATCCTGTAGCGCAACTGTTTTGGGGAAAGATACCGATAGAGAAGGCGATAGCATTCTGTCATTTCAAGTCGCAGACGGACGATGCGCAGATAATTTACGACATGAAATATCATAATCGTCAGGATGTGGCAAAGCAGATGGGCGAGATGATTGCCACGGAAGTGGGGGAGAGCGGATTCTTTGATGATATAGACTGCATCATTCCTGTGCCTCTCTCGCTGAAAAGGCGGATGAAAAGGGGATATAATCAGTGCGAATTGCTGGCAGAAGGCATGAGTAAAGTGACGGGATTGCCCGTCCTGCCCTATGTGGTGGTAAGAAAAAGGTTTGATAGCAGCCAGACGCATCTGACCCAATGGGAGAGAGAACAGAACGTGGAGAATGTCTTTGAACTGAAAGATGCCGAAGAGATAAAGGGCAAGCACGTCCTCCTCGTCGATGATGTTATCACCACAGGAGCCACTACCCTCTCATGCGCCAGACAGATACTACAGGCAGAAGATGCCCGAATCAGCATCCTATCCATCGGTTTTGCTGGTAAGAAATAGAGCCACTGTGCCAACGGCTTTTACCGTTGGTTACCAAGAATCCCCCTCCAGGCAATCGCAGTCATCGCCACCAATCTGCAGTTTATCCACGGCTTTGAGCACCAAGTCTGTCTCAAAACCACGGGAAAGGGCGAAGCGGATAATCTTGTTTCGTATGTCATAACTATTCTTTCCCTTCACTGTGCGTAGTTTATTGCGCAGCAAAGGCATGAGAATATCCTCGTAATCCTCGTCGCATTGCTCGTCGAGGATAGGACGATAGATGCTTTCCGGGATGCGCTTCATGTAGAGAGCTTGCTCCACTTTGCGCCTTCCCCATTTGTTGAAACGCAATTTGTCAGAGATGAAATGGCGGGCATAACGCTCCTCATCCACGTATTTCTCACGCAGAAGATACTCCATTATCTCCGCCTTATCAACGGAGTTCACCTCCCACTTGCGCATTTTTTCGAGCATATCATGCTGACAATACTCGGCACGCGCACAGAGGGAGGTGAGCTTATATAATACTTGTTCTTTGGTCATTAGTCGATAACAACAGGCTTGTACTTAGGTACGAGGGCTTTCATCACAACCCAACCGATGAGATAAGCCACTGCACAGATGCAGAAGATAATCATATAGCCGGCTGGCTTGCCGTCGAAGCCCATGAATGTGAAGGCTTCTCCCTCGGCTTCTGCATAAGTGAAGAGCATACCAGAGCCCTTATTGATAAGCATTGAGCCAAGACCTCCAGCGGCTGCACCGATACCAGTGATTGTAGCAACGGCACTCTTTGGGAACATATCGCTCACGGTAGAGTAGATATTAGCAGACCAAGCCTGGTGTCCTGCGCCTACAAGACCGATGATAATAGCTGGCCACCATGCGCTATACTGACCCAATGGCTGAGCAAAGAGAGCGAGAACAGGGAAAAGAGCGAAGATAAACATAGCGAGCATACGACCCTGGTATGGGTTCATACCCTTGTTTTCTACGAATAGTTTTGGCAGATAACCACCAAACATTGAGAGTACTGTCACGATAGCATAGAGCGTGAAGATAAGAGCAATACCCATAGATGAGTCTGAACGATAGCCGTACTGGTCGGAGAAATAAGCTGGAGCCCAGAAAAGGAAGAACCACCATACACCGTCTGTCATGAATTTACCGAAGGCGAAAGACCATGTCTGCTTGAAGCTAAGAGCCTTGGCGTAGCTCATTGGCTTCTCATCTGCAGCGTCAGCAGCTGTCTCTTCCTCATCGTCAGAGTTCATATAGTTCAGCTCAGCCTCGTTGACAAACTTTGACTGCGATGGTTTGTCATAGACGAAGATCCACACTGCGGCCCAGATAAAGCCGAGAGCACCGATGATGACAAATGCCATCTCCCAACTTGTCACCTTCGCAAGGATAGGAATTGTCATAGGAGCAGCAAGAGCACCTACAGAGGCACCTGAGTTGAAGATAGATGTTGCGAAAGCACGATCCTTCTTTGGGAAATACTCTGCTGTCACTTTAATAGCTGCAGGGAAGTTTCCTGCCTCACCACCAGCGAGGATACAGCGACATACGAGGAATGCATACATGCTGACAGTGGCTACCATAACGCCTGTAGCACCAATCACCTGAAGTGTGAAAATACCACAGAAAGCATGCATTACAGCACCGATTGACCAAACGATGATAGACCAGAAGTAACCCTTCTTAGTGCCAACGAAGTCAACGAACTTGCCTGCGAAAATGTTTGCCACAAGGTAAAAGAATGAGAATGCCGCGGTGATGGTACCATAGATGTCATCATTCCAGTCGAATTCAGGAGAGATGAAGTCTTTCCATGTGAGAGAAAGAACCTGACGGTCCATGTAGTTGACAGTGGTGGCGAAGAAGAGCATTGCGCACATTACCCAACGCCAGTTAGTCATTTTGTTTGTCTTAATTGAACTCATTGAGCGTTTTTGTATTTTAGATTGTTAATTATGTTAGCAGTTTCCTGTAGTAGTTTGATGTCTTGTTATTTTCTATGTCAGCAGTCTTTTTGACTATATCGTGAAGTCGCTCTTTCACAATAACTGTGCAAAGATAATAAATTCTTATGACAATGTGATAGTTATCTCTTGCTTTTAACTTTTGTTAAATGCGTTTCCTTTGTCTGAACGCTCCCTGATTACCACCGGACGGTAATCAGATACCAAGCCTTTCAGAATGCACCAGTCGATAAGATAGAGCATGGAAAGGCAACTGAAAAATGCCATATACACACCTTGCCTGCCAGTAGTGCTGAGGAATGAGAACGCATCGGCATCGGCATCTGCGATAGAAAGGCAGTTGCCTGCTGCGTAAGTGATGAGAAATGCTCCCATGCCTCCAGCAAAACCACCTATTCCCGTCACGGTCGCTATCATGCTCTTAGGGAAGAAGTCGCCTATGGCGGAGTAGATATTTGCAGACCAACTCTGATGAGCGGCACCGATAAGACCGATGAAGAGCACGGAGATAAGGGGAGTGTAAGCACCGATAGGATGGACAAAAATGCCCAATAATGGGACGAATGCAAAGATAAGCATCGCCTTCATGCGAGCATTGTAAGGGTGCATATTATACGTATTGACAAAGTATGTGGGCAGATAGCCTCCTGCTACGCTCACCATAGTGATGAGATAGAGCAACACTATGAGGAGAATGCCGACGGGAGAGTCGGTCTGATAACCGTAAGTGTCTGACAAATAGGCTGGAGTCCAGAAGAGGAAAAACCACCATACTCCATCTGTAAAAAACTTGCCGAATATCACAAACCACGTCTGACGATAGGTGAGACACCTCAATATGCCTACTTTCGCAGTGCTTTCAGATGGCTTTCCCTTTCCTTTCTCATAGACATCTGTGTCCTGATTGATATAGTTTATTTCGGCTTGGTTGATGCGTTTCGCTTCTTCCGGCTTCTTATAGAGCAGTAACCACAGCAGCATCCAGAGATAACCCCAGGCTCCTATTATGATAAAAGACATCTCCCAACCGAAATTAGTGGCGAGAAGAGGTATTGCCACTGGCGCTATAAGGGCGCCGACGGATGCTCCATTATTGAAGATGGCGGTGGCATAAGCGCGGTCTTTCTTTGGAAAATATTCGGCTGTGCATTTGATTGCAGCGGGAAAACTGCCCGATTCGCCTACTGCAAGGATGATACGGCACAAGATAAACAGATAGACACTGACCGTAGAGATGGAGATACCGACTACGCCAGCGTCATATAGTGCCTCTTTCGCTCCGTCGAAGCCTACAAGCCATTGGTCGGCAAGGATGCCACTGGTCGCTATTCCGCAGAAAGCGTGCATGATAGCTCCTGTAGTCCAGATGATTATAGAAATCAGAAAACCATGCTTTGTGCCGATGCGATCAACGTATTTGCCCATGAAAAGCATGCTGACTGCATAGACAATGGAGAAACATCCCGTGATGAGACCATAGCTGTCATCATTCCATCCGAACTCTGGAGAGATATAATCTTTCCATGTGAGCGACAGAACCTGACGGTCCATGTAGTTTACCATCGTGGCGAGAAATAGCAGAGAGCATATCACCCAGCGGTAGTTTGTCATTTTGGTGGTCTGTATAGGCATGGCTTTGGTTTTGAGATTTTATTATATTGCCCGGTAACGCGGGCAACACAGTGGCGGATAACTGATGCTGACCTATAAAGAAAGCGGGCAACACAGTGGCAATCTTGCTTGGGATATCAATCCTGGAAGTAGATTCTCTTCACGCGATTACTGATGCCTGTCAGCACTTCGTAAGGGATAGTGTCGAGAATATCCGATAGAACAGTGACAGGAAGATCGTCGCCAAATATCTCTACTGTGTCGCCTTCCTTGCATGGAATGTCGGTAACATCTATCATACATACATCCATACAGATGTTTCCTACATATTCTGCCTTCTGTCCATTCACCAGACAATAGCAGTGACGATTGCCCAAATGACGATTGAGACCATCGGCATAACCGATAGGTATGGCGGCTATTACGCTGTCGCGGTCGAGAATAGTGCGGCGACTATAGCCTATTGACTCTCCTTTTGGCACGTTACGGAGCTGTAATATCGTGGTTTTTAGCGTGCTGACATTATGCAATACTTCGTTATTGCGTGGATTTATTCCGTAAAGACCAAGTCCGAGGCGGCACATATCCAACTGTCTGCCAGGGAAATGCTCTATTCCTGCTGAGTTGCAGATATGACGTAGTATGTGATGAGGGAAGGCATTCTGAAGCGCATCCGCACCCTTAGTGTAGAGTTCAAACTGCTTTGCGGAGAAATCATCAAAGTCATCGCAGTCAGAACCCACGAAATGAGAGAATACAGAACGTGGAATCAATGCGCTCTGATTCTTCAGATAGTCTATCAATCGTGGCATATCATCTACGGGATGGAAGCCAAGACGGTGCATACCAGTATCGAGTTTGATATGTATAGGCCAAGCAGTAATGCCCTCTTTACGGGCTGCATGGCGCAAGGCATCAAGCAGACGGAAGGAATAAACCTCTGGTTCGAGGTCGTAATCGAACATCGTCTTGAACGCAGTCATCTCCGGATTCATAATCATTATGTTGGCTGTAATGCCGGCTTTACGGAGTGCCACGCCCTCATCAGCCACTGCTACGGCAAGATAATCTACGCGATGATCCTGCAATGTCTTGGCTATCTCTACCGCTCCAGCGCCATATCCGTCGGCTTTTATCATGCAGACGAGCTTTGTTTCCGGTTTCATGAATGAGCGATAGTAGTTGAGATTCTCCACCATAGCATTGAGATTGATCTCCAATGTCGTCTCATGTACCTTCTCTACGAGGCTATCTGTGATATTGTCGAAGCCGAAACAGCGTGCTCCTTTTATCAATATCACCTCATCATGAAGCGTATTAAATACTGAACTATCCATGAAAGTCTCAGTATCTGCAAAGAAATACTTCTCCTCTATCTCTATCACATCAGCGCAAGATGATAGTGCAGGACCGATGCCAATGAACTTTTCTACACCACGACTGACGGCAAGTTGTGACACTTCCCTGTAAAGGTCAGTGCTATCAATGCCTGATTGCTGTATATCACTAAGGATAATGGTGCGTCGGCGACCCTTATGATCAGGGCGACGGTGCATGAAGTCGAGGGCAATATCAAGGGAAGCGAGGTCAGAATTATAAGAGTCATTGATGAGAGTGCATCCGCTTCTGCCTTCTTTTACTTCGAGACGCATAGCTACAGGCTCAAGTATTGCCATGCGTTCAGCGAGTTGTTGCGGAGTTATTCCAAATAATAATGACACTACAGCGCAGGTAATGGAGTTCTCTATCGCTGCTTCGCTGATGAAAGGAATGGTATATGAACCTTCCGTTTCGCCCATATATATATAATGTACGCACGTAGAGTCACTGCCTTTCTCTATCTTTGAGACAAAGAAAGGGGCGGAAGAATTAGATAATGACCATCCTATTTTCTTGCCTTTGAAGTCGCATTTATGTAGTATGCGGAAGACAACGTCATTGTCTATCGGATAGATGAGCGTCTTACAGTTGGTGAAAAGCAGGAATTTCTCACGGCATTTCTCTTCAAGAGAATGGAAATTCTCCTGATGTGCCTGTCCGAGAGTGGTGAAAACGCCTACAGTAGGCTGGATGATGTCAGCGAGTTTCTGCATCTCATCTGTCTGACTAATTCCGGCTTCGATAATACCTAAATCACTTCCCTCGTGCAGTTTCCATATAGATAGCGGAACACCAATCTGCGAATTATATGAACGTGGCGAGCGTGTGACGTGCATGGAAGGCATGAGTAGTTGGTAAAGCCATTCCTTTACCACGGTCTTTCCATTGCTGCCGGTGATACCTATGACCGGAATGTCAAACTCATCCCTATGTCTTTCCGCCAGTCTTTGCAGGGCAGCGAGGGTGGAAGGGACAACGAGGAAATTGGCATCAGAATAATCACTTATGCCATCTGTCGTCTCAACAACGAAGTTTCTCACGCCTCTTCGGTAGAGATCATCTATATAGTTATGGCCATCATTACGCTCTGAACGGAGGGCGAAGAAAAGGGTCTCTTCAGGAAAAGATAAAGAACGGCTATCAGTAAGCAGGAAAGCGATGTCGCTTTCCTTTGTTCCATAGCGGCGCGCTCCTAAAAGCGTGGTGATTTTTTCTATGCTGTAAGTCATGATTTATGGTGTGATATTTATTATATAGGTGCTCCCTGGCGATGCCGGAGACCACCTATTATCGTTTATTTAGTTGCGAGTTTCACCTTTGTAGCCTTCAGTCCTGGTGCTGAAATATTGACAAGTACAGGTGAAGAGGCTGTTCCAGAGCGGAGAATAGCAAGGCAAGAACCATTGAAAAGCGACTGGTTATCAGTCAAATTGAGTTCGTCAGAGTTGATGTTGCCATTGCTCATAGCCACGAGTTGAGCTTCTCCCGTTACGCTGACCTTCACGTTAGCCACGGCATTAGGCACCCTTCTGCCTTTGCTATCCACAGCAATGATGCGGATATGCTGCAGATCCATGCCGTCTGCTTTCCAGTTGGAATTGTCAGCTACTGCCTTGAGAGCAACCGCTTTACCTACAGTAACAATCTTGTGACGCGCTACAACATTGCCATTTGTGCGTGCAATAGCTTCGCAATTACCATCCTGATAGACGACGTTTTCCCAGCGTATCTGGTTGCGCATCTTAGGATTTGCCTTATCATTCTTCTTAATACCGTAGCTTTTGCCGTTTACCAGCAGTTCTACTTCGTCGGCATTAGTGTAAGTAGTGAGTGAAAGTTTGGTGCCAGGAGTGCGGTTCCAGTGGTCACTCTGTCCGTCATTGCCAGTCTGCACGCCGTTCCACATCACGTTACCTTTGGACTCTGTCACTGCGATATGCACGACAGGTTCCTCTGGTTTGAAGAAAGAACGCATATAATAAGCCTTTGGTTTAGGCTCAAGAGCAATGTCAAAGACACCTTGTGCCCAACCTTTAGCAGGCCATCCCTGGCTTTCGCCAAGATAATCTATTGCTCCCCAGTAAGCGAGACCTATGACTTTATCAAGCTCCATGCCAAAGAAATTCTCGCCCATAGCTGCTATTGATGCCTCACTCTGATAGAAATTCATCCAAGGGAAGCGCTTGCCATCGCCAGGGAAGTACATATAACGATAGTTATAAGCCTGTATGTCCGTCACTTTCGCAAGGTCGCAAGGCAGGGAATCCGTCTCCCAGTTGCGGTAACGTGGGTGCATAGCCACGGTAACCTTGCGTGTAGAGTCATATCTCTGTATGAGAGTCTTCATCAGTCGATACTGAGTCACGCCCCAATCATTGAATGGAGTGTCATTGTAAGACTGCAGTTCGTTGCCCATAGACCAAAGAACCACGCAAGGATGGTTGCGGTCGCGCTTGATAAACTCAGCCACATGACCCATCCAAAGGTTAGCGAAATGGGAGCGTCCGCCTCCTACATACTGGTCATTCCATTTGTCATAGAGCTCATCTACCACGAGAATACCGTTCTCATCACATAGGTCGAGGAATGACTCTGAGTAAGGATTGTGTGAAGTACGGATGTGATTCATGCCGTAATCTTTCATCAATTTGATACGTTTCTCCATCGCACGAGGGTAAGCGGCTGCGCCGAGAGCGCCGAGAGTGTGATGGTTTGCGTAGCCTTTCAGCAATACTTTCTTGCCATTGAGAAGGAGACCCTTACTAGGAACGAGACTTATCTCGCGGATGCCGAAGCGCTTTGTCACCTCATCGCTCACGCTACCATCCTCTCGAAGGAGCTTAATAGTAGCGGTATAGAGGTTAGGATGCTCGCAATCCCACAGTTTTGCGTCAGATATCTCAATGGAAGGAATCTCAAATTCCTGACCATAGCGATAGCTACGGATGCGCTTAATGTTGTATTTCTTGTCGCTTACGACGGTTCCCTCCGGCGAAGTGATAACCACTTGCATCGCAATATTAGGTTGCTTAGTGTTGCATTGCACGTCAGCAGTGATATTCACAAATTTATTATCCTTTGTAGTGATGCGGAGAGGATGGCGATTGAAGTACAGTTTACTATCTGTATAGATGATGTTTACATCGCGGAAAAGACCGCCACCAGTGTACCAACGCGAGTTTTTAGGATCGGCAGTATTGGCATATACGGCGATAGTATTCTCCTGACCATAGCGCAAAGCGCTTGTAATATCAATCTCAAAACCGACATATCCATAGTCGGTGCCACCTATTTTCTTTCCGTTGAGATAGACATCTCCGAGATACATGATGCCCTCAAAGTCTATCAGGCAACGCTTTCCTTTGTCTTCGACGTTGGGTGTGAATGCTTTGACATACCATCCGCTGCCCATTTCCTTGAAGCCACGAGCGGAGAGACGGCTCTTTATGTTTGCTCCAGCATCGCTATTGTCTGCTCTTTCGCTTGCATCTGGAGCCACCCAAGGTTGCTCTATCTGGAAATCATGAGGCACATTGACCAGTTTCCAGCCGTCAGCCTTTGCTTTTTCAGTAGTGATGGATGGTGTGGATTCTCCTGAATGGAAGAGCCATCCTCTATTTATATTTATCACTTTCCTTACAGTCTGCGCCTGAGTAGCGACAGGGAGAAGGAGTGAAATGATAGCAGTAGTTATGGTAAATAGTAATTTCTTCATTGTTCTTAAAGTGTTGTCTTGTGAATAAGTCGTACTGATGTTGCTGAATTATTTCTGACTTAATCCTTCAATAGTTTGCAATATTCGCTTGCACCGAGCAGAAGACATCCGAGACCATAGTCATCAAAGTCAGGCTCTCTATTGTAACCTACAGGCTGACTGGATGCAGGACGGTCGCCAGAGCCTTGCACATAGCCTATGAAGCCGTCCTTATGTACGGTAGAAGCCACTGCTTTCCAAGCCTTATGAATGGCAGGCATCACTGCTTTCTTCTTGAGATAGCCATGGTTTACGCCCCAGCATAGGCCGTAAAGGAACTGTGCTGTGCCTGAAAGTTCCGGTCCGGCAAAGTCCTGTGAGGTGAGGCTTGCATTCCAGAAACCGTCCTCGCGCTGTATTTTCAGCAGGGCATTAGCCATCATCATATAGTCAGCCTTAAGCTGCTTGTAGTATTTATTCTTTGGAGAAAGCTGGTTCATGGTGCGGCAAAGGGCAGTGAACACCCATCCGTTGCCACGGCTCCAATAGCAGTTTTGACCGTCAGACTCCTTGTAAGGAGCCACGAAGTTAGCGTCTCTCCACCACAGTCCCTCTTCGGTGTTGAAGAGTTTACCGCCGCAAGTGTCTCTGCTCCAGGTGTAAGAACGCATGGCATAGTCGATATATTTGCTGTCGCCAGTGATATTTGACATCATGGCAAAGCCAGGCATAGCCATCTGAATGGCGTCAATCCAAGTCCATCGGCGGTTGTTGCCTGATGCTATCTGGATGTCGAAATTCTGCTGCATGGTCTTGTATTTCTCCTCACCACCTTCCATGAAGTATCTGGTGCAATAGATTTGTGCGCAGCATTGGTAGTCAGCATCAAAGGTATTGATATTGCCTTTGTATGGTGCCCACTTGTGGAAGTTTGCCCATTTGTCGGTATAGTCGAGGAAACGCTGCTGCGGATCCTGCTCGTAGAGTGCGAGAAGTCCTTCGTAATATACGGATCTGGTCCACAGATTACTTGGGCGAATGACCTTGAAGCACGTCGGAACAGTAGGGTCGCTCCATTTTTCCATAAAGTAATCATTGGCTCTGTTAGCCACTTCGAGCACTTCACTCTTTGTCTGTGCCATTGACATCATGGAGAATAGGATGCCGGCAATGAGTAAAACTGTTTTCTTCATAATTATAGTCAGTAGTTTAGTAGTTTGTCAAAAAATATCTGAAAGGTATGGAGTCAAGACATTCTGTTTTGATGAAGAAAATCTTGCCCCGCCCTTATATCGTGCATCAATAACTTGCAGAGCAAGCAAATCCCGCCTTTTCCACTCTCGCCTTGATATTGTCGAGCACCTCGTGGGATGCCTTCTTGAGGTCTTGGTCGGGCGTTTCGCGGTCGATGGTGTAGATCTTCACCATGCTTGGCTTTATTTCTTTCACCGCTTCGAGCCATGGGTTTACGAAGTCATCGCTCGTATTATCTACGTTCTTTCCTTCCATTTTGCCACCCATAAACATGGTCTGAACGATGCAATGACCGTGGAACAGCTTCATATTATCAATGATTTTACGCACATCATAGAAAGGGCTTACAGGGCGGTCAACGAGAGAAATGTATTCTGGATTGACGGTGTCGAGCTTCAGAATGTTGTTGTCCACGAGCATCAGTGCCTCTCTTACGTCCTCATGACCTATCATCGTAGCGTTGCTGAGCACGGAGACTTTAGCGTCAGGGAAATAGGAATCGCGGATGCGGATGGTGTCCTTGATGATGTTGAGGAAGTCTGGATGTGCGGTAGGCTCACCGTTTCCTGCAAATGTAAGGACGTCGGGTGTCGTACCTTGCTCCTTCATTTCCTTGAGTTTAGCCTCCAAAGCCTGTGCCACGACTTTGCGTGCAGGGCGCTTTGTCTTAGGAATAAAGTCCTTATTGTATCCACATTCGCAGTAGATGCAGTCGAAAGTGCAGGTTTTACCATCGCCCGGCTGCAGGTTTATGCCTAATGAAATGCCGAGTCGGCGACTGTGTATCGGGCCGAAAACCGGAGAAGGGTATATAATAGTGCTCATTGTTTTCAGTTGTTTTATAAAACTATGCAAAATTACAAACTTTTTTCTTTATTGCCAAAAGATAAATGAGGAAAGATATTTATGGGTGGTTCTAAAAATTAGCTTTGTATATTTCGAGGCTATTTTTCTATAGAAACTCCACTTCTTCCAGCCTGTTCATAGGTACGAGAATGGACTTGAAACCGAGCGAGTTGCCCATTTCTATATTCTCTCTTGTGTCATCGAGGTAGATGGTTTCCTCAGGTATAAGTCCTGTCTCGCTGATGACAGCATGGAAGATGCGAGGGTCGGGCTTGGCAAGTTGCATCTCATGTGAGAGAAACAGTCCGTCGAAGCATTGGTCGAGGGAGAATCCATTCTGTTCCACTTCCTTTACGGCGTGCTTCCATGCCTTGTCATAGATGTTGCTTAGGAGATAGATGTTATACTCCTGCTTTAGCCTGGCAAGCATCTGAAGGCGTGAAGCCGGAATGTCAGCGAGCACAGCGTCCATTGACCATAGCATTTCCTCGTCTGTGATACCAGGAAGGCATGATGGGCGCAACTCGCGACAGAAGTCTTCTTCGCTCTTTAGTCCGTTGAGGTAAGCCACCATCGGTTCGGCTATTGCTGGCGAGGCGAGGCATCCCATGAAGTCGGGTAGTCCCACTTGATTAAGTGCTTTAGTATCACGCTCTATATCGAGATTGAGTATTACTCCTGCAAGGTCGAAGATTATGTTCTTTATCATTGAGATTATTGTTCGTTTATGTAAGTGGTAATGACACTTTCTGATATTTTCATGCAAAAGTAATAAAAAAAACTGTATTCCTTTCATTATTAAGCAAAAACATTGTACCTTTGTGTGCACAAACGAAAAAAACATCTACTAATTATGAGACGACTTTATTCCTTATTCCTTTTCGTCCTTGCCCAAGTGATGATGATGGCGCAGACTCCAAGCGGCAGAAGTGCGCAGGTAACATTGTTCGCTGACTTCAAGCCTGTTACGGTGGTGCTCAACAATGGCAAAGTGAACAATCTCCGCTATGGCAATGTGTTTATGAAAAACAGTACTCTGGTCTATAAGCAGACGGAGAAAAGCACTGTGATGGAGGCGAACATGGATGTGGTGAAGCAGATTATAATAGACAAGCGTACATTCATCAATGTCGATCGCCAGTTGGCTGAGGTCGTTGCCTCAGTAGGAGAAAACAGCGTGACGCGTGTGCGTACCATTGACATTGAGACGATGAAGGCAGAGATGATGAATGAGAGCAACTATACCAATTTCGATATGGGGGAGGTGTTTAGTTTCACCAGGAGCGATGTCTTTGAAAAGGAAGAGCCATATCCATTGGTGGACAAATACTATCTTATCATTGATGGCAAGAAGATTCTCGCTCATGAGCGAAGCGTCAGAAATATGTTGAGCCGCAAGCGCCTTGATGATTACGATGCTATGATTCGCAGTAATTTCAACTGGGGCAGAGTGGGTGACCTTGAACGTTTGCTTCGCTTCTTGACTGACGACGGTTCGAAGAAGTGATTGTTTAGTGGTTTAGTTGTTTGGTTATTTAACCTGACAGACAACCAACTATACAACAAAATGTCCAGACAACTAAACAATAAAACCACAAAACAAACTGTTTTTAACAGTTGTTAATACCTTTTTCAAGAAAAATATTTTTTCTCGTTTGTAATTCCACCCTTCCACCTCAGTGGTGTTATCATTGTGATAATCAGATGATTGCGTGTGGTGGAATTATGGGTGGAATATGGGTGGAACTTCATGTAATTCCACCCATATTCCACCCATAATTCCACCTTATATAACACTCTGAATATTAAGCATATAGCCCTCCTAAGGTGGAAGGGTGGAACTTCTTTTGCAATAAAAATTTGGCTCTTCGCAATTTTTGGTGCATAATGCCCAACTGCAGAATTCTTTAAGA
>OLFV01001112.1_pt1 | contig 27754 bp, 21 predicted proteins | sample 1605551 | NCBI WGS metagenome assembly OLFV01 (sample SAMEA3888922, study PRJEB22519) | human gut metagenome | biome: human gut; feature: human-associated habitat; material: faeces | place: Denmark | collected 2011 | reverse complement strand
TACAGGGGTAGGTATGCCTATATGCTTTCTGGGGGCTATTTTGCTTATTTTAACATAAAAAAGCTCTCAAAAATTTGGTGATGTCTTAGGAATCATAAGTTGTTGGGTTTCGTCCACATTGTTGCAGCGGGCTGCCAGACGGGCATCGGGTGTGGCATCCATCTTACGGATGAATTCGCGACTTTGTGCACTGTTGCATTCGTCAATCACGGCAAACGGAACCTCGCGCACCACCTCGTTGGTATAAACGTACGAATAAAGCAACGGATAGCACAAAGGTACGAATATGATGAAAATCAGAATGCCCTTGTCGTGCATGATTTCCTTCATTTCCGTCATCCATATTTGAATTATGTTAATGAGCGATTTTTTCATTATGGTACATATTTATGATTTAAGAACAGACTGCGGTAATGGTGAAGCGTGAGCAACGGCAACAATGCGAATACTGTCATAGCAAGCAGACTGCGCCAAGCGTAAGCGATGCTGTATCCGTTGAGAGCCTGATTGACATAAAGTAGATAGTAGTGTCGTAATGGGAATGCCACCGACAGTTTTTGAAGTATGCCGTCCATTGCCGTCACCGGGAATGTGAAACCGGCCAGTGAGAACGACAATATGCCCCAGAGCGAGCACAGGCACATCGACAGACGCATTTGTCCGCATATTCCGAAAAGGAAGACTGCAAGCCCTTGTGCGCCCAGTACTGTAAGCATTCCGATGAGTATCATCGGCAGGATGCCGCTGTTGCAGGGAAATTGCAGGAAACGATAGAAATATACGGCGTAGAGAATGGCAATGAGCCAGAACACCAATGTCTGCGGCAGCAGTTTCCCTACGATGGCAGTGAGTGGCGATTTGCCCGACATACGATAGAGCGCAAGCTGTGTGTTGCGTTTCCACTCGATGCCGATAGTGTAAGCGGCCGACAGCATCACAAGTAATATGAAGATGCCAGGTATAAGCATATTGTTGAGATATACCGAATAGTCGAGGTATGGATTGTTGAGCGGATGCGTCTCAATCTTGATAGGCTGTATCACGCCCATTGCCTGCCGTTCGGTCAATCCGTGTGCATACAGTTTCTCGCGGGTCAATGCAAGTCCGGCCAGTTCAGAAGCGTAGCGCATGTCACGCATAAGCAGATTGCCCGGCACATAATAGCACTCGTTGGTGTAGAACGAAATGCGTGGCTGGCGGCTTGCCAGTGCTTTTTCGGTGGTTTCCTTCGGCAGATAGAAAAAACCGTATATCTCGCCTCGCTGCATGGCTTTCCTTGCCTCGCCGAAAGTCGGGTAGTGGCGGACAAGTTTCACTTCCTCCATCGAACCGAGTATTCGGGTAATGGTGTGGGTGATGTGTGTGTTGTCCTCATCAACCATTGCAGCCGGAAGTTTGGTGGGCAGTCCTTCGCTCATCAGTGTGGTCAGGAATACGAGGCAGAACAGTGGCGCAATGAGCATGCAGAAGAGGAAGAGCGGACGATGCGAATACATCTTCAGTTCTCTCCGGCCTATCATGGCGAGCCTTCTGATTGTCTTGCTTGTTATGTTCATGGTGATAATGTTTATTTGCTGATGTTCTTGTTGGTCTGGTCAGTTGCTGATGATGGTTTCATCAGCACTGCCGACATTCCCGACATGATGTCCTGTACCGGATGCAACGGGTGGGCTTGCACCTCAAAAGTCTTCAGGTCGAGTCCGTCGAGAGCCTTCGTGGCTTTCCATACCGCAAAAGAACCTACATCTTTCATCAGTGTGATGCGCACGGGAATGGTCTTGTCGACGGCAGGCACATACACCTCTGCATGAGTTCCGACAGAGTAACCTTTCAGTTTGTCTTCGCGTATGTTGAATGTGAACCACACATCGCTCACCACCGACACATTCATGATGGGTGCGCCAGTGCCTACAAGTTCACCCGTTTCGGGGAATATTTCCGTTATTTGTCCGTCGGCTGTGGCAGTGAGTACAGTCTCCTTGATGTAAGAGTTCACTTCGGCTACGGCTCCTTTCGCACGTTCTGCTTGAGCCTGTGCCATGCTTTTGTCTTCTTCCCGTGCTCCGTTCACTGCCATATCGTATTTGGCTTTTGCTGCTTTCTCTGTTGCTTTGGCAGCATCGTATTGTGCCTTTGCCTCATCGCGCTTTTGTTCGGCCATGACTCCGCTTTCAAACAGACGCTGCACGCGGTTGTAGGTCTTTTCTGTAACCTCAACGGCAGCTTTTGATTTCTGCCACATTTCGTAGGCGGCATGAATGTCCTCATGTCGTGCGCCGTTGTAGGCTTTCTCTTCCAAAGCCTTGGCAGCATTGTATGCAGCGTTGGCTTGCGACAGTTTGGCTTCTACATCGGGTGCCTCAAGTACAACGAGCGTGTCGCCACGGTGAACGAAGTCGCCCTCTTTCACTCTTATTTCCAATACTCGTGCCGGCACTTTTGAGGAGAGACGGTAGTCGGTGGTCTCTGCCTGACCTTCGAGTGTCTCCTCCTTGCTGGTGCGGAACAGTCCTACGGTGATTACTATTACTATTACGGCAATGAGGACCAGGGCTATTGCCAATATGTTGGTGAACAATCTATTCTTTTTCATCTTGTGGATATTTTCTGTTTATACATTATATATTATTTGATGTTTTGCAAGTTATGGACCTGTCGTAAGTGAACGACAGGCGTGAGATGCTTGATATGTCAAATGTTGCTGTTGATGGCTCCGACGGCTTTTCTCAGATAAAGGTTGGCAAGGCGTACATCCACCTGTGCGTTTACCCATTCCGATTTTGCCTTAAGCCATGCCGTCTGTGCTTCCAGTACATTGCTCAGTGTTACCACGCCTTCTTTCATACCTATGTTTGCATAGCGTAGGTTTTCTTCTGCTTCATCAACGCTGCGTACGGTGGTTTGATAGCGTTCCCGACTTTCCTGTAGTTTCTGCCGGCATTGGTTTACTTGCAGTTCGATCTTTTCCTTTGCTTCTTCGGTCTCATATCGGTGCATACAGGCTTCTGCCTTTGCTGCCTTCACCTTGTAGGAGCGGTCGCCCCAAGTTAGTATCGGCACATTAAGGGTAACTCCGACGCTCCACATCCCTTTCAGCTTGCGCTCGAAACTGTTGAATACCGATGGGTTGCTGGCAATATAGCCTCCCGTCAATGCCACCTTTGGAAGATATTCGGCGCGTGCAAGTTTTATCTTCTCATCATAAATTCTGTTCTGCAGTCTGAGGGTTTGCAGTTCTTTGCGGTTGCTTTCTGCCTGTTGCACCAAGGCGTCGGCAGTCTGGCTGTACAGACTGTCGATGCCTGTCGTTCCGTCCGCCTGTGGATGCAGGTCAGTGTTGTTCTCCACATCTATCGGCTCGTCCATGTCGAGACCACATATCCTGCAAAGGTTCATGCGCGACAGTTCTATGCCGTTGTTCACCTGGATGAGTGTCACTCCGGCTTCGTTGGCTTTCACTTTCACGCTCAACAGGTCGGCCTTGGTAGCCATTCCTTCCTTCACAAGATGCTCCACATCGCTCTCCAGTTTATCAACCAAAGTTTTGTAGCTTTCTGCAAGTGCCTTCTTACTGTGCAGAGCCACCAGGTTCCAGTAAGCTTCGTCCACCTCCACAATTATGTCCTGTATGGTTTTGTCGTATATTGTTTCTGACGCTTGTTCGGCATATTGTGTTATCTTGTTGTACGCTCTGATTTTCCCTCCCATATATATTGGCTGTGTAAGCATTACCGCCATGACGCCTGCATTGCGTGTGTCGGTATGCAGAGCATCAACAAGCCCCTGTCCTACCGAGTTCAGTTGCTGGCTCATAGGAGCAAGATCGGGTACCATGGCGGAAAGTCCCGAACCTATATTGGATAATGTGTGCTTTTGCTCGTCGTTCAGCAGGGACAGTTCGCGGCTTGTGTACATGTATGCAGCGGTGGCTGAAACCCTTGGTAGGAAGTTCGTCGTGGCTGATTTGTGGGCGTAATGTGCCGCTGTTTTTTTCTGTTCCGTCATGAGGAGTGATTTGTTGTTGCTCACAGCTCTGGCTCTCAATGAGTCGAGTGGCCAGAATTTGCCGGAGCCACGGGCATCGACAATGGCAAGCGACATTAATCCCAGTATTAGTACTTTTTTCTTCATTGTGTTACCTTTATTTCTATAAATGCTGAGGCAAAATTACTACCACCAGTACACTTCGTGGTGTTCTGATTGGTATGCATAAGGCTCTCATGTGGAACTTGTTCCACAATAGGACAATAAATTTACCTGTCATGCCATTGATTGTGGTGCTTTATTGCTAAATTTGCCAACAAATAATGTTCTTAATATGGCAAATTCCGACAAAATAAACACAACGGACATCAAGCAGTTGGCAAATGGTGACTTTATTGATTATGCTGACAATGACATAGTTATAATTGACGATTTGCGCAAATTTTCAAAGTTGCAGACGATAAAGGTCGATTTCCTGTTGATTATAGTGGTGAAATCGGGACGCTTGGCGATGCGTGCCGACAAGATAGAGGCCACAGCCTCATGTAATGACATAGTGATTTGCCAGCCCAACACGATAATGAATGAGTGCCTGTTGAGCATTGACTTTACTGCAAAGGCTGTGTGTGTGTCGGCGCAGACTGCGCGTGGCATGTTGCATATAGGCGATGTGGTGGATTTGTCATTCTACTTGAAATACAGGCCTATCATTCATATTGATGAGACAAGCATGGGTACGTTCGAGAAATACCATGCGTTGCTGTCCGAACACCTGTTGAAAAAAAATATCAAATACAAGAAGCAGATTGTCGGCGGTCTTGTCAGTTCGTTTCTGTTTTGTCTGTTGGGCATCATTGAGGAGTCAAGCCCGCAGCGGTCTGCCCTTACCATGTCAAGCGGCAGTCTGCTGTTCAAACAATTCATAGAATTGCTGAGTTCAATGGATGTAAAGCCAAGGACTGTGGATTTTTACAGCGAGAAATTGTGTATAACCAACAAATACCTGTCGAATGTCTGTAAAAAGAATAGTGGCAAGACAGCTCATGAGTGGATAATGGAGTATGCTGTGGAAGACATAAACCGCCTCTTGTCGCATTCGGAAATGAGCATAAAAGAGATTGCCAACTATCTTGATTTTCCCAATATTTCGTTCTTTGGCAAATTCGTGAAATCGCACTTTGGCTGTTCGCCAAGGGAATATAGGAAAAAGAAAGGGAGACACGAAGCGTAATCATAAAATGCAGTCCGTTCCGATTGCCCGTGTGGGTTGGTTTCTGGGTGAATTTCCCTTGTCAGTCGTTCATGTCCTGTTGTCAGATTGGGGATTTGTCAGAATGTGATGCATAGCGACATGCCGAAGTGCAGAGTGTTGTTTGGAATTATAAATGTTGATGCGATGCTTGGGTCCGACGCTTTGCGCTTCACAATCTCTCTGCCAGGGTTGCCGGTGAACAATCCCATCACTTCGTTCACGGGGTCGATGAGGAATGCGACAATATTGCCTAATGCGGAGGAGCCGTGCAAGCGGTATCCGTTGTTCACTATGGCGCGTTTTGTCTTATAAAACCATTCGCCGATGAGACTGCCTACAAGTGGGGTGATGAGCATGTCCTGATATGAAGGGCGTTCCATGAAGGCTTCTATGCCGAATTCCCATCCTATGTTTGAAATCAGTGAGCAGTAAAGAAGCGATTCCCACGCATTGAAGCCGCAGCTGCGAGCCGCCATGAAATACACGGCACCGGCGTAAGGATGAAGTATGTAGTTGAAATAGAACTTGTCGTGATCCCATTCAGGACCTTTCTTTATAACGTGTCTGTACCAGCGGCGGGCAAGTGGAACATTTTGAAGTTCAGCTCTGTTCCATGCCGTGGCATCCTCCGGCAGGCACTGAAGCACAAGGAGTGTACTCACGAATGCGCCGTTAAGTGTGGCAGTGTTAATCCAGAGATGATGCCAGTCCTTTGACCTTCCGGTGACGGAGTAAGGCAGTTCGTAGATGCTTGTCACCTGTTTTCTCGATGTTTTCGTCACACCGGGGACTGAAGCCTGTGGTATTGAGTCGTGTGATGCTGCGTGTTCGCACTCGTACAGTTCGGCGCTTGGCAGGGCTATGCTATCAGGCTGACTGTCGCATTGCGCCATTGTGCGGCAAGCCGTCATGACAAAATGGAACATCAATAATATGAATTTCATTTTTTCCATCATGGCGTTCTGTCTGACATGATAATTGTTAAAATCAGAAGGCGTCGCATTGTGTGTCATTATGTAACTTAACATGAGTTCGTTTGAAAATATCAGTGATTAATAATGTGGTGACCATCGAGAGACATTGTAGTCTTAATGTTCTAAATATCAGCTGCTTACGAGTTGTGTTCTCTGCGGCTGCCGATGGCAAAATTACTGAAATTTTCTGTATTGCGGACGACTTCTGTAAAGTTTTGAAGCCCAAATGGAAAAATACGCCACGATTGGCGTTAGTTCGATTAGTTTGTACTCACGTTGATTCTAAATTCATAACCGGTGAAGCCGATCTGTTCGTAGAACTTCTCGCTCGTAATCCTTGACTTTGTCTGGTATTTGCAGGCGGTAGCCAGACCTCCAGTTGTCTGTTAGAATTTCGGCATGGAAAACACCAGTTTCCGGGTCTTGCCGGCACGGTTCGAGGCTTCCTGCCTCAGAGAATGTGCTTATATCCCTTTACTCCAAAGCCTTCGGAAGAAATCGAGGATATGGATACACTCTATATCTCCCATCTTTCTGTTGATGGGGTCGAGTGAAACTATCAACAGTTTGCTTTCTGGATAATCAGAAGAAAAAGTCTTAAGTCCTTTTAGATGTCTTGGCAAAACTTCCTCTACCGATTTTATTTCAATGGCTACTCTTGCGTCGCCTATTACTGCATCCACTTCTTGTCCGGTGTAAGTCCGCCAATAGCTTAATTGCTCAGTGCTTTCCTTGTAGCTGAGCCAAGCCCTTAGTTCCTGTATGACCAGATGTTCGAAGGCATGTCCGTATTCTGTGCTGCCTCTCGATAAATCCTTGCGGTGCAGCAAATGATTGGCTACACCAATATCAAAATAATAGAAGCGTGGCGCCTGTACAAGTCTGCGCTTCATTGTCTTGGTGTAGGCAGGAATGCGGAACCCTAAGAGAGTATCCTCCAGAATGTCGAAATAATTCCCGACGGTATTGGCGCTTACACCGCAATCCTGTGCTATGTTATTGTTGTTTATTATTTCGCCATCCGTTAATGCGGCAACTTCCAGGAAACGCTGGAAAGAGTTGAGATTTCTCACCAGAGCTTCTTCTTTGATTCCTTCTTTCAGATAAACATCAATATAAGCAGACAGGCGACGGTGCGGATTCTTTGCCAGATAGTGTGGGGGCAACATTCCGTAGTTGATGGCCTGTTGAAGATCGAAGTCGGGAATCTCTGCGCTCACAAATGGAAAAAGATATATTGGATAAGCTCTGCCACCCAAAGTGTTGTAGCCTTTGCGCTTCAGTTTTCTGGCACTTGAACCGCAAAGGATAAATACGAGTTCTTTCTCTGAAATCAAACGATGTACTTCATTGAGCAGTTTCGGTACTTCTGGTATCTCATCAATGATGACAAGAGTTCCCTTTCCCTTGTCAGAAAGCATCTCATAGAGCAGAGCCGGCCGACGGCTGAAACGATCTTTCAAGGCAGTATCAAGCAAGTCGATATAGATACTGTCAGGATATTTCTGTCGCAAAAAAGTACTTTTTCCGGTCTGGCGGGCTCCAAATAGGAAGATACTGTCTTCTAAGTTGCTGTCAATATGGCAAATACGTTCAATCATACACTGCGATTTTAATTGATGCTGTTGCGGATTTTCATAGATTTTCCGCAACAGTATTGCGGATTTTTATAGATTTTCCGCAACAAAGATACAATTATTTGTTGAAACCAACAAGCTTTTTTCTTTAAGAATTGTTTTGGCAACCTGTTTTGGAACAGGTTGCCGTTCACACATGGGGAAACTCTACGACGAATATGGTGCCCTTGCCTTGTTCTGAATGTACGGCGATGTTTCCGCCGTGAAGGTGTACGATTTTCTGCGTATTTTGTTGATTCTCAGTGCAAAGAGAATGAATTTATCCAAAACTCAGGGCTATAAACGGTTGTTTTTATCCAAAAGTCAAGGCAATAGACAGCGTTTTTCGTCCAGAAGTCAGGGCTATGAGCGGCTGTTTTCTGCAATGAGTGCCTTGGTGAGGATGGCGTGTGCTATCTCTTTTTGCCTTGCAGCATCATGCGCGACTTCTCTTTTGCCAGTGCCTGCATATCCACGGCTACATCCTCTTCGTCCACTATTTCCACTCCTGTCATCGTCTCTATGACATCTTCCATGGACACCACTCCGCGCAGACAGCCGTATTCGTCGGTGATGATTGAGATGTGTTCGCGCTTTTCAAGCATTTTCTCCCATATCTGATATATCGATTCGTCCTCTTTGAACGAGAGTATCGGGCGTGCAAGGTCGGACAGTTTGGTCTGGAACTTGTCGTCCGACAGCGATTTCAGCACCATGTCTTTCAGCACATATCCTGTTATGTATTCCTTGCTTTTGTCATATACCGGTATGCGCGAGAAGTGCCATTCCTGCTGTTCGTAGAATTCCTTTATCGTCAGTTTCATATCGGCCGACTCCACTACGATGAACGGAGTCATTACCTCCTTAGCCTTGACTCCTGCCAGGCGTATGCAGCTTTTTATTATCTTGCTTTCCGATTCACGGAATATTCCCTCCGTGGTGCCTACATCAACCATTGCCGACACTTCCTCACGGCTCATGGAAGTCCGGTTGGTTTTCGGGGTGAACGCTTTGGTGATGAGTTCCGAGAGCAGAACCAGCGGGTAGGTTATGAAAATGAGCACCTTGATGATTCTGGTTGATGGCATTGCGAGCGAACGCCAGTATGAGGCACCTATGGTCTTCGGGATTATTTCGGAAAGCACCAGGATGAGCAGTGTCAGAATGGCGGAGATGATGCCGAAGTATTCTTCACCGAATAGCTTCATCGACTCTGCACCCACTCCGGCAGAACCTATGGTGTGGGCGATGGTGTTGAGTGAAAGTATTGCTCCCACCGGCCTATCGACATTGTTCTTGTACTGTTTCATCAGTGTGGCGGTGGTGTTGCCTTGGTTTTCTTTCATCGAGATGAACGACATGGGGGTGGATAAGAGCACCGCTTCAAGAATGGAGCATAAAAACGACAGTGCCAAAGCACCTGAAAGGTATAATATAATTAGACCCATAAAATTTTTAAAATCTGTTTGTAATGTTTTGTTGGTGAGTAAACACGAGATTGTTCTTCCGTCTCATGCCTGTCTTTTTGCTGGCGGCATGGGCGGAAGTGTGTGCGACTTGGAATTTGTCGGACAGTTAAAAACGTAGATTTCTGTAGCAGATGTAATGTGGCACATTGCATCTGTGGGTCGTAAGGCTTTCATGGAAGCATGAAGTCCTTGTGTGAAAATGTTGCGGAAATGGCCGTTTCGTGCAAAACCATTGATTCGCTCCGCCGTTATGCCGCAGTTTATGCCCGCAGGGTGCAGGGCGGCGGTGCGTGTTAATGTCTTGCAGCTGGGCGACAATTGACGAATTGTCCTGCAGCTCGTCCACCGTTTCGCAGGAGTAGGGCGTGTTGGCGTAGGCGGACGATTCTGTTTCGTAAGGCTCCATGACATCTGCCGTTTCTCCGATGTATATCAGCGAAACGGTGAGCATTGCTGCAATGAGCGATATGAATATGCTTCGTATCATTTCTGTCGCTAAGTTATGGATTTTGTCGCTATTCCAATGTCTTGCGCTCGGAATATTGCGAAAATTTAACGTAAATTTCTTAGTTTTATAGAACGGCGGAAGCTCCCTGCTTCACTAAGCGGAATCCTGCTTTTTTCAAGGCATATTATGCCCCGTTTTCAAACAAGGCTTCTTTGCATCCAAAAGAAGCCTTCTTTTGAGTGTAAACAAGGCTTGTTTTGAGTGCAAACAAGGCTTCTTTTCAAACGGGCTGTGCTGCGTGCCGTACAGAGGCATTTACGGGTGGTGCTGCAAGGCGTTTTGGGGCGCGGTAAAGGCGTATTCTCGGTTTGGGATAAAAAACGAAGGTAAAAGTTCGTTAATCTTATATTTTTGAATTATATTTGCAACGTGTTGCGCATGTGCATGGCTGGAAATCCTGCATCGGCGCTTCCCAGTCGTCAGCCTTTGGACTTGGGGTGACGCGTCGAAGTATGGCGCATGCCTTGATGCAGACACTCTCTGTGCCGGGCTGAATCCTGGTGAAAACATGTAAACTGAAAGAAAACGCAACTGTAATGAATCTGACAGAAAAATTTAAATCATGTTTTTTCAACGACCACATAATGCTGGTTGTCATCATGCTCAACACCGCCACACTGTTTGTCGGCGGCTGCACCGGCGGTTCGATGCTGTTTGAAATCATCGATGTCATGTTCACTCTGGTGTTCGTTTTCGAGGCGGTGGTGAAGATTTCTCAGTCGGGATGGAAAGCTTATTGGGTGAACAGGTGGAACAGGTTCGACTTCATCATATTGCTTATATCCCTGCCCTCTCTTGCAAATCCGCTGATAGAGCAGACGATGGCTACCAATACGGTGCTGGCACTGCGCTCCATGCGACTGTTCAAGTCGTTCAAGATGTTCCATTTCATCCCCAATATAGAGAAGCTGCTGAACGGTGTAAGGCTGGCGATGAGGTCTTCTTTCCTGGTTGTCATAGCCTTTGTGCTGCTTCTGATAATCTTCTCCATCCTTTCATCCATCATCTTCGGCAAGGTAGCTCCTGAATATTTCGAAACCCCGCTAATAAGCATATACAGTCTGTTCCGTCTCTTCACCATTGAGGGTTGGTACGAGATTCCCGACGCAATAGTCGCCAACGGCAGTGCCGCATGGGCGTTTTTCGCACGTTGCTACTTCTCCGCCCTTGTGTTCTGCGGCGGCATAATAGGCATGTCGCTCATAAACTCCATTTTCGTTGATACCATGGTAGGCGACAATAATGATGAAGTGCTGAAGAAACTTGAGGATATAGAGAGGCAGTTGGAAGAACTTAAAAAGGTGCAGGACAAAGAATAAGTAAAGCGCGTTGAAGCCTTGCGGAACAACATAAATGACAGAAGATGAAAAAAAAGATAAGGGAAATAATCGACTTTTACAACACCGGCATCTGGCAGATTGAGGCCGGTAGCGTGGGCAGGGTGCGCCTGTTCCTGCTCGAAGCGGCAAAGAAAGTGATTCTTGCCGTGCGGTTCTTCACCGCCAAAAGGGTGGTGAGCGAGGCGGCGGCACTCACTTATTCCACCATCCTCGCCATCGTTCCCATCATGGCAGTGGTGTTTGCCATTGCCCGTGGATTCGGTTACAACAGGTACATAGAGCAATGGTTCCGCTCCACTCTTGAGTCGCAGCCACAGGCGGCAGACATCATTGTGGGCTTCGTGAACAGTTATCTGGTGCACACCAAGAGCGGCATCTTCCTCGGGGTGGGCCTCGCCTTCATGCTCTACACCGTGCTCATGCTCGTAAGCAACATCGAAGCGGCGTTCAACGGCATCTGGCAGGTGAAGAAGCCACGCAGCTTCTTCCGCACATGCACCGACTATCTCGCCATGTTCTTTCTCTTCCCCATACTCATAGTACTCACTTCCGGCGTCTCGCTCTTCGTGGCGACGGCTGCCGACGGCATTGCCGACCTGTTTGTCGTGGGACCTATCGTGGGCTTCATCATCGACCTCCTGCCTTATGTTGTCATGTCGGCGGTGTTCGTGGGGCTGTATGTCTTCATGCCAAACACGCATGTCCGTGTACGCTCGGCGGTCGTTCCGGGCATACTTGCGGGTGTCGCCATGCAGGGACTGCAACTCTTCTACATACATTCGCAGATATGGGTGTCGAGCTACAACGCCATCTACGGTTCGTTTGCAGCCCTCCCTCTGTTCATGCTGTGGGTGCAGATTTCGTGGATTATATGTCTGTTCGGTGCCGAACTGTGTTACACCAACCAGAATCTGGACCACTACGACTACAACATGCAGACCTCCGACCTCTGCCATCGCTACCGCATCATGCTCTGCGCACTGCTCATGAGTCGTGTGTGCAAGCGTTTCGCCGAGGGAGGCAGGCCTTACACCGCCATGCAGCTGCGCGAACTCACCGACATCCCGATACGCATTGTGAACGATTTCGTGTACGACCTCATCAGCGTGGGGATGCTTGTGGAGATAAGTTCCGACGAAAAGGGCGAACTGTCGCGCTACATGCCGGCTGAAAGCATTGACCGTCTGAGCGTGGGAACGATGATCGACCGTCTGGAGTCGCAGGGAAAGTGGAGACTCAACATCCCGTTGTCGAAATTCTACAACGACCGATGGGCGCGTATGCTCGAACATCGCAACCGCTTCCTGCACGATATGAGGGAGGTGCTTCTCGTGGACCTCTGAACCCGAAACCGTGGCGAATAAAAACGGAAAGAGTGGCGGCGTGTCGGAAAAATACTGTAATTTTGCAGTGAAATAAACTCATCTCTCACACAATGGCACGACACAACGATACCGGAAAATGGGGCGAAGAACTTGCGACGGAGATGCTGCGCGGCAAGGGCTACACCATAATCGAACGCGACTGGCACAGCGGACACCGCGACATCGACATCATTGCACGCACGCCGGACAGCCGCACCGTGGTGTTCGTGGAGGTGAAAACACGCACACAGGACATAATAATGCGGCCCGAAGATGCCGTCACCGAAAAGAAAATACGCAACATAGGGCTTGCTGCCAACAACTATGTGAAGATGTTCGATGTGGTGGATGAACTGCGTTTCGACCTCGTCACCATCGTGGGCGAGAACCCGAAGGTGGCAAAGGTGGAGCACATCGCCGACGCATTCAATCCGCTCCTGTTCTTTTAATGTATGTGATTATGGACGAAAACGCTGTCGTTGAATTCCCTGGCATGCCTGAAACGCTGCCCGTACAGGTTGTGAAACTCGTGGAGACGGCTTCCACAAACGATTTTCTCAAGCATTGCCCCATGCCCGACGGCGTGGCGATGCTCGTCGCGACGGCGCAGCATCAGACGGCAGGCAGGGGGCAGGGCACGAACAAATGGGAGAGCGAATGGGGCAGAAACCTTCTCTTCTCGCTGCTCGTGCAACCCGTGATGGTGCCCGTGGCGCAGCAGTTTGTGCTCTCCATGGCAGGTGCATTGGCATTGAAGGAGGCTCTGTGCCGCTACGCCGACGGCTTCACCCTGAAGTGGCCCAACGACATCTACTGGCAGAACCGCAAGATTAGCGGTACGCTGATAGAGACTTCGGTGAGCGGACACACGCTGAGCCGCTGCATTTTCGGTTCGGGAATAAACATCAACCAGCATGAATTCCGCAGCGATGCGCCCAACCCCGTGTCGCTATTCCATATCATCGGGTGCGAAACCCCTACGGAAGAGGTGCTTGATGCGGTGCTGAAAGCTTTCTGTAAATATTATGCTATGGTGGCAGAAGGGCGTTACGACGAGGTGGCACACCTTTACCATGCGTCGCTCTACCGCCGTGACGGCATGCACGAATACCGTGATGCCGGCGGCAGATTCATGGCACGCATCGACGAAGTGGGGCTTGACGGCCGTCTGCATCTGTCGCTGTCCGACGGCAGCCACCGCTCATACGCTTTCAAAGAGGTGGCGTTCGTGCTGCCGGAAGAATGATGAAACGACAATAACGATATAACATAAACTAATGTTCCGCACACCCTTGGCTTGCCGAAAGCATGCCACAGGAATGCGTAAATTGAAAAACAAACAAATTATGGCAAAGTTTAAGAGAATACTTCTCAAGCTCAGTGGCGAGAGTCTTATGGGCAATCAGAGTTTCGGAATAGACCCGGTTCGTCTGGGTGAGTACGCACAACAGATAAAGGAAGTGCACGGGATGGGCGTGCAGATAGGCATCGTCATCGGCGGAGGCAACATCTTCCGCGGACTCAGCGGTGCTTCCAAGGGTTTCGACCGTGTGAAGGGCGACCAGATGGGAATGTGTGCCACGGTGATAAACTCGCTTGCTTTGAGTTCGGCGCTGGGTGCGATAGGCGTGAAAACCAAGGTGCTCACAGCCATACGCATGGAACCTATCGGCGAATTCTACTCCAAGTGGAAGGCGATAGAGGCTATGGAGGCCGGCTATGTGTGCATCTTCTCGGCAGGAACAGGTTCGCCTTACTTCACCACCGACACCGGTTCGAGTCTGCGCGGCATTGAGATTGAGGCTGATGTGATGCTCAAAGGCACACGCGTGGACGGCATCTACACTGCCGACCCGGAGAAGGATCCTACTGCAACGAAGTTCTCTGAAATCACCTACGATGAGATTTACACACGCGGGCTGAAGGTGATGGACCTCACTGCAACCACAATGTGCAAGGAGAACAACCTTCCCATCTATGTGTTCAACATGGACATCGTAGGCAATCTCAAGCGTGTCATGGAAGGCGAGAACATTGGAACGCTCGTGCACAACTAACCGACGGGACACGCATTAGTAAATATGACATCAACTTACCTTGCATCTAAGCCGCGCTATGAAATCCTTGACGGGTTGCGTGGCGTGGCTGCCCTTATCGTGGTGGCGTTCCATCTGTTCGAGACTTATTCAAGAGGTACCGACACACAGATTCTCAATCACGGCTATCTCGCCGTGGATTTCTTCTTCATTCTGTCGGGTTTCGTCATCGGTTATGCCTACGACGACCGTTGGGACCGCATGTCTCTTGCCGACTTTTTCAAGCGCCGTCTGGTGCGTCTGCATCCTCTTGTGGTGGTGGGAACGCTCATCGGCGCCCTGATGTTCTATATAGGCGACAATCCGCGAGTGCCGCTTGTGGGCGATACTCCGTGGTGGCAGGTGCTGCTCTTGATGCTTTTGGGCATGACTATGCTGCCCGCTCTGAAGTCGTGGGACATCCGTGGATGGGGAGAGACCAATCCTCTGAACGGTCCCACATGGTCGCTTATGTGGGAATATGTGGCAAACATACTCTATGCTCTGTTCATCCGCCGTCTGCCCAAGGCCGTTCTCGGTCTGCTTGTGGGTGCATCGGCGGTGCTGACACTCGACATCTGCCTGAATATTGACATGTTCGGACTGCTCGCCGGACGCGAGTATGCCGCCAATACCGTCATCGGCGGATGGAGCATCACTGCCGAACAGGGCTACATCGGAGCCGTGCGTCTGGCATTTCCGTTCCTCTGTGGCCTGCTCATCTCGCGTATGGGGCGGTTCATAGGAGTGCGCGGCGGCTTCTGGTGGTGTTCGCTCATCATTTCGCTGGCGTTCTGTCTGCCGTGTGTTCCGGGCGGGGTGAAGGGCGATGTGTCGTGCCTTAACGGTTGGTACAATGCCGCTTGCATCCTCGTCATGTTCCCTCTGGTGATAATGCTGGGTGCGGGAAGCTCCATTCACGGCAAGCGCAGCGTGGCGGTGTGCAGGTTTCTGGGCGAAATCTCCTATCCGCTCTACATCACACACTTTCCCTGGACATTCGTACAGATGCAGTGGGTGTGCTCGCACAGGGACGCTCCGCTGAGCCAGCACATCTTCGTCTCGGTGGGAGTCTATATCCTCTGCGTGGCAGTTGCCTACGCCGTGCTCAAGCTTTACGACGAGCCTGTGCGCCAATGGCTGAAAGAACGCTTTCTGATGAAGAAGAAGGCGTGACTATAATACAAGAAAAGGGCGGCTCAAAACGAGCCGCCCTTTTCTTGTATTATAGTGTTCTTGTTGTGTTATGGTTCTGCATTATGGGTGCAGCCCATGACTCTTCGTGTTCTTTTACTTCACATTTTCTTATTCTATCTCCATTGCGAATCCGCCGCCCGGAGCCATGTGCAGGGTGAGGGGCTGCGTGGTGTCGAGTGTGACGGCAGTGCGTTTGTAGTCGCGTGCGGCGCGGTCGGCGTTGATGCCGTCCTTGAAAATCACCGCCTGTGCATTCTGCTTGCCTATGAACGAGAGGTCGATGGTGATGTCGCGTGGTGTCCAGTCGGTCATTCCTCCTATGTACCATTTGCTGCCTTTGCGTCGTGCCGTGACTATGTATTCGCCCATTTTGGCATTTATGACGCGTGTCTCGTCCCATGTTGTCGGCACTTTGGCTATGAAGTCGGCGCATTCAGGCTCGCGCATATAGTTGCTTGGGTTGTCGCAGAGCATTGTGAGCGGCGAGTCGAACACCATGTACATGGCCAGCTGGCGGCAGCGTGTGCCCTGACTCATAGGTTCGCTGTTGCACGGGCGGTAGTTGTCGCGTGTGGCGTTGCGCATGGCTCCCTGCGTGTAGTCCATCGGTCCGGAGAGCTGGCGCAGGAAAGGCAGCTGCACATCGTAGGTCACCTGGTCTGCTTCTATGGGTTGCCACTTCATCTGTTCCAGTCCGTGCACGCCTTCAAAGTTGAGCACATTGGGGTAGGTGCGGTTCATTCCTGCCGGCTTGTAGGTGCCGTGCAGGTCGAGCAGGAGGTGGTATTTGGCGCACGTTGCCGCTGCGCGGTACTCGAAGTCGGTCATTATCTGGTCGTCGCGGTCCATGAAGTCCACCTTGAAACCTTTTATTCCCATTTCCGAGTAGTGCTTGCACACCTGTTCCATGTCGCGGTCGAAAGCCCAGTAGCCCGCCCAAAGTATGAGTCCCACGTTGCGTTTCGCGGCGTAGTCCACCAGTTCTTTGAGGTCGATGCCGTCGATTACCTGCATGAGGTCGGCCTTGAGGTTCACCGCCCAACCCTCGTCGAGGATGACATACTCTATGCCTTTCTTCGATGCGAAGTCGATGTAGTATTTGTATGTGTCGTTGTTTACGCCCGACTTGAAGTCCACTCCGTCGATGTTCCAGTCGTTCCACCAGTCCCACGCCACTTTTCCGGGCTTTATCCACGATGTGTCAGCCACGCGTGAAGGTTCCGCCAGCAGGTAGCTCAGGTTTGTCTGCGCCAGTGTGGCGTCGTCCTCGGCTATCACAGCTATGCGCCAAGGGAACGTGCGCGGTCCTGTCACCTCGGCTATGTAGTCGTGGCGGCTCTCCACACGCATTTGCAGCATGTTGTGTCCGCCCTGCTTCATGCGGTTGGGGCGTGGTGCGTACATGGCTTTCAGGGCGTGCCTGCCCTGCTGCGCCACGAGGTACATGCCGGGATAGTTCTCTATGTTGGTCTCCGTCACGGCCACTTTCACGCCGCTCTCGGTCTGCACGGCGAGCGGCAGGAACATGAGACGGTTGCGCTCCAGCTTCGATATGGGCAGCGTGTTGTAGCGGTTTTCAAACGAATTGCTGAACTGCGATTCTATCCTGTCGGTCACTTCGCCGTTGGAGTAGGCCGCCGTCACTGTGGCATCGCTTGTGAAGTTGTATCCGGCTGTCTCGTTCTTCACGCGGAAGGGCTTCTTCAGCGTGCTCACAAAGCGGTAGGCCACGCCGTCGTCGTAGGCGCGGAACTCCACGTTCCAGCCGCCCTTGAAGCGCAGCGTGAGTGCGTTGTAGCGGTCGGTCATGTCGGTGGCGCGATAGAACGGGGATTTCACCGTGGTGTTCACGGTGCCTGTCTTTGCAGAGGCGAGCCGTGGGTTGCTGCCCCATACGGTGCCGTTGGTGAGTGTCATCGACAGCGGCGACTCTTCGATGACGCGTTTGCCGCGCACCGACACGTTGTAGCTGAGCTGCTTGTCAATGCTCACCCGTGCCTCTATGCGGCTGTCGGGCGATGTCAATAGATACTGTTTCTGGGCTTGGACAGCCAATGGGCTGAATGCCAGAAGTGCTGATAAGAGTCTTTTAAATCTCATGTTTTTCAGATGTTTTTAGTATAAATATTGGTTTTGGGGTCTTCGCGCGTATGTGCGGAAAGCTTTACAAAGGTATGCATTTAAAGTCGGGTGACGGCGGGTTTTGTAGTTAAAGAATTTAAAAGCGTATTTCCCTCGATTTCAAACAAGGCTTGTTTACACTCCAAACAAGGCTTCTTTGCGTTACAAACAAGGCTTGTTTGCACACAAAACAAGGCTTCTTTTTTCAGTCGTCATAATGGTGTTGATTTTCAATGTGTTACGCTCTCGCTTTTCGGGCAGTCGTCAGTCTGTTGCAGGAGGGTGTGGGGCGGGTTTGGTCTTGTTCTCCTCAAAACATGGGTTATGCTTCGGGTTGAGACAAAAAGTAAGTGAAGGTGTGCTGTCTTGTGTCACAATGTCATTCAAAATTGTATGAAACTTCCCGTTTAATGACATTTTGTCACACTTAAACCCCTTGGAATACACTTTGCGTTACAATTTGCAGAAATTAATTAACGAAGAAAGGAGAAACACAATATGACATTCGACAAATTTACAATCAAAGCACAGGAGGTTGTCCAAGAGGCCGTGAACACAGCGCAACGGCAGGGACAGCAGAGCATAGAGCCGGTGCACCTGCTTAAAGGTGTGCTTGCAAAGGCCAAGGATGTTGCCACGTTCATATTCCAGAAACTCGGTGTCAATGCCGCACAGGTAGAGACTGTCGTCGATAGCGAAGTGCAGCGTCTGCCGCGAGTGCAGGGCGGTCAGCCCTATCTGAGCAATGATGCCAACACTGTGTTGCAGCGTGCGCAGGACTTCGCGCAGAAGAACGGCGACGAGTTCACGAGTGTCGAGCCCATACTGCTCGCCCTCTTGCAGGTGAACTCTACGGCGAGCCGCATATTGAAGGATGCCGGAATGACCGAGGCCGACACTGTTAAGGCCATTCAGGAACTCCGTCAGGGACAGAAGGTGCAGTCGCAGTCGGGCGACGAGAACTACCAGTCGCTCTCGAAATATGCCAAGAACCTCGTGGAAGAGGCACGCCAAGGCAAGCTCGACCCCGTCATCGGACGCGACGAGGAGATACGCCGCGTGTTGCAGATACTCTCGCGCCGTACCAAGAACAACCCTATATTAATAGGTGAACCGGGTACGGGTAAGACGGCAATCGTTGAAGGTCTGGCAGAGCGTATAGTGCGTGGCGACGTGCCGGAGAACCTGAAGGACAAGCAGCTCTACTCGCTCGACATGGGAGCACTCGTTGCCGGAGCCAAGTACAAGGGCGAGTTTGAGGAGCGTCTCAAGAGCGTCATCAAGGAAGTCACCAATTCCGACGGGCGCATAATACTCTTCATCGACGAAATACACACTCTTGTGGGTGCCGGAGGAGGCGAGGGTGCGATGGATGCAGCCAACATCCTGAAGCCGGCGCTTGCCCGTGGCGAACTCAGAAGCATCGGCGCCACGACGCTTAACGAGTATCAGAAGTACTTCGAGAAGGACAAGGCGCTTGAGCGACGCTTCCAGACTGTAATGGTGGACGAACCTGACGAACTCTCGGCAATATCCATTCTGCGTGGATTGAAGGAGCGTTACGAGAACCACCACAAGGTGCGTATTCAGGACGACGCCTGCATTGCAGCCGTGAAACTGTCCGAACGCTACATCAGCGACCGTTTCCTGCCCGACAAGGCCATCGACCTTATGGACGAGGCGGCAGCAAAACTGCGTATGGAGCGCGACTCGGTGCCGGAAGAACTCGACGAGATAACACGCCGGCTGAAGCAGCTTGAAATCGAGCGCGAAGCCATAAAGCGCGAGAACGACACCGACAAGATAGCCCAGCTCGACAAGGACATTGCCGAACTCAAGGACGAAGAAAGTTCGTTCCGTGCAAAGTGGGAGAGCGAGAAAGGTCTGGTGAACAAGATTCAGCAGGACAAACAGCAGATGGAACAGCTGAAGTTCGAGGCCGAGCGTGCCGAACGCGAAGGCAACTACGAACGCGTGGCAGAGATACGCTACGGCCGTCTGAAGGCTTTGGAGGAAGACATAAAGCAGATTCAGGCACAGTTGCGCTCCACACAGGACGGCAATGCTATGATACGCGAGGAAGTCACGGCCGACGACATAGCCGAAGTGGTGAGCCGCTGGACGGGAATACCTGTCACACGGATGATGCAGAGCGAGCGCGACAAGCTCCTGCATCTGGAGGAAGAACTGCACAAGCGTGTCATAGGGCAGGATGAAGCCATCCGTGCCGTGAGCGATGCAGTGCGCCGTTCGCGTGCCGGACTGCAGGATCCGAAGCGTCCTATCGCCTCGTTCATCTTCCTTGGAACGACAGGTGTGGGTAAGACAGAGCTGGCAAAGGCTTTGGCAGAATACCTCTTCAACGACGAGACGATGATGACGCGTATCGATATGAGCGAGTATCAGGAGAAGTTCAGCGTGTCTCGACTCATCGGTGCGCCTCCGGGATATGTAGGCTACGATGAAGGCGGACAGCTCACCGAGGCAGTACGGCGCAAACCTTACTCCGTAGTGCTCTTCGATGAGATAGAGAAAGCACACCCCGATGTGTTCAACATCCTGCTGCAAGTGCTCGACGACGGACGCCTCACCGACAACAAGGGACGCACCGTGAACTTCAAGAACACCATCATCATCATGACTTCAAACCTCGGAAGCCAGTTCATACAGGGACAGTTCGCAGGCATTACGCCGCAGAACCGCGACCATGTGATAGACGACACCAAGGCAAAGGTGATGGAAATGCTCAAGAAGACCATCCGCCCCGAATTCCTCAACCGTATCGACGAGACCATAATGTTCCTGCCGCTCACGAAGGAGGAGATAGCACAGGTAGTCACTTTGCAGATGAACGCAGTGCGCAAGATGCTCGAACCGCAGGGATTCACGCTCAACATCACGCCGGCAGCCATCTCTCTGCTTGCCGACGAGGGCTTCGACCCCGAATTCGGTGCACGTCCTGTGAAGCGTGCCATACAGCGTCTCGTGCTCAACGACCTCTCCAAACGAATCCTTTCCGACGAGGTTTCGCGCGAGAAACCCATCACGATAGATGCCGAAAGTGGCCGTCTCGTGTTCAAAAACTAAGGATTTTGTGTTAGTAAATTGATAAGCCGGGTAGGGTGCATAAATGCCCCTGCCCGGCTTTTTTTGTTTTCTTGTGCAGTGTTTCTGTCGTGATTCCTGATTATTTCAGGTTTTTGTCTTTTATGGAAGATAAATCTCCAAATTTTCATGGTTTTATCTTTTATAAAAGACAAAAATGTGGATTTTGCTGGTTTTATCTTTTATAGAAGATAAAAATCGCATACTTTAAGGCTTGGTATTACTAAAAACAAAGGATAAAAACGTGGAAATGTTCCGCTCTTTGATTGGTTTGTGGTGGGTATTGCGGTCTGGGGCAATTCCATTTCCCTACCTCTTCCCGTTCAGAACATTGGCAATCTGGGGTGAGACGAGGCTGATGAGGCGGTGCAGAAGCAGGGTGGCGGTGATGATGATGAGGGGTGAAAGCACATAGACGGCAGCCATGCCGGAGTTGCATGACACGGGTATTGCCGTGCTGAGAAGCCTCACCGTCGTGCCGGCAAAGAGTGCATGGGCGGCGTAGATGAAGAAGACTTTGTCGGAAAGGATTCGACAGTTCTTTCCGATGTGGGTGCCTTTGGCGCGTGACAGCGTGCCGAAACCGGCGGCAAGCATTGCGCCTACGGCTGCGAGTCGCACGGCTTCGTCGTACGGCGAGCCGAAAAGCGGGACGCAGAATATGGCTGTTGCCGTGAGCACTGCCGCTGCACCGGCGGTGACGATGCTGCTTTTCGGAACGGGTGAAAGGCGGTTGAGGGTGAATGCGGCTCCCAAAGAGAAGTAGAGGAAGGCCTGCGGATTGACGCCAACGGCACGCCATTGTGGCAGAATCCACAACCAAGCGAAGAGCAATGGGATGAAAATGAAGGCACGCCGACCCTTTGCAAAGGCGTGGATGAGCGGCGTGAACAGGACAACTACGATGAGGTCGCGCACGAACCACAGCGGCAGGTCGGCAGGACAGAGGTCGGCATAGTTCCAGAAAGCCGACAGAAACGTGCGCAATGGTGCGATGGCGTCGGTAGTGGTGCAGTCCGAAGGTGCTGCAAGGATGCTCTTTGCCGAGTGCAGGACGAAGAAGACGATGTTCCAAAGAATGTAAGGAACGAGCAGGGTGGCGACCCTTCGCCGCAGTTTTTCCTTGTATTGTGAAAACGTAAACCCATTGGTATTGAGGAAAAACAGAAACCCGGAAACGAAGAAGAACACAGAGGTGACGGTGCGGTCGAGCAGCAGAGAGATGCTGCCGATAGCGTTTGTCGTCCATAATGATGTGTCGGGTTGGCTGCCGTTCCATGCACGCAGCAGTTCGGGCACGTTGCAGTGGATGAGCACCACGCCTATGATGAGCGGCAGACGCATCCGTGCTATCGCCGCCGAGATGATGGGCATGTCGGTGGTGAAAGTGTCGTTGCTGGTGCTGTCGTGCTGCATTGTCGTGTGTGTGGTTGTGTCCTTGCCGCCTGTAGGTCTGCTTTTCCGAATGCGTATCGCAGACATACGGGGTTCGGATGATTTTTACTTGTTTTGTGCAAATGTAGGTATAATTCGGGAAATTTGCCTACATTTGCATGAGAAAAGATAGAAAACAATGAAAACATCCATTTCAAAAACCGTCGGCACCTTGTGCCTTTCACTTTTGTCAGCAGTGGCTTTATGCCTTGTTTCCGTCCCCGTTTCGGCCCAGGACACGCTTCGTCATGAGGTGCTCATGGAGACTTCTATGGGCAACATACGCCTGGCTCTCTACAACGAGACGCCGCTTCACCGCGACAACTTCATAAAGAATGTGCGTGAAGGCGTGTATGACGGTCTGCTTTTCCACCGTGTCATCAGCAGTTTCATGATACAGGGCGGCGACACGGCAAGCCGTAATGCCGCGCCGGGGCAGCAGCTCGGCGACACCGAGGAGTCTTATTCCATTCCGGCAGAGATACGCTATCCGCAGCTGTTCCACAAGCGTGGCGCGCTGGCGGCGGCTCGCGAGGGCGACAATGTGAACCCCGAACGCCGCTCGTCTGCCACGCAGTTCTACATAGTCTATGGCCGTCGCTTCACCGACGAAATGCTCGACAAGGTGCAGGAACGGCTCGACGGCATAAAGGGCGGTGTGACTCTCACGCCCGAAGTGCGCGAGGTGTACAGACAGAAGGGCGGTACTCCGCACCTCGACGGGCTATATACTGTGTTTGGCGAAGTGCTTGAAGGCATGGATGTGGTGCGTGAGATACAGTGGGTGGAGACCGACTCCAACAACCGTCCCGTGGAGGATGTGCGCATAATAAAAGCCACCGTCGTGCGATAGACGGTGGCTTCGGGTTATGGTCGGGTTGTGATATTCTTGCGTTTACAGGCTTCCGCCCTTTTCTTTGTAGAAGTTTTTGTAGGCGCGTGCAAGTCCGCCCTGGCTCGTTTCCTTGTAGAGCGACGGCAGGTCGTGACCTGTCTGCTTCATGACGGTCACTACATGGTCGAACGACACGTTGTGCGTACCGTCGGAGAATGCGGCGTACAGGTTGGCGTCCAAGGCTCGTGTGGCGGCGAATGCGTTGCGCTCAATGCATGGAATCTGCACCAGTCCGCACACAGGGTCGCATGTCATGCCGAGGTGATGCTCCAATCCCATCTCGGCAGCATATTCTATCTGCGACGGACTTCCGCCGAACAATTGGCACGCTGCAGCCGAAGCCATGGCGCAGGCAACGCCCACTTCGCCCTGACAACCCACATCGGCGCCCGATATTGAGGCGTTCTGCTTCACTATATTGCCGAATATTCCGGCGGTGGCGAGGGCGTGAAGTATGCGTGTGTCGCTGAAGTTATGGCCTTTGGCAAGGTGGTAGAGCACTCCGGGCAGCACTCCGCACGACCCGCATGTGGGTGCGGTGACGATGGTTCCGCCCGATGCATTCTCCTCGCTCACCGACAGTGCGTAGGCATAAACGAGTGCGCGCGACTGCAACGACTGCTTGTATCCGCTTGCCTTTACATAATATATCGGACCCTTTCTCGGCAGGTTGAGCGGTCCGGGGAGGGCTCCTTCGTGGTCGAGTCCGCGCTCTACCGACTCCTTCATCACCTTCCACACTTCGAGAAGGTAGTCCCAGATGCCGTCGTCCTCGCATTCATCTACATATTCCCAGTAGCCGCGTCCGTGCTCCTCGCACCATGTCTGTATGTCGCGCAGCGTGTTCTTTTCATACACCTCTTGCGTGCTTTCCACCCAACGCGGTTCGTTTCCTTCCGAGAGTGCGCCTCCGCCGACGCTGTAAACAATCCATTCGTCGGCCTTGTCGCCGTCCTCGTCGAGGGCGACATACTTCATTCCGTTGGGATGGAAGGGCAGCACCACTGACGGTTGCCATTCTATCTTCAGCGGGGCTATGGGTGCGAGCACTTCGCGTATGGCGGTGTCGGTCATGTGGCCGCGGCCTGTCGCGGCGAGACTTCCGTAGAGTGTCACTACGAACCCCTTTGCGTCAGGGTTGTGGGCGGCGAATATCTGTGCTGCTTTCTGCGGTCCCATCGTGTGGCTGCTCGATGGTCCTTTACCTATTCTATATAATTCTCTGAGTGATTTCATCGTGGTTTTTGGTAAGTTTTCCACAAAGTTACTATTAATTTGATATATAATCGCCCTTTCCGTGGAAATAATTTCCGGCGACATACTTGTTTTCTTTCCATAAACGCTCAAAATCTCATAAACCTGCATCGGTTTTTAGTGAATCGTCAAACAGAAATATCAATGGTTTTCAAACAAGCCTTCTTTGCATTCAAAAGAAGCCTTGTTTGCATTCAAAAGAAGCCTTGTTTGCGATGCAAAGAAGCCTTGTTTTAAGCCATGCTGTATAGCGTTGATTTTCAGTGTATTGTGATTCGGTTGCGACTCGCAGTGAGACGTGCGTATAGGTTGTGCTTTGCAGAGAGCGTAAGCGGAGGTCTTTGTGAGCGGCAATGGCTGTTCGGGCTTCGCAGGCTTGGTGGCTTGCTGCCGTCAAGCAGGCAAAAGAGGCGGCAACAGGCGATGTGCAGCCTCCGCCTCTTGTTCTTGTTTCGGTGGCGGATGCCCAACATGTCGCATAAATGCAAATAATGTTTCCAATATGCTCTTGTTTTGATTTTTTTTTATACTTTTGTATTATATCACAATTTTACTACTGATTAAAAAATCTAAATGTACGATATGAATTTTGAAAACTCCGATCCTGAGCGCATGGGCTTCAGCCGCCTTTATGTGGAGTATAGGCTTCGGTTCGTGCGTTTCGCCAATTCATACGTCCACGACTGGGCGGTGTCGGAAGATATTGTGACCGACGCTTTGCTGCAATACTGGGAGAACCGTGCAGAACTTCCGTCCGATTCCAACATCCCTGCCTACATCCTCACCATCGTGCGCAACCGCTGTCTGAACCACCTGCGGCACGTTGTCGTGCGCGATACCTACTCGCACGACATGAAGGAGTATTACGAGTGGGATCTCAACACGCGCATTTCCACTCTCGAAGCCTGCGACCCTTCCGACATATACACCGATGAAGTGCGCTCGCTTGTTGACGCTGCGCTCGCCAAGATGCCTCGTGCCACACGCGAAATATTCTCGTTGAGCCGTGTGGAGGGCAAGACTTTCAGGGAGATAGCCGAGTTGAGGGGACTCAGTGTGAAGGCTGTGGAGTATCACATCAGCAAGGCTTTGAAGGTGATGCATAAGGAATTGAAAGATTATTTTCCATTTTTTTTACTTTTTATTTAGGGTAAACTTCTTTTGAAGTGTTATTGATATGTAACCCTAAATAAAGGACAATGAACAACGACCTGCTTTACAGATATTTCATGGGCACTGTCACTCCCGAAGAGGGGATGGCTGTGAAGCAATGGGTGGAAGCCTCGGAGGACAACCGCAAGGCCTTCTTCCGTGAGCGTCGTATGTTCGATGCCATGCTTCTTGTGGGCAATGAGGCTCCCGTAGTGAAGCGCCGTCCGGCGCTACGCCGTCTTGGCAGGGCAGTGCTCAAGGTGGCATCAGTGGCGGCACTGCTGTTCTTCGCCGTGCTGCTCTACGACAGCTACACAGAGAAGAGGGACACATTTGCCGTCGTTTCGGTGCCTGCAGGACAGCGCACACACATCACTCTGCCCGACGGCACGGGCGTGTGGCTCAACGCACGCTCGGAGATTAGATATTCCACATCTTATAATGACAGTCACCGCGATGTGGCGCTGGAGGGCGAAGCCTACTTCAGCGTGGCGAAGAACAAGGAACTCCCGTTCATAGTGCACACCCGCAACTTCGATGTCAAGGCCACAGGCACGGTGTTCAATGTGCAGGCCTATCCTGAGACAAACGATTTCGAGGCGGCTCTTTTTGAGGGCGGTGTGGATATTTCCTCCCATTATGCGCCCGACAAGGTGGTGCATCTGACACCCGGCAACAAGGTGTCTTTGCACAGGCGCCGTCTTGTCGTTTCCGCTATCGGCAACGAGGATAGCTATCAGTGGCGTGCCGGATTCATCAGTTTCCGCGACGAACGCCTCGATGCCATATTGAAACAGTTTGAGAAATCGTTCGGCATCCGCATCAACATACACAACCGCAGTCTTTTCGAACACACCTATACTGGAAAGTTCCGTCAGAGCGACGGCGTGGATTATGCCCTCCGTGTGCTGCAACGCGACATCAACTTCCGTTACAGCAAGGACGACGAGCACGAGTCGATTGACATCTATTGACCGTGGACAGGCTATACCAATCCAATCTGAATGATACTGACAAACAATAATTTACAAACCTAAAAACAACAAAACAACCTAAAGCTTATGGAGAACAACTTATTCAAGTGTCTGAGGCTTTACACTTCCGCCCTGGCTGTCGGCGTGCTTTTTGCCGGCGCACAGAGTGCGTATGCCCAGAGTGCCAAGGTGAACCTCAATGTCACCAACGGCAAGCTGAACACTGTGCTCAACAAGATTGAGAAACAGACCGATTACCTCTTCATCTACAACAACGAGGTGAACACCGACATCCCGGCCAATGTCTCTGTCAAGGGCGAAGCCGTATCGAGCGTGCTCAACCGTGTCTTGCGCGGAACGGGCATCACTTACAAGCTCGAAGGCTCGCACATCATTCTCTCGGCAGGCAAGCAGGCCACCGGCAAGCAGGCTACCAAGAAAGTGAAGGGACGCGTGCTTGACGCCGCCGGCGAACCCATCGTGGGCGCATCGGTGCGTGTAAAGGGACAGAAAATGGGTACCGTGACCGACATCGACGGCAACTTTGAACTCAATGCCGACCCGAAGTCGGTGCTCGAAGTGTCGTACATCGGCTTCCGCCCGCAGGAGATTGCCGTGGGCAACCAGACTGCCTTGAACATCGCCATGCGTGAGGACAACAAGGCTCTCGACGAAGTGGTGGTGATAGGTTATGGCGTACAGAAGAAAGCCGACCTTACAGGTTCGGTGGCCAACATCAAGGCCGACAAGCTGAACACACAGAGCAACTCGTCGATAGCACAGGCACTGCAAGGCAAGATAGCCGGTGTGGACATCGTTTCGCAGGGCGGTACTCCCGGTGCAGGCACACGCGTGATGGTGCGCGGTATCGGAACCCTCAACAATGCGGCACCTCTTTATATCGTCGATGGCATGTACATGGACGGCATCGACCACATCAATCCTAACGACATTGAAAGCATCGACGTGCTGAAGGACGCTTCTTCGGCAGCCATCTACGGTTCGCGTGGTGCAAACGGTGTTGTTATCATCACAACAAA